>Ga0155341_126_pt1 | contig 13705 bp, 12 predicted proteins | sample RifCSPhighO2_02_FD_106309 | JGI IMG/M metagenome (GOLD analysis project Ga0155341, IMG submission 106309) | Candidatus Peribacteria bacterium RIFCSPHIGHO2_02_FULL_55_24 | reverse complement strand
TTTTCCGAATCCGGTACGCAATATCCGGTTCCTTGAACGTCATCTAAACTCATCCATTTGCAATAGCGCGAATAGGGATCTTCGAATATGCAGGTCGAAAAATCACATTTTCCTCCTTCGGCTGTCTCGCACTCTTTGCACACGCTGCAACCGCAGCCCTTGATGGTGAAGGAGGCCTCCTCCGACCGTATGGTTCTAAACGACTCACCGGTTTGCAATGCGATTGTAGCCTCGCTGAAGATTGTGTCTCCCGGAGGGCAATCGTAATCTACAGGCATCGTAAATAAGATTCTTTCGGATGATGATCGATCGTACTGAGTCAATTCGGATATTCTATTATTAAGTTCTTTGGTTGCATAAGATGGATCGGCGATAGAAGTATCCAAATCAGAAGCTGAAAATTCTATAATGCTGCTGCCTGGAATGTACGATACTATCCAAGATAAATGACCGATATTGAACGGTTCACTCAGAAAACCTACAGGTTTTAAACATGCATCGACCGTAAACGTTATCCTGGTTCCAGAATGCATGTCCTCATATCTTAATTTGTCCGGAGTGGAATTGTAATTAGACCTTCGTTCTACATCTGTCGGAAAGTCTATATAGAACCCACCATACCGGGTAGGAGGTATAGAATTATCGTTATGATCCTTTTCAGAACAAAGACTAAACGCCTTCAACTCCACAGTCGGCGGAACGCACTCTGCAATGCATGACTCCGCTTCCTTGTACCCTCTTCTGATGTTCGCTGGGGTTGTAGATGAATATGCCGGTCTGTCATCTATGTCATCGCTGCAGGTGTACGTTTCCGGATCGCAATAGTAGAATTTATATTGCTTGCCGCACATGAAATCGCAGAGGGGCTTGTCGCCGTTCCAGAGTTTGCCTAACCCGTCGATGTCACTCCCCTTGCACCCTGCCTCCGTCCACCCTTCCTCGCACTCGCCATCATTTACTTCCGAGTATATATCGTAGCAGCAGAAGCCTGTCGGACCGGATGATGGCTCAGTTCGCCGCTCACTTCCTTGCTCACCTCCTTCTATCATCACCGGAAAAATCTCTCCAGCAAGCGCCACGCGCGTTCCGCCCGACATCGCAAGCATCGCGAGAGCAGCGATCACAAAAAATGGCAACAGTAGCGGTCGGGAGCGCGGGATTCGGAGGTTGACACGCATCAATGGAGTCATGGGAAGATCAAATAACTGCTTTTATGGAATCGAGCGACCGGCCGTCGCTTTGCAAACGGCCTCGCATGCGGCGCGGTCAAACGAGAACGTCGAGCCTCTTCCTATGCGACAGTCCGCCTCACCCGGCGCTATAATGCACTGACGCTGATCAAGCATGCAGCACCATCCCGGTTGTACGGCTTGCTCCTGCGCGTTCCTGCTGTTGCGCATCACAGCTCCGAACCACACGGATGCGCCGAACAGGAGAAGGATGATCGTGAAGAAAAATATTCGGCGAACGCTCATGAGAGTATTATACTCAAGCCAACATTTTCCAGCAAAAAATATTGGCTTGACAGTTTTCACTATGTGTTCGGGGCGTACTGCAGCCATTTTGCGCGGAGCTGTTCGACTCTGTCCTTCAAAATTTTGAATTGCTGATCGAGGAGTTCCACTTTGTCGCTCAATTGTGTCGTCGCCTGCCGGAGACTCTGAGACGTCTGCCCGGACACTATTAATTGTTGATTCGCATCCTGCTGAGTTTTTACGGCTTTCGCCTGCGTCGCCTCTGACTCCGCTTTAAACTTTCTGAAATTCTCATTATACGTCGCGATCTCTTGCGGGGTTACGTCAGAATCCGCCGTTTCCCCAAAAAACTTCTCATAGTCTTCCTGAAGCTTTTTATTCTTATTCTGTTCGTTCGCGAATTTTAGCCGCAAAACGATCACTTTCCCCTGCACTGCATTAAACTTGCTCACATTCAGATCGAAAGTTTTCCTATCACTCTCGAAATGTTTTTGGTCGAGTAACCCCATTAAGCGAACCATCTCCTCTTCGATTTTCTCTAAATCTTCCTGTATTTTCAGGAATAGCGACACCGTACTCTGGAGCTTGCCCCGCGTGCGCATGGGTTTTTGCTGCTTTGCGAGTGACTCCATGAGCTTCTGCACATCCTTGAGAGCCTCCGTCGCCGTATCGCGCTGATCCTCGAGCATAGCGCTGTCACCTTCCGATTGCAGCAGCAGATCCGCGAGACTCTGCTTCGATTGGTTCAGTTGCGCCTGTATCGGCCTGATCGTTTGGATCGTCTGTTGGTACCATTTGTCAGAGAGTTGCGTTAGCAACTGCCCGCCATCGAGCAGTAACTGCTGAATCTCCTGCCTGAGTTTGAGTTGCTTCTCGAACCACTGCGCCTGATCCTCCAATGACGCATCCGGTCTCTGCCCCTTACTCAGGATATTGGCAATCTGCAAACGAATTTGCCGGAGCCGCTTTTCTATCTCCACCGCTTGATTGAGAAAAAGATTGAGCAGAGACATCAGATCAGGCATTTGCCGCTGGAGATTTTGCAAAGTCGTCATCGGGCTTGGCCGATCTGTTGCGCCGCCACCGGTCGGTGATTGCAGAAGCTGCGCCAGCCAATGCTGAAAGCGTTGAGTCTGCGTTACAAGCAGCGGCTCCTTTTCCAGATCATCAAGCTTCTTCTTCCACTTTTGCTGGTCCTTCGCGAGACTGTTCATGAGAGCCGTGGATGTCCTCAAAGACTCTTTGTATCCATTCTGAAGATCTTTCAGCGACTGTTTCATCAACGCCTGCTCTTCTGGCGTCTGGAGCTTTGCGAGTTCCTCCTTCATGCCACGGAGTTCTTCGATAGAGAGTACGACTGGAAGCTCCCCTCCGTATGGCGATCCGCCTCCGCCTGGCGATCCGCCTCCGTCTGGCGATCCGCCTCCGTCTGGCGATCCGCCTCCGTCTGGCGATCCGCCTCCGCCTGGCGATTTGCCTCCGCCTGGCGATTTGCCTCCGCCTTGGCCCTGCGCCGCTATTTTTTCCTTTAAACGATTGCTCGCCTCCATTGCTTTTCGATACAACTCTCCACTCGCCCCTTCGTCTCGTAACGCTTTCTGCTTTTTCCACGCATCTTGTACGGCTTTAAGAGTATCCGGCATCGGTGGCATACCACTTCCCCTTCCCTGCCCACCTTGCCCTCCGCCGCCAAATGGATTCCACCCTCCCAATCCCTGCCCACCTTGCCCTCCGCCGACAAGTGGATTCAACCCTCCCCCTACCTGCCCACCTTGCCCTCCGCCGCCAAGTGGATTCAACCCTCCCCCTACCTGCCCACCTTGCCCTCCGCCGACAAATGGATTCAACCATCTCCACCGCCCACCTTGCCATCCGGCGCCAAATGGATTAAACTCTTCTCCAGAAACGCAGCCCCGTCGCTCGCTTATTTTGCAATAATCCATGGTTGCCCCCGGCATAAATATGTTTGGTGCCAGGCATTCACTTTTTGATACTCTATCCAAGCATGAGCCACCTAATGCAGAGTTATCCTGTGTACAGCACATGGTTGGCACATTGCATATATTGTAATTGCAATCGTTCTGGCCTCCGACGCCAATATCTACGACATACGTACCTCTAACGCACATTTCTCTAGTTCCCCGGATGCAAGCTTGTCCTCTATCTTTACAGCAAAAGCCAATAACTCCAGCTTCTGCTGACACATCTGCATGCAAGAACTGCAACAATACCACAAGCTCAGCAATGACTGTTAACATTAACCAGCTCATGGAAAGGAGGATAACAGAAACCTCATCAATATCCAAATCAGCCTCCCGATGACGTCGGACGTGCCGGTGATGCGTGAAAATCCTCGCAGAGAGCGACGCATCGCTGCGGCAGAAGATTCTGGAGCGGATAGCGCTGGTGAAAGCAGGGTATACTTGAATACATGGACATGACCCTCGATCATCTCCGGGAAAAATTGCTGTCATGGAAAGGATGCGAGCTCCACAAGTCTGCGAAACCTGTCCTTGGCGAGGGAAACCCCGCAGCGGAGGTCATGTTCATCGGGGAAGCGCCCGGACAGAAAGAGGACGAACTCGGACGCCCATTCGTCGGACCCGCAGGGCAACTCCTCGATGAACTCCTTCATTCCATCGGCCTTCAACGAAAGGACGTGTACATCTCGAACGTCGTGAAATATCGCCCCCCCGGCAACAGGGACCCGACACCGGAGGAAAAAGAGCAATGCATGCCATGGCTCAAAATGGAGATTGCTATCGTTCGGCCACGCGTCATTTGTCCTCTTGGTCGCCATGCCCTCGGTCATTTTTTCCCAACGCTCAGTATGACGACCGTCCATGGAAAACCAATGACACTGACGGATGCCGTGACCATCTTCCCCATCTACCATCCCGCCGCCGCTCTCCATAACCCCAGTCTCCGCACAGCGCTCGCCGAAGATTTCCGGCGTCTCCGTCAATTCCTCGATGGCACACTCGCAGCTGTCGCGATTGCCAAACCACTCGCCCCATGACCAGCCTCCTCTTCAGTCTCTGGCTCTCGGCGCTCCTTTCTTTCACCTCTCTCCTCGTCATCCTCTTCCGCGTGAGCCCCTTACAGGCGCCCCTCCATGCGCTCCCCGCGTTCTATCTCAGCCTCCTCCTTTCTGTGTCCTCCATCAGCATGATTTTGGCCTACATCCTCTGGAAACGTTTCGGTCCCGCCGCCAAGAACGATACCATCATCTTCCGCATTGCCTTCAGGGAAGGGGTCTTTCTCGGACTATCCACTCTTCTCCTCCTCTCGCTCCTCCTCTTTCAAATTCTCACATGGTGGATTACTCTTCTTGTCCTGACCGTGTTTGTCCTCGTGGAAATTGCATTGCATGTTTAAGAGTCTTCCCCCTATCGAAAATCTCCTCCGGCGCATCCTGCATGCGCAGGATATCGCGGAGCTCGATGCGCTTGAACATGAATGCTTCGGACGCAAAAACGGCGTCTTCACCATCGCATTCACGGCCATTTCTTCTCTCAAGCCAAATCTGCGGAAAACTGATGCAATGTCTCTCAATACCCTTAAAACGCAGGCGCTCGCTGCTCTTCGCGATCAGCGCGCCGCTCTGGGGAAAGCAAACCGGAATACTCTCGCAGAGAATCCGCTGGACCTCACGATCGATCTTCCCCCTTCCCCACGCGGTCACCTCCACCCCATCCCAAGTTTTATGGAAGAGCTTGAGGATGTCTTCGGCCGTATGGGATTTGATGTTGCTTACGGACCGGAGATCGAAACGGAGGAACTCCAATTCGATCTTCTGAACTTTCCACGGGAACACGCCGCGCGCGACGCCCAAGACATCTTCTACCTCTCTCTCCCAGCCGCGCCGGGAAACCGATGGCTGCTCCGTGGACATACGTCTCCAGTACAAATCCGCTACATGCGGACGCACACTCCGCCCTTCCGCATGATCTGCCCGGGAAAAGTCTATCGGAAGGATGATGATGCCACACACTCCCCCATGTTCCATCAGGTGGAGGGAATGATGATTGATCGGGACATCTCCCTTGCCAACATGAAGGCCGTCATGATTGCCGCAGTGCAGGAACTCATTTCCCCTGAAACAGAATTTCGCTTCCGGACCGGCTACTTTCCCTTCGTTGAACCTGGCCTGGAAATGGACATGCGGTGGAGAAACGAAGGGGAGTGGATGGAAATCGCAGGCTGCGGGATGGCGCATCCCAATGTCCTCGCCAACTGCGGCATTGATCCAAAGAGTTGGCAGGGCTTCGCCTTCGGATTCGGAGTCGAGCGGATGATCATGATCCGCGATGGCATCCCGGACATCCGGCTCTTCTTCGAGAATGATCCGCGCTTCCTGGAACAGTTCTAGGCCCTCTTCCACTCCTCCCCATCATCGTCGTCATCGGCATCTTCATCATAATCTTTTGAGTCCTCATCATCTTCGTCCATCCCTTGCGCCTCGTCATTCTCTTCGGACAGGATCCACTCGCGACAATGCGCAACGTCTTGTTGAAAACGCGGGTTCTGCAGATGTTCCGCAAGAACTTGCGCCATATCACAGTGCAGTTCGGCGAGAGCGCATTCCGAATGCCACTCGGCGAATATTGCGAAGTACACGTGCCCATGCGCGCGCTCAAATGGAGCTCCGCCGCAGAGTTCCAGATGAGCCATCGTCGCCACAAAATCCCGATAAACAGCATCGCGCTGTTCTTCCTGGTCTTCTCCTTCCACTGATTCCCGCATGTAGAGCCCAAGGAGTACGGAGAGCTTGTACTCGAGTAATCGCGCAATTTCTTTCTCCTTCGTCACGGCTGCAAGAGCCCGATTGAGGAATCGGCACGCCGTTTCCTGATGAAATTCCTCCGATGCTCCGCAACATCCCTGGACAATGGCATTCTCATCCCCATCCACAAGTAATGCCTCCATGTGCACTTCGACCGACCGATGATCAGGACAGGTGAAGCAGCGAACGATATGCGCATCACGGCGGATCTCCGGATCCCCTTCTGAGCCACGGCCAAGGAGTTCCGTCGCCGCCTCCTCTGCGTAGAGCTCCATAAGCTCGCGCGGCAGCCATCGACGATTGGCGGCGACCCTGGCCCCATCCGGTGGAGGTGTCCCAAACGGGAACGAACCGATGAGGAAACGCAGCATATGCGCGCGAATTCTTTCCTCCGGCGCACGTGCACTGTCCGCCATCACCTCCTCCGCGACCTCACGCGCATTCCACCGATGTGCCTCCGAAAGCTCCACCTCCGGACAGCGCTTGAGCAGATGGTAAATGCGCAGGCGTACAGAACGATCCTCGTCCGCAATGAGTGGAAGGAGATCATTCCCGATCACCAGCGCATCAGAGTACCGCTTTTCCTCTATGCACTTCATAAGACGTTCCTCGATTGAATGCACTTGCGACGATCTATCTCTATCCATACATCAAATAACTATATAATACTGGATGTTGGCGTCAACTTCTGGAATCGTAACCGTGGCCACCACTCCTCCGGGGCTTCAAAGAACGCTTGAATGTCTGCAATATCTCCTATAGAGAACATGTCGCGCTTCCGCGCAACGTCCAGGAGATCCGTGCGCGTTGCGAGAGGATGGAGCCGCACAGAGCAACGCCTGGCATTCACGAATGCCGACGGAAGCTCATAGCTGAAAATTACTACGATATCCCTCACATCAGCAGAGCATTCTTCACGCAGCGCTGCGACTGTCGCCACTGCGCTCCCTGCAGTGGACAAAAGATCTTCGATCACCAGGATCGACGCACATTGCGGAAGGTCTCCCTCCACCCGCTTCCGCGTCCCATGTTCCTTTGCCATCGGACGCACATAGGCAAAGGGGAGCCCCAGTTTCTCTGCCACGAGCGCTGCCCAGCCAATCGCTGCGGTCGCTGTCCCTGCAATGCCTTTCGGCATGACCGGCAAGCCTCGGATCACATCCGTAAGAGCTTCTGCAATACTCGCGCGCTCCTCCGGATGACCGTAGAGCTTCCGCAAATCGCAGTAGATGGGGGCTCGAATGCCGCTTGTCCAGATGAAAGGTTTGTCTACTGATATACAGACTGCGCCGGTCTTAAGAAGGAGATTGGTTATGTGGTCGGCAGTGATCATGTCTGTAAGTATGCTACACTGTTTTCCATGATTGCGTTCTCTCGCGTGACAAAGCAGTATGGAGAAAGGGTGGCGCTCTCTGATGTGACGTTCACGGTGGGTCCAGAGGAGTGTGTCTGCATCACCGGTCCCGCGAAGGCAGGAAAATCCACTCTCATCCGTCTCCTCCTTCGCGCCGAATCCCCCCAAAAAGGCGTCATCAGCATCGACAACGTTGATCTGCAGATCGTCCCGCCCGCCGTCCTCCGCCTCTACCGGCAGCGTATCGGACTCAAACTTGCGGAGGGCAACCTCTTCCTTCGGAAAACTGTCACAGAGAATCTCACCTTCCCTCTCCTGCTCCATGCTATCGACGAGCGGGAATGCTCGCGGAGCGCGCAGAGTATGCTTGAGCGTCTCGGTCTCCTCGAACACGCGGAACACCGCCCTCCCGATCTCTCCCCAGAGGCTCGCACACTTCTCGGCCTTGGTCGGGCTCTCATCGCTCATCCGATGATTCTTCTCCTTGATGAGCCGTTTGCCGATCTCTCGCTCGATGCCTTCACCCTCGCAGTGTCGCTCCTCACTGAAGCCCATGTTAACGGTCAAACGATCATCTGCTGCTCGCGGGATGAGTCCATCGCTTCTGCCCTCGACGCACGGCGTCTCCGCATGGTTTCCGGGAAGATTGTGGAAGACCGCCCCTCAGAAACAGACGCCCCTCCTCTCTCCTCCAGCATCCACCATATCCTTGCCCGCGTTTTTCTCCACCGTCGGGGCCAACCCGCAAAAGAAAAAGAGGCGCAGAAAGTGGAGGTGGTAGCTTCCTAGATAGTGTTCCTACGGATATCCACACCAGCATCGCGATACGTTGTCATGTGGATATCCATAGCGCATCTGGTACCCTTCTTCTTATTGGAGTTATGCATATTCATCTCTGGAACCGACGAACCATCACACCGGCAAGCTATTGTGTCGCCCTTCGACTACGCTCAGGGTGACAAAATGTCCACCTTTTTCATTGGTTCCCTCTATAAATGAAGAGTCCTACGCATCTCCGGCGACCTATCGCTGTAGCCTTCGTCACGGCGCTCCTGATAGTGACATCCATGGCTGTTTGGTACTCGGTGTCAGGAGAACTGCGCGCTTTAGTGACGGCTAATATCATGAATCCGGATTACATTCCATACGGTGATGGCGCCTCCGTCCTTTTGGATTACATCCCATCACCTCTAAAAGATATTGGTTACTGTTGCGTACCGTCGGAAATGGGCCACGGGTTTTGCCCTTTTTCCGGCGGTGAAAACTATCCAGTGAAGTGTGCTCCTGACGACCCTTCGAAATTTGAGGTTAATTATGCTATGTTGTCAAAGGTGGGAAATGTTTTAAGTAATTACTTCCTTGTGGATCCGAGGGTGTATGGAGGGTACGGTTCGACTAAACGGTCTCCGGAGTATATAATAGAGAATCCCATTAAAACCTATGGGTGGGCTGGACCGAGGATGTATGTGTCTCCCGCTGAGGCCGCATATAAATGCGCGGAACACGCAAAGAAAAATTGCGGTTACGTTGTTGTTAAGAATATCGCAACATCGCCTTCCCAAGAGAATCAGGCTCCCTCTCCTCAGGCTCCCCTATTTCCAGGAATGCAAGAACAATCTCCCCAAGAAAATCAGGCCCCCTCTCCTCAGGCTCCCCTATTTCCAGGAATGCAAGAACAATCTCCCCAAGAAAATCAGGCCACCTTACCGGGGGGAGCGATACTTCCAGAAATGCAAGATCAGCCTCCCCAAGGATTCCAGCCTCAGCTTCCGTCGGCCCCTCCACCACAGCAGCAACGGCAAGCTGCCCCAGTTCAACAACCCCAAGAAATTAGGCAGCCACAAGTGAACCCAGCTATACATGCTCCGACTTTCCAAGGAATGCCAGCTCCGACTTTCCAAGAAACACAGGCACCTCTATTACCCCCTCCACCACAGCAGCAACGGCAAGCTGCCCCAGTTCAACAACCCCAAGAAATTAGGCAGCCACAAGTGGACGCCGTCCCCTTATTTCCCCTCGTCCAACCTGTCCGAGAAATGCCGGCTCAACCTGCTCCCCAAGCTCGACCTGTTCAACCTGCTCCCCCAAATCCCAAACCACGAAGGTTACCGCCTAGTTTTCAAGAACAGTCTCTTATAGGTAAGTTTTACAATTCTGTAAAAACATTCTTTTCCGGCTTCCTGAATAGATAAACGTGTGTTCACTGGGATTTGCATTTTCCCATAAAAAATGTATAATATACATGTCACATTTATTTCCTAACACACATACCTCTATGAATAGACAATCACAGCAACTCGTCGTTGCAGGCGTCGTTGCTTTCCTGACCTCGGGGGTCATCACCCTCGCAGGTTTAAGCACGGCACAGATGTCCATGCCTCCGATGGATGGCGGCGGGGGCGGTGGTTACATGCCTCCTGCCGGGGGAGGCGATATGGGGGGAGGCGGGGGATTCCAGGGAGGTGATATGCAGGGAGGCGGGGGATTCCAGGGAGACGGTATGGATTTCCAGAGAGATGGAGCAACATTCCAGAAAGATGGGGCCGGATTCCGTCCGGGTGCTCCGGATTTCGAAGGGGAAACGGGGGCTGATCGTGGTTTCAGCAAAGGCTTTGAAGGGAAGGAGGGGATGGAACGCGCCGGCGGGAGATTTGAACGCAAGCCTATGGGAGGATCAGATAACATGAAACAGTTCGGTGGACAGAAGATGCAAGGCGAAGGAGAGGATGGGGTCTTTGGTAAGGGCACAAGCTACCCCATGAAGGGTGGGCAGGGAGACAAGGATGGAATCTTCGGCAAAGGGGGCCACTCTATGAAGGGTGCAACAGGAGGATTCAATGGTGAGGATGGTCCACGCTTCGATATGAATGACTTCGATCAGTTTGTTCCAAAGAAAAGCAGCGCGAACGTCGACTCCTTACTCGATAGCCTGCCTGAAAGCGATAGTGACGCCGCCTCCACATTGACGGCGGCACAGGAGAGTAAGGTGGAGAAAACACTCGATAAAGCAGACGCTGCAGAGGAAAAGGCAACGAGCGGATTGCAGAAGATATTTGCGAAGAAGCCGACGAAGTCTGCGGCAACGAAAGCAACGAACCACATTCTAACACTGGTGAAGCAGTGGGTGAGTGTTCAGAAACTCGCGGATGGTCTCGGTGATTACGAGAGCGATGTTGTTGACCACGCAGAGGGTTCCGCTGCATCATTCTCCAACACTATCGTCGAGGCATGCGACGCAGCCAGTGACTTCTTCGATGGTAAATGGAAGGGGGAAGCGGTATGTGACAAAGTCATGGATCAGATGGATGTAGTGGGAGAGGAATAATTCTTCTCTTGTGTCCAAAGAAAACCACCCAGCGCATGCGCTGGGTGGTTTTTGCAGTAGAGAGGCTGTTGACTGATATCTATACTATGGCAATCTATGTTTCAAGCAGTTCTCGCTCTTTACATCATCGGCTTTAACGCACCCAGGAGGATTTGTCATGACCAGTTCCAGAATTGTCGTTGTACTCATGAAACCCACGCACTACGACGAAGATGGCTTCCCGTACCGCTTTCTGCGCGGCGTGTTGCCAAGTAACAGCCTCGCCGTGATGTACGCGCTCACGCGCGATGCGCTCGACCGGATTCTTCCAGCGCACATCGCGCGGGAAATCCACGTCCTCGAGGACGGCATCGAACGACACGCGCGGCAGCTTGAGCGGCTCCGGCAGCGGTTCCCTGAGCAGGGAACGCAGCTCATCGTCGCCATGGTCGGCGTGCAGACCGCGCAATTCCCGCGCGCCTGCGATCTCATCGATCGTTGGCAGAAGCGCGGCGCTGTCTGCGCCATCGGCGGCTTCCACGTCTCCGGATCGGTGGCCACGATGTTCGATGGCATCAACGACCGCCGCCGCACCGCTATTCCATGTCCGCATGTGATGCCTTCTGAACTTCAGACGCTCATGGACAATGGCGTCGTGGTGTTTGCAGGAGAGGCTGAAGACCTTTGGACGGAAGCGCTCCGCGACATCATCGCTGGGAGCCCCAAGGCGCTCTACCGCGGCGGCTCCCCGACGCTCGCGACCGCACCTCTCCCTGAGTACCCGCCGGGATACTTCTCTGGGAGCTTCGTCACGAAAATACGGACATTCGACATCGGCCGGGGCTGCCCATTCCTATGTAGTTTCTGCTCTGTCATCAATGTACATGGACGCCTGTCACGCTGCAGGAGCCCCGATACCATTCTGACCGCAGTGCAACATCTATGCCTGAAGGATGGGAAAGCGACGTTTTTCTTCACAGACGACAACTTCGTACGAAGTCCCGTGTGGGAGGAAATCCTCGACGGACTCATTGCACTGCGGAAAAACGGCTGCGACGTGAGCTTTATGGTCCAGGCGGACCTCGCATGCCACAAGATTCCACGCTTCCTCGCAAAGCTAGGGCAGGCTGGCTGCAGTCAGATCTTCATGGGCGTGGAGTCCGTGAATCCAGAGAATCTACTGGCTGTCGGGAAGCGACAGAATAACGTCGCTGAGTACGAACACATGTTGCGCGCGTGCCACGATCACGGCATCGCCGTGCACGCGGGCTACATCATCGGATTTCCCGCCGACACGTCGGCATCCGTGGCGCACGACGTGGAAACTCTGAAAGCGCTCGGCGTCGATCAGGCGTCGTTCTTTATCCTCACACCGATCCCCGGGAGCGAGGACCACGCGCGCATGGTGGCAACAGGCAGAGTAATCGATCCGGACTTCAATGAGCAGGATTCCTTCCACCCCGTTTTTGAGCATCCGCTGATGACCCGTGCCGAGTGGTTCGCGGCCTACGGGCGCGCATGGCGGCAGTTCTACAGTATCCCGCATATGCTCGCCGCGCTCGGGCGGTGTCTCACGCGCACGGCGCGGTTCTACCTTCTCATCAATTACTTCTGGTACCGCTGGTCTGTGGTAACGGAGGGGGCCCACCCCATGCTCTCCGGCTTTTACCGGATACGGCCGTACCGTGACCGCAGGCCGGGAGCTCCGTACCTTCCGTACCGTCGGTATTGTATGAGCGAAGTGTGGCGCCACATGCGCTACGTAGGACGTTTCTTTGCAGAATTCTTCCGGTTCCAGTACCTCGTGTTCGAGTCCGAGTATGCGGCGTTGCCAACAGAGGTACAGGAGAAATGGGCCGGACCACTCCGCGGTGTCACAGACTGGTTTCGCCGCACATTTTGCGTCGCTGCGTCGCGCAAATGGCTCAACGGTTTCTGGCGCACATATGCCGGCAAGCGCTGGCAGTTGCTCTGGAACCCGTTCCCACACGTCAAGGCGATTCCATTCGCTCTGACAGAAATAATCTATGCGCTGCGCTTCGCCGCACGACTCCCCAAGTTCGTGCGGATGACGACAGCGTGAGAACTGCCCTGGGGAGACGCACATCGCGCGTCTCCCCTTTTTTTGCTACAACAAACATACTTTTCCTCTCCTGTCCGCCAACCGGTTTGTCGCGCGTGAAGCTCCCCTCCCTCTTCATAGAGGAAGAGTAACACTCGTTTCCTCCTGCATCCGACGCCGGACTTCGGCGGCACGCGGATCAGAGAGTGGCGATCCACACAGCTTCATGCTTTCAGGCTGGCGCGGGGCTTCCGCGCGGAACCACCGGCGCGTGTGCGGCAGGGAGAGAAATTCCCCCCGCGCGATGCCCTCCATAGAGGAGGGCAACCGCGAGGCGGTAGCTGTCGGCGATTTCCGGCGGGACGTCGCCGGGGACGAGGGCGGTGCTCTGCGCGGCGCAGAGCGGGAGAGCGTCTGAGAGTTCCGCGAAGGCGATGAGATCCGCCGTTGCCAGCGCGCGTTCGATTAGCGCGTGCGGCAGGCGCACCCGCCCATCATTCCCCACCTCCGCTCCCGCCCCGGAGAGGATATCCCGTGCTTCCGCATGCTCCATGGCAAAGCCATCCTCTTCGAGCAGACGCAGCGCCGCATCAAGGATATTCCGGCGCGTATCCTCTTGCGTGAATGGGGACATACTGACATTCATGAGAGCATGGTATGGTACGCATGTCTTGGGGAGTAGCCAAGTGGTAAGGCAACGGGCTCTGGACCCGTCATGCGGGGG
>Ga0155341_124_pt1 | contig 17863 bp, 15 predicted proteins | sample RifCSPhighO2_02_FD_106309 | JGI IMG/M metagenome (GOLD analysis project Ga0155341, IMG submission 106309) | Candidatus Peribacteria bacterium RIFCSPHIGHO2_02_FULL_55_24 | reverse complement strand
GGAGGTTTAACTGTCGCACATCCAGAGAAATGCTCTCCTCCTTGCGGAAAATCCTCAGACTCTACTAGCATTTCCTAGGCCAGCCCCATAATCTGTCATGTCTGCATATTACCATGAGTCAATTCCTAGCTGTCAAGGGATAGTCACCAAAAATATTGTGTCAATGTCATTGAAAGTGGCTCCTACACCGGTGCCAGCCTCCCATCCATGTCGAAGACCTCCGTCACTTGAACCCCGAACGCGGCGGCAATTTTCAGCGCGAGGAGGACGGAGGGATTCGTGTCCCCCCGCTCAATACTCATGATTGTCTGCCGACTGACGCCTGTCCGGAGCGCAAGTTCCTCCTGCGTCATCGAGCGATCAAAACGGAGACGCCTGATAGAATTACGGAGAATAACAGTCGTAGACATAAGTGCGCTGGATTATGGGCGGACGCATTTTACGGATGCTCTCCCAACATGCAAGGGTTTTTGCTACCGTCGCTTACATTATGGAATTTCTGAACATCTTCACCGCCCTCCTCCATTTCGATACCATCCTGCACGGCGTGATTCTCCACTACGGTCTCTGGACGTATACTCTCCTCTTTCTCATCGTTTTTGCGGAAACAGGACTTGTGGTGACCCCTTTTCTTCCTGGGGATTCTCTCCTCTTTGCCGCAGGAACATTCGCCGGTCTTGGCGCACTCAACCCTTGGATTCTTGCGATCCTCCTCTCTGCCGCTGCAGTGATTGGAGACTCTGTGAACTACGCATGTGGTCGACACATTGGACCACGGGTCTTCCGTTCTGAAACGCATCTTCTCTTTAAACGAGAATACCTCGACCGGACGCGAGAGTTCTTTCGTATACACGGCGCAAAAACGATTGTCTTCGCTCGCTTTGTGCCCATTCTCCGAACATTCGCCCCATTCGTCGCCGGAGTCGGGCACATGCCCTACCGACAATTCTTCATGTACAACGTTGCAGGAGGAGTCCTCTGGGTGTTCCTCTTCGTTTTCGGCGGAGTCCTCTTCGGGAATATCCCTGTCGTCCGCGAGAATTTCACCCTCGTCATCCTCGGCATCATTGGGGTATCGCTCCTGCCGGGAATTGTGGAGTGGCTGAAACACAGAAAAAGAGCGACTACCTCATAACTATCTCCTTCGCGCCAGTGTTCCCTGCTTTCGCATAGAGAAGACGCATCGTACAATCTCTTTCATGAGTCCCTCGCCGCTGCACGGAATTTTCTCGGCACTTGGACAAGAACGCGGTGAAAGAGACCCCACCCCTGTTGTCGGTCATATCACCATCGATATCTACGAACAGGATAACTACTACATCATCAAATCTCCTCTCGCTGGCATCCACACCGGGGACATCGACATTGAGATCAGCGACAATGTGGTGACGATCCGTGGTACGCGCCGCCAGGTCGATACTATTTTGGAGCAGCACTACCATCTTCAGGAATGTTTTTGGGGAGAATTCAGCCGTTCCGTCACTCTCCCGTGCAGCATTGATCCTCGCCGCGTCAAAGCGACATTCAATAAGGAGTGTGTCCTCAAAATTATCATTCCAAAGGAAGAGCGCGTCAAAGTAGTGCGGATTAACGCGGAATGAGTTTGCGCACTTTTTCTCTTACCTCACACATGGAACGGATGACCGCGCCGGTATCATCGCCAAACCATGCGCTGATGATGGCAACATTGGTGTCTTCTTTCAAAATCGCACCGAGATTGCGATAGGCTCGCCGAACCTTTCGCATCTCGTCCTTCTTCCGTCGCCATTCCTTCGGATTAGCGATCGCCCACAGGAGAACCTGGACATTATCATAGGCCGGATAGACGACTTTCACCTTTTCCACTTCCAACTTGCTGGGAGAACGCATACGGGCGCAGAGGATACGGATGTTCGTTTTTCTGTCAATATTTTATACTAATGAAATTCTTTGTCAAATTCCCCAAACTACCGTTACACTGCCCTCATGCGTCTTACGCAGGCAATTCTGCCCGTTGCAGGCCTTGGAACACGTTTCCTTCCATGGACAAAAGTGATCCCGAAGGAGCTCTTGCCGCTGAGAAACAGGCCGATGATTGCGTTCCTCGTGGACGAGTGTCTGGGAAACGGCATCACCGATATCTGCTTCGTCATCAGCCACGGAAAGGAACTCATCCCCCAGTATTTTACGAAAGACCTTGCCCTCGAGGCGCTCCTCGCAAAAAGAGGAAAGGTTGATGCACTCCAAGAACTTTGCCGCTATGCGGAGGTGCGCTTCACAACAATCTATCAAGAGGAACAACTCGGGGATGGACATGCCGTCCTCCAGGCGCAGACATGGGTGCAGAGTACCCCCGTGGCCGTCTTGTTCGGCGATGACCTCATCGTAGGAAAAGCGACGGGGCTTCAACAGCTCATGTCTGCATACACCGGACTTCCGGAAGACTCCATCCTCCTTTGCCTCGAGGATGTCCCCCGCGAATACGTGCGGAAATACGGCATTGTTGGTATTGATGAACGTGCAACGCAAGGACGATTGAAGAAAGTCACACATCTCATCGAGAAGCCATCGCCCGAAGAGGCTCCTTCTACGTTCGGCATCGTTGGGAAGTACATCATTCCCCGTTCGACGTTCAGTGCTCTGACAAGGATTGTGGAAGAGATGGGGGGACCAGCTGGCAAGGAAATTCGCCTCGTCGATGCTTTCCTCCAACAGTTACCCACCACTCAAATCTACGGCTATGCAGTAGAAGGAAAGCGCATCGATACGGGGACGCCGGAGGGATACCGGGAAGCTGTGCGAATTATGGGATAGACTTCCAGCATGTCACGAAGTATTGCGAAGTTCCTCCTCAGTGTTGGCGGCATCGGTTTCCTTCCCAAGGGGTCGTGGATGACGGCCACCGTTGCCGGTTTCCTGCTGCCGTGGTTTTTTGCCGCTTCTTCCGTTCCTTTCGCGCTCCGCGCGGCCGTGTTTCTCGCCACGATCCCCATTCTTCTCCTGATGGGCGGATTAGCGATCCCCCTCGTCCGCGCCGGGAAAAAACACGACCACGAGTGGATCGTCCTCGATGAAGTACTCGGCGTGCTCATCGCGGCGTCCCCTTTCCTTTTCTTCCCGCAGGACGCAGTACATCCCATCGTCGCCGGCGTGGTCACGACGGGTGTCTACGGCTTCTTCGACAGCCTGAAGCCGCTGGGGATTCAGCGCATCGACGATGCGGAGCACATTTCCATAACCGTCATGCTCGATGACGTCGTGGCTGGGGTGTATGCGGCGGGGGTGATTTTCGTTGGGATCACCATCTCTCTTTGAAGGGATATGGCAGGGTAAGGGTTGCACACCTACCGAAACATCCCGAGCTCTCTCCGCAAAAGATCAACTTCGTCCCGCAGGTCCGCCGCCTTTTCGAACTCCAGGCTCTCCGCAGCAATGGCCATCTGTTCCTCGAGTTCCTTCATAAGACGGAGCTTCTCGTCCTTCGGAATTTTCGTGTGATCGTGGCGGGGACGACGGAGTTCCAATTTCCGCTCCTCCTCGGAAATATCGTGGACCGCTTTCTCGATCGATTTCGGCGTAATGCCGTGCTTCCGGTTATACGCTTCCTGAATTGTCCGCCGGCGGTTCGTCACCTCGAGCGCCCCGCGCATCGCAACCGTCTCATGGTCTGCATACAGCGTCACGTGCCCATGTACGTTGCGCGCGGCACGACCGATTGTCTGGATGAGAGCATCGCGGGAACGGAGAAATCCCTGCTTATCAGCATCCAGAATTGCGATAAAGCTGACCTCCGGAAGATCGAGCCCCTCCCGAAGCAGATTAATGCCGACCAAAACATCGATCTCGCCCGTGCGAAGTTTCCGAAGAATCTCTATACGCTCGAGGGTTTCGACGTCACTATGGAGATACCGCACCTTGTACTGGCGCTCCTGGAAGAACTTCGTGAGATCTTCCGCGAGGCGTTTCGTGAGCGTTGTCACGAGGGAACGCTCTTTCCGATCGATCGTCGCATCGATTTCACGACGAATATCATCCACCTGTCCCTTCGTCTGTTTCACTATGATGAGCGGATCGAGGAGTCCTGTGGGACGGATAATCTGCTCTGTCATCCATGCCTTCGGCGTGTGTTCCCATTCGTACTTCGCTGGTGTCGCCGAGATATAGATACGCTGATGGGTGCGATCAGAGAACTCTGGAAATGTGAGAGGACGATTATCGTGCGCCGATGGCAACCGGAAGCCATAATCAATGAGCGTCTGCTTCCGGCTGCGATTCCCCTCATGCATCCCTCCAATTTGAGGAATGGTCATGTGCGATTCATCGATGATGCAAAGAAGATCCCGCGGGAAGTAGTCCAGAAGGGTGGACGGTGGCTGTCCCGCGAGACCGGCGTTTCCGAAGTACCGCGTGTAGTTCTCAATCCCCATGCAGTACCCTGTTTCACGAAGCATCTCGACGTCATACTCCGTCCGCTGACGCAGCCGCTCGGCCTTCGTGTTCTCGCCTTTCTTCAGAAGTTCTGCTTCTCTTTCTTTCAACTCCGCAAGAATCCCCTCACAGGCATGTTCGATCTTCTCCTTCGACGTCACATTGTGCGATGCGGGGAAGATGACGACTTCCTGTAGTTCGCGGATGATTTCTCCGGTGAAACTGTCCACCTCCTGCAGATTCTCCACTTCATCGAATGGCATCTCCATGCGAATGACCGTATCCGCACTCGGCGGGAAAATTTCCACGGTGTCCCCGAGAACGTGGACCATCCCCTGCTTGAACTCGAGATGTGAGCGCCGGTACTGGATGTCGGTGAGACGCCGGAGGAGCGTGTCGCGCTGAATGTGTATGCCGCGCTCGAGTTTGATCGCCAGTGCTTCGTAATCTTCAACATTCCCGAGCCCGTAGATGCAGGAGACGGATGCTACGATGAGCGTATCGCGCCGCGTGAGGAGATTCATCGTCGCAGCATGGCGGTACTTCTCGATCTCCGCATTTATGGAGGCATCTTTCTCGATGTACGTATCCGTATGGGGAATGTATGCCTCCGGTTGGTAGTAGTCGTAGTAGGAGACGAAGTACGAGATGGCGTTCTCCGGAAAAAATTGCTGGAACTCGCTGCAGAGCTGAGCTGCAAGTGTTTTATTGTGTGCGATCACAATGGTTGGCCGCTGAACTGCTGCGATGACATTCGCCATGGTGAAGGTCTTCCCCGTCCCCGTGGCCCCAAGGAGCGTTTGGTGCTGTTCCCCATTTTTTACACCCTCGATGAGTTTTGCAATGGCCTTCGGCTGGTCGCCCGTAGGCTCGAATGGGGAAACGAGACGGAAAGGATTCTCTGAAGGCATGACAAGAGAGTATACTCTCCTTCTCATGATCGATCTCGATGACCTTCGCAGACGGCCGGATATCTATAAAAAAGCGGTGAAGGACAAAGGAATTGACGTATCGGTCGATGGGTTCCTGAAGCTCGATATACTGCGGCAAGAGGCTCTTCAGCGTACGGAAGAGGATCGCGCGAAGAAGAACAGCGTCTCGAAGCGCATTCCTGTGATGAAGGGAAAAGAGAAGGAGACTGCGCTTGCGGAGATGAAGGCTCTCTCCGGCAACCTCAAAACGAGAGAAGATGAACTGCAGACAATAGAGAATTCCTGGCTAGAAATGCAGCTCCTTCTTCCTTCTCTTCCACTCGATCGCGTTCCACGAGGGAAGGATGAGAATGGGAATCGGGAGGTGAAGAAATGGGGTGACCCTTCGACTACGCTCAGGGTGACACCCGCTCAACTTAAGGATCACGTGGCCATTGGAGAGGCTCTCGATATCATCGACATTCCCCGTGGCGTGAAGGTAGCGGGAGCGCGCAGTTACTTCCTCAAAGGAGATGGCGCTCGCTTGGAGCTCGCGCTCCTCCAGTTCACGATTGATCATCTCCTGAAGAAGAAATGGACACTGTTCGCTCCTCCACTCATGGCCACACGAGAATGCCTTGTGGGAACCGGGTTTTTCCCCGGCGCCGAAGAGCAGATGTATGTTGTGGACAAAGACCGTTATCTTATTGGCACATCGGAGGTTTCGGTCTGCAGTTATCACAAAGATGAAGTGCTCGATGTCGCAGAACTCCCAAAGCGCTACTGCGGCTTTTCTACATGCTTCCGGCGCGAGGCTGGTACGTATGGGAAGGACACGAAGGGCCTCTACCGCGTCCACCAGTTCCAGAAAGTCGAGCAGGTCGTCCTCTGCGAGGCGGATGAAGAAAAGGCAATGGTGCTCTTCGAGGAAATCCGGACGAATGCCGAGGAGGTTCTCCATGCGCTGGAGCTCCCGTACCGCGTGATGGACATCTGCACGGGCGAGATGGGGCGGGGGAAGGTCTTCATGCAGGATATTGAAACGTGGATGCCGAGTAGAAATGCGTACGGCGAAACGCACTCGTGCTCCTACCTCGGCGACTTCCAGGCGCGGCGGCTCAATATTAAGTACATCGCAGAGAACGGTGAGAAAAAGTTTGTCCACACTCTCAATAACACCTGCATTGCTTCACCTCGCATCCTCATCCCCTTGCTCGAGATCTACCAGAACAAGGATGGGACGATGACAATCCCGAAAGTGTTACGACCGTACATGGGAGGACAAGAGCGCATGATCCCGGTATCCTCATAACATGCTCCTCGTCATTGTGGGTCCTCAAAGCATTGGGAAGGACGCTCTGATTACGGAGTTCCTCAACCGCCATCCCGCGTGGCGCTACATGGCCGTCGAGGAATCCGCGACAGCGGAATTCGTCCCCGAGGACGGGGAAGAAGAGTCGTCCATCGACCTCGACATGACGGAGTTCTACGTGAACATCGCGTGCCAGTGCGCGCAGGAGCTTCGGAAGGAGGACCTCCATCTCGTCGCCTCCTGCGCACGCATCCCCCTCCCCCTCCAGCAATTCATCCGGGAGGAGATGGGGCCGGAATTCGTGGCCGCGCACATCGGGCATGAGGAGGAATTGCCGCAGTCCGAGCGTTCTCTTTACCACTGCACCGTCAATTCGTCCACGAAGACCCTCAAGGAAACACTCACGATCCTCGATCGGTTAGTGGGGAGGAAGAGGAGATGAATCAACGATAGCATCGTCTGTTTTGGACATTGACATTTTTACTATGGGATATTAATGTAATCTAAGTCAGATTGTTTCTTCACATACGAAAGGAAGGTAGGGGAAAAAGATGAAGACGAGAAGTTGGATGGATGGCCCCGCGACCGAAGTTGTCACGGTGGGGTTTATTGCGACAGCAATCTCCGCCCCCCTTCTGGGAAGCCTTTTCCTTCTACAAGGAATGCCAGGTTCTCTGGCTCTCCTCTGTGGGGCAGCGGTCCCTCTGCTCATGTGGAATGTTCTGTGGATATGGACATTTCGATTGAGGTGGTGGATGTGGAGGCAGATATGGCCCGATGTCCTTGCCTACAACATTGGATATGTTGCAGGAGGGGCAGTCGCCCTCCTCTTGTCATTCTTGACACGGGGATTCTGACCAATAGAACTGGCCTGCTTGTAAAAGTAGGCCGGTTCGCCATACTCAAGAAAGAGGGGCGCGCTATGCTCTTCCTGTGCACATTTTCTTTACCCGCTTCCCCCTCGAAAGCACCTACGGTGGCGCCGAGGTACAGACGCTGAGTCTCATGAAAGGACTGCGGGAGCGGGGGCATGAGGTGGCATTCCTTGGCTCCTGCCAAGTTCTCCTTGAAAAAGCTATCAGCTATCAGCTATCAGCTATCAGGTTGGACATTGGACCGCCACCGGTGACGAAGTGGGGGGCAGTGAGTTTTTTGTGGAGGAAGTTTGGGATGCGAAGAAAACTCCAAAGTAATTTTCAATTACCCGACGCCATTTGCATGCTTTCTCTCACGGAAAAGTTGTTGCTCACTGAGTGGGCCCTTCGGCAGGGCATCCGCGTCTTCTGGATCGAGCACGACCGCATCGGACGGTGGCTCCGGTGGAACCCGTGGCTCCCGAAGTTACGGCGACTGAGCAGGCTTGCAACAACCGTTGTCGTCTCGGATCTTAGTAAGAGAATCTACGTTGAGAAACTCGGATGGAATCCGGAAAATATTGTTGTGATCCCGAATGGGATTGATCTCCAAAAAATGGGAACTAGGGACTGGGAACTAGGAACTGGGTATATGACAGACACATCGATAAACGTCCCAGGTCCCAGGTCCCAGGTCCCATTTCTCCACATCGGTACCATCGCCCGCCTCTCGCCGGAAAAAGGCGTCGATCTCCTCATTGAGGCAATCAAAGACCTCCCAAACGTCCATCTCACCATCGTCGGCACCGGTCGTGATGAGCACCGAATACAACAACTAATTGACGCCGCAAACTCAATAACTCAAGAACCTAATAACCTAATAACTTTGCTCCAGTCCGTTCCCGACATCGCCGCCTTCTACCGATCATTAGATATATTTGTTCTCCCATCCCGCGACCACGACCCCTGCCCACTGGCACCCATCGAAGCCATGGCCTGCGGAATCCCTGTGATCATGACCGATGCGTGCGGCACGGCGGAGTACGTGGAGAATGAAAAAGAAGCCATCGTCGTCCCTGCTGGATCGAGTGGAGCTCTTCGGAAAACAATTCTCCGCCTCCGGAACGATGCCGATCTCCGTCACCGCCTTGCTGCACGCGGTCCGGAGATTGTCGCAGAGAAGTTTTCGATGGGACGGATGGTGGATCAGTATGGAAAATTATTTTTCTGACATACTGTCCTCCATGTTCCTCTTTGCCTGGCCGCGGCTTGCGCCGCTCGTTCTTCTCGCGTTCCTCCCCCTCTCCATCCTCTGGAAGGGAGGGAAAACACTGGAGACAACGTGGCTCCTCGTCGCCGTGGCGTGGTTCTGCACTCTCGCGTACTGGAGCAGAAGGAAGGAAGAAGCAGACGCGTCGGCACTGGTTCCCTTGCGCCTGTGGGTTCCTCTCATGCTCTTCCTTTGCTGGACATTCATTTCCTACATCACGTCGTCCGTGGGGAACTACGGACTCGATGAAGTCCTGCGTGACTCGTCCCTCATCCTCCTCTTCCTCTGGATGCTGCGGGAATCGTCGCGCGATGCTTACGGCGCTCCTCTCGCGCTCCGTTGTTTCCAGATACTCATCGTCAGCGTTGTGGTCGCAGCTTTCCTCGGCATCCTCGTGTACATCTTCCAACCCGTTCCACGCTTCGTTGGAAGCTTCTTCGACTGGCGCTTTCACACCGACTATTGGCCGAACGCATGGGCAGAACTCGTACTGATGGTGTGGCCTATTGCGTGGACGCGGTGTCACCATTCGACTACGCTCAGGGTGACACCGCGTGTCATGGTGAGCGTAGTCGAACCATGGACACGTAATGCTGTTCTCTGGAATCTCGCTAGCTTCACGGGGGCCGGACTCCTCCTTGCATCACTCTTCCTCAGTTACTCCCGCGCAGCGTATGTCGCATTTGGATTACAAGTGGCTCTTTGGTGTTTCATCCGATGGAGACTGGAGGGCAGTATACGAAGGGCGGTGTGGAACAGACCATCACTGGGACGCACCATGGCGACACTCTGCATCACTGTAGGAATGGTCCTGAGTTTCAATGCGCTTCGCGCGCAATTTTCTCCGGTGCAATCGACGGTCGAGAAAATCACATTCACTGCTGCGGAGGGAACATCATCCATCACCGAGCGAGCGCAGTTCTGGAAACAGGCATGGGATCTTATGTGGGAACGCCCCCTATTCGGCTTTGGTCCTTACAGCTTCCGATTCGTCCAGACCCGGCTCCAGGAAGGAGTGTTCGCAACCTCCGATCACGCCCACAACATCTTACTGAAGTACGCTCTGGAACGCGGCTTACCTGCAGCAGTGCTTTTTATAGTGTTCCTCCTAACCATCGTCATCCCCGCCCTGCGTACACTTGCACAGGGCACTTCCTCTCCTCCTCCTCTCCTCCTCCCTCTCACCCTCTCCATCACTGGTGTTCTTTTCCACCTCCTCCTCGACTTCAACATGCAATTCGTTGGTGTTGCCCTCCCATTCTGGCTCCTCTTCGCGCTCCTCTATCGGAAAGTTCTCCAGTTCTCTTCTCTCCAACCAGCAGAATCTCTGCAACCTCCACTCTCTCCCACACTCCTACGCTTCTCGGAGCTATCCCTCGCAACGACTCTCATGCTCCTTGCGCTCTTCGAAGGACGCTTTCTCCTTATCTCCTCCATCGGCCGCCATGCAGAAGCACGCGGAGACATTGCGACAGCGCTCACATGGTATGAGGGTGCCCGCGTCGAGATGTTCAGCCGAGATTTACACCTCAGCCGCGCTCACCTTTCCCTTCTTCAGGAGAAACCAAAGAATGCCCTCCGCGCCCTCGACGACTACTTCCATGTAAATCGATACGATGCACGGGCATGGAAACTCTTTGGAGATACCCAGATGCTCCTCAATGACCTCCAAGCAGCACGCAGTGCGTACGAGGAAGCCTACCGACTCGGGAAATGGAACCATCTCGGAGCCCTCCGCGGCCTCATCGACGCCCTCCGCGCACAGGGGCAAAAGGAGATCATCGCACAGCGACGAGTGGAATTTGACACTCTCCTCTCCGCCTACCTCGAGGCCATCGAACGGAACACGCACTTCATCGCACTCACTCCTAATGTAGAGGAATTTCTCGCCGTGACGGGTACGCTCGCCGAACTCTTCCCAACAGATGCCCCCCGGTACCAGGCGATGGGGGCGCGAGCGGACCGCCATGCCCGCGAAGAGCGAGAACGCATTTCTGCAAGGCCCCCTGGGAGACTATGGTGAAGAGGTTGTTATACTTCCCCGGTGTTCACATACGCCCTTCTCGCTGCAGCATCCCTTTCATTGCTTGTAACACGCGGTGGGGAGGTGCAAACGCTCAGTCCTCCCATCGACGCCCTCAGTGTCACATTGCCCAATAGTTCCGCGACGGCGGAGGTTCGCGGCTGGGACGGAACAGCATGGACGGCGTGGTTTCCATTGGCTGTCGAGGAGGAGTTCGATCCACTGCTGCGGGAATCGAATCTCGTGATCTTCCCACGCCCCGTTTCTCGCATTGTATTTCGTGGTGGAAAGGCGCTCGCATTCCACCCAATCCGCGTTGCGAAAGATCCCGTTCATACCCTTGTCGCTTCCCGCTTCCCTCTTCCCGCTCGCCGTATTCTCTCACGCGAGGAATGGGGCGCGGATTATACCTTCCTCTTTGCAGGTGAAAAGACGCGCCGCTCCGACGTTGCTCCTGAACGCGCAATAGATACGATTGAGAATGGTAATGGCATCCTTCCGGAACGCCTACGCGAGTGTGAAGAGTGGCAACGACAGTACCCGGGGGAATTTCGCTCTTCACACACGGTGCGTTCCGATGCGAACTGGCAAGCCTATCGATGGCCGCTCCAGTACTCCAAATCCGTCAAGCTCCTCGTTGTCCACCACACTGCACAGAATGTCACGGGAGATGAGCGGCCACCGCTCGAGCGTGTGCGGGCACTCTATGCCTATCATGCAAATAACCGAGGTTGGGGTGACATCGGGTACCACTACCTCATTGATGAACGCGGACAGATCTACGAAGGGCGTACCGGTGGGAAAGGAGTCATTGGTGGTCACGCGTACTGTTGGAACACCGGCACTATGAGTATCGCACTGCTTGGGAACTTCGATGGTGAACAGCCACCGCAGGTGCAAATGCAGAGTCTCCAGTGGCTCCTCTCTGACCTCGCACAGACATACGACATCGATCTCGGCTCCTCTGTGCGCATACACGGGAAAAGCTTTCCAGCAATTGTGGGGCATAAAGACCTCCTCTCGACCGACTGTCCCGGCTACTACGTCCGGGAAACGCTCGCGCAAGTTCGCGAGCACGTGTGGAAGGGGGACCTCCTCGCAACGATCCGGTTCCCGGCAATACTCACCGCGCGCCGCGCAGACACGCCGCGCTCGCGCTCTTCCCCCCTCGTGCCCACGAGTTCTGCGCCGCTCCTCACTCCCACCGGCGTCACACAACTCCAGGGACGGCCCGGAATGGTCCTCCCTCTCAGCATGCAGTACCGCGGCGGACAAGCGCCAATGCCGCAACTCGCACGCATTGCCGATGTAGAGGCCGACCAGGGCATCTTCCTCTGGCAGGAACGGGGGAAGCGCTTTGTTCCCGTCCGAAACTCTCTCCAACTTCCGAAAAAACTCGGCGCACGGGCAACTGTGCAACTGCGTCTCAATGTGCAGTTTCCGATGAAAAGCGGCGAATACCGGCTGCAGATCGGACCGGTACGGTACACGCTGCTGGCGACGGGGAAACGGGCCACTATGAAACAGCAACAGGCAGTGCCGCTTCCACAAATGTCAAAAACCCCTCTCCATTCCCCTCACCATGAGTCCCGACCGCGGGGAGAGGTGGCCCCCCTCCTTCGTCCTCCCCCGTGGGGGGAGGTGGCCCCTCACCCCCCGCCCGATCCGAACGGGATCGTTCGGGCGGGTAACCCTCTCCCCACGGGAGAGGGAAACAGCATCCGCATCCGCCTCACATTCTCCGATGACACCGCCGTCGTGCTCGTACCGGAGGGGACAACGGTAAACGGGAACGACATCGATGTCCGTGAAGTGCTCCTTGCGGAGCGCGACGGCCAGTGCGCGGCGCAGGCACGGGGAAAGAGCATTGCGACGGGCGTCGTGCGCCTCCTCTCCGCCGGTCCCGTCGCGTTCGCGAGCAAGGACGGCGCGCTCCGCCGCTACAGCGGTACCCTCGAGTGTCGGGTCTTGGATTCCGCGCTCGTGCTCATCAATGAACTTCCTCTCGAGGATTACCTTCTCGGCCTCGCCGAGGAGCCGGATACAGAGCCCCATGAAAAGCAGAAGGCCTTCGCCATCGCCGCGCGTTCGTATGCCGCTCACTACATGGACGATGGAAACCGCCCCGGTAGTACGTCCTTGGGGACGACTACAGGGTACAAAAAATTTCCCGGGATGCCCTATGATGGATCCGATGATCCGGCGGTCTTCCAGGCATACGAAGGTCTGACGTTCGCAGAGAAAAATCCCGATTGGGTCCGCGCTGTGCGGGAGACGGCGGGGAAAGTGCTCACAAAGAACGAGGATATTCTCCGCGCCGCATATTTCAGTAGCGACGACGGGCGGACACGATCGCCCGCGGAAGCCGGATGGACGGACTTCCCCCACGCGGAGGCCTTCGGGAGCAAGCCAGACCCGTGGTGCCGAGGACTTCCGAACGCCGGGCACGGCGTGGGTATGTCCGGCTGCGGTGCGAGGGGGCAGGCGGAGGAGTGGAAAAGTGCAGAGGAAATTTTGCGGTATTACTACCCGGGAACGGTGATACAGGAACGAGGAACTGGGAACTAGGTACTGGAACATTGTTCCTCATTGCAGCTCCGGTCTATCTCGGAAATACGCAAGCGACTCCGGATTCGCGAGTGCATCGGCATTTTTCACCTCTGATCCACAGATTGCATTTCGGATGGCGCTTAAGGAAAGCTTGCCGTTGTGCGTCCGGGGGAGGGCCGGGACGGCGCAGATCACGGCGGGGACGTGGTGCGGGGATGCGCCGGAGCGGATTTGAGCACGGATGCGATGTTGCACATCCTCCGTGAGCTCTCGCCCCTCCCTGAGGACGATGAAGAGGATGACACGCTCGCCGTCCGCCATCCGGTGCCCCACGGCGGCCGCTTCCAGAACTTCCAGGATTTTTTCTGCCTGGACAGTGACCTCCGCGGGGCCGATGCGCACGCCGCCGGGCTTGAGCGTGTCGTCGGAGCGTCCGTGAATGATTATCCCGCCGGAGGGCGTGCGTTCCGCTTCATCGCCGTGGCGCCAGACTGCCGGTCCGTACTTCGCGAAGTATGCCTTGATGCGCTTCTCATCATCCGGATCGTTCCAAAATCGAACGGGCTGCGACGGGAAGGGCGCCGTGCAGACAAGCTCGCCCTTCGCGCCCGGCGGGAGCGGACGCCCCTCCTCGTCGAAGACGTCCACCGCGCAGCCGAAACTCCTCGTCTGCAGTTCCTCCCGTCGGACAGGTTTCGTCGGGTCGCCCGTCGCGAATGCGCCGAGAATGTCCGTGCCGCCGGACGTCGACGTAAGCTGCACCGTCGGGTGAACGTGTTCGTACACGTAGTCGAATTGCGAGCCATACAGCGTCGAGCCCGTGGAGAGGATCGTGCGCAGTGCGGAGAGATCGTGCGTCGCACGGGGGCGCAGGCCAATTTTCTCAATCGACGCAAGATACCGCGCGCTTGTCCCGAAGACGGTCATGCGCTCCTTCTCTGCGACGTCGAAGAGGACGCGGCCGTCCCGCGCGAGCGGGTCGCCGTCGTAGAGGACGACCTTCGCCCCCGTCCCGAGCGCGCACGCGAGCGAATTCCACATCATCCAACTCGTTGTCGTGTGGAAGAAGAACGTGTCGCGCTCCGTGAGATCGGCGTGGAGCATGTGCTGCTTGAGCTGGTTGAGGAGCGTCCCGCCGGAGCCATGGACAACACATTTAGGCTTCCCCTCGGTACCCGAAGAAAAGAGGATGAAGAGTGGATGATTGAACGGGAGGCGGTCGTAGGAGAGCACACCAGATTCCAGTGTGTCATGCTGAGCGTAGTCGAAGCACGACACAGAGTATTGCCCCTCGACTACGCTCGGGGTGACACCCTGCACATACGGAACAACAATCGTATGCTCGATCGAGGGAATCCGCTGTCGGATTTCCTGCGCTTTTGGAAGTGCGTCATGCGCTTTCCCGCGGTAGAGGTGCCCGTCGGCGGCGATGAGGACTTTGGGGGCCAGTTGTCCGAAGCGGTCGACGACGGTGTCGGCCCCGAATTCCGGCGATATGGAGGACCAGATGGCGCCGCGCGCCGTCGTCGCGAGCATGGCGCTGATCGTCTCCGGAATATTCGGCATGTACGCGACCACGCGGTCGCCCTGCTGCACACCGCAGTCATCGATCAGCCGACTGAACCGTATCGCTTCCCGTTTCAGCTCTCCAAAAGTGATGTGCCGCTCCCGCCCGTCTTCAGAGAAGAATGCGATCGCCTCGCGCTCCGGAGTTTCCTCCGCGTGGCGCAGGATGTTCTCCGCAAAATTGAGGCGCACGTCCGGAAACCACCGTGCATCGATCATGCGTTGTGCAGGAGAGGCATACGTCAGCGCCCTCCGGTCGTCCCCAACGTAGAAGATGTTCGAGAACCGGAGGAACGAACGCCAGAACTCCTCCGGCTTTTCGATCGACCATTCATATAGGCGTTCGATGGACGGCGCGTCGTTCCCGTACCGCTCCACGAGGAAGCGCACGAACGCCGCAATGTTCGACTGCGCAACTTGTTCCGGTGTTGGTTCCCATAAAATCCGCCGTGGATCCTGCATCACATCGGCATATTCCTGTCGACACTCACGTGTCATGGTGAGAAAATTTTTTCTCAGGGTGACATGAGATGCACTCTTTTCTGGACGCGGCTCTTCCATAGAAAAAGCACGTAATCGTAATCCACAACACTCACTCTGTCTTCTCAAAAATCGTCGCGATGCCCTGGCCGCCGCCGATACACATGGCCACGAGCCCGAACTGCGCGCGGCGGTCTTCCATGAGGCTGATGAGCGTGGCTGCGATGCGCGCGCCGCTCGCGCCGAGCGGGTGACCAAGCGCGATGGCGCCGCCACGGATGTTGACCTTCGCAGGATCAAGCCCAAGCTCCCGCATCACTACGAGCGCCTGCGCCGCAAAGGCCTCATTGAGCTCGATCACGTCGATATCCGCGAGCGTTAGCCCCGCCCGCTCCAGCGCCCTGCGCACCGCCGGAACGGGACCCAGCCCCATGACAAAGGGGTCAACACCCGCAACGGCCGCGGAGCGGATAGAAGCTTTCGGCTTGAGGCCAAGTTCCTTCGCCTTTTCACTCGACATCAGGAGCGCCGCCGCTGCGCCGACGCTCGTCTGGCTGCTGTTCCACGCCGTGACGGTGCCGCCGTTTTTCACGAACGCCGGCTGCAGCGCGCCGAGGGCTTCCATGGTCGTATCGCGGCGTATGCCCTGGTCTTGCGTGACGACGATTGGTTTCCCTTCCGTATCTTTGCCACGCATAGGGACGATTTCCCGCTGGAATGCTCCGGTATCCGTCGCCGCCGCCGCCCGGTGATGGCTCTGGATGGCGAACGCATCCTGCTCCTCGCGGCTGATGCCGTAAAGACTCGCGAGGTTCTCCGCCGTGAGCCCCATCGTGAATGCCGGCACGCCGTGGCGGGCGAGGAGCTTGGGGCTGGGATTGAATCCAGATCCCATCGGAAGGTGGTCCATGTGCTCCACTCCTCCCGCGATGAACACCTCGTTGCAGCGGGTCGCGATGCTCCGTGCAGCCTGGTTGATCGCCTCGAGGCTCGACCCGCAGTTGCGGTTGACCGTCACGCCGCAGACTTCTACGGGGAACCCGGCAATGAGCGCCGCCTGTCTCGCGATATTGTATCCCTGCTCCTCCGTCTGCCTGGCGCACCCCCAGTACACGTCTTCCACGAGTTCCGGGGGAATATGCGCACGGGCAAGAAGCGCCTGCATGGTGAGCGCGGATAGATCATCCGCCCGCACCTCGCGGAAGACGCCCTTCTCCCTATGTGCACGCCCGATGGGCGTGCGAACAGCCTCCACAATGACGGCTTGACGCATAAGAAGGGGATTGTAGCACACAACCCTCACCCTGCCCTCTCCCTTCTTTTTGTAACGATTCAATACCTGCGCATCATCCTTTATACTTATTTTGCCATGAATCCATACCGAGAAATATTTGAACAGCTCAACACCAAAGATATCCGCTACCTCGTGGTAGGCGGTGTAGCGGTGAACTTGCATGGATACCGACGGTTTACCGGGGATATGGATATCCTCCTCGCACTCGATAACAAAAATCTCGACATCATGACCGCGCTCATGCATGACTTGGGATATATCGAGCGTTTGCCAGTGGAACTCCATGTATTAGCCGATGCCGCTAAAGTACAGCAATTCCTGACGGAAAAAGGAATGACAGCATATACATTCCTGTCTAACAAACGAGAACGCATTGACCTTGATATTCTTGCGGCGGCGTCACTACATTTCGACGACTATGATCAACGGAAAACTCTCATCGAATTAGAGGACGGACTTCGTGTGCCAGTGGTATCCTTGAATGACCTGCTGAATATGAAAAAAGAAGCCAATCGTGACAAAGATTTGCGCGATGTCGAAATGCTGTTACAATTAAAAGGTATATGAAAAATCTGAGTGACCAGGAACGACTTGAACTCAAAAGAAGCAAGGATATGTCTCCCGCTGCCCGCCTCGACTGGCTTGCTGCGGCACGTGAATTTGCATTGGCTCCAAAAAGGCAAGTAAGGAAGAGGAAATAAGGGATAATTGCCTTAAAAAAAACCTTTCTCAATCCATGCTTGCAGGATCTCTTCTGCCGAATCTGGTGGAGGCACTGATGGGTTATATCTCTCGCGATGCCCCCGCGTCGCCCGTTCCCCGCAATTCTTTTGTACACTTGAAACACCACTCAAGAAAGAGCCTGTATCATGGTGAAGTGTGCAGCAGACATTGTGAGGTGCGAGCAGCAGCGAGCGAGGGTGAGGGGGCCTTCTCTAAAAACCCCGCAGCATAAATGCTGCGGGGTTCAAGGCGTCAAGAGGGACAAGCCCTCAAGACTTCAAGAGACAGGTCAGGGAACCTTCAGGGCGGCCCCGAGGAAGACGCAGTCGAACGGGAGGTCATCTCAGTAGCTGCGGACGCGCACGCGACCCCCGCGGACGCTGAGCTCGGCGTGGAAGCCACTCTGGAGCACTTCCGTGCAGCGGCACCAGTTGTCCTCGAGAAGATCGTTGCCGGTCTCCGTCAGATGGATA
>Ga0155341_116_pt1 | contig 26927 bp, 26 predicted proteins | sample RifCSPhighO2_02_FD_106309 | JGI IMG/M metagenome (GOLD analysis project Ga0155341, IMG submission 106309) | Candidatus Peribacteria bacterium RIFCSPHIGHO2_02_FULL_55_24 | reverse complement strand
AGCCCTTTGAATGTTCCGTAAAAGCGTCTTTTTCCCATAAGTCATTGCTGACCCAGGGAGTGCAAGATGTAAGTGAACCTATGCATATTTCTCCGAGGAGCATTCCTCAGCCAAGGCCAAAATCTTGGACGCTGCATCCGGATTGGCGCAGGGGAGAGTACGCAGTTTCCCCCGCCGGAGCGGCCTTTCGAGACATGTTCGCAGCGCCGCCTCCAGCCCCTGCTTGGTCGTGATCAGTTCGGCGAACCCCAGGCGGACAGCGGAGCACACCTCCGGATCCCGTGCATTTGGTTGATATGAGAGAGGGGAGCGCCCGAGCATTCCCGCCTCCAGGAGCGCTTTTGTGCTCATACCCACGATACAGTGCGCGTGCCAGAGCAGCGGCCAGAGCGCGTGGCTTCCCGCTTCCATGCACCATTCCACATTGGCGCCTGTCGCCGGCGGAGGTTTGTCGCCTTCCGAAGGGTGCATTTTTTCCAGGACGCGCACGTCCCGCCGATAGACCGTGAGAATTTCTGCGAGATCCTCGCGAACCATGTCCTCGTGGTAGCCCATAAATGCTCCATGCGTTCCCTTGTCTCCCGGACCTTCCCCATATGCTCTTCGGAGGGGTTGGGACAGAAAGAGGATCGTTGGACGATCTGTTTCTTTGAGTATGTCCGGACAGTCAGGGGGATCCTCAGAAAATTTCCTCGCAACTCCTGTCAGTTTTGCAAGTGATGGACTTCCTGTGATGCGAAGAATCTCGGCAGGGAGGCCATCCTCTCTCGCAAACGTATATGCGGTCTCATCTTGTACGCAGATGATGTTGGGTATGTAGGGACCGAGTTCTCCGTTCTCATCTTCAAAACGTGTCGTGAAGCTGAACCACTCGTCGAGAACAGAAATACTTCGAATGGGGATCTTCTTTGCCGCTGCCGTGAGCTCATGTTCCGTTTTGGGCTCTCCGGCTGTTCCGACGATGAGCGCGTGGATCTTCTTTTCGCTGAGAAAATGCTCGGCGTCGTCCACGGACGTGATTGTACATTCTTCCGCATCAATTTTTTCAGCGGCGAATATCGGCGCCGTGACGGGGGAGCACAGCACACGGAATGCGATATGGCGATTTTTAGCCTCCGCAATCACCGGAATCAATTCTCTGGCTCCACCGGCGTCGCTTGCGCAAAAAAGAAGCATAGGATCATTCATCGGTCGAAAGTCTGCTGTAGACGAGCGCGTCTCTGTAGCCGCCATTTTTATATACGGCATCCCGATGCCGGCCTTCATATTTCATGCCGAGCGATTCGGCGATTTTTTGCATGCCGATATTGGTGTGAGCTGTTCCCACCCAAATGCGATGCAAGTTCAAAGCAGCGAATCCATGCTCTATGAGAAGTCGGCATGCTTCTTTTCCGTAACCTTTCCCCCAAAAATCCTTATCGCCGATGAAGATCGCAAGCTCTGCATTGCCATGAATGGGTGTGATGTTTTGGAGCGCAATGTTTCCGATGTGTGTATTCGTTTTTTTATCGCAGATAGCCAGAATGAGCTCTGTTTTCGTTGTCAGGGCATAGCGAATGTACTTCAGTGTGTCCTCACGTGTTTGCGGATAGGTGTGGTGCGCATTCCCATCGCATGCCTCTTTGTCGTTGAGCCAATTGTTGTAGGTGCCTTCGATGTCGCTTTCCTCCAGGGGGCGTAAATAAATGATATCCCCCTCCAAAAAAACAACCGGTTTATTGCTCATAGGGGTGCGTACAAAGTGAATTCAAGAAGATCTGAAGTGTATCAATTCGTCTTCATGTCGGCAATACGCGTCGATGATTTTTCCGCCGAAGCAACGATATCCTGCGTAACTGCCCTCGAGCCATTACTTACAATTTGACAAAATATTCTTATGCAGCATAACATATTCTTTCTTATGGGAAAGAGACAAATCGGCCCCATTGGTCCGTCTGCTGGGTGGTTGGCCGCGAAGCTTGCCCCTTTGCTCGCAGAACATATCTCTATTCTTCATCGTGCACAGGCAACAGCCGTAGAAATGGTGTGCCACAATGTAGAACGAACCCGCATTCTGACACGAGAGCATCTGAGTCCATTGGGGGAAATCTTGGAATATGCCTCTATTCATCTTGGTTCATTCCAGGACTTTCCCACTTCTCCCGATCTTCTTACAGATGGACAACGTGTGTATCTTCGATCACTGCAGCAGGTATGTGAGTGGCACAAAATTTCCGCCGCATCTGCTCATCCTGATGTTGTCCCAACACACGTCTACGCTTTATTGAAGGAATGCGGCATACCCGTTGCAATTGAAAACATGGACAGAGACAAAAAAACGGGGCAGACCCCCGATATCATTCAGGAGATCGGAAGAAAACACCACCTTCCCTATGTCCTCGACGTGCAACACTTATACGAGATCGCAAAAGATCACAACGAGGATCCGGTGATATTTGCGGGAGAATTTGCACGCGTGATGGGAAAGGACATTGAACATCTCCATGTGAGCGGTGAACTTGTTCTCCAAGGAAAACAGGTCCTTAACCATGCTCAGTTGCCAATTGCAACAAATAGAAAGGTAGTTGTCAGGGCAGTACGTGCTATTCTGGACACGACAGCAAAGCCTCTCCCTATTATTCTGGAAGGCGAGTACTTGATCGATATCCCTTGTGACTACACCGTACGTGATAACGGAGAGCGGGAAGAATTATACGTGCGTTGTGCAGAAGATATGCGTAAAGATAGGGAGTGTCTTCTCAATGAAATATAGACGTAAGCCTACGAGCATGCGGAAACGACCTTGTCGATGGCAGTCACAATATCATGCACATCCTCCTCTTGCTGTGGGGAGCAGAGATAGAAGTGTAGGAGGAGTTCCTTCTCGTATAAACGCTCTGCGTTGGGGCAGAGGCCTTTCGCGTACGATGGACGAGAATCTCTGTTCTCCGGTGCGCTCCAGGGCTCGCCGTTCTTGAATGCGATTTTTTTCTGGAAGAGCGGCAAGAGGTAGAGCGGTTTCGTATATCCCTCCCCGAAAGGGATGCCTTCCGCTGCAAGCATCCGCACAAATTCCGCACGCGTGACGTTGTGACAATGTTCGGCATAAAACCGGATGGGACAGACGTAGTACGTGGACTGCCGATCGTCATCCAAACCAAGAACGTCGAAGAAATCGTGCTTTTGCGTGCTGCGCACAAGCGTCTCCACAAGTTTCCTGCGTATTGCATTGAGTCTCTGAAGTTTCTTTAATTGTTCCCGGGCGATGGCGGCTTGGAGCTCGGTCATGCGGAAGTTTGCGCCGACGATGTTTGTGATCTCCGTGTAGCCTGCGTCCTCCACCACGGCCTCACCGTGGTTGCGAAGGAGCTGTAAGCGTAGGGCAAGCTCCTTGTCGTTCGTCACACAGAGTCCCCCCTCGCCGCATTGTATTGTTTTATGGACATTGAAGCTGAAGACGCCGATATCGCCGATGGCGCCGACACTCTTTCCTTTGTACAGGGCTCCCCATGCTTGGGCGCAGTCCTCGATCACCTTCAGTCGGTATTCTCGTGCGATGGCCATGATGGCATCCATGTTTGCAGGGATACCGAATTGATGGATGACGAGGAGTGCCTTCGTTCGCGGCGTGATGCACTTCTGGATGGATGCGGGGTCAAGGCAGCCGGTCGCCATTTCGACGTCCGCGAAGACGGGGATTGCTCCGTACCAGAGTGGCGCCACTGCGCAGGCGCTCATGGTGTAGGGGGAGACAATCACTTCATCGCCGAAGCCAAGACCGAGAGCCCCGCAGGCGGCGGAGAGTCCTGATGTGGCGCTGTTCACGGCGATGACATGCTCTGTTCCGATTATCTCCTTCGCGAGGTGTTCCAGGGCTTGTACCTCGGGTCCGCCGAGAAAACTATACGGAGGATGTGGTTTGTAGGCTCCTTGGAAGAGAGAGAGACGGCCCCGTTCCATCACACGCATGACGGCCGCCGTCTCCTCCGCACCAATGGCATTGCTCTCCTTCCAGGGCTTCGTCCGCACAGGCGTCCCTATGGTTTGAGGAAGTGGAGAGAGATTCATGCTTGGGCCTTGGACATTGCCTCGAAGAGGATTTCCATTGTACCGCATGCTGCGGCGAAGTCCGTTCCATCGAGGAGTGGGGCATCTTCTCCGTGTAGCGCCGCATTGCATGAGGAGTAGAGCGTGGTCAGTGCTTCCTCGATGGGGTCCACCGTGAAGTGTTCGGAGAACCAGAGCATGGGTGCGTAGGTTCCTTGGCGGATCCGATCGATGAACACATCGTTCCAGTACATGCGCATGCGTCCTGTGGAACAGATGAACTCCGCTTCGAAAAGCTCGTATGGGCTGTCCGATACTCCATCGAGGACAATCGGGATCTCGGGGGGGCCTTTGGCCGTGAGCGTCACTCGGAGAAGAGGATCATCCGCACTGCGGCCTGTTCCTGCCAGCTCCGCGCCGGTGCACGCACACTCGCCCATGAGCATCCGCAGTGTGTCCACGACGTGGACGCCCGTGTGGAACCAGCCTGCGTAGTACGTCCAGTGCACAGAGCGGAGCTGCCCAAGTTCTCCAGAACGAAGGATGTCTCGCATGCGGCATACCCCGGCGCTGAAGCGCCGGGAGTGATCAACAATGATACGTGTTTGATACTTCGGTACGAGTGTTCTGAGGAGGGCGAGTTCCTTCGCCGAGGTGCAGAGGGGTTTCTCCACAATGAGCATACGTGGGGGGTCGGGGGCGGCGAGAATGCTCTGGAGCGCACTCGCATGCGTTCGGTCCGGTGTTGCTATCACGAGGAGGTCGAGGCGCTCGCTCAGGAGCGTTGGGAGATCTGCGCAGGGGCTTCCGCCCCATTTTTCCGTGAAATCCGTGCATTGTTTTCGGTCAATGTCGCAGACGGCGGTGAGGCTCGTATACGGAAGACGCGTGAGCACCGCTGCGTGAGTGGCAGCAAACTTTCCTGCTCCGATAATTCCACAGCGAAGAGGCCCCTCGTGCATACTAGGCATATTGGTACTGCTTCCAACGACGATGAATGTGGCGGTTGCTCTCCGCAATCTCCTGATGAGCATCGAGGAACCCCAGTATTTCTTCGAGCGTAAAATCCTTCCGTGGTGCGAAGTGTTGGACGATGGCTTCGATGACCTTCAGGTCGAATTCCGTGTCGACATCGAGGTGAATGTCGGGACGATGGAGGATTCCCCGTGCTTCAACATTCTTCACTCTGTAGATGTCCGGGTGTTGTCGCAAGAAGATGGTGCCATGTTCGCGGATCGCCGGGTCCTTCGTGCGCTCTGCGGAATTGCGGAGCGCCGCGACCGTGAACACTTCCGTGTACATCCCGGAGGGATAGGTCGCTTTCATATCGTTACCGACCAGATCGTACGATCCCTTTTCCTGGAAAATTCCCAGACATTCTTCGATCATCGCCGGGTCGATGAGCGGGCCATCACCGTAGACTTCGATACCGATGACTGCCTTCGTTTCTTCGAGTGCACCGAGCATCCGACCGAGGACGTCGTCCTCTGCTCCACGGAAAGAAGAGACTCCTTCTTGCTTGCAGAAGGCCTCGATGCAATCGTTTTTCTGACTCTCGGGCGTGGCTACGACGAGGCCATCGATTCCCCGTACCTGTTGAACGCGGTTGATAAGGTGGCCGAGGAGCGGACGACCGGCGATTTCCCGCAGGGGTTTTCCCGGGAGGCGCTCGGATCCCATTCTGGCGTTGATGACGGCGATGGTGCGGGACATAGATTGAGTATAGGATAGTTCTTGCGCTCGTTCTAGCCGTTTGTTGTGAATCGTCTGAAGCTCTCCCTTGGCATTCTCACTGCACTTATCGTGGTGCAGGGGGTTCTTTTGGGAGGACTTGCCATCATTGTGTACCAGGCGGTTCCCAAGGGGGTTCTCGCTCAGGATACGCTCGTGGGAAAGTTCCCGGGGATTCTCGTTGGCGTCCGCGTCCTCGACCGATTCCTGAATTCCTTTTTCCGCGGCCCGCGACCACCGGAGCCGCTCCCGCTCTATGAACTCCGCATTGCTGCAGCCGATCTTCAGCGCATTGAGGAGAATCTTCCCACACAACTCCCGTCGCCATGGTACGGGAATCTCTTCCTCACGGAGGATCGCAAGGATTGGACAGACGGTCAGTTCATTGCGGATGGAGAAGCATACGACGTTGCCGTACGGGTGCGGGGTGATCTCTTCAATCACTGGGCGTATCGAAAGAAATCCTGGAGGGTCCGCTTCAAAGACGGAAAGTCATTCCATGGAATGACCGATCTGAGCCTCATTATTCCGGAAGATCGCTTCTGGCATGCCGAGCTCCTCAACGCCCATCGCGCAAAGGCGCTGGGTCTCCTCGTGCCTCCGATGCGTCCTGTGCGCGTACGCATGAATGGCGGCCCCCCCATGCTCTATACAGAGGTGGAGCATTTTACGAAGGAAATGGTGGAGAAGCAGGGGCGATCGGGTGACGGCAATCTCTACGGGACGGGCGGCGGATCATCGTACTTCCAGCAATGGGATCCGATTTTTTCCGACGTCGCATTCTGGAAGAAGTACGTTAAAGCCCCCGGGTCGGATACGGCGGAGGAGGTGAGCGAACTCCTCGCACTCTCTCGGAAAGGAGCCGCGGATGAGCCGGACTACTTCCAGAAGCTCGCGAGCATCGTCGACGTCGATCGTTTCGTACGATGGTATGCCGTGAGCCTGCTCGCCGGCAGCCGCCACGTTCGCGATCACAATCTCCGCCTTCTCTTCGACCGGTCCCGCGGGAGATTCGAACCGCTTCCGTGGGACATCGGGGCCTACATGCCGCGGACGCTCCTCGCGTTGCCGGGAAATCCGTTGCTCAATGAGGCTCTGGGTGTTCCGTCTCTTCGGCTTGCCGCGTATCGCATGGTGTGGGACCGCGTTCGTGACGAGGCGTGGGTGAAGGAAGATCGCGGGGAAGCCCTGCACTTGCGTGCGCTCATGGAGCGGGCGGCATATCGCGACTCCGTCAAGCTTCCGAGCAATCGGCAGGTCAAACACGAACTCGATCGGCTCGATGCGGTCATTCAGCGGAACATCGCTTTTCTCCGTGAGGAACTCAATCGCGCGGAACTCGTTGTGGACGAGCGGCGCCCGTCGCCGGGTTCCGCGCGCGGCGGACTTCTCCTCACCGTCGACGTCACTGCCCGTGGCGTTGCGGGAGGCCGTCTCCATGAGATTTCCTTCCCGCAACGTCTCCGTGACGCCGTGCTGCGGCGTGAGGTCGTCCTGCTCCGCGATGACGGGGACGGGGAGCGCGGACCGGGCGACCGGGATGTTCTCCTGACGTTGCGCGATACGCTCAATAAGAAAGAGCGGGTCGTCTTCCAATTATCAGACGATGAACGCGCGCTGATCTGGCCCGGTGATCCTGTTATTGACGAAGAAACCGAGCGCGTCCTCGCTTCACCGAATACCCGCCAGCGCTTCTTCCTCGTCCGTCGCAGCGGTTCGGCGGCTCTCGGGTCCAAGGATCTCCCGCTACATATCGATCTTCGGAATGCCGTCACTGGAGAGAGGGCGCAGGTGATTCGCGATGTTGTCGTTGATGACGCAACGTTCTCCCGCCTGCCGGAGGCGTATGCCTCGCGTGCAGAGTTTCTTCGGCGCAATGTCGCCTTCCGTCCCGATGGCGAGCATGACGTTGTGCTTGCCGGGTCTCCGGTGTTTTCGGAGACGGTGATCGTTCCTTCGACTGTCCGATTACGGATTGCTCCCGGAACCCGCGTGCGGATGGGGAGCGGCGTCACGCTTCTTTCGTATGCCCCTGTCGACGTGACGGGAACGGAGAGTGCGCCGATTATTTTCGAACCCGCGACGCGGAATCCGTGGGGGGTTTTCCTCGTTGCGAACGCCGATGGTCCGAGCCGCATGGAGTGGGCTGAGTTTCGCGGCGGCGGCGAGGCTTTTCTCAACGGCATCTTCGCGTCCGGCATGGTCGCGTTCCACGGCAGCCCCGTGACTGTGCGTCACGCGACATTTCGCGAAGCCCGCGGCGATGATGCGCTGAACACGAAAGGGGTACCTGCCGACGTCGCCGATGCGCTGTTCGAGGACAACGCTTCCGACGGGTACGATGCGGACAGTCCTCCATCCGGGTCTATTGAGCGCGTCATTTTCCGCCGTAACGGCGGCGATGGGATTGATCTCTCGTGGGCGACTGCGATTTTTCGGAATATCACCGTGGACGGCGCCGGCGACAAGTGCGTCTCTGTCGGGGAGCGGTCACATGCCACGATTCTGGATTCCACGCTCAAAGGGTGTGCGATCGGCGTTGCCGCAAAGGACAGTTCGGAGGCGACCGTCGAGCGCGTGCGATTCATCGGGAACAAGGTCGCCCTCTCCGCCTACACCAAGAAGCCTATTTTCGGTCCCGCATCCATTCTCGTCCGGCAGAGTTCTTTCGATGGGAATGCCGTCCAATCCGAAGCGTTCAGCGGGTCGACCATTACCATTGAATGACATGATTCGTCTCTCCCGTCGTTCGGCGGCCGCGTCGCCGCTCCACTTCCGCCGGATGGAAGTGAAGTATCTTCTGCCAGATCGTCTTGTGCCTTCTTTTCTCGAGCGGATTGCCCCGTACACGGAGGTGGATCCGTTTCTCGTTGCTTCGGGGCAGGGGCAGACGCAGTATCCCGTGACGTCTCTCTACTTCGATTCCATAGACCTCCATGCGCTGGCGGAAAAGGATGCCGGGCTCCTTTCCCGTAGGAAATTGCGCTTGCGCACGTACGGGGAGGAATTCTCGGAACGCGCATCCTGCTTTCTCGAAATCAAGCGTCGCCATGATTTCGTCGTTTCCAAGGACCGGCTTGCTCTTTCCGTCGGCCGCGTCAGCCACGCTCCGACGGAAGATCTCCTGTCGCATCTCCTCCACCGCATCGAAGCGGATGCCCGCGTGACCGCGGAGGCGAACATCCTCCACCGTCGGTACAATCTCCAACCGACGGCGCTGGTGCGGTACCTGCGGATTCCTTTCGTCGCCCGCCATGACCGGCGCTTCCGCATCACCGTTGATCGGGATCTCGCGGGGTTCTGGCGGCCGGCGCGCTTCCTCGGACCCGTGCCTCTCCACCGCTGCCTCATCGGCTACAGCGTCATCGAACTCAAGTGGAACCACGCCGTTCCCTCCTGGTTCCATGCCGCCATTCAAGATTTCAATCTGGCGCGCACCGCGTTCTCCAAGTATGCCGTCACCGTCCTTTCGCTTCGTGAGGTTTTTTCCGGCGTTCCGGTCTCCATACTGCGTCCCGTCGCGTCTTTCTTCTGAGGCGCCTCTCCAGTACACTTCCCTCCGATGCAACCGGTTATCCCCGATGTTTCCCTCGGTCTCGGCATCGATCCCGTCACCGTGGGTATTGCGCTCCTCGGGAGCTTCCTCCTCGGCCTGATCATCGCGTTCGTCTACCGGTCAACGCACCGGGGCTTGAGCTATTCCCAATCGTTCCAGTTTTCCCTCGTCCTTCTCGGGATGCTCGGGTCCGCCGTCATGATGATCGCGAGCGGGAGCATCATCCGGGCGGTTGGCCTGCTCGGCGCTTTTTCCCTCATCCGCTTCCGCACGGCGGTGAAGGATCCGAAGGACATGGCGTACATCCTCTTCGTCCTCGTTGTCGGTCTTTCGATGGGGGCGCAGCTCTACGTTCTCGCCCTCCTCGTGACCGCCGCCGTGTGCGGCGTCATTCTCCTGCTCACGTGGTTGAATTTTGGCATGACGCATACCCATGAGAGCATTCTCCGGCTCATGTGCAAGGGCGAGGGGCATGCGGGCGTGCAGACGGCCGGTTACGAGGAAGTCCTGCAGGAACACAGCGCAGGTTTCCGTCTCCTCAGCGCGCACGCGCATTTGGAACGCATGGAATTCACGTACGGCGTCCGCCCGAAGCGCGGGGAGAGCTCGCTCGCGCTCCTGGAAATTCTCCGCAAAGAAAAAGGAGTGGAGGACGCCGAATTCTTCGATGCGAAGCACCAGGTGGAATTCTGAAGCTTTCATGGAAGGCAAACCTTCGGTTTTCCTTCCATGGACCATCCTTTCCCTTGGCGGTGTGCCTCCAGGCAGGCAGAGCCTGCCTTCGGCACGTATGTTTCTATAATGCTAGGTAGATTCTCCCTGTCTTTTCTATGCTTTTCCGGTCCAGGACAGATTTGAGGTCGTAGACCAATCCTCCGTTCTTTGTGGCGTTGGTGATGAAACCGGGGATGTCCGCGAGATATTCCTTGTGGGGGACGAGCAGGATGACCGCATCGTAGGGGTCTTTGGCGGGACCGGGGTTCCAGCCTTTCTTGCGGAGCGTGTCCGCGGGAATGTAGGGGTCGTGGACGTCAACGGCGAACCCCGCCGCCACCAGGCGCTTCACCACGTCCCCCGCTTTGCTGTTGCGCGCGTCGGGGACGTTTTCTTTGAATGTGAGGCCGAGGACGAGGACTCCGGGGGCTGTTGTTCCGTGGAGGGCCGCCATGACCTGTTCCGCGACGAAGCAGCCCATGCTTTCGTTCGTCGCCCGGCCAGCCGTGATGACGTGCGTGTGTATCCCGAGCTGCCGCGCCTTCTCGACGAGGTAATACGGGTCGACGCCGATGCAGTGGCCGCCGACGAGCCCGGGGGCGAAGCGGAGGAAATTCCACTTCGTCGCCGCGGCGTCGAGGACGTCCTTGCTCGCTATCCCCAGCTTCGCGCACATCATGGCAATCTCGTTGATGTATGCAATGTTAAGGTCGCGCTGGGCGTTCTCGATGGCTTTCGCCATCTCTGCGACTTTGATGGACGGCGCACGGTGGATCCCGGCAGAGACGATGGAGCCATAGAGGTCGACGAGGGCATCCGCCGTCTTCGCGTCCTGCCCCGCGACGATTTTCATGATTGTGTCGACCGTGTGTGTTTTGTCTCCCGGGTTGATGCGTTCGGGGGAGTAGCCCAACGTGAAATCCACACCGCACCGCAGCCCCGATGCTCGTTCGAGGATCGGTCCGCAGATATCCTCGGTCACACCCGGGTACACCGTCGATTCATAGACGACGATTGCCCCTTTCTGCAGATGTTGACCGACTGCATGCGTCGCGTGCTCGAGCATGGACAGGTCCGGTTTATTCTCACTATCGACGGGGGTCGACATGGCCACAATGACAACAGACGCTTTTTTGATGACCGTTGGGTCATCGCTGTAGGTGATCCGGACGCTGTTCAGTTCTTCCGCAGAGAGCTCTCTTGTTCTGTCATGGCCGTGTTGCAAGTCCTCTATGCGTTGGCGGTTGATATCGTATCCGTAGACGGCGTACCCCTTCCGCGCGAAGGCGGCGGCGAGGGGGAGGCCGACGTAGCCGAGTCCCACAATACAGAGAGGTGGCTTATGCATGCGACAGTGGGAAGTATAGAGTATTCTCGATGGGTATGACGACGCGATCGACGTTGGTGGTCTGGGCCTACATCGGCGGTCTTATGGGCGTCATGGCATTCAGTCTCTTTTCCGCAACCCCGTTCCCGCAGGACGATCATTTTTACTACCAGCAGTTCGTTGAAGCTCTCGCACGCGGCCGGATTAATCTCCGTATTCCCGGGTTTCATGGGTCCGATGTTTTCGCTGTGCCGTGGTATCTGTTCTCCCGCTCGCAAATTGCTCAGATTGACATGCTCCGGGTCTGGGCTGTTTCGTTGCCGCTGATCGCCTATCTTGCAGGAGCACGACTGTTTCGCTCGTCGGTTGATGGCATCATTTTAGCATCGATCATTGCGATGATGCCGTTTGTGTCGTTCGTTGCCCTACGCGGATGGACCGGGCCGGCGTACTGGGGGCTCATGCTGTTGTCCGTTGCCGTTGCCGCGCGTGGATCATTGTGGGTCGTCGTTCCGTTCGGTCTCGTCATACTCACGAAGCCGTTTGCCATCGCACTGGTTCCGTTTCTCTGGGTTCTCCTGCGCCGGCGGCGGCGCTCTGCGGCATGCGCGGCGGTATTCGGCAGCATTGCGCTTCTTTGCGCGTCCTATATCGCCATCCAGTACGTTCAGGCCGGGCGCGTTTTCGTGGGGACCCATGCCGACGTCGGCATTCTCTCGGTCTTCCATTTCGGAAAACGGTTCTTCCTCAACATCGCCCATGCGTTGCAGATGCTCTTCTCCGTTCATAACTACTACTTCCCCGATCCTTCGAAGACCGGTCCCGGGAATCTCCTCCACACGAGTCCCGTCCTTATGTTTATAGGTCTCTACGCCCTCCTCTCTTCCCGCAACGTGTTCACCGATCGCCGTTTGCCACCGGCGCTCCTCCTCGGCGCCGTCGCCGGTTTCGTGATGAATGCCCTCCTCGATCATATGGATCACTTCTACATGGAGGCGGGGGTGCTCCTTCTCATCGTCGCGAGTATTCCTCTCCTCTCCCGTGCGAGGGTGTGGGTTCCACTCACGCTCGCAACCCTTCATTTCCAGTGGTTCTACTTCTTTCTTCAGTATCGGGAAGTCTTCGCCCTTTCCTGGCAATTTTTCTTGGTTCCCTTGTACATTGATGCCGCATTTCTCCTATTCTGCTGTTCACGATGGCGGCAGATTTTGGCTAGTGTACGGGAAATAGTGCTGATACTATGAGTGACGCGTGCCTAAGCGTGTTCTTATGTCTGCCAAACGAGCACTGATCACCGGCATTACGGGTCAAGATGGTTCGTACCTTGCGGAACTTCTCCTCGAGAAGGGGTATGAGGTCCATGGGCTCGTTCGCAGGGCATCGACTTTCAACCGAGGACGGATTGAACATCTCTTCTCGGACATGAATACGCCGGATCGCCCCATTCGTCTCCACTACGGAGATCTCTGCGACAGCAATTCCCTCCTCCGAGTCCTTCGGGAATCACAACCCGATGAGGTCTACAACCTCGCGGCCCAGTCGCATGTTGGGATCAGCTTCGAAATACCCGAGTACACGGGGGATGTCACCGCCCTCGGAACAACGCGACTCCTCGAGGCGATCCGGACTCTCGGCGCGACCGGTAGATTTTATCAGGCAAGCTCGAGTGAGCTCTTTGGTAAAGCGGTGACGTCTATGCAGGATGAGAGTACATCCTTCTACCCACGCAGTCCGTACGCGTGTGCGAAGGCGTACGCGTTCCACCTTACACGCAACTACCGTGAGGCGTATGGCATGTTCGCGGTGAATGGCATTCTCTTCAACCACGAATCCCCGCGGAGGGGGGAGAACTTCGTCACGCGCAAAATCACCATGACCCTTGCGAAGATCCTGGCTCATCAGCAGGAGTGTCTCTTCATCGGCAACCTGGAGGCGAAGCGGGATTGGGGGTATGCACCGGAGTACGTCGAAGGCATGTGGCGCATGTTGCAGCATCCTGTGCCGGACGATTACGTCCTCGCCACGGGGTGTTCCGTGTCCGTGCGCGAATTCTTGGAGATGTGCCTGCGTCATGCGTGTATTCCCTTCGAGCGGCAGGGAGAGGGGCGAAGCGAAACGTATGTCGACACACGGAACGGGAAGACCATTGTTGCGGTGGATCCGTATTACTACCGTCCAACAGAAGTTGACGGTCTCTGCGGTGATGCCGCGAAGGCGTGCCGGGTGCTCGGGTGGGAGCCGAAGACCACAGTGGAAGAACTCTCGAAGATTATGCTGGAAGCAGATTGCAAGGCGCTCGGGGTGGAGCTGGGGGCGAGGGGGGAAGTTGGGGTTCCTGTGTCATCCCTAGCGTAGTCGAGGGATATGTAGGAACGTGTCTGTTACCCTATTCTCATGCGTTCTCTTTTCCATCACCCCTTTGTGCGGCAGCATGTGAGTCAGGGGCTGCGCTTCGCCGTGTGCGGAGGGATCGGGGCGACCGTCGATTTCTCTCTCCTCTATCTCCTCGTTCAGATGCTCGGCCTCACGCCGTACTTCGGATACGTCGGCTCGACGAGTGTGGCCCTCGTGGTCGTCTTCTTTGCGAACAAACACTTCACATTCCGCAATCACGAGCGTCGTCACCGGGAGCAGTTTCTGCGGTTCCTCCTCGTCTACGGGGTGGGCTTTCTCTTCAATGTGGGCATCGCCTCGTTTCTCTATTGGTCCGGTGTCCACTACATGTTGGCGAAGGTGTGTGCGATTGCCGTCATCGCGTTCTGGAACTATGCCCTGTCGCACGGGTTTGTGTTTCGGAAGAGAGGGGGAGGGTGAACGAAAGCGGCTTGAACCGGGCCTGGAAGAAGCGGAGGTATTTCGGTTCCACAATCATCTGGAGACCATGAAGGTCTTCTCGTTGCGCGAAGACCCGCGCGACGGACTCCGCAACAGCATCCATATGGGCATTGGTATACACCCGCCGGGGAATCGCGATGCGCACGAGCTCCAGTTTTGGATAGTAATGATCTCCCGTTGCGGGATTCCTCCCCGCCGAGACGATGCCGCGCTCCATCGTCCGGATGCCGGAGTCGACGTACACTGCGGCCGCAAGGGTCTGGGCTGGAAATGCGTCGTGGGGAATATGGGGGAGGAAGCGCTTTGCATCGATGTAGACGCCGTGTCCTCCTACTGGGAGGACGAGAGGGATGCCGGTGGTGCGAAGTTGATCGCCGAGGTAGGCCACCTGTTCAACGCGCGCGCGGATGTGATCATCATCGACGGACTCTCGGATGCCGATGGCAACCGCCTCCATGTCGCGCCCCGCCATACCGCCGTACGTGTGGAGGCCTTCGTAGATGACGACGAGCCGACAGGCCTCTTCGTAGAGAAGCGGATCATTGAGCGCCAAAAACCCGCCGATATTGCAGCAAGGGTCCTTCTTGGCGCTCATTGCAGCGCCGTCGGAGAGGTCGCAGAGTTCGCGCACGATGGCGCGCACCGTTTTGCCGGCGCAACCCGGTTCCCGTTGCTGGATGAAGAACGCATTCTCCGCGATCCGGGCGATGTCGAGGATGACGCGAATCCTGTGATCTTGCGCCACGGCGCGCACTTCCCGGAGATTGCGGAGGGAGATCGGCTGGCCGCCGGCCATGTTCACCGTTGCGGCAATGGAGAGGTAGGGGATGCGCTGCGGTCCGCACTCCGCGATGAGCGCGCGGAGAGCGGCAATGTCGACGTCTCCCTTGAAGGGGTGCGTGCTCGTGGGAACATGCGCCGCTGGGATGATGACATCGCAGAACGTGCCACCGGCAAGTTCCTGGTGGAGACGCGTCGTCGTGAAGTACATGTTCCCGGGGATCACGTCGCCGTTCTTGATGAGCAGTTTCGCAAGGATGTGTTCCGCCCCGCGTCCCTGGTGCGTGGGGACGATATGGCGGTAGCCGTAGACATCCCGCACAGCTTCCTCCAGGTGCGTGAAGCTCACTGCCCCCGCATAGGCCTCATCACCCACCATCATCCCAGCCCATTGCTGCGCACTCATCGCATTTGTTCCGCTGTCCGTGAGGAGGTCAATCGTGACTGCGTTCGATGGGAGGAGGAACGTGTTGTACCCCGCTGTCACGATGCACGCGTGCCGTTCCTCTTCCGTCGTCCGCGGAAGCGGCTCCACCATCTTGATTCGGTATGGTTCCGCGCGGCATCGCATGGGTGTTGTTATACAAAAATTTCTCTTGCACCACAATTGGTATTCCTCACACTGCCCTCTCCCATGGGGAGAGGGGGAAGCGCTAAACTTATGTTGTGGAAAGGAAGATAGCCATCATTGCCGGTGCCGGCCCTGCGGGACTCACGGCGGCGTACGAACTCCTCAAGCGGACGGACATACGGCCGATCGTGTACGAGGCGACGGATGCGATCGGAGGGATTGCGCAGACCTACAATTACAAATGCAATCGCATCGATATCGGCGGGCATCGTTTTTTCAGTAAGAGCGACCGCGTCATGCAGTGGTGGTTCAACATTCTCCCGCCTCAGGGAAAGCCGGCGGCGGACGACATTGAGAAAGGACACGAGGTGGAGTATGCGGTTGATGGGATGGATCCGGAGAAGGAAGACCGCGTCATGCTTCAGCGTCCCAGGGCGTCCCGCATTTTCTATCGGAAGAATTTTTTCCCCTATCCCATTGGCATTACCCTCACGGTCGCGCGGAGGCTGGGGCTTCTGAATACCATTCTCATAGGTCTTTCGTACGTTTGGCGACAGCTGTTTCCCATGAAGGACGAAACATACCTCGATGCCTTTTATCGGAACCGCTTCGGCGACCGCCTCTACAGGACGTTCTTCGAGGCGTACACGGAAAAGGTGTGGGGAGTGCCCTGCAGTCGGATCCGTGCGGATTGGGGGGCGCAGCGGGTGAAGGGGCTCTCTCTCAAGAGGGCACTGCTCCATGCAGTGAAAGACCTCGTCAGCAGCGATTTTCAGAAGGCGCAGCAGGAGTGCGAGACGAGCCTCATCACGCGGTTCTACTACCCGAAGTTCGGCCCGGGGCAGATGTGGGAAACAGTGACCGAGCACATTCGGCAGTGTGGAGGGGAGGTGGTACTGAAAAGACGGGTTGTTGGAGTGAAGATGCGGAACGCAGAAAGCCAACGTGTCATGCTGAGAAAAAATTTTTCTCAGGGTGACACAGTGGAATCGGTAACTGTGGAAGATGTCGAGAGTGGTGCGAGGGAAGAAGTCGCCTGTGACTATTTCTTCTCCACGATGCCGATCAAGCATCTCATCGGGATGATCCATCCTCGGCCACCCGATTGTGTGGTGGAGGTTGCGGAGGGATTGCAATATCGTGATTTCCTCACGGTGGGGTTGCTCCTGCGGAAACTCCATGTGCAGGAGAGGGGGAAGGAGTCTCAGTCTCAGATTCCAGACAATTGGATTTATATTCAGGAAGGAGGGGTTCGAGTAGGTCGTGTGCAAATCTTCAACAACTGGAGCCCGTACATGGTGGCGGATCGGAAAAGCACGGTGTGGATCGGGCTCGAGTATTTCGTGAACGAGGGTGGTGATCTCTGGGTGCAACCGGATAAAGAGCTCATCGATCTTGGGATTCGCGAGATGGAAGCCATCGGCTTCCTCCGTCGGGAGGATATTCTCGATGCGTGCGTTCTCCGCATGCCGAAGGCGTATCCAGCGTACTGGGGGAGCTACGACCAGCTCTCGGTTGTGCGCGACTATGTCGGCGGGGTTTCCAATCTTTTCCTCCTCGGCCGCAACGGCATGCACCGGTATAACAATCAGGACCACTCCATGCTCACGGCGATGACAGCGGTGGATAACATCGTGGAGAGACGGACGGATAAGAAGAATCTATGGGGGATCAATTTGGAAATGAGCTATCATGAAGAAAAACGGTAGCCCCTCACCCTAACCCTCTCCCGCGGGGAGAGGGGATACTTTACTGTACCGCTCCACCGTTTTTCGGATGCCGTCTACGAAAGAGGTTTGTGGGGCGTATCCCAGGACTTTTTTTGCTTTGCTGACATCGGCGACGTATCGGATGACTTCGCCGGTGCGGCTTTCCCCAACCGTAACTAATGATGACGATGCCGTGAGTTCTTTTATTTTCTCCGCGAGGTGGACGATCGTCGTGCCGGCGCCGTTTGCGATGTTATATGTGTCATTTTTTACCGTATCGAATTTTTCGATTGCCGCGATGATGCCGGCGACGGTATCGTCGATGTAGGTGAAGTCGAGGCATTTTTCTTCGCCGAAGACGGCGAGCGGTTCGTTTTTACGCGCCCGGCGGAGGAAAAGTGGGACGACGCGATCACTGTCGTCGTACATTCCGTAGACGTTGCTGAAACGGAGGATGATGTGGTGGAGTTCATAACAGCGGGTGTACGCCTGGACGAGCGCCTCGCCGGCGATTTTGCTGGCGGTGTAGGGGCTCTCGCAGTGCTCGATACGAGCATTCTCTTCCGCTATGGGTGTGGTACATAGTTTGTAGTTTCCATATACTTCGCGCGATGAGGCGAAGATGAAGCGCTGGATGCCGTAGAGTCGTGCCCACTCGAGGATGTTGAACGTCGTTGTCATGTTCTCGAGCGCGCGGCGCGGGTCCTCTACGAGGTCGTAGACGCGGGCGTTGGCGGCGAGGTGGACGACGATGTCAGGTTGTAGGTCGTAGGTTGTAGGTCGTAGGTCGTTCCAATTGAGGAGGTCGATGTGCGTTGTCATGCGCTGAATATCCTTATTCCAAGTGTTTGGCCTCCGGTCCATTCCGTGGACGTCGTGCCCCAAGGCGAGGAGTTTTTCGCAGAGGCGTGTGCCGATGGTGCCGGAAGAGCCAGTAACGAGAATTTTCACCCTTTGAGCGTAGCGGAGATTCATGGATCTCCGCTACGGTATTCTCGTGCTTTCGCTCATCATTCCCACGTATAACGAGGCCGAAAACCTTCCTGGGCTGCTCGAAGAGATCGATGGTGCCGTTGGCGATATTCCTTTCGAGGTGGTTGTCGTCGATGACGACTCGCCCGACCGGACGTGGGAAGTTGCCGAGCGTTGTGCGAGAGATCGTCCGTACCTTCGCGTCCTGCGGCGGGTGGGGCGCCGCGGGCTTTCTTCCGCGGTGCTCGAAGGATTCCGCATGGCGCGGGGCGATATTCTTGCGGTCATGGATAGCGATGGACAGCACGATCCGGACCTTCTCCCGCGCCTGTATGCAGCCGTGCAATCCGGCGCCGCGCTTGCGATAGGATCGCGCTATGTGCCGGGCGGCAGCGTAGAGGGATGGGCGCGTGCGCGGCATGTGGCGAGTTACATCGCGACGGGCTTGGCATGGCTCGTGTGTCCGCGGCGCGTGCGGGATCCCATGAGTGGTTTCTTCGCAGTGAATCATCAACTTTTTTCTTCCCTTGCGGATACCCTCCGACCACAGGGTTTCAAGATCCTTCTCGAAATTCTCGCGATGATTCCTCCCGGTACGTGCGTGCAGGAAATCCCTCTCGTTTTCCGCGTACGACGGAAGGGGAAAAGTAAACTTTCTCTCCGTGTGGAATTTCAATTTGTTTCTCAGATTGTCGCATTACTCCTGCGACGACGTATTCTGGCATTCTTCTGTGTTCTTGTTGTGCTTGCGGTCTTCTTTGCTCTCGTACCGCGTGTATGGTCACTCCGTCTCCTGTACTTCGATCGGGCAGTGCGTTCCAATGTACAGAGCAGTCTCCTCCGTTTCCGTGACGAGCGTGGGTGGCTTCTCTCCAATGTCGAGCTCCAGGAGGTGCATCGTGACGGCTTCCGTTTTCTTCACCGACAGCATGTGCGGGGGGAGGATCCTGTGGAATGTTACTTGTATTCCTTTACTGATCGCGCCCTTCGTTCTTGTCTATGATTACTTCCTGCGCGGTCATCGGTCTCGAACTCCTCGCCATCCTCCTCGCATGGCTACAATCGCTCGGCGGGGTTCGGACGGATGAGGCAAAGATGCTCCTCAATATCCCGTATCCTCATCCTCCGCTGCTGCGGTGGATCGTGAGCCAGACCGAAGCATTGCCTTTTCAGGAAATGCTCTGGCGCGTTCTGCTCGCGAGTATCGTCGTGCAGGCGGTGTGGCTCGTGTGGGACATGGGGCGCGATCTCCCACGCGGCGCCCGCATCGTTGCCGCAGGGGCATGGCTCCTCTCGGCTGCCGTTCTTGCGCAAGCGGGGAGCATTACGACGGCGCCGGTGACGGCAGTATGGGGATTGGTGTTCTGTTGGTTTTTGATTAATCCTCACCCTAACCCTCTCCCTTCAAATGGAGAGGGGAGAATTCCCCCGATTATCAGTTTAGTTGGCGTTTATTGGCTCCTCTCCCTCTTCACGGCGTACCAGGCGGTGCTGTACTTTCCCATCGTTGCGGCTGCACTCCGACGACGGACGGTGTCGTGGAAGTACGTTGCATGCGCCGTCGGTTTTCCGCTATTCCTCGTCGGGTTCTATGCACTGAGTAACCCGCTCTCCCTCGACCGTTTCGTCGATGCGGGTACGCTGAATATGGGGAAGACGTTTTTTCAGAAGCTCTCGGATGTCGGTCGTACAGCGACGGTTGGAGGCAGCATTGTCGGCGTCATCATGGGATTATGGGGCATCATGCGCAAGCGGGCGTGGCCTCTTGCCATTTCCCTTCTCCTCGTTGCCGCATTCATTTTCCTCTCCCTCCGTTCCTACTACGCTGTTTTCTTCGCGCCCCTTTTCACCGGCGGGATTCTGCTCCTGTTTCGCGAGCATCCTGCATGGTGGCAGAGGGTCTGTATTGCCTACCTTCTTGCGCTTTTTTTCCTGCGTCCATTTCCACCTGAGATGGCACCGATCTCCGCCCGTCTGGTCATGCAGAGACTCGGTCGGGAGTGGGTAGAGGGAGAAGTCCTCATTTCTGGGTCATTCGGTCACGAGTGGCAGTACGAGAGCAGGTGGCCTGTTCGGCGGTACCGGCCGGAGTTCCTGCAGAATGCCGGTGCAGTCGTTTGTCTGGAGTCTTGTGAGGATTTCACTGATCAGTGGAGGAAGGTCGACGGAATGCCGGTGGAAGTGTGGATACAGTAATCATTCATGAAATAATTGCGAGTGCGTTCCTGTTCGGATAAGCAGGAGCACAAGTTGCCGATGGTCATGTAGGTAGAGAAGGAGCCAGTCTGGCTCAATGTGGCATTCGCGGATGTCCGCTAGTTTTCCTTTGAGTTTATGGTCATGGTATTTGGGTTCCAGTCTTTTCCCTGTTGCAAGCGCATCGATGACCCGTTCGAGTTTTCCCATATCAAAGCCAGTCTTCCGGAGTCGCCGGAGGTCTTTGCGGAACTGCTTCGTCGGGAGGCGTTGGTACCGCTTCATTTTCCAAGAATATCGCGGAACATTTCTTTCGTCGAAGCGTAGCGTTTCCCGTTCGTCCTGGCCCAGGCAAGATCCTTCAGGATTTTTTTCTCCTGTGCCGGCGTGAAGCCGTTCTCTGTTACGACGGGGAATGGGATTCCCTTTTGGAGTTTGACCTGGACGAGGAACATGTTTACAGCAGTGCTGAGGTCGAGGCCCAAATTTGAGAGGATGCGCTGGACATCTCGTTTCATTCCCTTATCAGTGCGGACATGGATGGTAGTCATATGACCAGTATAGCAGAAGAATATATATTGTCTACACATTGTGATCATATATTTCCTCACATTTTGTAGTACTCCCTATACCACTCCACAAACTTCGGAATCCCATCTTTTATCCGCGTTTTGGGGGAATAGTCGAGGAGTTTCTGGGCTTTTGAGATATCTGCAGAGGTTTGCACGACGTCGCCGGGCTGCATTTCGAGGAATTCTTTTTTGCCCTCTTTTCCGCACACTTTTTCGATCATGCGGACGAAGTCCATGAGTTCCTCGGTGTGGCCGCCGCCGAGGTTGATGACTTCACAGGGATAGTTCTTGTCGAGGGCCGCGAGAATCCCTGCGACGATGTCATCCACGTAGGTCCAATCCCGACGCATCTTTCCTTGCCCGAAGATTTGCAGGGGTTTTCCCTTGAGGATCGCATCCGTGAAGAGGAAGAGCGCCATGTCGGGGCGGCCCCAGGGGCCGTAGACCGTGAAGAAGCGGAGACCGGTCGTGTGCATTCCGTAGCGCTTGGAGTACACGCGCGCTTCGAGCTCATTCGCTTTTTTCGTCATCCCGTAGAGTGATGCTTGGTCGTCCGTACGATCCTCCTCACTGAACGGGACCTTCTCGTTGTCACCGTACACAGCACTCGTCGAGGCATAGATGAATCCCTCAACGTTGTGTTTCCGGGCAAGATCGATCGTATTGTGGAAACCGAGGATATTGCTTTGGATGAACTCGTCTGGATGTTCGATGGAGTGACGGACACCGGCTTGGGCAGCGAGGTGGCAGATACGAGAGTTATTGTCCGGCAGGTGCGGTGTCACCCTGAGCTCGTCGAAGGGCGAACCCTGTGTGTCATGGTTCGACGGGCTCACCATGACACGTTGGCGTTTCTTGTCTATTCCAACCAGGAGGTCAAACGCTTTCTGGAGTTCTTCGATATTTTCAAGGTTGCCGCGGACGATGCGGAAGTTTGGGTGCTTCTCGAGGAGGGCATTTCGTTTCTCTTTCAGCGTTGCGTCGTAATAGGGGTTGAAGTTGTCGAAGCCGATGACCGTATCGCCGCGCGCGAGAATGGTCTGTGCGGTGTGGAAGCCTATGAAGCCGGCGGAACCTGTCAAAAGTATTTTCATATCCCAATTCCATGGTACCGCAATCCCGCCGCCTTCACGGCGGATGGCTCGTACACATTCCGTCCATCGAAGAGGTCTGTGCCTTTCATGGTCTTCTTGAGTTCCCGGAGGTCGACCCCGCGGAATTCATCCCATTCCGTCAGGAGGACGAGGGCATCGGCCCCGCGGGCCGCCTCGAGGGGGGACGGGCAAAAGCGGATGCCCCGCGGGAGAATTTTCCGCGCATTCTCCATCGTTGCGGGGTCGTGCGCCCGGATGCGGTGACCTGCAGCGATGAGGATGGAAACGAGGTCGAGGCTTGGCGCCTCGCGCATGTCGTCGGTCTTCGGTTTGAAGGCGAGACCCCAGACGCCGACGGTGGATTTTTTTGGCAGGAATGTGAGGATGCGCTCAAAGAAGCGTTCCCGTGCCCGGGTGTTCATGCTGTCCGTCGCTTCGATGATGCCGAAATCGCAACCGCATTGCCGCGCCGTTGCGAGGAGCGCTTTCACGTCCTTCGGGAAGCAGCTCCCGCCGTAACCGATGCCGGCGTGGAGGAAGCGGTGGCCGATCCGGCTGTCGAGGCCCATGCCGAGTGCGACGTCGCGGATGTTCGCGCCGGTTTTCTCCGTGAGTTCTGCGAGCATGTTGATGAAGCTGATCTTTGTCGCGAGGAACGCGTTACTGGCATATTTCACGATTTCCGCGCTCTCCCGACTCATGAAGATGATTGGTTTCCCTGTGCGGCTGATGGGGCGGTAGAGATTCTCCATCAACGCTCGTGCGTTGATGGAGCTTTTGGCCACTCCTTTCCGCAGCAGGGGTTCGTGAACCCCTGCTGCTGTGGATTCGTTTATGCCAATGACAATTCGTTCCGGCATGATGGTATCGGAAACCGCCATTCCTTCCCGCAGGAATTCGGGATTGCTCACGACAGGGATGCGGATTTTCTTTTTCCGTTTTCGCAGAATGTCTGCAATACGTCTCTCACATTCTCTTCCTGTTCCCACAGGCACGGTAGATTTATTGACAAAAAGAATGTCATGGTCGGCAGACGCAGCCACTGTTTCTGTTACGGTGAAAACCGCGCTCAGGTCAGCGTGGTGATCTTTTCCCTGCGGAGTCGCAACAGCGGAGAATACAATGTCAACTTTGTGGAGCGTCGTTTGGAGATCCGTTGTAAACGAGAGTCTTTTTCCCTTGAGGCCGTGGACAATGAGTTCTTCCAGTCCCGGCTCGAAGATCGTACTTTTTCCCGAAGAGAGTTTCTGTATCTTTTTCCTGTCGATATCCACACCGATGACAGTGTGTCCGAGTTCTGCGAAACATGCGGCAGTCACGAGTCCGACGTAGCCTGTACCGACGATGGCGATCCGCATGGGAGTACCATACCTGTGAGCCATACTGCGTACCATATATTTGCTCCATTCTCATGGATAAAACTGTCTCAAATCAGGCTGCATTTACGAGTTGCCAAGCAAAGGGGCTCCATGTGCTTGAGCGTCATGGAAATGTCTTCCTCACGGGTGCTGCCGGTACCGGCAAGAGTTTCCTTCTCCAGCACTATCTTGCAGGAAAGCCCACAGAGAGCTTTCCCATCGTTGCCAGTACAGGGGTCGCCGCTGTCCTTGTCGGTGGGAGAACTTTTCACAGCTTCTTCGGTTTGGGCATTCTGGAAGGCGGTCCTGACGCTGCGGTTGTCCGTGCCATGAAGAGTAGAAAACTTATCAATAGACTCAACCGGGCGCGCTGCGTGATTATTGATGAAATATCTATGCTGTCTGGCACGACATTGAAGACAGCGGAGACGGTTGCCCGACGGGCTCTGGATAGCAATGAACCATGGGGAGGACTGCGCATTATCTCCGTCGGAGACTTCGCGCAGCTTCCCCCCGTGACACCCGATACTCATGGAAAAGATTGGGCTTTCTTGCATCCTGTCTGGCAGGAAAGCGATTTTCAACCAGCGCTCCTTTCTACTGTCATACGCACGCAGGACGTCGAGCTTCTGATGATTTTGAATTTCGTTCGCGAAGGAATTGTGAATGACACAGTGCATGAATTTTTGAACCGACGCATGACGAAATTAACCGACCATGCGGAAGGAACGCGTTTGTATCCGTATCGCGCACAGGCAGAGACCTACAACCTTCGACGATTGGAAGCGATTGCGCGCCCACTTCGCTCGTTTCAAACACAGTACGTTGGAGAAGAGAAATTCATCGAGGCGGTAAAGAAGGTGATACCCATTCCCGAAACACTACTCTTGAAGCAAGGAGCGCTCATCATGATGCGCAAGAACGACATCACGGGCGGACTGCACTATGTCAACGGCAGCTTGGGATACATTCAGGATATCACGGACGATTCTTTGGGGATCAAACTCTTTTCCGGGGAGGAAATCGAAGTAGGCAAGGAAAAATTTTCGCATCTCGACGGAGATGGCAACGAAGTTATCGCTGCGTGGAACTTTCCTATCATGCTCGCTTGGGCAACAACGATCCACAAGGCTCAGGGCGCTTCTTTGGATCGTATCATTGTTGATTTGCATGCACTTTGGGAACCGGGACAGGCATATGTAGCCCTCAGCCGTGTTCGCTCAGGTGCGGGTCTCCAGATCGAGCGCTGGAGTCCGAGTTCTATTCTGGCCGAGCCACTCGTCACGCAGTTCTACAACAAACTGACTGATCAGGCGCAGAAATATGTTCCGCGGCCGCTCTATATTCTGCCACGCGCGAAGCAGGACAAGCCAATTTCCCTCCGAAAACTCTGACGGAATGGGCAAGCCGGAGCCACTCAAGTACGATTTGCATGGCTGTTGGTCGTGGCGCGTCGATTGGGCATACCGTCTCGTGTATCGCGTGGAGAAAAAACGGATTGTGGTCATTTCCTGCCGTTATCATTACTGATATGACCTTCCAAAGGTGGTAAGGTGAGTATAGTGGGTGTGGAGGGATGGCCGAGTGGTTGAAGGCGCACGACTCGAAATCGTGTAGGCCCCCTAAGGGTCTCGAGGGTTCGAATCCCTCTCCCTCCGCCAGTTAGGAAATGAAGTCATTGGCTCGCCCGCTACGCGGGCTCGCCAGCCGTTTTTCGGGGAAATTTCAAGCCGTTTTGAATTCAGCATAAAGTTCGAGCCGACATTTTTGAGAAATGCGCGGATTTGCGTTTTGTCGCCCTGCGACAAAAGAATTTTGGCTTGGCTACTCAATAAAATCACTTCTCGCATCGGTTCGAGCCAATTATTTCCCTTTTGTTCAAAATCTCTGATTTCTTGGTCGATATCGGCTTTCTCGTTCAACAGTTTTGCTTTCTTGGCCTGATATTCTTCCGGCGATATGCCCTTGCCAGCCTCAATGAGTATTTGCACCTTGTCTTCTGTCACCGGATGCACAGAGAAGGCAACGCCTGCTACATCACTATCGATCATCTCCTGCACGACCAAAGCAACAGAGACGGATTGATCCTTCATATCTTGCTCTAGCCGATAAAAAATTGCTCTCGGGCTATAGAGCGATGCCCAGCACTTCTTTACATTTGTGAGAAGGGAGGAAACATCAGTGTTCAGGTAACTCTCAAGCTGTCCAGCCCATGCTGCGGCCTTGTCATCTTCTACAGTCGCACTGGATCGCACAGCTACAAACTCTGCGCCAAGTGTCTGGAACGAGTGTTGGATGGCATTGGATACTTCCAATTGCATCTCGGCAACGAGAATGAGAGATTCGATTCTCTTTGAAGCTGCTTCGACCGTGTTCATCTTGTCTCTGTCCACTGTGTTCAGAATCGCATCGATCTCAAAACCTATGCCTGCATCCTTCAAAAATCGCTCGAAAGTGGCTGACGTGATGATGAAACCTCTGGGTACCGGAAATCCGACTGCAATGAGCTCACCAAGTGCTGCGCCCTTCCCGCCGACGGTCATGCTGTCCTTTGCAGAGAAGCTGTCTAGCGCTTGTGTCAGTTTCATGGTGAGATTATACTTCGCTTGCTTTGTGCTAGATATATCGTTATCCCGATGCAAAGTTAAGGGTGGAGTCTGCATGAAAACTCCCATATTTTACGTTGCAAAGGTATAGCAAGCCGTCGTATAATAAGGTCACTTCCTCCCCTCTCGCTTGCCGCAAGGCCCCGAGTGGGGTTATTTTTGTATCATGCCATTGCAACCCGAAACCAAGAGAGCAATCGTGTTCATTGATGGGCAGAATCTCTTCCATGCCGTCCGAAAAGCATTCGGTTACACGTATCCGAATTTTGATCCGCTGAAGTTGGCGGAGGCGATCTGCAAGCTATACAACTGGTCACTCCAAGGTGTTCGATTCTATACCGGTGTGCCTGACATTGACGACGATGCGGCATGGCATCATTTTTGGTCGGAAAAGAAGCGGGCAATGATCCGTGCAGAAGTTTATGTCTATACCCGTCCCCTGCGGTATCGCAATAAAAGCATTACCCTACCTGATGGCACGGTCCACACAATCCTCGTAGGTGAAGAGAAAGGGATCGATGTGCGTATAGCGCTCGACATCATCAACTTGGCACACAAGCGCGAGTATGATGTGGCGCTCGTGCTGAGCCAAGATCAGGATCTCTCTGAAGTTGCCGACGAACTTCGTATTATCACGAAAGAGCAGAACCGTTGGATCAGGATCGCCTCGGCCTTCCCGTACAGTCCAACCGTCAAGAACACCCGTGGGATCAACAACACGGAATGGGTGAAGATCGACCGGGCGATGTACGATGCCTGTCTGGACCCCAGAGACTATCGGTTGAAATCAGAACATGGGGCTGGCCTAGGAAATGCTAGTAGAGTCTGAGGATTTTCCGCAAGGAGGAGAGCATTTCTCTGGATGTGCGACAGTTAAACC
>Ga0155341_125_pt1 | contig 35584 bp, 46 predicted proteins | sample RifCSPhighO2_02_FD_106309 | JGI IMG/M metagenome (GOLD analysis project Ga0155341, IMG submission 106309) | Candidatus Peribacteria bacterium RIFCSPHIGHO2_02_FULL_55_24 | reverse complement strand
TTTTTCCCATAAGTCATTGCTGACCCAGGGAGTGCAAGATGTAAGTGAACCTATGCATGGGATTTTATCACCGCACGGTATGAGGCACGATCCCCTCCCCCATCCCCTCTCCCACTGCGGTAGGAGAGGGGGGGACGAAAAACTTCTCGGCGGCTCTCCGTGCACGAACGACTAGTTCTGGATTGAAAAGACTTTGGAGGATGGAATCGGGGAGACCCGATTGGCGTGTGCCGAAGAGTTCACCGGGGCCACGAATTTTCAAGTCAATTTCGGCTAGTACGAAGCCGGAATCGTGCTCTTCCATCGCTTTGATTCGGGGAGAGTCGGCGTGTGCCGGAGTTGTCGTAAAAAGGAAACAGTAGCTTTGGTGATCGGAGCGGCCGACGCGGCCGCGGAACTGGTGGAGTTGGGAGAGGCCGAAACGCTCAGCGCCTTCGATGACAATGATCGTGGCATTGGGGACGTCGATGCCCACTTCGATGACGGAGGTCGAGACGAGGATGTCGCACTGTTTCTCTTTGAACTGCCGCATGGTTTCTTCTTTCTCTTTCGGAGCCATCTGACCGTGGAGGAAAGTGATGCGGCGGTGTTGGAAGGCTGTGCGGAGGCGAGAGACTTCTGCTTCGACGGATTTAAGATCACTGAGAGGGATTGTCATGTCACCCTGAGGGATCGTCTCGAAGGGCGACCGGCAATTTTCTTCCTTTGGCTCGATGAGCGGGCAAATCACGAAGACCTGCCTCCCCTCCCCTATGCTGCGGTCGATGAAGGCTTCGATCGTGCGACGATCCTTTGGACCTGCAACTTTTGTATGAATCTTTCGGCGATTTCCCGGTTTTTCTGTAAGCACCGAGAGATCGTGGTCACCATACGCAGTGAGAGCGAGAGTGCGAGGGATGGGGGTTGCGGTCATGGCGAGAACATGGGGACCTCCTTTCTCTTTGAGCTTCTCGCGTTGGAGGACGCCGAAGCGGTGCTGTTCGTCGATGATTGTGAAGAGGAGATTCTTGAAGATCACGTCTTCCTCAATGAGTGCGTGCGTGCCGATGACGAGGTCGACTGTTCCATTGGCCAGGCCCGTTTTTATTGATTCTTTTTCGGCAGAAGGCGTGGAGCCAGTGAGGAGAGCGATGGTTGGGTTGCTTGTTGCTCGTTGCTTGTTGCTCGTTCTCATATAGTTTGAGAAGTTAATGAGAAGGCGTGTGATCGTTTGGGCATGTTGCCTGGCGAGGACTTCGGTCGGGGCCATTAAGGCGCACTGGCCTTTTGCTGCAATAGTGTGTGCTATGACGGCTGTTGCAACGAGAGTTTTTCCTGATCCAACATCACCTTCGAGGAGGCGGGACATCGGCACATCCTTTTCCATGTCTTTGAGGATTTCGTAAATCGCGATCTTCTGGCTTCCCGTTGGCGTGAACTTTAGGGAGGCGAAGAATTGTCGGATGCATTCCGGATGCATGGGTATCTGCAGACGTTCCTGGTGTTCTTGTTGCCATGCCATCTTCCGCTCGATGGCGTCTTTCTGCATGCGGAACATTTCTTCGAAGGCCATTCGGTCACGCGCACGTTCCACATCTTCTGGCTTTTCTGGGAAGTGGAGCGATTTGATTGCATCAGAGCGGCCCATGAGATTTTCTTCACGGAGTATGTCCTCTGGCAGAGTTTCCGGGAGAATATCTATTGCATCGCGAACGATGACCATCTTTTCCCGCAGCCATCGGCTCGTGATCATATCGTGTTGGGGGTAGATGGGAACAAGGCGGCCTGTGTGCACGAGTGGGCGATTGCTGATGGCTTCGAATTGAGGGCTTTGGAGGACGATTTTTCGTCCGTCTTCGATGAGTTTTCCGGTTATTACGATCTCAGCACCGTCTTGAAGTATCCGTTTCACATGCGGTTGGTTGAACCAGATTAGTTCTGCTGTGCCCTCTTCACAGTCGATGAACCGGGCGGTCACGAGTTTTTTCCTTGAGCGCATGAAGACAAGTTTTACATCGCGTATAGTTCCCCGAATGCTCACTTTTTCTCCCAGTTTAGACGTGGCGATTGTCTGGATATGGGAGAGATCTTCGTGGGTTCGCGGGAGGTAGAGGAGGAGATCTTCCACGGTGCGAATGTTCATGCCTTCGAGTATTGCGAGGTACTCGCGGGTGGTGTGGAGAACTTCCTTTAGGGGGGTAGTGAGGTGCATGGAATCCACTGAATTCTCTCATCTCTCTTCCACCACGTCATCTGCCGTTTGGCATATTGTCGTGTGGCGGCATTGATTTGTTCCGTGAGCACGGGGAGCTTTTCTGCGTTTTTCCAATCGAGAATCCACTCTGCAATCTCTCGGTAGCCATGGCTTTTCATGCCGAGGTCGTGCACGGCATAGCCGTGGGTGAGGAGATATTCGACCTCTATGATCCAACCATTCTGCAATAGATGACTCGTCCTCTCCCCAATCCGCTGTACAAGCTCACTCCGCGGCCGTGAGAGACCGAGGATGAGGATATCGTAGGGAACGGGGACAACATGCTTCCCCCCCTTCCCCGTGAAGACGTACCCATCCGTCACCGCACTGATGTAGAGCATCGATCCGCCGACGAGGATTGGAATATTCCCACGGGAGAGAACATCATCGATCGTGCGCTCCGCCGTTTGCTTGTACCAGCCGACGGTGACTTTTTCCTTTGGATCAAGGATGGAGAAAAGATGATGGGGAATGTCTTCCATTTCTTCTGTTGTAATTTTTGCCGTGCCGATGTCCATATATTTGTAGAGCTGGCGTGAGTCGGCGTTGATGATTTCGGCTTGAGTCCACTCTCCCCGCGGGAGAGGGTTCGGATGAGGGGCATGTGGGAGGGAATTCACCCACTTCGCCACCTCAATCGAAAACACCGTCTTCCCGCTCGCAGTGGGGCCGAGGAGGACAAGAAGGGGCTTTTTGGCTTTCTTAAGATGTGATGCGAGGCGTTGCTGCCATACAATATTCATACAATTTTGCATACTGTATGGGAGCTCGGATTTTGGTACAATACAGAAGATGCAGCAACTCCAAAATTTCCTCATTCCCACGGTCATCGAGAAAACACAGTTCGGAGAGCGTGTGTACGATATCTATTCACGCTTGCTCGAGGAGCGCATCGTATTCCTCGGGACTCCCATCAATGATGATGTAGCGAATACCATCATTGCTCAGTTTCTTTTTCTCGAGAAGCAAGATCAGAAGAAGGACATTACGCTCTACATCAACTCTCCCGGAGGACAGGTGAGTTCCACCCTTGCCATCTACGATACGATGCAGCACGTGAAGCCGGATGTATCGACCGTGTGTCTCGGGATGGCGGCGTCGGGAGCGGCGCTTGTTCTGATGGGGGGGGCAAAGAAAAAACGTTTTGCTCTTCATCATAGTGAAATCATGATTCACCAGCCTCTTGGAGGAGCGGAGGGGCAGGCAACGGATATTGCGATCCATGCTGATCACATCATCCGCATGAAGAATCTTCTCAATGAACTCATTGCCAAGCATACTGGGAAGGATATCAAGAAGGTTAGTCTCGATACGGAGCGTGACAAATTCATGAGTTCCGCGGAGGCGCTTGCGTACGGACTTATCGATCGGATTGTGGGGGGAAAGTAGACGAGGTATGACGCGCCGTATGCCTTTTGCTCTTCTTCAAACATCGCCCTCAGGTCGGCTTGGAAATCTTACGACGCCGCACGGTACCATCGAGACCCCATTTTTTCTTCCAGTTGCGACGGGTGGGGCGATGCGGGGGGTCCGTCATGAGGATATTCTTGCTCTCGGTGCGCAGGCGATGCTCTGTAACACATACCACCTCCATCTGCGACCGGGGGAACAGGTGATCAATGATGCCGGTGGCTTACATGCATTCATCGGGTGGCCGAAGCCGATCCTCACGGACTCTGGCGGATTCCAAGTCTTCTCCCTCCGCGATTGCCGGTCCGTCACGGATGACGGCGTGACATTCCGCTCCCACCTCGATGGGTCGCGCTGTTTCCTCGGTCCCCGGGAGGCCATGGAAATACAGCACAAGCTTGGAGCGGACATGATCATGTGTCTTGATGTATGCCCGCCGTCGACGGCAAAGCGGAGTGAAATTGTGGTGGCGGTTGAGAGGACATTGCGATGGGCGGAGGAGTGTAAAAGATGGCATGAGGAGTTGTACGGGCGGATCCCTCAGGGTGACATCTTATTTCCCCTTCTCTTTGCCATCGTCCAAGGCGGCCTCGAGCGCGATTTGCGGGAGAAATGCGCACAGGAACTCGTAGCGATGGAGTTCGATGGCTATGCGATTGGGGGGCTTGCCGTCGGTGAGGGTGAGGCAGACATGTATGAGATTCTCGATGTCGTGTGCCCACTCCTCCCAGTGAACAAGCCTCGCTACCTCATGGGTGTTGGAAAGCTTTCGCAGATTCCTCGGTGCATTGCAAAAGGGATCGACATGTTCGATTGTGTGCTTCCCATGCGGGAAGGGCGACATGGGACTCTCTATCTTTCAGATGGAACGCACATTCGGATCACGAAGCAGGAGTATCTCTCGGATCACACACCGATTGATGCCCACTCCCCCGCCCTCTCGAGCCGGCAGTACAGCCGGGCGTACCTCTGCCACCTCCTCCGCAGCGGCGAACGGCTTGGTGAAACGCTCGCGTGCTTACAGAATATGGCGGTGACGCTCAATCTCTTTCAAAAGTTGCGGGAAGGGATAGCGCAAGTAAAAGAACCTCCTCTCCCCGCGGGAGATGGTGAAGCGAGCAGTAGCGAGCAAGGGTGAGGGGTTTTCCTTTACGGCGTCGTGATCCCAGTCACTTCGATCTCTGTGTACTGTTGCCGGTGCCCCTTGAGACGGCGGAAGCGCTTGCGCCGACGCATCTTGAAGACACGGATTTTTTTGTCCTTTCCATGACTGAGGATTTTAGCCTCTACCACTGTTCCTGCGAGAGTAGGTTTCCCGATGTGAATGTCGTCATCACTGTTTACAAGGAGGAATACCTTTTCGAATTTAACGAAGGTTCCTGTTTCTCCAGAAAGGTGGGGGACATGGAGCTTCATCCCCTTCTCTACCTTTTCCTGAAAGCCAGCAATGTCGACGATGGCGAATGGCTGCATAGTCCCAGGAGATTCTAGTCGTGATATGTCTGCCGAACAATGCCTTTTTTTTGTCACCCTCCCACCGGGGAGAGCCTGCCTGCAGGCAGGCAGTGGCTATGGTGATGGTTGCGACTGTGATCGCGGAGGGAAAGCATGCGGAGATGGTATGGTACTCTGGTATCTGCGTTGGGGAGTAGCCAAGTGGTAAGGCAGCGGCCTTTGGAGCCGCCATTCGGGGGTTCGAATCCCTCCTCCCCAGCCACTACGTGCGCGTCTTTATAGACCCGCTTGCTATAGCTTACATTAGCCAAAAAATCTGATCTTAAATTTTGTTCTATACCCAGATGCCTTCGTGTTATAAACGGTAATTTTTCGGATGTCCAAGAACGCACTTTTGCAGCTAGAATCATTACCCATGGCACAGAACGTTTCTTCAATATGGGATCGCATGCTCAATCCGTACATCCCCGATGTAGCGGAAGTGAACGAAATCGAGGCTGCGGTTCAGAATACCGTTCTGGGGGAGATTTTCAGGTCCGCGTTCTTTGGTGCCCGACGCAAGGAGACCAAGGATGTGCAGAATTTAAGTTCTAAAGCATTACTTACAACTGTTTCCATTGTGAAACCTTCGCAATGAGCCATTCCATTACTGAAGCTAAATCCAACAGTAAAGCTGCCATTCTGCCAGTGTTTATCTTCAATAGAGATCATGTCTTCGGGAGCGTAATAGTGGTCTCTGCGGATGGCTTAACAATGATTAAATCACCCACATCGTTTGTAGCAGAATCACTTACTTTCCTTGCAAGCTTTACAAAGGTTGAATCGTCTTTGTAATCAGAAGGTGCATATAGTACTTTGTGGTTCAAATGTACTCCTCAACGCTTCGTTTCTCATCGGAAACATGACGATAAATGGATCGTCAAACTTGCAGGCGCGCAGCGAGCAGCAGCCGTCACCGAGAAGAAGGTGGATGCGGTTGATATCGGCCGTGATATTGCACGCCGGAACAAGGAAGAGCTCGTTATCAAGGACATGAAAGGTAGGATCCAACAAAAGGATTCGTATGGCCATGACCCTCGTAATATCTCGGGCTGAGTAGCCCATGAGTTTTTATTTCTGCCAACCTAGAACCCTTCTCCAAATCAGCCAACAAAAGTGAAAGTTCCAGGCCATCGATGAAAACGCTATAGTTTGAGCGATGCCAGATGCACTCACTCAAAATCCGATTCTCAACTCGCCCTACAGTGAGCCATGCAAACATTTTGACTCTAATGAGAGAGGCCTAACAGACGAAGTATTGGATAGTCGCCGCCCGAGCCGTTTTTACATTCCTGTCCCGAGGGCAAAAACAAAGCAGAAGCAACTCGACTTGAATCTTGCTGACGGAGCTTTTGGTGTTGAGCTTCAGAAAGAAAATGAATTCATCAATAAAATCAGAGTGAAGATAAAAGAATGGCGTGACAATACCGCGCGAAGACGTCATCTCTCCCGTGGAAGAGAGACTGAAACAATACAAGCCGATCTATGGAAAATGCGCCCATGAATGCGAAATTCTACAGCAAATGATCCTCATCCATGCTATCATGTACGTAATGACCTTCGGAAAAGGACTCACCCTCCGGCAATACTCACCCTTCCTCCGTGATAAGAAGGAGAGGGCACGACGTATCGTTGATGCAGCAGAGCGTAATAGCGTTATCGAGGGGCTTCCGCGGTTTGGGAAGGAGCGGAAAGAGCACTTCATGAAGAAGCTCACGAAAGGAGCGTAGACCGACGAAGAGCCTTCTCGATAATCCTCTGCATGGGAATGTAGTTCTGTTTCAGGAGCGCGGCCTTGGCCGCATCGATGTACTGCCGTTGTCCCTCCTTCGTCATGTCATAGCGGAGGATGGGACGCTTCAGCTGCGCGGCGAGGAGATCCGTGAAGAGCTTGATTGTGCGGGCATTCCCTTCCCGAAACGGATGGATGGCCAGAAATTCTCCTTGAACATGCCCGACTGCTTCACAGAAGCGTTCATCATCATTGAGTGAATGAGCAGAATATTTTCGGAGGATGTTCCGCTCGAATGAGCGCATGGCTTCTTCCAGATAATCCGGGGGAGGCCACGTCACACCGGGCTTGCTGATAGCGACAGTTCGGAATTTCCCAGCCCATGTATAGAGATCAACAAAGATGGAGTTGTGAACGTGTTTCAACAGATCGACGGTCATCGGCGTGTCGGAGCGTACCGTTGAAAAAAGTTTGTCATAGGCGACAACGAGTGCATCTTCCTCGGCCTTCTGCAACGATCGCAGGCTCCGGACGCCCTTCAGATTTTTCATGATCTTTCTCTTCCTATCCATGTACTCATTTTCACTTCCGCCAACAGAATATCTCGAAGGATGTGATGTGTGTCGAGAAAGCATGACTACAGTCTATCATTTTTTTAGTTTTTCCCTTGGCACAAACTGTCCATTGTTGATATCATGATGACATCATGGCGCTCCACAAGAAAAAGTATCAGAATGCCGTGCTGTACTCGTGCCGGGAGTTACAGGGCGAGGTGCGCGGGAAGAAAAAACTTGCGAAGCTTCTGTATTTTGTGGATTTTGATTTCTATGAGAAGCACCAGCGATCGATTACCGGCGATGTATACAAGGCGCTGCCTATGGGGCCTGTGCCATCGGCTCTCGGGTCGGTGACAGAGGAGATGGTGAGTAAGAAAATGCTTGTTGTGAAGCAGGTGAAGGAACGTCCGGACTACAACCCGACAGAAGTGTATCGGTGCCTCGTCGCACCGGATCTTTCGGTTTTCAGTCCGGATGAGAAAAGCATGCTCCAAAGGATCATCATTCGCTACGGCCAACTGACTGGAAAGCAACTGGAAGATCTCTCACACGCCGAAGCACCCTATTCCGCCGCAAAGCCGAACCAAGAGGTACCATACGAATTCACATACTATCGAGGAACGGACTTCAGCGATCTATGATTTCGTTTCTATTTCATGAAGGTTTCGAGATCGAAATCGCCGCTTTGGAGAGGAAACGAATGTGACATATCAGACAAAGTCTGGAGGGTTTCCAACAATTGTGCGAGCTTCATTTTCACCCAACCGCACCGCAGCCGCGGATTGCGCCAGGTAAGCTTCATCGTGTGACGCAAAATGAAGTGTGGATGATGTGGAAGACTGAACTACCCGTGATCCATTCGGGTTTGCGACCGAATCAATACCCGCGGATATTGTTCGCGCAAAGTGGGGCAACGATTGTATTCCTGTGCATTTCAACGCACATCGATAACTACCGTGACAGGGATATGAACAAACTCGCTCTTTCACGAGTCACAGATCTTTTATAAATCTCACTCATCGGAGGGCATAGGGGGTCAGGACCCTCACAAAAAGTTTCCTCCTTGCTTCTCAAGGTGTACATCTGTACACTTCACTCACGATTCCCATGAAAAACCCCTCCCCCGCATCGCCCCAGGAGCCAACTGGCGCCGTCATCCTCTATCAGTCTGGAGACGGTTCAACGCGTATCGAAGTCCGGTTGGAGAATGAAACTGTATGGCTTCCGCAAAAGGCGATAGCGGAGTTGTTTCAGACAACGCCGCAGAACATCACCCAGCATATCGCTTCCATTTATGATGAGGCAGAACTGGCTGAAGCGGCAACGTGTAAGGAATTCTTACAAGTTCGATCCGAAGGTGTGCGAGAGGTCAAGCGGGCGCTTAAGTGCTACAATCTCGACGTCATTCTGTCGGTTGGCTATCGCATCAAATCAAAAACAGCGACGCAGTTCCGCATCTGGGCGACGCAGCGGCTCCGGGAGTACATCGTGAAAGGTTTCGCGCTGGATGATGAGCGGCTGAAACAGGGTGGAGGAAGGGCGCGGCATTTTGAGGAGCTTCTCCAGCGCATTCGCGATATCCGGTCGAGCGAGAGGAACTTTTACCAGAAAGTGACGGATATTTATGCGACGAGCATCGATTACCGGAAAGACGATCTCCTCACGCAACGGTTCTTCGCGACGGTGCAGAACAAGATGCACTATGCCGTTCACGGGCATACGGCTGCCGAGATCATCCATAAACGAGCCGACAGTTCCAAACCGATGATGGGACTGACGAGCTTCAAGAGTAGGTATATCACGGCGGGCGATGTCAAAGTGGCGAAGAACTACCTGTCCGAGAAAGAATTAAAACAGCTGAACCTCATTGTTTCTCTCTACCTGGATTTCGCGGAATTGCAGGCGAGCAACGAACGACCGATGAAAATGGCCGATTGGGTGAACAAGCTCGATGAATTCCTCAAGCTCAGCGAAAAGAAGCTATTGGAAAACGCCGGTTCCATCAGTGCGGCAATGGCGGAGGAAAAAGCAGAAACCGAATTATTGAAATACAGGAAAGAGCAAGACAAAAAATACATTTCTGATTTTGATCAGGCAGTGAAAAAATGATCCGAAAAGGAAATCTGATATGCTTCTTCCGTGCCCCGTACCCGCCGCCTATTCGACCAAAAATCCAAAGAGCCCTTCAAGCTCAGCCGGAGCAAGATAGAACTGTTCCTTCAGTGTCCCCGTTGCTTCTACCTCGACCGGCGGCTGGGCATCGGTCGGGTGCCGGGGCCGCCGTTCACGCTCAACAACGCCGTTGACCATCTGCTCAAGAAGGAATTCGACATCCACCGCGCCAAGGGCAAGCCGCACCCGCTCATGCGAAAGTACAAGATCGACGCGGTGCCGTTTGCGCATGACGATCTGGACAAGTGGCGGACGAATTTTACCGGTGTGCAATATCTCCACAAGAAAACGAATTTCCTCGTCACCGGAGCAGTGGACGATGTATGGAAGGGCAAGGACGGAAAGCTGATCGTCGTGGATTACAAAGCGACCGCAATCGAGAAAGAGATTTCCCTGGACGACGAATGGAAGCAGGCCTACAAGCGTCAGATGGAGATCTATCAGTGGCTCTTGCGGCAGCGCGGGTTCAAAGTTTCGAGGCGCGGGTACTTCGTCTACGTCAATGGCCGCAAGGACAGAGCAGCATTCGACGGTCAGCTGGAGTTCGCCGTTCAGATCATTCCCTACTACGGGTCGGACAAGTGGGTGGACGGCGCTCTCCAAGATGCGCATGCGTGCCTCTGTAAGAAGCGGGCTCCGAAAGGTTCGGAGAATTGTGAGTGGTGTATTTATCGCAAAGCTACCCATTCATACGAATAGCGAGAATTTTCTTTCATCTCCTCACTCCCACCTGCTGTAACCACCGCCCTATGGCGGAATCCACTTTTTCCCATTCGACGTAGCCGAAAGGCTGGGGGGCGATCGTCATCTCTTGTCCTGATTCACGACTCTGCCTGTCGGCATATTCTTCTTTTGTGTGCACGTGGAGGAGGTCGCCGCTGTCGATGATCGTAAGTTCTCCGTTCTCATGTGGGATGGCCGCGACGGTGTGCCATGGCTGGAGAGCTTCGTGCGGTAGAGCGGGACTGATGGTCAGGAGGTGCATGTGGTAGCGGTGACGGGCAAGGATCTCGCAGGCCATCTCGGCAAAGTCATTGCAGTTGCCGTGGAACTTTCGACGATGGAACTCGGCAAATGGGATGCGAAAATCCTTCGGGATTTCTCCTGAGGCAAAGAGTTCAAGGAAATCTGACGGGCCCTCGTACGTGCCAAACAGTTTTTGGAAGAGCGCGATGCGATGGGGGGTAGCGAGTTGCCGAGCAAGGAGATCCGGAGATGATTCTGGATCGATGGTTTGTGTCTGATTGCCGCTCTCCACTTGCATCCGGCGCATTCTCTCATCACTGGATTTCCAGCCCGAGAGCGCATCATTTTGCGTGTACCATTCATACTGCGTGAGTGTCCCGCCGTTTATTCCCATAAAACTCGTCTGTTTCCGAATATCCTTCTTCTCCGGGAAGAGCTCTTTCGAGAGATGTGTTGTCCCGAATTGCCTTTCGGATAGATGCAGCAGTTTGCCCCGTTGATCGGTTTCTATCGTGAGGTCGGTTGTTCCCTGTTGCCGTAGCAATCCCTGCTGGAGGGAGATGAACACAGATCCGGCATCGTCGATATTCGTCACGGTGAAGCGATTGCCCGATCGTTTAACGATGTCATCGAGCCATGTCATAAGCTTTGTCCGATATCGTCGTTCATTCGGAGGGAGGTTTTCGAATAATTCCGGATCTTTACCGGGCTTAAGGAGAACCCATCCGGCACCGATGGCTCCCCCAAGAGCAAGAAGAAAACCCCGGCGCGTCCAACGTCGAATCACTCCCGGTTGCTGCGATTCTTCGATGCGTACGACGAGCGTACCGACTGTTTGTGCGAGTTGATTGACCGTTTCCGCCAGCTGCATGTGTGGATCCTTCTCGGGGGTCATTTAAACAAGGCTCATGACTAGTTAAGAGGGTGTTTTCGGATGAGTGACAGAAGACCAGTATACACGTTTTTCTTGCGATGATTGAATCGCCATTCACATTCTTTCAGATGCAAGTGGAAGGTCTGCTTGTGAATGCCCTTGAGACGATGCAGCCGGACTTTGGCAAAGCTCCAGAATGCCTCGATGCCGTTGATGTGCGACCGCCCCCGAACGCCTCCAGAGAATGGCCGAACAATTGGACATGTCGGTGGAGGATATGCAGCGGGAACTCAGTGCAGGGAAAGCCCTTCCGGAGCTCTTCAAAGAACACGGCGTTGAGTGGCAGGGAGGGTTCCGACAAGGGGGCAGAGGGCGTGGCTCTGGCAGCCTGCAGGTACCCGTGGGCTCCTAGTGCCTTCCTGGGTGTTGTACTATGGGACAGTGTTGCAGCGTTTTTCTTTTATTGCCGGCATCATGACAGCCTTGGTGGTGTCTATCCTGTTCTTCGGATCGTTCTCCTGGAAACGCAGCATGCACTATGGAGCGCCTCCGGAGAGGCATTCCTATGGTCGAGGAATTGCCGAACAGCTTGGCCTGACGCGAGAAGAGCTCCGTGAAGAGCTCTCGCAAGGAAGGTCTATGATGGAAATCGCAGGGGAACGTGGGATAGAGATCAAGTTGCCACCCCGTTGGATGAATGAAAAGAAGCGTCAGAGTTTCCTCCTGCGTATGGCCGACCGTCTCGGGATCCCTGTGGAGGAACTACAGCAGGAACTTTCTTCAGGGAAAAGACTTCTCGATATTGCCGAGGAGCGTGGCGTTCATCTCACCTTCCCCTTTCCCAACCATCGTCAAGAGCAGCCGTGATGTCCACTCCACCATGACCGTATCACTTTCATCTCTCTGCCGGCTCTCCAACATTCGATGGGGAAGCGCTGCTCTCGGCATCCTTACCATCCTCATCATTGCCGGAGTGTACAGTACCATCTCGCGAGGTAGCGCAGGGGAAAAGAAAATTGTCGGAGAAATCGTGAACGTGGAACGCCGCGACATTACCAATGCTATTAAGGCACTTGGTACCGTGACCCTTGCCAACGAACAGCAACTCCGTTTCAATATCCTCGGAAAAGTGAAAAAGATCCATGTGCAGGAGGGGGAAATCGTGAAACGGGACACTCTCATAGCGGAACTAGAGAAAACGGATACCCTCGCAGATATTCAACAAGCAGCACTTGCCGTTGGAGACTCCTCCCTACGGCTCAAAGAGCTGGAAGCCGGTCGCGACCAGCAGCTCCTCACGGCGGAAAATGCTGTGCGGGATATGGAACGACAGCTCCTGGATTCCACCGGAAAACTGCCCTCAGAACAGCAGGGAGTGGATTTCGCTATCGAACAGGCGAAACGAACGGTAAAGGAGAAAGAGGCGGCCCTCGTGCAATCCCAACAAAACATGGCAGTCAGTATTGAGAATGCTATTGCAGATACCGACGATATTCTGGATGACTTGTACGATATCCTCAGTGACAATAAAGTTCGCGGTTCTCCGAGAAACAAATCCCTTGAAATCGATCTCTTCGCCACCGACTATTCCCTCAAAGAGCAAACGGAATTTGCGTACTACGACGTCACGCAATTATACGATACACTCCGTAGCACCTATCCTTCCATCCTGAACGAAACCGACACGCGGAAACTCTCTGGCGTGCTCAAGGATACTATTGCGGTGGTCCAAAAGACGGCGGATTTTGCGGACTCAACGTATCGTTTCCTTCTCTCCGTCGCCCCATCCCGCACTCATCCCGAGTCTGACATCACGACGCTCAAAGGTACCGCCAATACTGCACGGACAACGGCGGTTGCACTCCTGGATACCCTCCGCGATAAGCAGGCAACCCTGATAGGGACACGAACTAATACTGCCGCGCAGAACTTGGAGAATGCACGAGAAGCGCTCATACTCCTCGAATCCCAGAAGAAAAACAGTGCCACGTCTGCCGATGAACTGGCACGCTCAATCGAAAAAACCCAGGATGCCCTTGATGCAGAACACATAAAGCGTACACAGACCAAGACGAGCGTCGACATCCAGATCGAGCAGCAACGCAATGCTCTCGCGCAGAAGCAGGTTGCTATGGAGAAAGCGCGACGCGCATTGGAGAAGTACGAACTTCGTGCCCCGTTCGACGGCGTAGTCCACCGCATCGACTTCCAGGTCGGCGACAATCTCCTGGCCGATGCCAATGAGGCAAAGTACGTTGTCCTCGAGAATCCGGATCATTTCATCGTGACGGTGCAACTCGACCAGGTCGACGTCGTGCACGTGAAGGAAAATCAGCGCGCTTCCATTACCTTCGATGCACTGCCAACGGCAACGTTCGACGGAACGATCGACATGATCGACACAACCCCCATACAAGCGTCCGGCGTTGTCTCCTATGAGGTGAAAATTGCTCTCCAACCGACAGGTCGCACGATTCTTTCCGGTATGACCGCAAAGGTGGAGATTCGGACGGCATCGGTGGAGAATGTCCTTACCGTCCCCAACCTCGCCCTGCGGACGCAGGGGAACAGGACATTCGTCACACGAGAAGATGGTTCGCGCGTTCCTATTGAGACCGGACTCACGGATGGCACGTACACGGAAGTTCTTTCTGGCTTGCAATCTAGTGACCGCATCCAGTCGATCGATGTTTCCCTTACCACGCAGAACCCAACAGAAGGACAAAATGGGGCTCGCGGCGGTCTCTCACCATTTGGTGGAGCCGGAGGTTTGCGCACCGGGGGAGGCGGTCGTAGCCGGTAGAATGCCTCCCTCATGATTACCCTCCACGCCATTACGAAGACGTATCTCCTTGGATCACAGGAGCTCCACGTGCTCAAGGGCATCTCCCTCACGATCCACAGCGGAGAATTCGTTGCGATCATGGGCCCATCAGGGTCGGGAAAGTCCACCCTTATGAACATTATCGGACTGCTCGATACGCCAACAACAGGAACCTACGCTCTCGAAGGGAAAAGTGTGAGCGGACTGTCCGAGAAAGACCAGGCGCACGTGCGGAGCCGCCGCATTGGCTTCGTATTCCAGGCGTTCAATCTCCTCCAGCGCATGAACGCGCTCCATCAGGTCATGCAACCCTTGCTATACCAAGGCGCCAACCGGCAGGAAGCACAGAAACGGGCTGAAGATTCGCTCACGGCAGTCGGTCTTGCCGATCGGATGCACCATCTCCCCAATGAACTCTCCGGCGGGCAGAGGCAGCGGGTGGCTATCGCGCGGGCCCTCGTGACCCATCCCGCCCTCATGCTCGCCGATGAGCCGACGGGAGCCCTCGACTCACACACCGGTGGGGAGATCATGGCTCTCCTTGATCAACTGAATGCACGGGGCGTCACCATCGTGATTGTCACCCACGAACAGCATATCGCAGAGCACGCCAAACGCACGATTCACATTCTTGATGGTCTGATCCACACTCAGTGAACATATGCTGTATTTCCTTGAGATTCTTCACAGCGCCCTCGATGAGATCCGCAGCAATAAAATGCGATCGGGACTCACGATGCTCGGCGTCATCATCGGCGTCGCGTCCGTTGTCCTCATGGTCGCCATTGGGCGTGGCGCCCAAAAAACAGTAACGGATCGCATCCAGAGTATGGGGACGAATCTCCTCATCATCCAGCCGGGTCGCCCGGTGCAAACGGACGTACGCGCGTTCTTCCGCCGTTTCGGAGGCGGGGGTGGAGGAGGTGGGAGTTCGACAAGTACTCTCACATCGGACGATGTTCTTGCTCTCAATAAACAGGTTTCCGGGCTCCGGGCTCTCTCGCCTGAACACCGTCGCAGCATGCAGCTCATCGTTGGGAATCAGAACATGCAAACGAGCGTGGTGGGGGTGACGCCATCCTATCCGCCCGTGAACAACTTCGACGTGCAATTTGGGAGTTTCATCACAGAGAAACACCTGAAAGGCATGGAGAAAATTGTTGTTCTTGGACAAGAGGTTGTCCGTGCGCTGTTCGGAACGCAAAACCCCATTGGGAAAGATGTACGAATTGAAAACGGTATATTCACTGTCGTGGGGATTATGGAAGAGAAGGGCCAACAGGGGTTCAGCAACTTGGATGATATTGCCTTCATTCCACTCACTACCATGCTGCAAAGGGTCCAGGGGACAGATCGGTTGACTGCCATCAATGTTTCTGTGGAACGACCGGAACACACGGAACAGGTCAAGGTGCTCATCACCGCTGTCCTCCTCAATGAACACCGTATCCGTGATACCATTGATCAGGATTTCAATGTGCTCAACCAAGCGGAGGCTGTGGAAACACTCAACGAAGTCACGAAGACTTTTACCTTGCTGTTAGGCGGTATTGCGGCAATCTCCCTTATTGTCGGTGGTATCGGCGTCATGAATATCATGCTGGTCTCGGTGACCGAGCGAACCCGCGAGATCGGGATCCGTAAAGCGATTGGCGCGAGGAAGCGGGATATCCTGCAGCAGTTCCTCGTAGAATCCACCGTTCTCAGTGTGCTCGGCGGGATGATTGGCATCCTTCTCAGTTTTGGTGGCGTACTGCTCATTAACTATTTCGCCGGCTTTCAGGCAATCATTGCCATTGGATCCATCCTTCTCGCACTCACCTTCTCGGTAGGCGTCGGCATTCTCTTCGGTATTCTCCCTGCCTACAAAGCAGCAAAATTGAATCCCATTGATGCCTTGCGGTATGAGTAATTGTTTTGTGGTCAGGCCTGCCAGCTCAGCCACGACGTGCGCGTCTGTGTTGCTGTACTCATATAAAGAGAACACAACTTTTGTTCAATGGAATTGATTCGACGCGATCCGGAAGAGCGGCTCCAGTTTCTTTCACACATCCAACCGCTCCTCATGCGCCTTCCCGCGCCGGAAATGCTGCCCAAAATCGCACGCTGGGATTTCGACGGGCGGTTGTGGGAGTGTACGGCCACAGAGGAAGTTCCGGCGTTAAAACAGCTTATGGGGTGAAGTGACGCGCGTCTTCGGTCCCGTGTGGAGCGTGCTCTATAATGCAGGACATGGGAGGATGGTACCCGCAGGCATTCTTCTCGACGCCGGGCATGGTGTCCGTCTTCGTCGTGGTTATGCTCGCGGAGTTGCTATCGCTCGGTTTCCTGTGGCTCGCATCCTACGAATTCCGGCAGATGATGCACAGGCATGCATTGTTCTTTCGTGCGATCGGCGGCAACGGACAGCACGAGAGAGTGGAGCGCACGTCGCATATCATCTTTTGGATCTATGTCATCTTCACCTTGATCACGACAGCGCTCACGACATTCTTCTTCGTCTTTCAACTGCACATTCTCTGACATGACTGGCTCTGCATCCACCAATGGCGAGAAACTCATTCGCATCGTGAATCAGCACTGGATCAAGTATGTCATCCCCGTCTTCATCTATGTCGTGCTGCTTTCCGTGTGTCTGCTCCTGTTCATACTCGCTGGCATGACAACGCATCACTCTATGTGGATTTCCCATCTCTCATTCGTCGTGGCGCTCATTTGCTTCCTCGTCACCCATCATTGGTTCTTTCTCACGCTCGTCTGCGAATCAGCGACGCATGTTGTTGTCACGAATCACCGCGTCGTCTGGATGCATGATCTCCTGTTCGTCGACGAACAAATGATGGAGTACGCCTTTGATAAGATGAATACAGTAGAAGCTCGGAAACATGGCGTTCTCCAGACAATTCTCCGGTATGGAACGCTGCAATTCGAGAGTGGCACGGATGTGCCGCTCGTGCCACACCCAAACAGTGTAATCAAGGACATTGAGCAGGCAATGGGTCTGAAGTGAGTTTGTCTGGAGCCACTTGCATGGTTTTTCCTTTTATGTTAGTATCTAACCTTTTTTATTTTTGTCAATGTCTGCCCGTTTCCTCATTATCGGGATTGCTTCTCTCATGGGACTCTTTGCAGTTCCATGGGGCATCTCTGCTGCCGGTTCCGATCTTGTCGTTGCCATGCAAGGGCTTGGGACGGCCAATCGCGGGCAAACGGTCCAGTACACCGTGATGGTTGCCAATAACGGTCCTGATGCGGCAGAGCAGGCGCGCATGACGAGCAGCACACCGTACGATTTTCTCTTCGAACCGAATTTCTCCGATAGCCGCTGTAATGCACCCTATGGATCCGTCTCGTGCGATCTTGGTTTTCTTCCTGCGGGAACCGTCACGAATCTCACGCTTGCATTCACTGTCCGTCCGCTCACTACGCTCTCATATTGTTCCACACTCACGGTGGATGTCACCGCTTCACTCTCGTTTGGTGGAAGCGATCCTCTCTTCGGGAATAATTCTGCAACCGTGCGGACTCTGGTCCCCTGCCCTCCTCCAACCGAGTGCAATGATGGCATTGATAACGACCGGGACGGCGCTCTGGACTACAGCGCGTACAGTTGGGGCAATTCGGATTTTGGATGCCTGAGCGCGAACGATCGCGACGAGCGTTATCCCAAAGCGGTGTGCCAGGACGGGCGCGATAATGATGGTGACGGGCTCAGCGATTTTCCATGGGATCCCGGCTGCAGCAGTCGACAGGACAATGATGAATTTAATCTTCCCTCATCTTCTCCACCTGTCTCCCCTCCCCCTCCTTGGTATTCTCCCCCTTTGTCTTCCTCTCCCTCTTCCTCTCCTCCACTATTCCCTCCACCAACGAATCCTCCACCCCTGCCTGCCTCTCTCCTCCCTCAAGGAAGGACGCCATGGCTGGCACTCCCAATTCCCCGTTGTTACAACAACGTCGGTCAGGGATACGCGGAGGATATTATGATTGATCTTCGGTGTAATGGGAGCAAATGGGGCAGTGAAGGAAGAACTGGTTTGGGTGGTTCAGGCGGAGGAGGAAGTTCGGGTGGTGGTTCTGGTGGAGGTGGCATGGGAGGAGGGAATGGAAATGGAGGGGGGTCTGGTGGTGGCGGTTTGGGGTCTTTTGGTGGGTGGGATGAAATGTGCATTGGAAAAGAACAGGCAGTCGTCGAACGTACTTCCAATCAGCAGGAAGTGTTTCCCGGATCGGTTGTGCGGTACACCATTATTGTCCGGCACACGTCCCTGCGATGTTTGCTTTCCAATCTTGTTCTTTGGAATCGGCTATCTTCCGGAACAGTTGTTCTCGATGCGGGTGGTGGGGTGTTCGATGGAAATGGCATCCGATGGAATATTCCGCGTATCGATCCAGGGACTTTGCACCGTATATCTTATAACGTTCGTGTTCCTTTGAGTTTTTCCCATGGCAATCGTTTCGGAGGTGAACTTTCCCTCGACGGTGTTGGTGGTCTCGTTAGCATCCGCGATGATGGCTTTCTCCGTGTGCTCCATCGTTTCCCAAAGACTGGGGTTGATCTTTCCTTGATGAGAGCAACATTCTGGATACTGCTTGCCACCATGAGTTTGTGCGGTGGGCGGAGATTATTCCATTATATATTCTTGTACAGTGTCGGGGATTTTCTGTAACGCATCGTTTATTTGATCCTGTTCCTCTTTTGAAGGAATACTGAGCACCCAGGTGGCAAGATCTTCCCCATCGGGCTTTGGGCCGATGCCGATACGGAGACGTGGAAATTCCTCCCCGATCTGCTCGACGATGGATTTGAGGCCATTGTGAGTACCGGCACTCCCCTGCTTTCGCAGTCGGATAGTACCGCAGGGGAGATCGACATCATCGCAAATGATGAGCATTTGATCGGTAGGGCGGAGTTTGTAGAAGTCGATCATTTTCCGAACAGTCTCTCCAGAAATATTCATATACGTTTGTGGTTGTACGAGCAGGATGGGCATCGTAAGGATTCGCCCCTCGGCAACGTGTGCATTATATTTTGGCCGGTCCTTCCACGGACCGGTTCCGAAGTGCTTTGCGATGACACTGACGGCTGAGAATCCGGTGTTGTGTCGTGTCTTTTCATATGATTTTCCCGGGTTACCAAGGCCGATGATGATAAGAGAAGGTTTCATAGTCGGTTTGCACTTGAGCCGGATGGCTCAGAGCTTTGCATAGGTAAGAAATTCTTAAGGGCTTTTTCAAATGCGGCGAGTGCTGCTGTGGCCTCTGTACTGCTGATGTGCATCCCAGGTTCATGGGCAATTCGATTGCGGAGCTTGTGGGCGTGCCACACAGCATCGATGTTCTGGAGAGTCTTCTGCATTTTTTTTAGTTTTTCACCGAAGGTGCCGTGGTGGCCGAGATCGCGGAGCACGTGATCGAGGATGTTCTCCGCCTCGAGAACGCGGCGGGATTGGTCAGAGATGCGGTTCATATGTTCCCATTGCTGCCATGCGCATACGGCGATCTGTGCGCGGCGACGACGGTTCTTCCGGAGACCTATCCAGACGATGAGGAGAACAAGGCTGGCGACGGTAGCGAGGAGGAGTAGAGGCCACATATTTCGGAATGGAAAGGTTACAATAATCCTCACCCTACCTCTTCTTCCTCCGCATCCTCGATGTCACTGAGTTGGAGCTGCTCTGCGACGATGACGCTGAGGATATCCTGCACGTGCGTGGCATCCTTCAAATTTTTGCTGTGGAGGTATTCCTCCATGCTTCGGAGGATGATTCCCTCGACTCTTCGTGTGTGAGGCACATAATCCAGAGAGACGATTTGGCCGTTGGCAATCCGTTCGATGTTCACCGTGCCATAGCGAAAGAGTGTTGCGAGAATGCCTTGGATTTCATAACTCACGCCCTCGATGTCGCTGTAGAGAATGCGGGTTGACTTGCGGTGGAACCAGCCGAACCACTCGACATCGATGATGGCGCGGTCAGTGATGATCCATGCATCAAGGTACTCATCGAAGAAGTTTCGTATCCACCAGATGATGGAGATGGTTGCCCAGCATCCCGTAAAGAGAACGATGGGGCGGTATGGGAGCAGAGCGATGGTGACGATCGCAAGGAGAAAAGATGCACTTGGCCAGAGGATAGCGATGAGGATGACGATCCAGTGTTTGTGAACGATTTTCTGGAGCTCCTCGTCCGGTTCCAGATGCCGTATGAATAGCAGGCGATCGAGCATGGGCGATAGTGTACACTGGTGGTATGTCTGATACTCCCGAGAACCGACAACGGCAGTTATGGTTTCACTTTCTCGATGTGGTGCTCAATATCGTCATTATTGTGGCGATCGTTGCCGGTATTCGCACATTCCTTGTTTCCCCTTTTCAAGTTGAGGGAAGTTCCATGACAAGCACTCTGGAGGATAATGAGTACATCATCATTAATAAGCTCGCGTACTACATTGGAAAACCTGATCGCGGGGAGATTGTCGTGTTCCATCCGCCCGGGGAGACCAGGAAGTATTACGTGAAGCGTGTCATTGGATTGCCTGGTGATCGGGTCATCCTGCGTGGGGGATATGTTCATCTTCAAAAGGCCGGTGAGGAGAAAGAGCATCGACTCGATGAGTTGCTCTATCTGGATGAACGCAATGCCGGTCAGACCTTCAGACATCCTCCCGGTGGAGGAGATTTTTCGGAGGAGGTATTTATCGTCCCGGAGGGGAACTATTTCCTTCTCGGAGATAACCGCCAAGGTAGCCTTGATTCACGGAGTTTCTTCGCGAAAGACGGGACCCACGTGCCGTACGTTTCTGAAGAAGCCATTCGAGGACGTGTATGGTTTGTCGCCCTTCCAATCACAAAAATCCACGCATTTGGTCTGGTAGATTACCCCTTGTAGTGAATCATCATATTCCCTACACTGGTTCGTAGCCCTGGGAGGGGTTTTTCAGGAAGGATATTCTATGGATACTCTCCAAAATTACGTTCGTGAGGCTCTCGAGGAACTCCGCCATGTTCGGTGGCCGACACGTCAGCAGGCTGTGCGGCTCTCGGCAATCGTTCTTGGATTCACTGCTGTTTCGGCAGCAGTCTTCGGTCTCCTGGACTTTGCTTTTGCACAGGGGATCCGACTTCTTCTCTCTTTTACTCTCTAAATTCATCCCTATGGTTAAACAGGATCCGAGAGCCGGGCGGAATTGGTACGTCGTCCATACGTACGCTGGGTATGAGGATAGTGTCGCGCAGGCAATCAAGCAGCGAGCAGAGGCTATGTGCATGCAGGATCATGTGTTTCATGCGGAGGTGCCGAAGGAAAAACAGCTCGTGTTTCAGAAGGGGCAACCGGTGGAAGAGGAGCGGAAAATTTTCCCGGGATACGTCCTCGTTGACATGACTGTGACCGATGAGTCGTGGTATCTCGTTCGGAATACCCCGAATGTCACAGGGTTTGTGGGTTCAGGGAATATTCCTGTTCCGGTGACACCGGAGGAATACGGGATTATTGAGCGTCGGGTAGGTGAGCATGAGGCTAAGTTCAAGAGTGATTTCCAGATTGGCGATCTTGTGGTGATCACGGATGGTCCATTCAAAAATTACGAAGGGGCAGTGGATAGTGTCGATGTGAATAAGGGAAAACTCAGTGTCCTTCTCATCATCTTCGATCGAGAGACCCCTGTGGAGCTAGACTTCACTCAGGTGAAGAAGAAATAAATTGGGAGGGTGTTTTTATTGTGGGCAGATTCCACCAGAGAATCACCAGTTGTACTGCGTGGCCGGCGATAAAGCCGACTGGGATGGCGAGGAGACCGTACTTTTGAAGGAGGGACCAGGAAAGTGCTACAGCCACAATTGCGTTGGTGACGTGGGCGATTGCGGGGAGACTGGTGTTCTTCATTGCGAAGAATGCGCGGATGAAGAGGTGACTGAGGCTTTCGACGGGTGTGCTCATTGCGTAGAGGATGAGGACGGGAGCGAAGGTGCTCGCCACGTGGTGGAGGTTGACGATACCGGCGATGGTATTCGGGAGAAGGGCGAGGAGGAGCGCGCTCGGAATGGTGAGGAGGAGCATGAAGAAGGAGCCTCGTCGAAGATAGTCCTGGAATTTCCGTTCGTTCCCCTGAACGGCCGCCTGACTCATCGGGGAAAAAATGGCCTGCGCAAGGGCGATGCCGATGACGCCGACGACGACGGACTGGACGTTGCGCGCATAGGCATTGATCGTGATTGCTCCCGTCGGGAGGGACGACGCGAGCGTGTCGAGAATAAGGAGGCGGATTTGCAATGTTCCGAGAGCCACCATGCGTGGAAGCGCCATCCATCCCATATCTGCGATGGCCGCATGCCACAGACGGATGCGGAGCGGTATCCCAGACCACGAAACTGCAAGAAGTCTCCAGACGGCATAGAGCAGGGATCCCGTAGCCGTGCCGGCGATCGGACCGTACGGTCCGATCCATGGCGTAAGAAACAGTGTTCCTGCGATGGTTCCGAGAGAGTAGACGATGGGCGTGACGCCATACACCCAATAGCGCTCGATCCTCACGAGTTCCTGCCCTGCGGTATTCCCGATGACCATGAAGAGATTGGCGATGAGCGCAATGCGCGCAAAATTGATGTAGAGTTGTAACTGTTCTCCGCGAAAATCCACGAGCCACGGCGCGAGAATCGGAAGAGTGAATATGAGGATGACCGCCACTGTTCCGAAGACAAGACATCCGAGTCCCATGGAAGCTCCGAGGAGATTGGCGATGCCTTCCTTGTCCCCCCGATGGTGTTCCCTGGTGAGGAGCGGGACGAGGATCATGCCGATCGCCGACATCACGAGGACCTGGAAGAGGAGGTCGCTCGGACGGAAGGCGGCGATGTAGGCGTCGACGACGGCGAGATCGGGGAACGTACTCGCGAGGAGGCGGTCGCGGAAGAGCCCCGCGACGGAGGCGCCGAGCTGGGTGATGGCAAGGACAGCCGTGCCTTTAAAGAGACTTTTCACCCCATTACCCTACCCCCTCCCCAAGTGGGAGGGAATTTTCGAGTACACTCCTTTTCCTATGAGTGTCCGCTCCCGAGAGGAGAGGATACAGGAGATGGGGTCTATGGAGGGAATGGACAAGCACTACGCTGCGACGATTTCGCGTTTTCCATGAACATCCTGCTCCGTAAATGTGAGAAGGGAAAATGTTTCGTATGGTACAAGTGCTGCTTTTCGCGGGATGTATTGCAGGTCGAGGAGGAAGCCCATGCCCGCAACGATTCCCCCCTGCCGCTCGATGAGAGACGCGCAGGCCAGCGCCGTTCCGCCGGTGGCAAGGACATCGTCAATGAGAAGGACACGTTCCCCTGGGCTGATTGCATCTTCGTGCATTTCCATCGTGGTGACGCCGTACTCGAGCGTACAACGTTCCTGGATAGTCTGGCGTGGGAGCTTTCCCGGCTTACGAATCGGGACGAAGCCGATCCCGAGTTCCTTCGCGACGGGACACCCGAAGAGGAATCCTCGCGACTCTGGAGCGGCGACCGTGTCGATCGCATTATCCTTGAATTGCTTCGCAAATTGTTCAACGGTCCAGCCGAACGCCTCTGGGTGCCGGAGGAGGTCCATGATGTCCCAGAAGGTGATCCCCTTAATGGGGAAATCCGGCACCCTGTGAATAAATGGTCGGAGATTCATTTCCGAACAGTGTAGAGAAAATGTAAATGGAACTCAACAGGATTTTTCTCATTCTTTGTGTGTCTTTTCTTCCAGTATACTCCGCATATTTGGGGCATTAGCTCAGTTGGTAGAGCGCCGCACTCGCATTGCGGAGGTCACCGGTTCGAATCCGGTATGCTCCACCAATTACGACTTCTGGGGTTGGCGCGCAAAACGCGCCACCCTATTTTGGCTTCGTAGTGCACCGCATTCTCTTTCACTCGCCGCGCCCATTTTTTCGCACCTTTGCGTCGTCCTTGGTACACTGGCTCCCATGACAGGACAGAGAGTCATCATCTATACGAGAAAGTCTACGGAGCAGGAAGAAAGACAGGCGCTCTCCATACAGGCACAGCAAACAGAGTTACGCGAATTTACCGCGCGGGAGCAACTGACAATCGTGCCGAACCGGATCGTCCAGCCGTCGCAGCAGCCCCCACCACAGTTTTTCAAGTAGTTTTCTATTCCGTCGGCACGGGCATCCCAACATGCGCGCGGATGCGCATGGTATCCTGCATAGTGGCTGTGAGATCTTCCTCTACTGCATCGATGCGCTCAGTAAGACGTTCCTCCATACCTTTCATCTCGATCCTCATACCTTTCATCTCGATCCTCATACCTTTCATCTCGATCTCCGTACCGGTTATTCTGGAGGATAAGCGTTGCTCCATGTGTTCCATATGCACGACAACATCACTAAGGGTAATGCCCCCTGTGCCACGCTTGGTACCATTCTTCTTCGCCATGCACTGGAAGTGTACGCGTGACAAAAATATTGTCAAAAAGACTATGAACTGGGAAAGTCTTTGGAGAAATTCAGATGTGCTAGGCTGGACGTGATCAAATTACTGGCGCTCGGTTATATGGTTTTCTATACTCAACGTATGACTGTGGCCCGGTAGCTCATCGGTAGAGCGCTGCCCTGAAGAGGCAGGCGTAGCCAGTTCGACTCTGGCCTGGGCCACCATCCCCTTGCATACCACTCATGCTGCAACCTACCATTACCATACATATGAGTAGAACTATGAATAATCAAAAAATGATCGAGTGGGTTCTAAAAATAGCGATTGCCGGCGAGTTCATCGGTCATGGTGTTTTTGCCCTGCAAGGCAAGAAGGAGTGGGTTGGTTGGTTTGCTCAATTCGGAGTCTCCGACCCCGGCATGGCGACACAACTTCTTTTCCTTACCGGAACAATAGATGTGGCGCTCGCGATTCTCCTTCTCCTAAAACCGATCCGCGCAGCGCTTCTTTGGATGGTCTTTTGGGGATTTTGGACCGCACTCTTGAGGCCGATCATTGGCATGCCGATTTGGGATTTCGTGGAACGTTGGGCTAACTGGGGCGCACCGCTGGCACTTCTTTTGATGATGGGTTGGCCCAAAAACTTCAGAGAGTGGTTCAAATAGGACACTGGCATAGCTATCCGCCTATTGTCCAAAATTTTGGACTTTTTGTCCATTTTTCCCGTGTTGCCAGCTCGACAAAAAACAGTACTGGACAAATATTACTTTATGCAGTATAAATCTAACCTTTTTTCTTCCCCCGCATCCTATGGTTCCTCGTTTTCTCTCAAGAGAATGGCGCATGGTAAGCATCTCGTTGTCATTACTCTTCCTGAGCGGCATTGGTGGCGTCTTGCTCCAAATCCCCCTTGGAAATGCCAGTCATACAGACTGCACTGATATGATCGATAATGATTTGGATCTCCATATCGATTATCCTCAAGATTCTGGATGTGCGAGCGCCGAGGATGAGAGCGAAGATGGCGACGTATCTTTTGTGACTGTCGCTCTTTCTGATGGACGAAGCGATGTCGCTCCTGCTGGCCCATTAAACTATGCCATTACTCTTGCGCAGGATCGCGCGCCGTTTATCGATGTTCCTGTGCAGTTCACTCTTCCCGGCGGCGTGGATTTTCTCGGCGCGAGCGAGAATGGATTTTTCCGCGATGGGACCGTCTATTGGAACGGCGTGACTGTGTTCCAGGGAAGACAGCACCGCCTTACGGTTTTCGGAAATGTACGCCATGGGATTTCTGACGGGGCGGAACTCTTTGCAAAGGTGACCAGCGGCAGAGTGTCAGCGGTGGATTCCACCCACGTTCGCGCTCTACCGGAACCGGGAGAAACGGGCCGCTTTTCGCTTGTTCTCAGCGATGGCCTTCGCGAGGCAAAGCCCGCAGACACGATCCGCTATCGTCTCGAGGTTCGCCGTGGGCACTATCACCCCGCAACGGCCGATGTCGTCTTCCAGCTTCCCCCCTTTACGACTCTCCTCAACGCTTCCGTTGGAGCGTCGGTTGATCGGGGAACGGTCACGTGGCCCCAAATGTCCTTTGCCCCATGGCAAACACGAGTGTTCGCAGTCACGGTTCTCGTCGATCGATCGGTTCCAGAAGAATACGCACTGCGCGCACGCGCGCACGTCGGCTCCGTCCGCACCCATGATGAAACGGTAGCCGTCCTTCGCGCCCCCGGCGTTTCCCCCCTCATTCCTCATCGAAAGGACAATCCCGTCGCATTGGGAGGAACACTCGTCGTAATGAATACCAATTCTTCGCCGTACCGCGCGCAGGAGCAAGAGGCGCCACGCGGCGTATTCCAGGTACGAACCGACGCCACGGAAACGGTTCCGGGCGGGATGCTCCGTCTCAGCGCTCTCCTGCACAATCCCTTTCCATACACACTCAGCGGACTCTCTGTTTCCGCTCGCTTGAGTCCGGAGACCGCACGGGTTGCGCGACTTTCGACTGGGGGTGCAGAAGTCCGTTCCGGGCGCATTCTTTGGCAGATTCCCGATCTTCCTCCGGGGGGGAGCTGGACGGGGCGCGTGGCTCTCCGTCTTCCGGAAAATCTCCCGCACGGCACAGATTTCCGTGCTGTTTTCAGCCTCGGGGGGCCGGAAGCGGTTCGTGCCCTTCCTCTTACAGAGCGGGTAGCCTCGGTCCATTCCACTCTTCTGACGGCGCTCCCAAAAACCGGCGTTCCTTTTGACGTCCTCTTCGCCTCCGCAAGCTTCCTCTCCGCGCTTTTCCCGTTCGCGCTTCATCGGAGGTTGATCATGGCGTAGTCTTTCCTCGCTTTCCCTCTCCCCGCGGGGAGAGGGCAGGGTGAGGGGTGGTGGTGTTCAGGAGGAGGTTTTTGTTTGCTTTTTATCAATATTTAGTATATAATAATCATACACCTCTACATCCATCAAAAACAAACACATGCAACGGAATCACACACACATTCTCCGAAGTCTTGCCGCTGTACTTTTCGTCGGATTACTCTCCCTCGACTGGCTCGGAGAGCGGATTCCTACGCTGTCGGCGTTCACGTTAGCAATGTTCGGCACCCATACGGCGGCGCCGTCCGCCGATCCTCTTGACCGGAAAGCCGAACGAATGCAGCAACGACTCACTCGTCACTTCGGGAGATCGCCGTCGCTCGCGAGCCTCCGCGCGGCGCTCCGGGAACGCCAGAAGTTTTTCGCGACGTTGCTGACGGCGACGTTCTCCGTCGACGGACATTCCGCGATCGACGTTCCAGAACCTTGGACAGTTTCGCTGCAACAGCATCCACTGTGGCTTACCTTCGATCTCACGGGCAATACCGCCAGCTTCGTCATCGACGCGCAGCGCGTCCGGGAGGATATCGCGACCTTCGGCATTCCCGGCGTGGCCCGTCCGGTGCATGGATCTATTCTCGGCTTCACGGAAGACGGCAAGGTTCTGCGCGCAACCACCGACGGCGTCACGCCCGCGAGCGGCCTGATGTACGACTCCGACGGCGTCGCCCTCCTCCTCGCGCATGCTCTCTCAACCGGAACGTCCTCCCCGCTTTCCATCCCACTGCGCTACGAGGAGGGGCGGATGTCCTTCGCGCAGGAACCGGTGCAAGGCAGTCTGGTCCTCCTCTCCTCCGGTCGTTCCAACTACGCGGGTTCGCCCTGGGGACGCGAGAAGAATATCGAGAAGGCTGTTCGTGAACACTTGAACAACATCCTCATTCCTCCGGGAGCGACGTTCTCCTTCAACGCAACACTTGGAGGCCCGGTGACGCAGAGTCGCGGGTGGTACGAAGCGCTCGGCATTTTTGAGAATGGGGATGAGCTTCGGCCCACGCCGGGTGGGGGGCTCTGTCAAACATCGACGACGGTCTACCGTGCCATTCTCGCAGGTGGCTTCCCCGTGCTGCAGCGGCGGAGTCATAGCCTCTACGTCGGCTACTACAAGAAGTACGGCGTGGGTCTCGATGCGACGATTTTCCCGGGATCGCAGGATCTCGTCTTCACAAACGACACATCATCCTATCTTCTCATGCAGGCGGCCACAGAAGGAAAAGACGCCATCGTGAACATCTACGGTGTTCCCGATGGACGTCATGTGGCGCTTGAGGGACCCTATTTTGCTGCAACGGTGCCCGACGATCTTCTCGTGCATGGACGCAAACTTCGGGAGAAGGAGATTGCGTGGATTCAACACATCGTTCGTCCGGACGGTGAGGAGCAGGAGAACGTCATTCTTTCTTCCTATAAAAAGGGTATTCCAAATCAAGTACTCGTAGAGCAACAGACGGCCGAGAAAAATGTCTGAGAAAATGGATTGCAAGTATTCTCTTCTCTGACATACTGGTGACACTTTTCCCCGTTTTTTCTTATGGCTGCTTCTGATACACCTTCCGCCTGGTCTACAGGAAATCAATGGTTTGCCGTTACTCTCGGCCTCTTGGGCCTTATGGTCGGCTACTCCGCCGCGAGTTTTCAGGGAGGTTCTGCAGTGGGGGGCATTGCTCCTCTCGCACAGGTTGTTCCTTCGGATTCCCTCCCCCCTCCTCCCCCACCCCCGGCCGGCGATGTCCCCCCCGTTGATCCAAAGATCGATCACATTCAGGGGGATGGCAACGCCGATCTCTTCGTGATCGAATACTCCGACTTCGAATGTCCGTTCTGCCAGCGCCACCATCCGACCATGCAGCAACTCGTGAAAGATTACGACGGCAAGGTGGCATGGGTCTACCGGCATTTCCCCTTGGGTTTCCACCAGAATGCGGAGCCCGCTGCCATAGCCTCTGAGTGCGCCAATGAGCTTGGCGGAAACGACGCTTTCTGGCAGTTCGCCGATCTCGTCTTTGAGAAAGGCTTCGACTTCGCCGCGCACGCGAAGGAAATCGGCCTGAACGAGGCGAAGTTCAAGAGCTGCATCGACAGCGGCAAGTTCAAGCAATTCGTGCAGGATCAGATGAACGGCGGCTCGCAAGCTGGCGTGGACGGCACGCCGGGGAACATCGTCTACAACCCGAAGACGAAGAAGGGGGAAATCGTCTCCGGCGCGCAGCCCGTGCAGAACTTCAAGACGGTGATCGACCGGATGCTGAAGGAATAGCAGTGTTGGAATTCCCTCTTCGTACATGTCTTCCTCCCTCTTCTCCCGCATCGCGGCGCGCAACGCCGACTGTCTCTACGTCCTCTTCCGCGTCCTCACAGGCTTTCTCTTCCTCCAGCACGGCTTGCAGAAACTCGGCATGCTCGAAGGAACATTCGCCGTGCAGGGGTTCATGGGCTTCATCGGCCTCTGCGAACTTGCCGGCGGCTTTGCCCTCGTGATTGGGCTCTGGACCCGCCTCGTCGCTCTCCTCGGGACCATTCTACTCGTAGGCGCGTACGTGACGGTCCATGCGGGACAGGGATTCCTGCCCATTGTGAACAAGGGGGAACTCGCGCTCCTCTACATCGCGGCGTTCACCGTCCTCTTCACCCGCGGTGCCGGCACATGGAGCCTTGAGCGCTCGCTCTTCAGGAAGGAGAGTTTTTGAGGTGGTGGGTCAGGTGGGGCTCGAACCCACGACCAAGAGCTTAAGAGGCTCCTGCTCTACCAACTGAGCTACTGACCCAAAGACTAATTGTGAGAAAGGACAGGAAGAAGAATCGAGCAGTCAGTATAAACTACAAACTTGTTTACAGCACCTTCCGCGGATGGGCGGTGCGGGAGCCGTCTTTGGCGGGAGCGAGAATGACAATGGGTAATTCATCAAACCAACCGATGGTGTTTGGTTTTACCTCGCGGGCAATGGTGCGGCCGTTGCGGATGTTCTCTGCCTCGACTTCCGTGAGGTAAATGCTCGAAAAGGGCTTGAGAATCTCTTTTAATGGAATGACCTGCGTCCATTTAACGCTTTCCGGGTCGACCGCCGTATCGATCGACCACTCTCCCGCCTTCGTCCGACTCAGATCCTGGAGATATCCCCCGCACCGAAATATCTGACCGATGTCGTGAGCCAGAGAACGGATGTATGTCCCTGCGCCGCAGGAGATGCGCAATTTCAGAAACGGATAGGCGTACTCTTCCACAGCACATGTTTGGATTTCCACCCGTCGCGGAGCCGGCATGATCGCTACTCCTTGTCGCGCCCTACGATAGGCGCGAACACCATCGATTTTGACCGCAGAGTATGCAGGAGGCGCCTGCTCGATGACACCCTGAAAACGCGTTTCGATGAGTCGTTGTAGAGTGGAAAAATCCGGCGGAGACCAGCCTGGGCGTAGAGAGGTTTCTTCGATCTTCCCCTCGCTATCATACGTGCTACTGATTGCACCGAAATATACACAGGCGATGTACTCTTTGTGAAGGTTCTGAAAGAGTTCGATCACCTTCAGAGCTTTTTGGCCGACCGCGAGAACGAGAAGTCCTGATGCAGCAGGATCCAAGGTACCAAGATGTCCGATATTGTTTTCGTTAAGAAGATGTCGCACAGTGAGGACAATGTCGTGACTCGTCGGCCCTTTCGGCTTATGGACAAGGAGGAAGCCGTGACGCATCCACCCCACTTTACCATCTCCCCCACCTATCACAAAGCCGGGAGGAGCGCTGCGAGCACGAGTCCGAGAATGCCGAGCACGGCAACCAGCCGAACGAAAGTGCGGTATTTCATGGTTTTTTGACAGAAATGGTCGTCTTCCAGATATCTTCTCGTTTCCCAATATCGCGCCCTGTGAGCGTAACATGATATTCTCCCGGTTCTTCAAATGTATGGAAGATGGTTTCTCCTGAGTCCTCCGTTCCGTCCCCAAAATTCCACTCGTAGATTGCTACTCCCGTGGAACAGCGTCCATCAAAGGCGACCTGCAAAGGAGCAGTACCGGAAAGACGACTTGGCATAGCACATGCACGGAAGACCTGCTCGCGCACAACGATGGTTTTCTTTTGTTCTGCTTCATTGTTTCCACTGACTGTTCTGGCGCGGAGCGTGATTTCGTATGTTCCTGGTTTTTCGTAACGGTGTGATGTGCTGGCCGATCGTTGTGCGAAGCTCGCTGTTCCTTCATCTCCAAATGACCACTCAAACCCCGAAATGTCTTCACCGGGGATATTTGTGATAGACGCATCAAATACGACGGTGAGTGGAGCAATACCCCCCTCTCTGTCCATACGAAAATCAACGATGGAGGATGGAGGATCAACGATGATGTTGATGAAAATGCGCGCGGAGCGATGTTCAGCGTCTTCAGCGACGAGGACGATTGTGTATGTCCCGGGGTTGCGGTAGAGAGCCTGAAGTTTTGTTTTTGTTGAAGCAACTTCTGTTGCATCTGGAGCTTCCCATTCGTATTCGACATTTCGGAGCGGTGATTTTGGCGTGAGCGTGAGCTTGAGCGGGGATTCTCCTTCGATTTTCCCTTGCACGACTTCATGAGATCCCTCGAACGTCAGCTCGGGAAGATTCAGTTCCTCCCCCACGCGCACAACATTCACCAGTTCCGCCAGCGCTCCGCTTTTGGAACGGATTTTCGACACGACAGGATACGTCCCTATCCGCTCATACGTATGAGCAACACGCATGCCTTCTTCTTTTGCGCGATCACCGAATGACCAGTCCGCCTGTGCGATAGGCTCCTCTGTTTCTATGCGGAAGAGTACCGAGAATGGCGGTGGACTGATGAGACGACGGGGTTCCGTAATGATGGTGACAGGAAATGGAAGTTTGGGAGGGTCTTTTACCTCGAAAGAACGCTGATAGCGTGACTGCGTTTTGTTTTGCATTCGCATGATGGCAGTCACGGTAAACCTCCCGTTCCTATAGTAGGTGTACGTTGTCTCGGTAGTCTTTGTCGTGTCATCGATATTCCCATCGGATTCGAAATCCCAGGTGATTTGTACAATTTGGTTTGGGTCATCAACGATGTGAGAAAGACTGAATACCACTGCTTTTCCCCGTATAGGGGCAGGCGGCGTGAGGGCAACCGCTGCTCGCCCAATCACCAGACGATGCGCCGCTTTTCTCACTTGTCCATTTCCAAGAAGGATCTTTGCTGTGACGTTGTAAATGCCTTCACGATCGTAGACGGCTGTTGCCGATGGTGGGACCGTCCGCTGGTTTACCTTTTTATCGCCCTCGAAGTCCCATTCGTACTGGAGTGCCTGCAGACCATAACGAGAAAGAATTTCGGCAGCCTCTTTAAGATTGAACGTGACAGCAACTGGCGCCACAAAGTCTTCTGTCAGCACTGGACTTTCAATGGAAATCGGTAGAACTGGTTCCCTCATGACCATGAGTGGCGTGATGACACTCAAGAGAAGACCCGGACCTATGCCGATGCCGATTTTGATCAGTGCTTTTTTCTGTACGTCTTCATTAATATCTTCCGCATTTCGGATGCGCAGGAGTGCGAGAGCGCCTATGGCAAGAAGAAGAACACCAAAAAAGAGCGCAATGAATATTCCCAGAGAAACAAGCCAATGCATCGTTCCGGCTGGACGCGGGAGGAAACCCATCAGAAAAAAACTCCACACAATGTAGAAGAGATATAGACCTCCGCCTCCTATGATGAGGAGACGCTTCATTCCATCCACCAGTGTGCTATTATCGATCATAGATACGGAGGACATCGTACCGTGTTTTCCTTCTCATTGCATTTCGTCTATCAATTTCGGTATCCCAAGAAGAAGAGACAGTGATGTAGGAATATTTTCAAATATATTTTCGACAGATGTGACATTGGGAATTTGCATTGTCGGTGCGGCGTTATGGTTCTTGACTGTAACATCGAGTTTCATCATTTCATCAGTGTCTTGCATCGTAATATCCCATGTACTCCTCCGTATGAGGAATGATTCTGAGTCAATCCAGAGTGTTCCTGTGAAACGAAACATAGGCAGCTGAGACGGACTTTCTGTGAGTGTATCGAGCAGGCTCTCTGCCTCCGCATCACGCAAGACCACGTCGTATCGATAGACCGCGTGATTATCCAATTGTGTTCGTCCGCGATCCTGCACCACCTTGAGGAGGGTGGCAGGAAAAGGGAGCTGAAGATAGAGATCGCCAGGTTCAGCGCGGACCCCGGCAATGGAACCTACGAACATGCCATTGCGTTCGACACTCATGCGCCAATCGTGTTTTTGTGATTCCCTGTGAAGGTTGCCCTGAAGGAGAACGTTTGTATAGTCACCATTTCCCGCTGTATGCTTTGCGTGCATCGTATAGGAAACGGAGGAGAAAATCGTACTTGCTTGCATGCTCTTTTGGAGAACTTCTTCGGGAGTGAAAATCCGTATGCTCCGACATGCCGTAAGGAGAAGAACAAGGATTCCCGTGATGAGAAACTGTGTCATATATTTTTATCGGCACCTGTGTTTTGTCTGCCCAGCGTTACGTCTCCTTGCCCGAACCAATGCAGAGCATGCCAGAAGCACGAGAAGGAGAATCACAATGCGATAACTTGTATTTTTTGCAGGGAATCCGCCCTTCTGGCGTTTTTCCGTATATTCACCGCTCAGATGCTTCCGCACTGCGCTGGTTCCCTGTTCGATGGCGAGGGCATACTCGCCCTTGCGGAGCTGAGGAAGGATTTCTCTTTCCACAATCTCCTGAAGAATGCTGTCGGTCAGTATGTTTTCGTGGCTTTTGCCCGGTGCAATGAGTGTTTTCCCCTCTTCCCGCACAATGAGGAGCAGTATGCCGCTTCCATTCTGTTCGATGCCCCATTTTGTCCGTAGTTCCCAGGCGAGATGAGCAATATCCCGTCCCCCAAGCGTAGGAAGGATGACAGACACGAACGAAAGTCCTGTCTGCTCCATTTTCATTACCATTTTTTGCTCGAGTTCCTCCTCTTCCATGAGAGGAATAACATCACCGGGATCGGTGATAAAGCCATCGTTTGGCGGAAGAACAAACTCCTCCGCATTCCCCGCGATGGTAAGTATGGAGAGAAAAAGTGTTCCAATGGTATTTCCAATCATGCTTCCTTACCCTATCATCCTCTCTATTCCCATGCCAGAAACATGGACCCTCACTCCAATGGCCTCTAACGATAAAGAGCTCTACAGCCTCATGTCTGCCATACGAGGAAGTACCTGCCGTGTCAGTCCCTATGAGCGGCGCGGCGGCGTGCGCGGCGTCTTCGATCTCATCGTCGACGGACTCACGGACCGGGAACGCCAGGACATGACGGAGAGGATGACGCTGCTGGGACTGCGCAAGATCACCGAAGAGGAACGGCGCGCCATCGAAGCCGAACTCCTCCTCCCGGGACAGGTTCCTTCCGCTTCGCCTGCACCTCTGTCTCCCGTCCCGCAGCCCCAAACTCCCCTTCCCGCATGACGTCGGACGCCGTTCCAGAGAAGTGGCGCCATCTGCGGCCGCAGACAATCGACGTGCTGCGGATGCGGAAATTCCACGACCCGCGGGAAGATCCGTACGGCGCCGTCGCACCACCCGTCGCGGGAATTACCGGCGATGTCTACACATCGATCGCCTATGTTTTTCGCAATGCCGAGGAGGCCGCTGCGACCTTTTCCGGCGCTCCGGGCGCGCGCGATTACGCGTACTCCCGCATTCGCTGCGGCCAGCCGCCCCTCGAAGAACTGCGGCAACGACTCCTCGATCTTGAGCTCGGAGAAGATTGCCCGGAGAGAGAACGCTACGACGTCGTGCTGACATCATCGGGAATGAGCGCGATTTTTCTCCTCGCGCTGCAATTCGCCGATCAGTGCCGCACGATCATCACCTCCCCACGGCTGTACGGCGGGAGCTACCACCTCCTCAAGCAGAAGCTCCCGCGCCTGGGTATTCGCTGCCACATGGTGCGCGACCCCCTTCAGCTTGACGACTGGCGCTCCGCTCTGCGCGAACGCGATGACGTCGCCTTCCTCTTCGCCGAGGACGATGCCAACCCGAAGCCCATCAAACTCGACAACGCCGGGATCGCCGCCGTTGCCCACGAACATGGGACGTTTTACGTCTGCGACCGGACGATCGGCACGCCCGTCCTCGAGCAGCCGCTCCTCACCGGCACGGACATCGTCGTCCACTCCCTCAGTAAAAACATCGGCGGGCGCTCGGGAGCATTGGGAGGGGCAATCATCGGCCGCAAAGAACTCGTCCACCAGATGAGCGACAAAGATAACGGATGGTTCGCCTGCACGGGCATGGTGATGGACGGACGTACAGCGGACTACATGTTGGCCGGCGCGCGCGATCTCAAGGAGCGGATGGAGAAAAAAGGCAAGGCCGTGCAGCGCGTGGTGCAGTTCCTCCAATCTCATCCCCACGTCGCCGCCGTCCACCATACCGCCGCGGACGTCCTGGCCTTTGAAGTGCGCGGGAACGCAGAGGACGCCGCCCGCGCGGTGGAAGCATTTCGCCTCATCCTCATGGCGCCTCA
>Ga0155341_113_pt2 | contig 37965 bp, 28 predicted proteins | sample RifCSPhighO2_02_FD_106309 | JGI IMG/M metagenome (GOLD analysis project Ga0155341, IMG submission 106309) | Candidatus Peribacteria bacterium RIFCSPHIGHO2_02_FULL_55_24 | reverse complement strand
TCAAATACTCTATCGCCCTTTTTCACTATGTATCAGGCTATTTGAACAAGAATATTGAATCTGGGGTCAGAAAACTGGGGCTTTTTCAGAGAATTTACATTGACTTTTAAATAAAATTTAGTATAGTAATAAAGTACATTGCGCGATGTGCCGGTACGGAGTGACCGCTTCACTCCATTCGTTCTTTCGGAGGTTTTCCCCCATGGTTGAGCAAGTGGTGGTCAGAGCCCGTATCGAGATTGGTCCCAGCCCCGCGTCCTTCGTCGATGGACTCCTTGGGCGAGGCACCCAGGGTACGATCACTCTCATCCTCGAAGGTCGTAACACCGTGACAGTTAATCTGTCACAAATCCAGCGCGAAGACGGCAGCGGGAAAAAGTTCAATTTCCGGGGGTATAATGCCTCCACCGGAAAAGATGTCTGCGGTTATTACAACGCAGGTTGCGGCAAGGGCCACATCGAGTACCTCTCGTAGGTACTCGCGCAGTCCACAACCACCCCTCTGCCCGAAGGCAGAGGGGTTTCTTTTTGCTATTCTTCCCACCCATGTCTTCCATTCCCATCCTCTACTCCGCCCACCATTGCAGTAGTGATTTTGGGAAATTCAGCAATCGCTCGGCGCTGAGCGCAGAACAACGGAAACGCCTGAGCGATTGCGGCACCGACCTCACGGTCCCTCTCCACGGCAAAGTTCTCCTTGCGGGCTATTCCCGCGGCATCGTCGACCTCAATCGTCCGTTGGATCGCATTGATCTCTTCCGCGATACGGATTTCGCCGATCCCCCGAATCGTATCTGGATTCCGTCGCAAGAGCCGACGCCAAACGAACGGGAGGATATCATCCAACGTATCTATCGATCATACCACGATTGCATTCTTCGGTGTCTCCAGGAACTCTCACACGAACATCGATCGATTGTTGTTGTCGCGTGGGATAATATGGGGCGCTATCCGTTGCGAGGCGATGGGTCGCTTCGCCCCGGTCTCATTGTCCCCGTCGTTCTTAGTAACTGCGGCACGAATGGGAGTACGGACAAGGACGGGCAGCAGCAAGAACCTACCAGCTGCTCTCCTGTCATACTATATGCTCTCGCCGCAGAATTCCGCACTGCTCTCCTCGCTTGCGGCTTCTCATCGGATATTGCCGACGGTATTCACTTCAATCTCCCAAAATTTAAGGGGGGCTATATCTGCGAACACTACAACACGCGTCGCCACCCCGAGCTCCATGTGGATGCGGATGTTCAATCTCTCCAGGTGGAATACGACATCGCCCTCACGCATAACCCCGGTACCCTAAAAACTGATAATGACGCTACTCACCGTCTCCGACAAGCTTTTGCAATGGCAATGGAACGCGCGTACGTAAATCTCCTCCAACAGGTTTCATGATATGAGTGGGGTACAATAGTCCTATAGGCGCGTAGCTCAGTTGGTAGAGCACAGGTCTCCAAAACCTGGGGTCGCAGGTTCGATCCCTGCCGCGCCTGCCATCCGTCTCCGTCTACTGCAGGTACAGAATGGGATTCCGCTTGATGCCGTTCACGCGGACTTCAAAATGAACATGAATGCCGGTCTGGCCATAGACGCGGCCGGTATTCCCCATCCATGAGATCACCTTGCCGCGCGCGACGCGCTCCCCCTTCTGGACGTAGAGTTCTTTATTGTGGGCGTAAAGTGTGAAGAGACCATTGCCATGATCGATTTCAATGACGTTCCCGAATCCGCCATTCCAGCCGTATTCCGCACGCACGACGGTGCCGTCTTCTGCAGCGAAGACCGGCCCGCCTCCTTTTGTTTGGAGATCAACAGCATAATGTCCTGGATTATAGTACTGAGTAAACAGGCAGGAATTACACGGCATTTGGAGGACACCGCGGGTCGGTTGTGCAGCTACAGCAGGAACGGCCGGCGCCATTGATGGCTCTCGTGGCTCTCCACGTGGAGCGTTGGTTGGGGGTTTTGCGGCAATCTGAAGAGGTTTCGTTATAATTGGACGTCCACCGGGAATGATGAGTTCTTGGCCTGCAAGAATAAAGCTGCCGCGAAGCTGATTTTGACTGGCAATTTCCTCAGCCGGTACAGTGTAGAGATCGGCAATTTTGCCGAGTGTCTGGCCTGTGGCCACGATATGGAGGAGACCATCGACGGGTAAAATGAGGAGTTCTCGACCGGGCTTGAGGGGGGTATTCACCTCGAGTTTATTTACCCACCGGATGGTATCGACGGAAATTCCATATCGCTCGGCAATGCGTTCGAGATTTTCCCCTTCGATCACTGTGTGGATGATACCTTGGGCGTACGCGCGACGCGTTCCCTGCTCAGTGAGGGAGGAAGATTTCATAAGAAATCCATCCTCGACGAGGAGGAATTGTGGAAGTTGCACAGCGTCTTCATCGTGGAACGCGAGAGTCTCACGCGGGATATAAGGCGGAGTGATTACGCTAAACAGGAGGACTCCCGCAATTACGAGACGTACATGCAAGGAAAGCCAGTGTTTTGGAGATGAGTGAGTGGAGGAATGGAATGGCATAGAACTATGATGCAAGAGCACGGATAATCGCACGCATGTCAGCGTAGCGATTCAATGATCGGAGGAGTACGACAATATACTCTCGGCCATTGCTTCCTGTGACGACCGAGAGAAGGCACTGCTGAGCCCCCGGCGTTGTTCCTGTTTTTCCTACAATCACACCGCTCTCTGCATGGAGAAGAGCGTGGGTATGAGTCACTGTCACGGTGTCCCCTGAACGGCTCTTGAAGGTGGCGCCACGCATCCCCATTCTCCGGCGAATCTCCAAAGAACGCAGGGCGAACATCGTGAGCCAGGCGATGTCCTGTGGAGTTGACAACTGCATCTCCGCATCAAATCCAACGGGATTCTGGTAAGACGTATTTAGAAGACCAAGCTCTCGGGCACGAATGTTCATTGCGGCAACGAATGCCTCCAGAGACCCACTGTGATATATGGCAAGGGCAACGGCGGCGTCATTGGCCGAGCCAATGAGCATGGCGGAAAGAAGATCGCTAACCAAGAACTGTTGCCCGGGTTCGAGGTGAATGCTCTCTCCGCCGACTCCATGGACTTCCGATGGGATGGTCACCCACTCATCCATCGTGTGACGTTCTGCGATAAGGAGCGCAGTCATAATTTTTGTGAGACTGGCCATGGGGCGAGGAGTGCGATCTTCCTTAGCGAAGAGTGACTGGCCACTTTGATGGTCGATAATGAGGACACCTGATGCCGAGAGTTGGAGCCCACTGAAGACTCGGCCATCGGGGCTCACAGACGCCGTCGGAGCTGGTGGGGCTATGCGCACGCGACCGATGGGGCTTTCTCCTGGACTCGTTCCTCCTTGGAATGGGAGAACTCCCATGAGGAGGAGCGAGAGAATGGGACTGTACATTATAGGAAGTGTACCAAAACCACTTACCTGTACACGACTCGGTCTACAGGGCGCAGATCGACATACTCTATGACCTGTTCTTGCTGAACGCTCTGGAGGAAGAGACGATAGCGACGAAGTTGTTCTTCGATGGGGTCCCGTGCGTCGAACCACAGCCACCACTTTGCTGTCCTGAGATGGAATTCCCGCGCGCGGAGGAAGATCAGGCGCTCCGTCGTCTCTTGACCGAAATCGCGTTGGAGGATTTCTTCCGTTTTCTGCATATTGGCGAGAAATGCTTGTGTGAGGATATGATTTCCAGGGGTTGGGTGAACTCCCCAGTCGGTTATACGAAAGAGCGGGAGCTCGTCAGCATGGCGGACATAGGAAGGTGGGTATTGCAGATAAATCCCTTCTTCAGTCAGGAAGTTATTGAGGAACGCTCCGCTTTGTGCTGCGAGTTTCCCTTCATCGATCTGCATCCGTGCCGCCAGTGCATCGAGGGTCACGCGGATGACGAGACGGGATGGGTACGAAACATCCACCATAACGTCTTGAAGATCAGACAAGCTCGTTTCGAGGAGCGGAAGGACATCCGCACGGCTAAGGAGCAGCATCCGTCTACCAAAAAGGGGGCTCAGTGCATGCTGTATGCGTGCAATATCAACGCGTGGATCGTTCCGAATGACGCGGATCTCTTGGACATTTGTCCATGGAGAGAAGAGGAGGAGGAAGAGGATCGACGCGACCGTGAGGACGATTGCCGCATATCCCAGAGGGAGAACAAGCCACTGCAGCGTCCGGATTCTTCCAAAAAAACGACGGAGATGGCGCAGCCGTCGCTGACGCACGTCAGCGCGTTGTCGCTGATGGCGTTGTTCGACAAGGCGTCGCAAAGATGGACTCACAGGGCGACGGTAGCGGGGAGGAAGGGGACGCGGGCGACGAAGGGACACAGAGAGGAGAATATACTATGCTCGACGCGTGCGCGTGGCGATTATTGCAGACTGGCTTACCGCTTTTGGCGGAGCGGAACGTGTTATTGCCGAGCTCGCTCTTCTTTATCCCGATGCGCCGATCTTTACCACGATGGCTCATCGAACGTATCGGCGATCTCTTTCGTCGCAACGAATTCACACAACCTCTTTGCAATGGGGGTTTGGTTTCCTTCGCCGACACCAGCTACTCCTTCCATGGATGCCGTGCGCAGTCGAAGGCATAGATCTCCGTGGTTTCGATGTCATCCTGAGCTCATCACACGCCGTTTCGAAGGGCTGCATTGCGCCCCCAACTGCTGTCCACGTCTGTTATTGTCATACCCCGATGCGATATGCGTGGGAAATGGAGGAGCAGTATTTCGATGACTTCCACATTCCGAAAAGACTGCGCGCTCCGCTCCGACGTACACTCAAACACGTCCGTCGTTGGGATCTTCAAACAGCGAAACGCGTTGATCACTTCATCGCGAATTCCACGACGACCCAGGAGCGCATCAAGAGGATATATAACCGCGAGAGTGTGGTCATTCCGCCCCCCGTCCACGCCAGTTTCTTTCAGACTCTACTGCAGACTGTAGACTGCAGACTGCAGACTCGTCCGTACTTCCTCTCCGTCTCCCGTCTCGTTCCCTATAAGCGCGTCGATCTCCTCATCGCCGCCGCGAACGCGAAGGGGTTGCCGCTGCACATCGCGGGGGAGGGGCAGGATCGCCGGCGCCTCGAGCGGCTGGCGGGGCCGACTGTGCGCTTCCTCGGCCGCGTGCCGGATGAAGACCTTCCAGGTCTCTACGCGGGCGCGTCCGCATTTCTTTTTCCTGCCTTTGAAGACGCGGGCCTGGTGCCCATGGAAGCGCAGGCATGCGGAACGCCGGTGATTGCGTACGGGAAGGGCGGTGTGTGTGACACGGTGAAGGACGGGGCGACGGGGATCACGTTTCACGAACAATCCCTATCATCTCTTCTGGAGGCCATCGGGCGATTCTCTGCGGTCTCCTGGGACCACCGACGCATCCGTGCGCATGCGCGGCAATTTTCGGCGGAGAGGTTTCGGGAAAAGATTTCTGAGGAGGTAGTGCGGGCTGTAGACTTTAGCCATGCTCCAGCGTGATCCGAAGTCCCACAAAGGCCAGAATGGTCGTGTTGCCATCATCGGCGGGAGTCACCGTTTCCATGGGGCGCCAATTTTCAGCGCACTTGCTGCGGAAGCAAGCGGCGTCGATCTCATTTTCCCGGTCGTGCATCGATGTAACGAGGCGGTGACGCTGGGGGCGTCGCTGAACTTCATCGTGCACACGTTCGAGGGAAACAGCCTTACGGAAGGCGACGCCGAGCGCGTTCTCTCGCTCCTCGAGCATGTCGATTCATGTGTCATTGGTCCTGGCATGGCCGAAACGCCAGAAAATATTGAGGCAATCAGCCGCATTGTCTTTGGTGTGCACTGTCCACTCATTCTCGATGCCGCCGCGCTCCACCTTTCTGTTCTCGGGGGCAGAACGAAGGAGCAAACGGTTATTCTGACGCCGCACAAGGGAGAACTTGCACGACTCGTGCGGAAAGACCTTTCTTCTCTCGCTCGGAATGAAATGACAGCACTTGCAGAGCTCGTCGCGGATGAACACCACGCAGTCGTGCTCCTCAAGGGGCATGAGGATTTCATTGTGGATGTTTCAGGGAGGACCAAAACGGTGAAGGGTGGCAATGCCGGTCTCACGAAGGGTGGCACTGGTGACACCCTCGCCGGACTCATTGCCGGCCTCATAGCCCAGAAAATGGATCCATTCGATGCCTGCGTCCTTGGGACGACAATCATCAAAAAAGCTGGGGAAAAGATCTACAAAACAAAGGGCTATGCCTACACGACGCGGGAGATCATTTGTCTGATTCCGGAGATTCTCCGTGCGTCACACTGAGTTCATCAAATGGCGACTTTCCTCTCATGCCACTCCGTTGCTTGCTCAAACGCATGCCCGATCTTGAGAACTCTTCCATCCTCCCATTGCGGTCCCATGATCTGGAGACCAATAGGTAGGCCGCTTTTTGAGAATCCACAGGGGAGCGACAGCGCAGGGATACCAGCCATCGGCTGCGGACACATGAAGATATCTTCGAGGTACATCGCGACAGGATCTCCCTCGTGGGCGCCAATGGTGAAGGCAGGGGTGGGCGAGACTGGGGAGATAATGGCATCAACCTTTTGGAACGCTTCCTCGAAGTCACGTGCAATGAGGATACGAACCTTCTGCGCCTGTCGGTAGTAGGCATCGTAATAGCCGGCGGAGAGGGCAAAAGTGCCGATCATGATGCGCCGCTTCACTTCTGGTCCAAATCCATCACTTCGCACGCGTTCGTAGTAATCGAGGAGACTCTCTGGGTTCTCCACCGTGTGCCCGTACCGTATCCCATCGTAGCGGGCCATATTCGAGCTCACTTCGCATGGGACCAGGACATAGTACGTCGCTACGCCGTACTTCGTCATAGGCAGCGATATCTCGGAAACGATTGCGCCAAGCGACGCAAAAACATTCGCCGCCTCCCGTACTGCGCGCTCTACATCATCACTCATTCCGTCAATGAAGTATTCCTTTGGAAGCCCGATGCGCAGTCCTTTCATGGCGCTTTTCAGTGTTTGTCTGTACATGGGAACAGGGACATTGCCTGTCGTCGCATCAAGAGGGTCTTTCCCGGAAATTGCTTCCATGACGATGGCAATGTCCTCAACCGTTTTGCAGAGTGGGCCGATTGTATCGAGAGAGCTCGCCATACTCATAACGCCGTAGCGGCTTGTTCGACCGTATGTGGGACGCAGCCCGGTGCAGCCGCAGAATCCCGCAGGCTGGCGTATAGAGCCGCCGGTATCGGTTCCGAGAGCAAACAGACATTCATTGCTCGAAACTGCCACAGCGGATCCTCCTGATGATCCTCCGGCAACGCGTGTCGTATCCCATGGGTTCCTCGTCACACCATGGCAAGAAGTTTCCGTGGAGCATCCCATCGTGAATTCGTCGGTATTCACTTTGCCTAAGCTGATTGCTCCGCACGTCTTTAGGCGTTTCGTCGTCGTCGAGTCGAAGGGGGGAATGTAGGTTTTTCCACGGAGGATGTTGGAACAGGCTGTTGTCGGCACACCCTCCTCGCAGAAAACATCTTTGGTAAGGTATGGAATGCCAGTGAGGGGTGAGGAAAATTCCCCAGTGGCATCCACCATCTTCGCTTCCTCCACTGCCCGCTCAAAATTCCGGTGAACGACCGCGTTGAGTATCCCGTCAACTGCCTCGATCCGATCAATGCAGGCACGGACGAGTTCTTCTGTAGAAATCTCCTTCTTCCGAAGTTTCTCATGGGCTTCCGTGATTGTCAGTGCCGAAAGCATGGTGGTATGTACCCTACCATGACACACGTTATCCATGTGCCGACGGCGTCTGGATTTGATGCTGCACAAGGGGAAGCGGGCTACAGGAGAGAAGGGCATCGGGCGATGGCGAAGGGGATCGCAAAGTGTCTTCACGCAGAACATTCGTAAGCCCGGTATTTTGTGCTGTAAGAATGACGTTCTTCGTATCCACTTCCTTAAGCAAATCGATGACGCCGATAATCGAAGCGAGTTCTGGCGCTAAACGCTCCACCTCCGCGTCTGTCAGCGTGAGTCTGGCAAGCTTGGCGACGTGGTAAATCTCGGTGGTGGAAGGAAAGGACACAGAAAAAAGATGTGGAAGGCTTAGCCAAGACTCTGGACAAATGTGATGATCGCCTTTGCAAAGAGGATGAGGAGCAGACCTGCGATGGCATAAAGCACGGTTTTCTTAGCTGTTTCCTTCGAAGTCTCATCTCCCATGGAGAAGATGAGACGGACACCGGCAATAACGATGACAATAGCAGCGAGGAGACCGAGGAGGTTGAGAACAAGGGAGAGCATGTTGGTGATGGTGGCGCGAATGTCAGGGGAACCAGGAAGGGAATCAGGAAGCGGACCACCGAAGGCAAACGCCCTTTCGACAAACAGGAGAGTGCTTGATAGGAATACCGTGGGAAGAGAGGCTGAGTGGCGAACAGATGGAAGCATAATTAATAGGGAACAAAAGAAACAGTGAGCAAAAAACAATGAACATTGAATAGCAATCTGCTCTCAATGCACAAGGGGGAGGTCGGGATTCCTGTTGACGGAAAGTTAATATTGTGAGATGTATGTCTCCTCGATGGCGTGATATCCATGCATGATGCAGCAGTGAAACTGCTGCGACTGCGTGGCCGGAAGGTATGCGACCGGGTGCTCTGGAAAGGGAAAGTGTGGAAAGGACAGATAATGTTCATTCGGTGGCTCCCCGGCGCACCATCGCATCCGGCGGCTCATGCGAGAGAGGAAGCGGTGTATGTGGGAACACTGGCCTCGCGCAAGCTGAGTAAAAAAGCAGTCGAACGCAATCGCATGCGCCGGCGCTGCCGTGAAGCTCTCAGGATTGTTCTCAAAGAATATGCTCCTCGCAATTCGGAAATGAGTGTCCAGTTGTTATTGTGTCCGCGCTCCCCTAGCCTGCATGCATCGTTCCATCTCCTAAGAGAGGATATCGAGCGGTTTCTCTCTACACTTCCTTCACAATGGCCGAGAAGAAATCATCATCCAAGCTCCTCGAGTTCCTCCTGATATTCGCAATCGTCTATCTCGTATCGCAGACGATCATGCGCTTCGTCGTGCCGAAGCAATCTCCACACGTGGCGGGGCTCGGGAGTGTGACGCTGAAACCTGTGGATTCGACAGTGCGCATGGGGCATCATCCCGTGCTCGTACTCCGCAATCACAAGAGTGAGGATCTCGTCCTCACGGATCGCTGCCCGATGCCACCAGTAGATGTGTTCCTTGTAGAGAATCCTGGGACTGCCGACGAGAGGAAGAAGGCGCTCATTGCGACGGAGACCGTTCGACCGTGCGTGCCTCTTCTCACTGTTCCGGCAGGGGGTGAAGTGCAGATGGACCTTGTGCCGTGGAAGTATTCCCTCTTTGAACCGTACGGAACGTACGAAGTGCAGCTCCCGGTGGAACTGAAGGATCCGGAAGGAAAGGAGTGGATGGTCCAAGCACGCTTTACGCACTATGCGCCTGGTCAGATTGTGAAAGCGTTTCGGACGTTCGTCACCGAACCATTCCTCAATTTCCTCATTTTTACTGCATCATTCCTTCCTGATAAAAATCTTGGCGTCGCGATCATTGTTCTCACGCTTCTCGTGAAGATGTTCCTCTTTTTCCCGACGCAACATGCGATGGAGGGGCAGCGGAAAATGCAGTTTCTCCAGCCAAAGCTGAACGCGCTGAAGAAGCAATATGATGGAGACAGTACGCGTCTGCATCAGGAAACGATGAAGCTGTGGAAGGAACACAAGGTGAATCCCCTCCAGTCGTTTCTGCCGATGTTCGTCCAGTTCCCGATCCTGATTGGCCTCTTCTACGTTATTCAGGATGGTGTGCACCTCGAGATTTCCCGCCATCTCCTTTATCCAATCTACCAGGATTTACCATGGACGTTTGGGACGCGTTTTCTCGGGTTCGATCTCACCAAGCCCGATTGGTATATCTTCCCCGTTTCCCTCACCGCTTTGCAGTACCTTCAAATGAAGCTCTCCTTTCACCAGGCGAAGAAGAAGTCCGAGAAGGAAGGCCATGCGCAGGTAACGTCGAAAGAGCAGGATATGCAGCAGAAAGTGATGCTATACGCACTCCCACTCATGATTGGCGTCTTCGCGTTCCAGTTCCCAGCTGCCGTCGCACTCTACTGGGGCATCTCAACACTCTTTGGGATCGGGCAGCAGATGATTGTGAATAGAGAGAGGGGTCAATGATTCCGCACCGCATCGCGCAGCGCTCGAGCCGGATGACTCAGGGGGGATCACTCCTTTTCCATCCTCTGGTCGTACTTCCCCTGTTGAGCCAATCCATTGAGGCGGGCCCTCTTCAGGAATACAGCCTGTGCTGAGAGCACGTTTGCTGCTTTCCCTCCCCAGAGTTTCAGGGCGTCATCCTGGAGGGCGCGACCGTAGCTGAAAGTGATGACCCATGGCGCATTTGTTTGCTTCGCTTCGAGAGCGCAGGCATTTAAGTTCTCGGTTGCCTTTGGAGAACGTTGTCCACCGGAAAGGAACACGATTCCTGGGAGAGTCGTAGGAAGAGAATGGTGGAAGGCTTTGAGCGTGGCAGTGGCGACGGTCGCGGAAGGATCAGTGAGAGCATCCTTGCCGGAGAGCGCCATGTTCGTCTTGAGGATGGTGAGGGCGGGGTCCACGTGCTGCTCCTCCATACATTTGTAGAGCATGCGGAGGGTGCGTTCGATGGCAGCTCTGCACTGATCCAGTGAGTGAGACCCATCCATGAGGATTTCCGGTTCGCAGATGGGGACAAAGCCGCACTGAAGCGACCATGCCGCCTGCTCGGCCATGACATGCATAGTGTAATCGAGGAAACCATCGCTTGGTGGTGGATCTACTACAATCACCTGGCGCCACTTCGTGAAGCCGAGAGTTCCCTTACTCCGTTCGGTGTACGCGCGCAGACGTTCCCCCAACCCTTTCAGTCCTCGCGTCACCGTCTGCGGGCCCCAGAATGGATGCTCTTCTTTCCCCTCATCCGTCTTGATGCCGGGGATGACGCCGCGAGAGAAAACAAGTTGGGAGAAAGTGTGGCCGCTGCAACTCATTTGATCCACTGTTTCATCGTAGAGAATGACGCCGCTGATGTGGCGCTCGTACCCCTCTGATCGGAGGAGCATGTCACGGTAGTCGCGACGGGATTCCGCCGTACTTTCAAGGCTGATCGATGCAAAACGTTTTTTGATCGTTCCCGACGATTCATCGGCTGCGAGGATTCCCTTTCCAGTGGAAAGAAGAGCATGGATGGTTTTTTGAAGCCTTTGCGTGTCCAATGTCATAAAAGGAAAAGGAAAGCATAGTCAGTATAGCAGTGTGGATGGACGCTTGACCTATCATCTCATTTTGATAGAATACCTCATTAGTTCTCCACGTTGGAGATAGATCTTTTTCAAAGGAGGCTGTAATGCAGAATCCGAGGCATATTCTGCGCCGTGGCGCTTCCCTCTGCCTGAGGGTGTTTGGAAAACGAGTGAAGCTGAAGCTTCAAAACCTCAACGGGGTTGCAGATCTGGAGCAGCTGACAGATCTTCCACCTGGGGTGTCGATCGAGGTTCTCCAGCCTGCACGGTATCGCTTCCGGCGTCGGAACCACACCTCCTCTGTCCACCTGCCACTCGCCGTTCGGTGAGTGGCCGCTACCGCCCGCCCCCATTCTGGGGGCGGGCACTTTATCCTTTCCTCATGCCCCTTCGTCTCTATAATACCCTCACGAAAAAGGAAGAAGATTTTGTCCTGCTCGCGCCACCGTGCGTGACCATGTACACCTGCGGTCCCACGGTATACAGCCGCCCGCATATCGGCAACTACTCGTCATTTCTCATGGCAGATATCCTCCGGCGATGGTTAGAGGTGGGACATGGGTACGATGTGAAGCACGTGAAGAACATCACGGATGTCGGGCATCTATTACATGATGCAGATCACGGGGATGATAAAATTCAGAAGGAAGCGGAGAAGGAGAATGTCCATCCACTGGAGATCGCGAAGCGGCACATCGAGGAATATCTGGAAGATGAGAAGCTCTTGAATATTCTTGAGCCTGCATACCGTCCCCGTGCCACTGAATTTATTGAACAGATGAAAACGATGACGGAGGCCCTTCTCACCTCCGGTCATGCGTACGTGATCGGTGATGGCGTCTACTTCGATGTGACATCGAAGACATTGACGCCATATGGCGCTCTTTCCGGCAATACCATTGATGCTGTGAAGGCCGGCGCCCGCGTTGCCATTAAGGAAGAGAAGAAACACCCATCGGATTTTGCCCTTTGGAAGTTCTGTGTGAGTGAGAATGTCTCGCACATTCTCCGCTGGCCATCTCCTCAGCTTCTACCCACGAGCCACTACTCACTACCCACTATTCCAGAGGGTTTCCCCGGTTGGCATATTGAGTGTTCGGCGATGAGTCGGTCACTCCTCGGAGATCAGATCGATATCCACACGGGCGGCGAGGACAACATTTTCCCGCACCATGAGTGCGAGATCGCGCAGAGCGAGTCGGTGACAGGGAAAAAGCCGTTCGTCCGCTACTGGCTGCACAAGCGTCGGATAGACATGGGAGGGGCCAAAATGTCAAAAAGTCTTGGCAATGTGTTAAGTTTAGATGACATACGAGAGCGAGGGTTTGATCCTATGGATCTTCGCTACTATCTTCTCTCCGTCCATTACCGGACGCATCTGAAGTTCAGTTGGAAGGGGATGGACGATGCACGAAAAGCACGGCGTTCGATTGTGGAGTGGATGAAAGAAAGTGAAGATGCGGAATGTTCCCTCTCCCCGCGCCTGTCCGCCGAAGTCCGCCTCAGGCGGACGAAGGAGGGGGAGAGGGTGAGGGGCCGCGATGAGGGCACGGAACAATGGCAGAAGAAATTTGCGGAAGCGATGGACGCCGATATCAATACCCCCGCGGCGCTTGCGGCAGTGTTTGATTGCATGACATGGTCGCGGACGTCGCCGCTCTCCAGTGATGAGCGAAAGTCCCTCCGTAGTTTCTGCGGCAGTCTTTCTCACACGTTCGGTTGTTTCGATGCAGCCGAAGAAGTGATCCCCCGCGATGTGCAGTCACTCATGGACGCGCGAGCGGCCGCGCGTGCCGCGAAAAATTTTGCGGAGAGTGATCGTCTTCGTGGATTCATCGAGAAAACCGGGTACGAAGTACGGGATACTCCAAAGGGACAGGTTGTTCGGCGGCGATAAGTAAAGTTACCTTAACAGCACATATGCATTTACATCAAATACGGGGAGAAATTTCAAGGATTTTTTTTTAAGGAAGATTGTGGGAAATTCTTGAGAAAAACGAGAGAAATGCTCCAAGAGAGTGCTCTACAGCTAGAGAAAAACTCCCTTATCCACACAATCTGAGGAATATCGACAATGTAACAAAATGCCATCGTGGCCGTTTTTCCCAGTGCACGTGATAGACTGAGGCTCTTGCCATGAAGAGAGCCGAGTCGATAGGATCTCTTCGATCCACGTTCCTTGAACGGAAAGGCGGGTCGCGTGTAAAGGTTCCTTAACAAATCGGCAACCCCGCAGCACTTGCGCGTGCGGGGCATCACATCCCTTCCTTATATAAGGGGGGATCGTGCCAATTCGGTAGACTCAGGGCGCCATCGAATGCTTTCCTGTTCTGTGCATGCTCTTTAGTTCTAAAGAGATCGGGCGAATGCCCTTCTCGTACATACAGGGGATAGACAGGTGGTCGCCTCCAACTCTTGTCATTTGGTTCTTTATTTCATTTTCTCTTTTTTATTTATGGACATTTCTCATGTGAAGAAATTCCTTGCTGGGACGTCGGCAGTTGCCATGATGCTCACCTCTGTTGGGAGCGTCTTCGCGGCATACCGCGACGTCGCGGGGGGGGTCTGGTACGAGGATGCAGTCAATGCATTCGTCGATGCCGGCTATCTCGATGCCAGTCAGACGAGCTTCCGCGGTGGCGACGCGGCGAATCGCGCGGAGTTCGTGAAGCTCGTCGTGGAACTCAATGGTGGCATCCTTTCCACTGCGCCGGCAGTCGCGAGCTTCAACGACGTTGGAGCGAGCGCTTGGTACTACGGCTATTTTGAAGAAGCCGCAAAGGAAGGATGGGTGAAGGGTGATAAAGATTGTTACGGAACAAAGCCGTGCTACGCCCGACCGAGCGCGAACATCAATCGCGCAGAGGCCGCCGCACTCATCGTGCGGGCATTCGGTCTCGAGGAAGTCGGCGATGCGCCGAGTTTCGTCGATAATCCATCCGGACAGTGGTACACGGATGTTGTCCAGACCGCCGCGGATCACTGCGTGCTCCAGGGGGATGATAAGACGGGTCGCGCACGTCCCAGAGACAATATGAATCGTGCGGAAATGGTCGTCATGCTTAATCGGGTCGACCAGGGTCTCGCATACGGCGTGGATTGCGGTGTGGAGGGTGGTGAGGAAGACGGGGGAGAAGAGGCCGGCGCATCGATCAGCGATGTGCGTGCGGTTGCAGCAAATAAAGTCGAGGTGGAATTCTCTGTGGCAGTGGATTCTGCTAGCGCAGAGGAAGTGAGCCACTACACCGTGGCGGCGGAGGGTGGTGACGAGATGGCGGTGGAATCCGCGACTGCCAAAAGTGCGGATGTTGTTGAACTCATGATGGCGCAGTCACTCACGGCTGGTACGGAATACACGCTCATCGTGACGGATCTCGCGCTGGAGGATGGAGATCTCTTCTCCGATACAAGTTCCTTTGCGGGCTACAGTTCTGTGGTCAAGGGCGACGGCGTCCTTGAGGCATCTGTTTCTGCAAGCAACCCGGCAGGGGATAGCCTTCCAAAAGGCTCTCAGGGGGTGAGTATGCTCTCCCTTGATATCACCGCATCCTGCGATGATGCAGTGGTGGTGGAAGATCTCACGGTTATTCACCAGGGTTTTGGTGATGAGGCGGATATTACCGGTATCTATGCGGCAATTGACGGCGCGCGTGTGACACGCAAGCGTACCATTGATGCGGAGGACCAAACGGCGGATCTTCGTTTCTCATTGCCGCTGACAGTCCCTGCCTGTGGAACGAAGACCGTCGACGTCGTCGCGGACTTCCTCTCGACGGCAACGACATCCGGCGAGCATAACCTCGCGGTGGAACTCCCAACGGACTTCATATCGAATGCAAAGGAGGTCCGTGGCAATTTCCCCATGGTGGGAAATAGTTTCAAGGTCGCGGCAGTGACGAGCGGGAAAATTACCTTGGAGTACCGCACCATTTCTCCCGATGAAGTGGAGGTCGGGGACGTTGGCATGGTCGTTGGGAAATGGGAATTTTCAACAGACGCTGTGGAAGATCAGACCATCTACTCATTGACGCTCGAACAGAACAGTTCCGCGTCGGATGGAGACTTCACGAATATCAAGCTCCGTCGGACAGATGGGACTGTTCTCACGAACATTGTCAATCAAACGGTGGGAGACTACGTAACCCTCGTCTTCGATCCGCCCTTCACCATTCTTGAAGGGGATAAAATCACCCTCGAAATCATTGCGGACATTGCGGGAGGTGCTGGGGATAAAATCATCATGCACTTTGAAGAGTCGTCCGATATTTTTGCCGTCGGGTCCCTCTACGGGTACGGCGTGAATGGACAGCTCTACGGGTCGCAAGTTTCCTTGCCATCCGAAACATCGAGTCTTCCGGACACCATCACGATTGGCGCCGGTGAGTTCACGGTGGAAATTGATGGGCCGCCGCAGCAGAAGTATACGCGTGATGATAAAGATGCGGTCATTGCGAAGGTGAAGATGCTGACCGGAGGTGAGGCGGTGGACATCAAGGATCTCTTTATTGCGATACAGGGGCAGACGAGTTCCGGTGTCGGTCTCGCAGGAAATGCCACTTACGACAATATCCATGAACTCTTGGAAGACGTGGAAATCCGCAATACCGTGACGGGTCGAACCGTCAGCGCCGTGCGCTTGACTGGGACATCGGACTTCGGAACGGGAACTGCGGCAACGGCTACCTACCAGATCTATCGTTTCGATGATCTCACTGTGAAAGGCGATGAGGTGTGGGAGTTCCGAGTGGATTTCATTGATAATGGTACTGGGAATCGGTCGCTCAACGGGGATAAGTTCCGGATTCACATCTGTACGCAGGAATCAGTTGAGACAACCGGATGTACCTTCGGTGGGCTGGTGACGACGGCAACAACGTGGAACATGAAGATCGAGGGTCTCTCTACGGGGGATAGCGTCACGGACGTCCGTCCTGGAGGAACGGTGACGGGGAACTTTCATCGCATCGCTACACCGGAGCTGACTGTTGCAGTCAAGGGGCTGGCATCGACGGACACAGCAGTAAAGAATGCGAAGAACGTGAACCTCTACCGCTTTGAAGCGCGTGCGAGCGAGTCAAAGGACATCCTCCTCACAAAGGCGATCTTCGATGCAGAATCAGGATCCCTCCTCAATGGGCAGAACTACGCACTCTGGGTTGATACCAATGCGGACTCGACGGTCGATACGATCCTCGAGAAAGGTGTCGCATCGCAGAGCAGTAAAATGACCTTCCAGCAGCTTGCTGGTGGGGGGTATGTGATTCCGAAGGAGCAGACGGTGGTCTTCGAGGTGCATGGCGATATCTCTGCATCGCTCACGACCGATGACCTCTTACTGAAGTTCGCGACGGGCACGGCGGATCAGGCCTCGTACCTGGAAGTCGAGGAAGCGGACGATGGATCGTCACTGTCGGGTATCAAGACGAACGGTACCTGCCAGACCGATACGGATGCGACGGCGGAGACGAACTGCTCTGTGGTCGTCACGACCGCCAGATCGACGCTCTGGGCTCTCGTGAACCAGGGGAACCTCTTCGTGTCGAAGGACACAACCCCGGTCCGGTCGCGCCAACTCCTCGGCGGGTCGCTGGGAGACGCCATTCTCCGCGTGCAGTTCCGTGCAGAGAACGAGGATGTGGATGTGACTGATATGCAACTCACCTCATCGGGATCGACAGCGACATCCGTCGATCGTCTTGAGCTTTACAAGGAAGGCGACGTCACGCCATTTGCGGAAGCGACCATTGGAGGCTGCGGAAGCGATGACGTGCTCACGAACAACAGCTTGGGTGGAACGGATCACTCGGAGACGGTGCAGACGTTCTGCGCGAACATGGAGAGTCGGCAGCTTCTTGTGAAGCAGGGGCAGAACCTCAGTGTGATCATCCGGCCACGCTTGAAGAGCGATATCGGCGGCGCAATATCCAATCAGGTCATTTCCTTCTTCTTCGACCATACTGCCATCAGTAACGAAGCGAAGGGATCCGGTTCTGTCCGCGCACGAGGGATGCAATCGAATAACAACCTCGATGCGAATAGCGGAGACTCTACCGCAGCGGGAGAGGTCTTCATCGGCCGGACATCGGCGAATGCGAGTAACGTTCGTATTGCCGGTGAGCGGCACGTGAGCGCTCTCGCGAAGATCGCTTCCATCGTGAATGCGAGCCGCGATGCCAATGACTCGAACGTCCCGACTGGTCCGGAACAACCGATCGGAATGTTCAAGTTCACGGCGGCAAGCCATGCGAACAGCTTGAACGGCATGAACAATATCGTGCTCTCGGGCGTCATCTTCTCTGTCAACTCCACGAACGTGGTCATGAATAGTTCGGGCTTCTACGTCTACAACTATTCAGACGCCACGAGGAAAGTGCAGTGCTATCCGTTCTTCAGTGATTCATCGAACCGTATGACGATCAATTCGTCCGGTTCCTTCATTGTTGAATGTAAGGGTCTCAATGGTTCGGTGGTGAATACCACTGTTGGTCAAGGAGCTTCTGCAACGTTCGTGCTCGAAGGGAACGTGACGAATGCGAAAGTGGGGAGTAACACCTCATCCTTGCAGGTGTCGCTCGGCCGCTTCACGTCGAACTCACAGCTCAACTTCGGGACGCACGATTCGACGCGGAACTACCTGACATGGCTCGATGAAGACACAACGACCACGATCTTCTACTGGATTGAGTATCCGGAGACGGTCGTGAGGTCGACGAGCTACAAGAGCTAAAGATAAACAGGACATTTACCGTCGCCTGATAGCGATAAAAAACCCCGCCCAACCAGGGCGGGGTTTTTGTATGGAAAAATTCCCTCTCCTTGGTGGAAACCGGGCTACACTCGCTTGCCCCGACAAATCCGAACCTGTCGGTCTGCGCTCCGTGTAGCCCGGTTTCCACATTTGCGGTACTACCCAAGAAGTTGCCTCTTCCACTGCAGCATTTTCCACAGCATTGGCCGCAGGACGATCTGCTGCTCCGGCGGATATGTCGCCACGGTGCCGCCGAATTTCTCTTTGAACGCGGAGATGCCTGCCCAGGGGTGAAGAAATCCCCTCTCCCCGCGGGAGAGGGTTAGGGTGAGGGGCATAGTAGATGGCACCACTCCCAGTAAGTCGTACCTCGTGCATCCCTTTGTCTTACATAGACGCATCGCTTCCCATTGCAGCAGGTACGGCGCCATGAGACTTCTTGAGGTGTAGTCGGAAGCCCCATAGTAGTAGATGCCAGTCGTTGGGGGGAAACCGTCGGTTTCCTCCCCTCTCCTGCCGCAGAGGGAGAGGGGACGGGGGAGAGGGAGATTTTGAGGCCATATGATTCCAATAAGCCCAGCGATTGGCTTACTTTTTGCCCCTTCCCTTTCAACCCTCTCCCCTTGCCCCTCTCCCTTTACGAAGGGAGAGGGGGGTGGGTAAGCAAGTAATAGGAAACTCCCCGGAAGTCGCTCCAGAAAGGCCTTATAGGCCTTCAGAGGCAATATCCGGAACCCATCCCGCCATGCCGTCTGCTGAAGGAGGTCATAGAACGCTTCCACATCGTCCGCTTGTTCCACCTGTACCCCGTTTTTTTGTGCCACTTTGATGTTGTACCGCCCCTTCGGGTGCATTTGGGCCAAGATTTCTTCTTCGGACTTTGTGAGGTCAATGATACGCGTTGCCTCGGGTTGTTCGTTACGAGTGCCAGCTTCCAGCTTCCAGCTTCCAGCTTCCAGCGGGGTGGAAGGAGAGAGAAACAGTGCGAGACATCGATCTTTTTTGGCATCGTGTGTGATGTCATCCAGCAGTTTTGCAGCCGCATCAACGCCTGATACCTGAAAGCTAATACCTGAAAGCTGATGCAGTGGCCCTCTTGGAATATCCCACGTGCTCAGTCCCCCCGTCGTCCGGTCAATCACCACGAGTGCCGAAGCCGTAATGGAACACCCTCTCCCTTTCAAGGGAGAGGGATAGGGTGAGGGTTTAGAGGAATCTTCCACCACATACACCCGCACCTCCCTCCCCAGTGCCTCCTGGTATCGCTTCCACTCCAGCGATTGCCAGAGATTTCCCTCTGGATGCCCTTGTACCCACGCGTTGTAGCGGGAGAAATCTTCTACAGTGGCGAGGATGCGAGTATTCACGTGAAGTTGTACGCTACAACCTACAACCTACCCCCTACAACCTTCCCGTTTGCCCTATGCACCACATTCTCCCGTCTCTTCCGTATGCCTACGCCGCCCTCGAGCCGCACATCGATGCGAGGACGATGGAAATTCACCATGCGAAGCACCATCAGGCGTACATCGACAAGCTCAATGCGGCGGTCAATGGAACGGAGTGGGAAAAGCTCTCTGAAGAAGACCTCCTTCGGCGGTTTGCAGAGGTTCCTGCGGATAAGCAGACAGCAGTGCGGAACCACGGCGGCGGCCATGCGAACCACAGTCTCTTCTGGACTATTCTCAGTCCGAAAGGAGGAGGAAAGCCCTCCGGCGACCTCGCAAGAGCCATCGATGCATCGTTCGGGAGCTTCGAAGATTTCCAAAAGCAGTTCACGGATGCCGCTCTTGGTCGCTTCGGTTCCGGCTGGGCATGGTTGGTCGTTGATTCACCGCTCGCCGTTCTTAGCACCCCCAACCAAGACTCCCCCCTCCTGGAAGGCAGAATTCCCCTCCTTGGTCTCGACGTCTGGGAGCACGCCTACTACTTGAAGTACCAGAACAGGCGGCCGGACTACGTGACTGCTTTTTGGCAAATTGTGAACTGGGGAGAGGTGGAACGACGCTTCGCCACTCACCATGACACATTGGCATTTTTCAGCGATTCCTGAATATCTGTTGACAGCCCTCCATGCACGCGTAGGATTCTTCCCATCACAGCGACCTTCCGATTGTGTAGCGAGAAGCTGTGGGATGAGATCAGCTTCCCCCTCTTTCTATGGTCAAGAAAAGGAAGGTGCAAAAGAAGCCTGCAAAGAAAGCGAAGAGAAAGAGTGTACAAAAGAGTGTGAAAAAAGTCGCCCCAAAGCGGAGGCCAGTGGCGAAATCTTCCAAGAGTGCGAAGATGTCCGCGTCGTCCGCGAAGCGGACAGGAAAGCCGTCGGAAAAAGTGGCGAAGAAGGCCGCCGTTCCCGGAAAGGCTCCGGAGAAAAAACCTTCGAGGAAGCAGGAGTACACGGTCGATGTCGACCCTTCTATTCTCCCGCGGGTTATTTCTATGATAGAACCGTCCGCAGGGAGGCTTCCAGAGCGACTGCGCGACTTTCCTGCATCCATTAATCCGCGCTCTGTCAAAGGAGGGCGCGTGTTCCTCGTCGATGATGTTTCTATATCGGATGTGACGCCATCCCTCGTTCAGATGCAAATTGAAAGTTATAAGTGGTTTCTCACGGAGGGTCTGAGAGAACTTCTCGAGGAAGTAAGTCCTATTGCTGATTTTTCCGGGAGGAAGATGGAGCTTCGGATTCTTGGTCATATGTTCGATCCGCCGAAGTACGATCCCGAAACATGCCGTCGCCGAAACCTGAATTATGAAGCGGCGCTCAAGGGTCATGTCCAGCTCATCAATAAGGAGACGGGGGAGATCAAGGAGCAGGATGTTTTCCTGGGGTCCATTCCTCTCATGACCGATGCAGGAACGTTCATCATTGGGGGGATCGAACGCGTGGTGGTTCACCAACTTGTGCGCAGTCCGGGGGCATTCTTCTCAGCGATGCCAGAGTACCCGAAACACCATGCGGCGAAAATCATCCCGAAGCGCGGCGTCTGGATTGAAATCGAGACGGACCGTCGAGGGCTAATTTCATGCAAAATTGATCGGAAACGCAAGATCCCTATCACGCAGATGCTCCGCATGTTTGGCTATCCGAATGATGAGGAAATCGTAGCGTTGTTTGATGGGATTACCAATGATGAACACGACTTCATCCGATGGACGCTCGAGAAAGACCCGGCGAAGACGGTGGAAGACGCCTACCAAAGTATCTATCGCCGTGTCCGTCCTGGCGATTACGCGACGGCGGAGAACGCGAAGCAACTCATCGATTCCCTCTTCTTCGATTTTAAGAAGTACGATATGGGGGCCATCGCCCGGTACAAGCTGAATCGGCGTTTTGGCCTGGAGACGCCCAGTGATGAAGCGCATCGCGTGTTCCAGGTCCACGATTTCATCGAAATCCTCCGGGAGCTCGTGCGCCTAAATAAAGAAGAAGGGACTCCGGATGACATCGATCATCTCTCGAACCGGCGGGTACGGTCCGTGGGAGAGCTCGTGCAGAATAAGTTCCGTGTTGGACTCACGCGAACAGAGCGGATAGTAAAGGATCGCATGACCGTGATGGATTTGGAGACGGTGACGCCGGTGCAACTCATTAACTGCCGACCGATGACTGCGGCCATGCGCGAGTTCTTTGCGTCATCGCAACTCTCCCAGTTCATGGACCAGACGAATAATCTCTCCGATCTTGCTCACAAGCGTAGGCTTTCGGCGATGGGTCCGGGCGGACTCTCGCGCGAGCGGGCGAGTTTTGACGTGCGCGATGTCCATCCAAGTCACTACGGACGCATCTGTCCTATTGCAACTCCAGAGGGGCCGAATATCGGTCTTGTGGTGCATCTTGCCGGTTTTGCCAAGGTGAATCAGTACGGGTTTCTCGAGGCGCCGTATCATGAAGTGCACAATACCGTTCCGCTGAATCCCGAGCGGCTTCTCGGGAGAATAGTGGATATCGTTGTGAAGGATGGGCGTCGCATTCTTATCCGGGACGGGGAGGTGATCCGGACGAAGGAGCTCGCGCGGAAGGTGGTGACGGCCCTCAAGCGCGATGGGCAGCATGCCGTACCCGTTCGTGCATATGTTACGGATAAGACAGTATTTTTGGATGCGGAGCAGGAGCGACGGCTTGTGATTGCCCAAGCACAGCCCACATCGAGCTTCAGTGAGAAAGGGGAGTTCTTTACGACGCGCGTCTCTGCTCGCAAGGGCGGAGAACCAACGCTCGCGCACGTCCGCGATGTCACCCATATCGATGTGTCCCCCAAGCAAATCCTCTCGGAAACCACAGCGCTTATCCCTTTTCTCGAACATGATGACAACACGCGGGCATCGATGGGGACGAACATGCAACGACAGTCCGTTCCGCTTGTCAGACCGCATGCGCCGGTGGTGGGGACGGGACTCGAAGGGCTTGTGGCGCGTGCGTCCGGGAGCACGATTCTTGCAGAGGAGGGTGGGGAGGTTACGGAAGTGGACGCCGAGCACGTTACGCTTCTCTACGAATCGGGGAAAAAGCGTACCTATGCGCTTCAGACGTTCATGCGGAGTAACCAGGCAACGTGTTTTCACATGCGTCCGCGGGTTTCAAAGGGGCAGCGCGTCCGACGGGGCGATGTTCTCGTCGACGGGGTGGCGGTGGAGGGTGGGGAACTCGCCCTTGGGCAGAATTTGTTTGTGGCCTACATGACATGGCAGGGATACAACTTCGAAGATGCCATTGTCATCAGTGATCGTCTGGCAGAGGAGGGACACTACGATTCCATACACATTGAATCTTACATCACAGATGTCCGCGAAACGAAGCTGGGTCCGGAGATCGTGACGCGCGATATTCCGAACGTCGGAGAGGCAAAGCTGAAAGATCTCGACGGTGATGGTGTTGTACGCATTGGTGCAACAGTGCACGAGGGGGACATCCTCGTCGGAAAAATAACGCCGAAGGGAGAAACAGAGCTCACTCCGGAGGAGCGGCTTCTCCAGGCAATTTTCGGTGATAAGGCGAAAGATGTGAAGGATGGTTCCCTGCGGCTTCCGGGAGGAGCAGGTGGGAAGGTTGTGGGTGTGCATGTCTTCGACCGGGATGAAGGGGATGAACTCCCGACGGGAGTGATGAAACAGATCGAAGTGTTCGTCGCCCAGACCAGAAAGATCCAGGTTGGCGATAAAATGGCCGGACGCCATGGGAATAAGGGCGTTGTTGCAACGATTGTGCCGAAGGAGGACATGCCGTTCCTTTCCGACGGAACCCCCGTCGATATCGTATTGAATCCGTTGGGAGTAACATCCCGTATGAACATCGGTCAGGTGCTTGAAACGCATCTTGGATGGGCATGCGATGTTCTTGGGATCAAGATTGCCACTCCAGCTCTCGATGGGATATCTGTCGAGCAGATTGGAGAGTTCCTCCGTGCGGCAAAGCTCCCTTCCGATGGGAAGGTGCAGCTCTACGATGGGAGGACTGGGGAACCGTTCCATCACAAGACGACAGTCGGTATTGTTTACATGTTGAAACTGCTCCACCTTGTGGAAGATAAAATTCATGCGCGGTCCGTTGGGCCGTATTCTCTCGTCACACAGCAGCCTCTCGGTGGCAAGGCGCAGCACGGTGGTCAACGTTTCGGGGAAATGGAAGTGTGGGCGCTTGAGGCATACGGTGCCGCATACACGTTGCAGGAGATGCTCACCATTAAGTCAGACGACGTGATCGGACGGGCGAAGGCATATGAGGCGATCGTGAAGGGAGAGACAATTCAGCGACCGAGCATCCCCGAGTCGTTCAATGTTCTCGTGAAGGAACTCCAGGCCCTCGGAATGAAGGTGGAATTGTTGAAGTTCAAAGAGGAGGTTGCGCCGGAAGAGCGCCTGACGGTGGAGGAAGGCGAGGTGGAAACGGTGGAGCTGCAGTCCCGTGTGGAAGGGGCGGAGGAACAGGATGTTCCGCAAGGGGATCGTATTGCAGAACTGGAAGAGGTGAGTGCGGAGGCTCCGGAAGAGGTTCGGGCTGGGATCGAAGAGGGGGCGGCAGTGGAGGCCGAGGGGGCGACTGCGAAGGAAGAGATGAAGGAGGCAGTGAGCGAGGATGCGATGGAGAATGCGTGATTTTCCTTGGGAACGTACTTGACGGGGGAGTCTTGGGGGATAAAATCCTCTCGCACTATGCATGTATGCGACTACCCGTGGGATTAGCGGGCCTCTTGAGGCCGATGATACTAATTCTACGGGTGGACGCGATCCACCCATTTTTTTGCCCTTTCAAACCACCGGCAATGAAATGTTGATCAAATATCACATAGTGAGCACATGCTGCTTGCCAGTGTGATACAGAAACAGGATATATTGAGAAGAAAATTTTACTCCGCGCATCACACGGATGCCTCGACTCTGGAGTCCGATGAAGGACGTGGCCAGCTACGATAAGCCTCGGTGAGCCGCTAGGCAGGCACTATTAGCCGGGGATTTCCGAATGGGGCAACCCATGGGGGTTATACCCCCGTATCCGGCTTCGGCCGGAAGGTCACTCTGCGAACTGAAACATCTCAGTAGCAGGGGAAGAGAAATCAACACGAGATTCCCTGAGTAGTGGCGAGCGAAAGGGGAACAGCCTAAACCATGATCGCAAGATTGTGGGGTTGCAGGACCTCAATATCCGACTCCCTTCTCATAGGCGAACGACCCTGGAACGGGCGGCCAAAGAGGGTGAGAGCCCCGTAGACGAAATGGGGAGGGGCGGTAGGGGAATCCTAAGTAGGGTCGGACACGTGTAATCCGGCCTGAATCCGGGTGGACCACCATCCAAGGCTAAAGAGCTCTAGAGATCGATAGCGAATAGTACCGTGAGGGAAAGGTGAAAAGCACCCCGAAAGGGGGATGAAATAGTCTCTGAAATGTGATGCGTACAAAGAAGTCGGAGCCCCGCGTAAGCGGGGTGACGGCGTGCCTTTTGCATAATGAGCCAACGAGTTTGTTGTCAGCGGCATGGCGAAGGGAGTACATACCCGAAGCCGCAGCGAAAGCGAGTCCGAATAGGGCGTTTTAGTCGCTGGCACAAGACCCGAAACCGGGTGAGCTATCCATGGGCAGGGTGAAGCCCCGCGAAAGCGGGGTGGAGGCCCGAACCGGTTGGTGTCGCAAGACCATCGGATGACCTGTGGATAGGAGTGAAAAGCTCATCGAACCCGGAGATAGCTGGTTCTCCTCGAAATGCCTTTAGGGGCAGCCTCGTCGTAACCTATGGGGGGTAGAGATACTGTTTGGATGCGGGGGTCTTTCAGGCCTACCAAATCCAGATAAACTCCGAATACCCATAGTTTTAACCACGACGGGAGTGAGACGGTGACAGCGAACTGCCATCGTCACAAGGGAAATAGCCCAGACCATTCGCTAAGGTCCCCAAATGTCGTTCAGTGGAAAAGGAGGTGCAGGTGCGTTGACAACCAGGAGGTTGGCTTAGAAGCAGCCATCCTTTAAAGAAAGCGTAACAGCTCACTGGTCGATGCCCCTGTGCGCCGAAAATGTATCGGGGCGAAACGACATACCGAAGCGGTGGGTGCGACGAAGCGCGCAAGCGCTTTGCCGCGCGGTAGAGGAGCGTTCCGTCCAGCAGTGAAGCTCCGTTGTGAAGCGGAGTGGAGCGGACGGAAGTGAGAATGTTGGCATGAGTAACTACTTGGCAGGTGAGAATCCTGCCCGCCGAATCCCCAAGGTTTCCCACGCAACGGTCATCGGCGTGGGGTTAGTCGGTCCTAAGGCAAGGCCAAACGGCGTAGCCGATGGACAGCAGGTCAATATTCCTGCACTTCATGGAGATCGCCAAGGGGTAGTTGTTGAGAGCCCATCAGGCCTCTGCTCTACACCATTCTGGAGTTGAAGAGAATTATGAATCTGGTGTCATTATTACTTCTTAATTCTTCTCCGAATCTAGAATGGTGTGGAGTACGTCAGGTAGGAAGGATGCTTCTACTCTAGGAGCGGCATGACGGAGCGGGACGATCAGAGCGTGTGTATGGAATGCACGTGGAATGCGTAAGACGTTGATGTTGGGAGGCAAATCCCCCAAGAGAGTCGAGCGCACATCCCAAATGCCCCGCGCAAGCGGGGTGAGTCTGAACCGTTCTGCTTCCAAGAAAATCGTCGCGTCCGAGAGCTTCATGAAACCGTACCGCAAACCAACACTGGTGGGGTGGTCGAGAAGACTAAGGCGAACGGGTCATCTCGCGTCAAGGAACTCGGCAAAAAAGCGTCCGTAACTTCGGGATAAGGACTGCCTCGCACGCGCAAGCGCAGCGGGGTCGCAGCGAAAGAGCTCAGGCGACTGTTTACCAAAAACACAGGTCCCTGCGAAGCCGTAAGGCAATGTATAGGGGCTGATGCCTGGCCAGTGTCAGAAGGTTACGGAAGGGGGTTCACGCTCCCGACTTAAGCCCTGATGAACGCCGGCGATAACTATAATCGTCCTATGGTAGCGAAATTCCTTGTCGGGTGGTCGATAAAAACTTGCCCGAATGGTCCGGAAGGATCAGCACTGAGGAAAGAAGTTACCGAACTCTTTTTATCCAAAGTTATAACGCAAATACCGAGATCCTATTAAATGGGGCACAAGTGTGCCCTGCTTGAGATCGTTGGTCATCGTCGTCGCACTGACGCCGGTGAGCCATTCATACATATCAGTGCAAAACGTGGCTATATGCTGGAAAATCCCATGTATCCCCTATATGCCGCAAGGTACGGGGTGGGGATCATCAGCAGGAAAGGATCCGCAAGGAGAATCCTCAGAGACTACACGCCACGCAACTTAAAAAGAACCATCCGCGCCGAAGGCAAGCTCCGCTTGCCTGGAGGCGCACCTTTAAAGGGAAAGGATGGTTCATGGAAGGAAAACCGTAGGTTTGCCTTCCATGAGTTGATGATATAGTCCGATCCCTCTAGCGATAGAGGGATGCCGCAGAACCGCGCGGCTGATAAAAAACAAGCGTTTCTGTGTCTATCCCTCGACTACGCTCGGGATGACACAGGAGGTGCAAGTGCGCCCCGCAGTTATTGTGGGGTTCTCGGTGGCCCGCCGAGAGGAACATTCCTGGAGGCACACCTCTTAGGGAAAGGATGGTCCGCGGAAGGAAAACCGTAGGTTTTCCTCTTCCGCGAGAGCTTTGAAGTTCCGACCCGCACGAATGGTATAACGATCTGAGCACTGTCTCGACGCGAGGCCCGGTGAAATTTCAGTGACGGTGCAAATGCCGTCTTGATCACGGAAGGACGAAAAGACCCTATGAAGCTTTACTGTACGCTGGCATTGTGACGTTAGTCTGCGTGCGCAGGATAGGTGGGAGCCTTTGAAGCCCTGGCTTTGGCCGGGGTGGAGGCAACGTTGAGATACCACCCTCGTGTTCTGACGTTACTCACGGTGACCCTGAAACAGGGCATCGAACAGTGCTTGCCGGGCAGTTTAACTGGGGCGGTTGCCTCCTAAAGCGTAACGGAGGCGCGCAATGGTCGACTAGCGCCGGATGGAAATCGGCGTGGTCGTGTAATCGCATATGTCGGCCTGACTGTGAGGCCTACAAGCCGAGCAGAGACGAAAGTCGGCGATAGTGATCCGGTGCCCAAGGACACGCTTTACCGTGTGTCCACACCACGTGGGTGGGGCATCGCTCAACGGATAAAAGTTACTCTAGGGATAACAGGCTGATCGCTCCCAAGCGCCCACAGCGACGGAGCGGTTTGGCACCTCGATGTCGGCTCATCGCATCCTGGGGCTGAAGAAGGTCCCAAGGGTCGGGCTGTTCGCCCGTTAAAGCGGTACGCGAGCTGGGTTCAAAACGTCGTGAGACAGTTTGGCCTCTATCCTCCGTGGTCGCAAAGGAACGTGAGGGAAGTTGCTCCTAGTACGAGAGGACCGGAGTGAACGAACCTCTGGTGTACCTGTTGTCGCGTCAGCGGCATTGCAGGGTAGCTATGTTCGGAAGGGATAACCGCTGAAAGCATCTAAGTGGGAAGCCCCTCCCAAGATGACGTTCCTCTATAAGCCCGCCGCAAGACCAGCGGCTAGATCGGCCACAGGTGTACGCCCCGCAAGGGGTTCAGCCGAGTGGTACGAACGGGCGATTGATATTTTCCTCTGAACATCCTGTTTTTGTGTCATGCCGGCAGGCAGCACGTGCTCATCTACTCTCCCTCTCCCCGCGGGAGAGGGCAGGGTGAGGGGCATGGTCAACAATGAGTATTGCGTCCTGGTGTCCTGAGCGACGGGGACACACCTGATCCCATTCCGAACTCAGCAGTTAAGCCCGTCAGCGTCGATGGTAGTGAGGGTCTAACCCTCGCAAGAGTAGACCGATGCCAGGACGCAGTACTTATATCCCCTCCCCCTTGGGGGGAGGGCTAGGGAGAGGGTTTGGAGGAATACCAAGTTACAACCCTTACCCTACCCTCTCCCTTCGAAGGGAGAGGGTGTTTTGGCGACCCCATTTTTTTGCATTGTTATTTTTCACAATTTGCCCTATAATGAGGGGGAATATACACATTCCCCTCATTCGTATGGCAAAAAGTCATTTCTCTCAATTGACCGTCGCTCTCATAGCGGTGGTCGTTTCGAGTGTCGTTGCAGCCGCCGGTCTCACGATCGCGCAGACAGGATCGGAGTCCTGGTCCTGCGACATGAATGCCGGTGGCGAAAAAGGCCAAGGCCCCACGACATGCGGTGGCCAAGGTCGGCCCGACTGGCCTGATTGTATATTGTTCACATGCACTGCAACGGGTGGGAGTGGTGGTGGATGTAGTGGTATGGACACAAGCACGTTGGCATACCGTTGCTGCATCAATCCAGGATCATCAGAGTGTGCGGGTGGAGGTGGTGGGAGCTGTTCCGGCACTCCCCCAACATCCACATCGTGGTGTGACAATGGTGCATGGAGAGAACCCAGCTCCACGACAGGTTGCCCAGGATCTCAGCCAGGCGCTGGCTACTGGTGCAGCGGATCAACATGGATGCCGCCGTCGGGTGGTGGCGGGTGGCAGGCAACTCCCGAAGTACAGGCAGCCTGTCGGGATCGGTGTAACGCGACCGGCAAGTATTCACAAAGCAACTGTCAGATATACTGCGAAGACGGGGATTTTGAAGGCGCCGGAGGGGGTAGTACCGGAGACATGTCGGCGACCTGTACTGCGTGCATCACCGCGGGGGGAACGCAAATGAGCTGTCTAACGTGTCCTGGGTATACGGGGGGCGGCGGTTGGAGCACGGGCCAGATGCGCAGGTGTTTTTACCCCAATGCCTCGATCAATGGAGTAAAGGCCAGCTTCACGGTATGGTGTGAAGGAGATTACGTCAATTGTCACGAAGGGGAACCGTCCGGACGGTCGGTACCGAATGCGGGACTTTCCCTTGGTGCGCCGAGCACCTGCGATAGTGGGACAGGTGGGAACGGGGGGGGCGCAACGTCGTATGCCGAGTGCGTGGCGAAGGAGTGCGCGAGTATGTTGGCTCCCACAGCGTACCAAGCATGCAAGGATTCCTGTCAGTCGCGCTTTGGTGGTGGGGGAGGCGGAGGTGGTACAGGGAATGCCACCTGTGTCGCTGATTGCGTGGCAACGACGCAGGGCATGTGCAGCGCGGGGGGCCTGAGTGATGGGAAACGAGGCGTGTGTGATTTTAAGGCGAAGAATGGTTGGGCAGGCGATACATGTGAGAGAATGTGTAATGGTGGATCCGGTGGCGGAGATGGTGCAGGGATGGATTGCCGCGAGGAAGCCGCATATTGGACATGTATTGGTGGCAGAGGATCCAGTACACGGAGTGATAGTGCTCTCGCAAAATCGTGTGCAGATAAGCACTGTGGGTATGAGGGGGGTGGTGATGGAGAGAGCTGCCGGCGGGAGTGTGAGCAGAATTTGCGTGGTTGCCAGCAACCCCGCGCGTCTGTTGCATACTCTCCTATGTGGTGTAATGAGACACTCGAGCAGTGTCTGGCACGGTGTCCGGGTGGAAGGAAGGGCGAACCGGAGGGATGCCGGGGGACTCCGCCCATTTCAGAGACGCCTGGCACGTGGGAATGTGTCGGAAAGGAATGGAAATTCAAAAAACTCGACCGTAAGCCTCCGGAAGATGATCTTGGCGTCTTCTGCGCCAAGTTCCCGACGAGCGAGAAGTGCCGAAAGCCGGAGCCGCGTCCGGTACCGGTGACCGGAACGCTCGAGGAAAAGCTTGCGGCGCTCGAGGAGATCATTGCAGGGTTGGACGATCAGGTCGCAGGCCTCCGGAACGATCTTGCCGACGCGAAGGATGCCGTGTCGGAGAAGAAAGACGAAATTCGTACACTGAAGAAGAGCAAGGCGCCTCGTGCGGAGATCAGTGCAGCGCAGAAGGAACTGAAGAAGATGAAGCGCACAGCAAGTGCGATTGTGAGAAATGGGAAGAAGCTCACGCGCGAACTGAAGTTCAGGGAGAAGGAGTACGATCGGCTCTCCCTGCAGGTTCCTCCGCCCTACCGGGTCTACTGAGGAGTAATAGAAAAAAGCGGCGGGCTCAAGCCCGCCGCTTTTTTATTCCCCCGGCCATCCGTACTTCTTTGCCCGCTCCCGCCCTTGCAGGATCAGCCAGTGACTTACGGGTTTCAGGAAGAGGAGGGAGAAGGTCGTGAGAACGGTGACGAAGGCGGCGATACCCGGAAAACCGGAGCCAACCGCCATCCCGATGGCGGCGACGAGCCAGATGTTCGCCGCGGTCGTGAGTCCGGTGACGTGGTTCTTGTTGTGGATGAGCGCGCCGGCGCCGAGAAAGCCGACGCCGGTCACGATCTGCGCCGCCACGCGCGATGGGTCGGAGACAGCGCCGAAGAATCCCTCGATCGAGAGGATGGTGAAGAGGCAGGAGCTTACGGCGATGATCATGTTCGTCCGGATGCCGGCGGGCTTCCCGCTCCAGTCTCGTTCAATGCCGACGACGAAGCCGAGGAGTGCCGCGAGGAGGATCTTCGTAATGTGTTCAGAGGGGAGGGACCAGTCCATACGAGTGGAAAGTATACACTTCCCTCCCACAAGGGGTGCGGTTAGGGTGAGGGGCATGCAAGAGCGTCTCCAGAAAATTCTCTCTAGTTACGGCATTGCTGCCCGTCGCAAAGCAGAAGACCTCATTCGCGCTGGCCGTGTCTCTGTGAATGGGAAGGTTGCTGCGATCGGTCAGAAAGCCGATATCACTATTGATCGTGTTGAGGTCGATGGGAAGTTACTGGAGCCACAGATCGAGAAGGTGTATTACCTCATGTACAAGCCGGTTGGGGTGGAGACGACGAATGCGTGTCACACTGAGCGTAGTCGAAGTGCGACAAGCGATTTTCTCCCTTCCTTTCTCCGCGGCAAGGTCTTCCCAGTCGGTCGTCTCGATAAGGACAGTGAGGGCCTCCTCCTTTTCACGAACGACGGCGAGCTAAAGTACCGGCTGGAACATCCGAAGTTCGATCATGAGAAGGAGTATGAAGTGGAAACCGCGGAGCAGATCTTCGATGGAGCCCTGAGGAAACTGGAAAAAGGCGTGATGATGGATGGGACGAAGACGAAGCCGGCATGCATCAAGCGTCTCGGACCAAAGAATTTCCGTATAGCCCTGACTGAAGGGCGCAACCGGCAAATTCGCCGGATGTGTCAGAAAGTGGGAAGCGAAGTAGTTGGCCTTCGTCGTATACGGATTATGACGTTGGAGGACAAAAAGTTGAAAGCGGGTGAGGGGCGTATGCTTTCTCCCGAAGAAGTGTGGCGACTCCGTGATGAAGTTGGGTTAGAATCACAGACATGAAAATCATTCATCATGGTGCGGCGCGTGAGGTTACCGGCAGCTGCCACGAACTGCAGGTGAACGGAAAATGCATTCTCCTCGATTGCGGCCTCTTCCAGGGGCACCGGAAGGAGGCGGTGGAAAAGAATGCATTCCTCTCTTTTGATCCAGCCAAAGATATCGATGCCGTGATTCTCAGCCATGCTCACATGGATCATGTGGGGCGCATTCCTCTCCTATGGAAGCGTGGCTACCGTGGGCCGGTCCACTGCACGTACGCGACTAAAGATCTTGCGGAGGTGATGCTCGCGGATAGTGGCTACATCCAGGAGAAAGACGAGGAGTACTTCTGCAAGAAACTGCCGGAGGAAATGCTTCCCTGCGATGGTCCGCTCTACAATCAGGTGGAGGCGATTGCCTGCGGCGAACTCTTCGAGGGGAAGAACTACAGGGAGTGGTTCGATGTCGTCCCAGGGGTCCGTGCGAAGTTCCTCGATGCGGGACACATCATAGGTGCCGCAATGGTAGTAATAGAGATACAGGAAGAGAGGGGTGACACCATGCCTTTTCGTCTCGGCTTCTCCGGTGATCTTGGTCGCAACACACTCCCCATCATCCGTGATCCGGAACCGATGGAACCGGTTGAGGTTCTCATCTGCGAGAGCACGTACGGCAATCGCCGGCATGAGGACATCCGCACGGCGAAGGACAAACTGAAGGAAGTGCTCCTGCGTACGGCGAAGCGCGGCGGGAAGCTCTTCATTCCCGCATTCTCCCTAGAGCGGACGCAGGAAATCATCTACGACCTCCATCTTCTCTGGGATGCGAAGGAGATTCCAGCGATTCCCATCATCGTCGATTCCCCGCTCGCGTCGAAAGTGACCGAGGTCTTCATGAAGCACCCGGAGTGCTATGACAAAGAAATCTATGAAAAATTCCTCAAGCGCGCCCACCAGCCGTTCCAATTTTCGCTCGTTCGATACACCGAGAGCACGGAGGAGAGCAAGGAACTCAACGGGAAGCCGGGGCCGATGGTGATTATGGCAGGGTCCGGCATGTGCGAAGCCGGACGCATCCGGCATCACCTCTTCAATGGCATCGAGGACCCGAAGAATACCGTCCTTGCGGTGGGCTATATGGCGGAGGGAACGCTCGGACGGCAGATCATCGAGAAAAATGTCACAGAGGTGCGGATTTTCAATAAAATGCTCCGCAAGCGCGCGGAATGTCTCTATATCAACGCCTACTCCGGACATGCAGATATGAATGACCTCGATCCCTACGTGGAACAAATCGACGGCCTCAAAAAACTTATCCTCGTCCATGGGGAACAGTACCAGATGGAACCGTTCGCCGAGCGCATCCGCGTGGCAAATCCTGGCATCGAGGTGCTGATGCCGGAGCGAGATAAGGAGATTGTGGTGTAGTTGGTAGTATGTAGTTTGTAGGTCGGTTAGTATTCCAGCGATGTCGAGTCGCCGCTTCACCACAAGGCACATGGTTCGGATCGTGTGGGATCTGGGGTGGGCGGATTTCCAGTTAAAATATCGCGGATCAGTGCTCGGATACTTTTGGTCGTTCGCGGTGCCGTTTTGTAAATTTGTGATCTTTTTTTATGTATTCCGCGTGCTGTTTGTGGTGGATATTCCGTTCTATTCGCTGTATTTATTTTTGGGCATTATTCTGTGGGAGTATTTTGCCAATGTGACGATGGCGTGCATCGGGATACCACTGACGTATGCCGATATCATTAAAAATGTCGCATTTCCGCGATTTTTACTCGTATTCACCGTCGGGTGGATACAGACGATTATTTTTTGCACCCATGTGGCGATCTTTTTTGTCATGAGCGTGATGATGGGGGCCGCTCCTTCATGGAATGCATTGTATTTCCCTGTTCCTTTTTTACAATTTACGCTTTTTTCGTTGGGTATTGGATCACTGCTTGCATCGTACGCGTTGCGATTTCGGGATTTCCCCCATTTGTGGGGGATTCTGTTACAGGTGTTTTTTTGGCTCACACCGATTACGTATGTCCATGCTGTCCATGCGCCCGCAACGGTGGAGTTTTTACAAATGATATCTTCACCGCAACAAATTATTGGATGGGAGATGCTCACATTTTTTACGCGTTTTCAGCCATTATCTCTCATTATTTTCGATACACGGAGAGTTTTATTGCCTGATGGCGGAGGTATGCCATCACTCGTGCATAGCGTCGTATTAACAGCGATCTGCCTGCTGGTATTCTGGATCGGATTGTTGGTTTTCCGTAAACGAAGCAGGTCGTTTGTGCAAGAATATTAGTCTTATGGCTCCTATTCTCTCCTGTGATGGCATTCATAAAACCTTCACGTACCCGGTGGTCCCGACGCATCTTTTTCAGGATCGTGTTATCCGGCGACGCAGGCATAGAGACACATTTCATGTTCATGCGTTGAATGATGTCTCGATGGCAGTGATGCCTGGAGAATGGGTGGGAGTATATGGGCCGAATGGGAGCGGCAAAACGACGCTACTGCGTATTTTGGGAGGGATTATGGAACCGGATGCCGGACAGGTCGTTCAGAGAGGGCAATTGTCCTGCTTTTTTACGTTAGGGGTGGGGTTTCATATGGAACGCCTCGCAGCGGAAAATTTGAACCTTCATGGTCTTTTGCATGGTCTGATGCCGCACGAAATTAAGAGAATGACGGATCGTATTATTGATTTTGCCGGAGTTCGGTCGCACATTCATCTTCCCATTAAGTGCTATTCAACCGGCATGCGCCAGCGATTGGCCTTTGCCGCAATGGCGCATACGGATGCCGATGTGTATATTCTCGATGAGGTGCTTGCTGTGGGGGATGCCGACTTTCAGAGACAGTGTAAAGAATATATGCATGGCATGAAACAGCGTGGCAAGGCGGCCATACTGGTGCTTCATAATGAAAGGGATCTGGAAGAATTCTGCGATCGTGTTCTCTATCTTGAGGATGGGAAAATGGTCGGGCAGTCTTGATGCACGCACAAAAACCGGTGGCCGCCTGCGCATAATTGCAGCTTAGGACCCGAGGCCTAGATACGAACGCATGTGCGCCCCTGCTCTTCACGCGGAGAGATCGTTGCGGATTTCGAGCACGGCGCTCATTGTTTTTGAAGGAGCATTTGCCACTGATCATGGTGTCCAGTTGTCAAGCCCCATTCTGTGTGCAGGATGGTGAATGGTCTGATCAGTTCCATGATAGTATGCTCGGGAAAGACCGTCCGATGAGCGGATGCACATGGATCGTTGGGAGGAGCTCTGAACCATGTACACCAAAATTTCCCTTTTCTTTTAAGGATTCTCTGCATCTCGTGGAGGTACGCTGCCACAGCTTCGGCGGTTTCAAAGTGGGTAAAGAGCGAAATCGCAATGACGAAATCGGCAGACTCGCTGGCGATGGGAAAACAGACGTGAGTAGGTGGCATCGTTTCGTCGGGATTATACAGAGCATTATTACTTCGGAGATGAATAAATCGAAAGTTTGGCCACTGTGCAAATGCGCTACGGCAGAAATGGATGGATTCCGGGATGACGTCCAGTCCTACATAATTGATTGAAAATTGTGTGAGAGGTATGGCACAGCGACCATTGCCACACCCTACGTCGACGATGGCGTCTCCCTCTTTCCATGCTCCCAGTTTCCTGATGTGGTTCATGATCATATGACCTGTCTCGTAAAAGGAAGCGTGGCCACCTATTGTCATGTAGCCTTTCGTGATATTTTGAAGGATTGTGAGCCACTGTTCTTTTGTTCGCGCCAGCATGGATGCTGGCTCTTGAAGAGTATAGGAGCCCCTGGCATCATGGCGTTCGTCTTTTTTTGGCCAAAGATGCTCATAAAGCGGAAGATACTTCTCTGCCATTTCTGCGGATGTTTTCAGTTTGAGCTCCTGCGTTCTTTGCCAAACCTTCCTGTAGTCCGGTGAATGGAGAAAGTCAACGATATCTTTGGCGATTGAGATAGGATCAAAGCTGGGCGCGATTTTTCCAGCATGTGTTTCCCTGACCCGTTCCGCAAGGGCGCCGACGTTTGTCACATAGACGGGGATGCGTGCGAGCCAACTCTCCGAGAGGGTATGACTGAAGGTTTCTTGGAGAATAGAGAGTATGCAAACCAGGCTGATTTGCTGATTCTGCAGGATGGTTTGAACATCATCACGAGCGTAGAAGCCGAGGAAAGAAATGTTTTTGCAGCGAGAGAGCGCCTGCGCAAAAAAATCAGAATGACATCCCAAGAAAACAACGTCGATTCCCTGTTGTGCGATGTATTCGGCGGCAGAAACAATAATGTTCCTTCCTTTGTGGATTTCGTGGACGGCCCCGAGGAAGCAGACGCGATGTTTCGAGGGGAAATGACGGGCGGACGATGGTGCGAAAGGATCGCCGTGCTCTATAACGTGGCGTGTCGCAGGGAGATCTCCATAAACACTATCGAAAAGAGTGAGAGAGGAGCTGGAAGGAGCCGTAATGACATCGACCTGTTCTAAATAATGACGTACATGCTTCCGCCAATTTCCATGTGTCTCTTCATTCGAGCTGCCATAGGTTTCACCATCGTCCGGTATACCATGATATGTGCCATCTTCGCGAACTAAATGATAGTTTGGAGAAAGTGCGTAAAAATCATGAACGGTGTAGAGAACGCGCAATCCTCTTTCTTTTGCGACACCGATAAGTCGGAAAGACGTATCCAGGGCATGGTGGACGTGGAAAAGTTCAATGCAAAAGGTATCGAGGATGGAACCGAAGGTTTTCGCTAGGGCAGCTTCCCGATCTAGGGGGGAAGGGAGGGGGAAAGTGTACGAGACGGTACAAGTGTCGACGAGCCTCTTGACCACGAAGGCGTTGTCTTTTGGAAAAACGACGAAACAATCGATGTGGCTTTGGAGCTCTTCGACCAGGTCTCGAACATTGAACTCCGTGCCTCCGATGCAGCTTCCGTCAATGGGCCGATGGACAAGCAAAGCGAGTCTTCTGCGATCGGCAGAAACCTTTTCGAGAAGGAAATGGTGGAGATGCTGGCGGATGCGGGGGAGATGCTGATCATTTTTCAAGAATGAGTGAACAGTGGCGCGATAGGAGGGGTGTTTCCGTTGAAGGATGAGTTCATGGTCTTTCCTATGCTCTTCTTGAGGAAGTAAGTGACCAGCCGCTCGCATGGAAACATGACCTTTGTGGTACACAAAAGTGGCATCGTCGAGATAGTGCCGAAATCCTGCCGCTCGCGCGCGCATGCACCAGTCATTTTCCTCACCGTAACCATGGCCGAACTCCTCATCAAAAAATCCGACACGGTCAATAGCTTCGCGCTTCATATACATGCAAAAACCCACGGCTGTTGGGATTTCCGGGTAAAGCCGCAGGGAATGGTTGCGTACGGTTGTGCCAATCTCAGCAACATCGAGCTTCCGGAGCATGACGTCGGCCCATGCTGGCTCCATGATCGAATAGATCGATGCTTTATTGGAGAGAGGAGTTACCGTTGCTGTATCCTCTTTTTCTCCGCAGATTTTTGCCAGACCGGAAAGCCAGTATGGAGAAACCTCTGTATCGCTATTCAGAAGAACCACGTCGTGTGATGCAGTGAGGGGGAGTGCATAGTTCACCGTTTGAACGAATCCTCTGTTCTCCGGAAGAAAAAAAATACGAACACGGGAAGGATGATGATGTTGGATGTTTTCGAGATATGGGCGCATACGGGTATCGGTGCTGGCGTCATCGATCAGAAGAAGTCGGTGAGGCACATCCGTGGTGTATGCGAGAACACTCTCAATGCATCTCGTCGTTACTTCAAAAGCATTATGGATTGGAATAATGATGTCGACTGGGCGCGGTTGTGAGACAAAGATGGGTGGCGTCGAAGCGACGGGGTGTGGAGGAAAGCCTGGGAGCCGCCATTTTCGCGTAAAGTGAAGGAATGGATAATCACAGACGCAACGATGGACTAGCATGTGCCATTGCGCTTCCGCTTTGCGAAGGACCCCCGTCCACCGCCAGCTGCGGGTCCGAGTTATGCGCTCTATTCCCACAGTTTTTGTCGCAAGTTCCATAGCGAGACGATCCCGACCCTCCCGCACGCTCGTGAGTTCCGTCTCCAGCTTGTCCCGACCCTCC
>Ga0155341_118_pt1 | contig 41411 bp, 36 predicted proteins | sample RifCSPhighO2_02_FD_106309 | JGI IMG/M metagenome (GOLD analysis project Ga0155341, IMG submission 106309) | Candidatus Peribacteria bacterium RIFCSPHIGHO2_02_FULL_55_24 | reverse complement strand
TACTCCCACTCCCACTCCCACTCCTACTCCTACTCCTACTCCTACTCCCACTCCCACTCCCACTCCTACTCCCACTCCCACTCCCACTCCGCGCTGGCCAAATCTCTGGTGTGACCGGAGACTCACTACGGAAGCCGCTTCCTGTAGTATCCGTGATCCCAACAATCCGGAACAGACTTCATTACTCGGAACCGTGATGTTCGTGCCTCCGTTCTACAGCGTGAACCCTCTGGATGCGAATGGAGAATATACCGTCGATGCGATAGGGGAAGCTGACGGCGTGGAATGCGAATCTGCCTGCGAACGCCAACGGAACATGGGCCTCTGTTGTAGCCTCACGTTGGACGACTGCGTGACCATATCCGTGTATGATTGCGATCAGAGGATAATAATACCATTCACTGTTGTCAGATTCAGATGATTCATAGTATGCTTATCTCCGTGCGGACAGTGATTGTCATCGTCAGTCTTGCAAGTCTCACGGCGTCCGTGAGTCTTTCACTCTTGGCACTTACTCAACCATATCAACCTATGCCCAACGAACAGTCGAAAGCCAAATACTTGTTATGTAGCAAGGAAATGAGCAAGTGCTGGGACACATGTGGGAAGACGGCAAGTGTGAGTGTTTGCTTAACCAAATGTGGGAAGGGGATGATGCATGATACACCGTGCGGACTCAAATGTCAAGAAAAATATGATGCGTGTTATTCCTTATGTTATCCAAAGTTCAATAAGTGTTTTCCCACCATCTGCGGCAATGGCAAAATCGAATACTACATCGAAAAATGCGATGACGGGAATACGACAAAAGGCGACGGGTGCATGACTAACTGCCTCGTCGAATATGGGTGGCATTGCAGCGGCTCCCCTAGCGTCTGCAACCCTGACGTCTGCGGCAACGGCGAATGCGAAGGAAGCGAGTGGGTGATATGTCCCGAATGCGCCGCCGACGGGCATTGCCCTTGCTCGCTTTCTTCTTGCCCGCAGGATTGTGGTGGACCATTATACAATGTGGAGAAGGCCAAGGCAGTAGTATGCGGCGACGGCAAATGCGATGGCGGAGAGAGTTTTAAAACCTGTCCAAAAGATTGCGGCGAACCCGGCTTTTGCTATCAAGGAACCGATGTGGCCGAGCGGCCTGGGAACTGTGTCCAAACTACCAAAATGGCGTGTGTGCAGGGGGGGCGAGGCATGTTTGGAATCTGGTTCGGCAGCGTCGAAGCAGAGTGCATGAGGTTTGTGCGTTTTGAGAAAGGCCGCTACCCCCAAAAACAAGCAGTATGCGGCGACGGCAAATGCGATGGCGGAGAGAGTTTGAAAACCTGTCCAAAAGATTGCGGCGAGGTAAAAGACGAGTCCGATGTTTGGTCGTTGAAGCAGAACATTGCCGATATCAAAGAACAGATTCTCAAACTGACGGAGAGGCTGGAACAACTCACAAGACAAAATTCCTCGCGGTGGGGCATTAGAAGGAAGGAAGACAGTATAAAGGATGAATCTGTTCCTTCTGCACACTACGACTGTGCTGGTAAGCCGGAGCGTGCGTGCTGGCCATTTGCGATAATGTGCGGAACGTTTGTGGAAGGCAGGGATAGAGGTACACCAGTTGAGATTGCAAAGTGCCCTGACGGTAGCGTTGTTTATAGACGCTGCGATAGGAGTACATTTAATGCAACGGTTAATGCTTGCAAATGACATTTTGATGGGAAGCGCTTTTAAGATACAAAATGAATAAGGGCATCGTAGTACGTCTGAAAATACGGTGGGATGGGGAGTCCGTAGCTTAAGGGCGCGACAAGCAGAAAGGCGGTCATGATCAAAAGAAGTAAGGCCGCATAAAAGGTGGCAAAAGAGCGGCTGGTTAAGCGGTTTTGAAGCGCTCTCATAATGAGACGGTCCAGAACGAGAACCGCGATGAGTATCGCAAAGACGAGTGAAGAGAGATAGTGATAAATAAAAGTCACGCGCGAGATCAGGATGAAGGGCAGGAGATTGGCAAAGTAGCCAGCGAAGAGAAAATAGATTTCCGGCGTGAGCCGCCCGCGGATTGTTCTCAATGTGATAAGAATAAATGACAGCGCGATCGCGGCCGAGGTCAGCCACCAAATAAAAGGGTTGCCCATAAGATAGATTTTGGCGGTTGCGCCCTCGGTCGATTTTGTCCAGTAATAAACCGCTTTCCGGTCAAAGGGCCACTCGTACCAGCGGCTGCCGTCCGGGTGGTAGGCCGTAGTTCCTGAATGGTAGTTGTACATGGCGACGTTCAGTTCACTGAATTTACCAAAGAAAGAAAGAGGTTCAGCCGTGTCGGCGGCGTTGATCCTGTTGCCGATCAAAGTTTTATGAAAAGCCGAGCTCATAAAAGCGTCGCCGGGGCCGGACTTGGGCAGAAGCGCGAAATGAAATGTAAATGGCAGGATATAAATCAATCCGGCAATCGCGATAAAGAGCGCGGATTTGAGGAGAAACTTTTTAAAGCGCAGATCCTTGAGAAATGTTATGAAGACGAAGAGTAAAATGAGCCCGAAGAAAGACGCGCCGGTAAATTTGATGCCGGCGGCGAGTCCGGCAAAGCAGGCTGCGAGTCCGTAATAGATGAGGTATTTGTTGCCAGAGGTTTTTTCCGAGTGCAGATAACAGCAGAGCGCGGCAAATCCGAAAGAGAGAAGGAAAAGATTCAGCAGGATGAATCTGGATTCAATAAGGAGAGCGTTGTCAAAGAGCGCGAGAAAACCTCCTAAAAACGCCGCTGGCCGGGAAAAATTCAGGGCCAGGCCAATCCAGTAGACAATGGCCACGAAAAGTACTCCAAAAAGCGCCGGCAGAAACCGCAGAATGACGATGGATCTCACGTCAATAACTTCGCCAATATGGTCAAAATCAGAGCCGGGCTGGAAGCCGAACAGCTTGGCCGCGCCGGCGAGCATGAGCTTGCCAAGAGGCGGATGCACGTCAAAATAGTATTCTTGGGTAAAGTAAGCTGAGACGTATTTGCCAAAATGGACTTCATCAAAGACCGCCTCGACCGGATAGCCGAGATTCCAAAATCTGGTGAGGACGGCAAGGAAAAGGAGCAGAAAAAGAGGCCTCGAGAAATTCATATTGCTGTTTTCTCCATGTACACCTTTCGTGCCTTCGCCCCATCGGTCGGTCCGATGAGGTTTTTGCGTTCCATGATGTCGAGGAGCTTTGCAGCGCGGGCGTAACCGACACTCAGGCGACGTTGCAGAAGACTGGCGGAGGCCTTTCCAGTTTCCCGCACCACGTTGATTGCATCGAAGAATAAGTCATCTCCACCATCATCATCTGCATCCAGATCAATGTTTGCGCTCGCCACGCGCCTGCCTGCCGGAGGGGCAGGGGACTCGTCGTCGGCGAGCGAAGAGCGGTCGGCGTCTTCTTCCTCCGCAATACCTATTTGCTCCGTAATCTTTCCACCACCGGCAATCTTCACTGCATTGATAACTCGTCCAACTTCTTTTGTCGATACGTAGATCCCCTGGATACGCATGGGTTTTGGTGTTGTTGCAGTTAAGTAAAGCATGTCCCCTTTTCCAAGGAGATCTTCCGCGCCGATAGAATCAATAATCGTCCGTGAATCGACGGCGCTGACCGTGCGGAAGGCAATGCGGGTGGGGACATTGGCCTTAATGAGGCCTGTGATGACGTCGACGCTGGGACGCTGGGTGGCGATGACGAGGTGCATGCCGACGGCGCGGGCCATCTGTGCGATCCTAGTGATCATCATTTCCGTGTCGCGCCGGAACTGTCGCATCATGAGATCAGCGAGTTCGTCGATGACGATGACAATGCGAGCGAGCATGTCCTCCTCGCGCGTTTGCTTTTCATTGAATTCATCGATATTGCGCACGCTTATTGCGGAGAAGCAGCGCAGTCGACGGCCCATTTCAGCTACGGCCCATCGGAAGGCCTGTAATGCTTTTTCCGCCTCCGTGATGACGGGGGTGAGGAGATGGGGAATGCCATCGTAGGGCATTAACTCCACGCGCTTCGGATCAATGAGGATGAGCTTGAGTTCATGGGGGGCATTCTGAAAGAGGAGGGCCATGAGAAAAGTATTCATGCAGACGGATTTCCCGGAACCAGTGGCGCCGGCGATAAGAAGATGTGGCATAGCATCAAGATTTGCCACCACGGCGTCTCCCGAGACGTCCCGTCCAAGGGGGAGCGTGAGAGGGGACGAGGACTGCGAGAATGAAGGGCTTTCCAACATCTCCTTGAGATGCACGGTCGTGCGCACGGCATTCGGCATCTCAATGCCAACGAGGGATTTTCCTGGAATTGGCGCCTCGATCCGTAAGCTTTGCGCTGCGAGAGCGAGGGAAAGATCATCTTTAAGACTTCCGATGCGGCTGAGTTTGACGCCTTCTGCAGGTTGTAAAGTGAACTGCGTCACCGTGGGGCCGGGATGTGCATCCCGCACAGTGACGTCAATCTCGAATTCCCGAAGCTTTTCTTCAATGAGTCGGGCTTGTTGCTTCAATTCCTCATCGTTGATCATGAGTTGGCTCTCAGCCGCTTCCAGGAGATCGTACGTGGGGAATGTCCATTCTTCATACCGCGTATCCTTCATCTGGAGAATCTGCGTTGCCTGTGCAAGTGTTCTGGCGCGGAGTTGTTCTTGGAGAGCTTTCTCCGTTTGGTCCTGGACGAGGCTTTTTGCAAAGACCGGACGAACAATATTGAGTTCCGGAGGTTTGTGTTCCTGTTCGACGAGGTCGGTGGCAGAGTCGTTCTCCTCTGTGTCCAGGGGAGAAACTCCCCGAGACTTACGCTGAACTTTCAGGCGATTTCGGAACGCCTGGAGTACTAAAAAGATCCTGAGAGGATCAGGCTCGAAGGCCAAAAGAATGCCGGCGAGGAGGACAGTGGAGAGGACAACAATGCCTACCGTTCGACTTGCGAAAAGAATGAATGGAAGACTCACCATGAAGCCCATGGCTCCTGCGAGCTCATCGCGCCGGGTGCCAATATCTTCCAAAGGCGCTCCAATGTGCATGAGGCCGAGGAAAGCGAATGCGGACAATGTAAGACCGAGGAGGCGTTTCCGCGGCCACCGTGGGGTGGGCAGCGACCAGTGGAGGATGCCCAAGATGGTAAAGAGTATTGGGAAGAGGATGGCCCATCGTCCCGCAAAGAATGTAAGGATTCGCTGGATGGCTTTCCCCAGAGGGCCGGCTTCTTGTCGAAGGGCGAGTGCGAGGAGAATGCCGATAAGGAGGTTTGCAATGCCGCTCAGGGACTTTAAAGTGCGCGGATGTAGATCGAGTCCTCGAGATGATCTCTTGTGTCGGAGCCGACGTCTGGGGCGTGGCATTGGTTGGAGTATACTCCTCCCGATGGAGAAGATCCTCATTTTCGGCGCGCGTGGATATCTCGGTGTGGCATTTCGAGAGGTGTATCCGGAAGCAATGTGCCCAGGAACAGATATTGCAGATGCACATGCCATTGTAGACGTCCTCGACCGTGAAAAACCGGATATTGTGATGAATGTTGCCGGGAAGACCGGGCGTCCGAATATCGATTGGTGTGAGACGCATAAGGAGGAGACGCTTTGCAGTAATCTCACAGGGCCGCTTATTCTTCTCGAGGAGTGTCGGAAGCGTGGCATCTACTGGGTGCATATGAGTTCGGGGTGTATTTATGAAGGTGTGGGACCGACAGATTCCCTCCCCCATGGGGGGATGGCTGGGGAGAGGGGGTCTACGATTGGCTTCACCGAAGAAGACTCTCCCAACTTCTTCGGCAGCTTCTATTCCCGCGTCAAAGGTTGGTGCGATCAAATTCTCCGCGAGTTCACGGACACCGTCGACGGGCGAGGTGGGATTCTGATTCTGCGTCTCCGCATGCCATTCGATGGTTCTCTGAACGAGCGGAACCTCCTCATGAAACTACGGAAGTACGCGAAGGTTCTCGATGTCCAGAATTCCATCACCTATCTCCCGGATTTCCTGGAAGCGGCGAAGATCCTCATCGACCGTCGCCGGACGGGCATCTTCAACATCGTGAATCCGGGAATAATATCACCCTACGAGATCATGATGATGCAGTGGAAAATGCAGTGTCACCAGAACCTCACCATGACACCCTGCGAGCCACGAAGGGCGACACTGCCCGAACGCCTTACACTTGCCGATCTCTCCTCCGTCGTCCGCGCCGCGCGGAGCAACTGCATCCTCTCGACGGAGAAGCTGCAGAGAGAGGGGATTACTCTGCCGGATGTCCACGAACGCGTGGAGGAGGCCATTCTGTCCATAGCGAAAAATCCTACACCGGTGGCGGCATTCCTTCTTCCGGCGGGAGATGGAGAGGGTGAGGGGCAGTGATTCACAAGAAATACCTGCACTCCGGAGAGAGCAGGTACTGGGTGCATGTGCCTATTTCTCGATGGGAAGCTGGGGCGGCTTCCGGACGGTGACGCAGTAGTACGGCCAGCCGACTGTCTGTGGGCAGACGGAGAGGACCTGATAGTCAGTTCCAGCTACCCAAGATTTGAGCTTCCGCGTCGTCGCCTTTCGAGCCGCGACGCTGGCGCCGGGGTTGCGGTTTCTTGACGGGAGCGATAATGAAGACCCCATCGGCGATCTCTGTCACGGCTATGGCCTCATCGCTCGCGTAGTCGGCGCTACTTCCAAAATTGTCGGCGCACCCACTAAGAAGAAAAATACCACTCCACGGTGGAATGGGGGAGCCGATCTTTTACAGGAGAGCAACATGGTGGTTTGGTGCGTTGTAGTAACGGCTGTGGTCGCGTCAGCCATTGCGCTTTGGGTCGGTGTAGGAATTGGCTACGCCGATGGCTGGGAGAGAGGGAGGGCTTCGTATTGGTCGACAGTCGCCTCTCTTCCCATCGGAGAACGAATGCATTGCTATGGCTGCTTCAAGATGGAGAATGGGTGGATTGGTGCCGTGACGGATGATCAGAAGGTCAGTCTTTGGTTCATCCGCACGGAACAAGAACTTCCCAAAAGGTTTGTTCTCCTCATAGAAGAGGGAGAAAGAAAAATCACGGAGCTGCCGTGATAGGGATCGGTGCCCCCCCGCGGACGCGGGGGGGCTTGTTCAATGATCGTACGTTTTTCCTGCTAGGATAGCCGCACGCATGGAATGCCGCCGTACAGAATGGGTGCTCGTAGATGGAGCGCCCTCATCGGGGAAGACAACCGTCATTCAGGCGTTGCATCGCAGGGGGTATCGCATCGTCCCCGAAGTCGGCCGGGCGTACGTCGAGCTCGAACTTGCGCGGGGGCGGACGCTCGGGGATATCCGGGGTAACGAGGAACGCTTTCAGCGTGCGCTGATAGCGTTCTACGTGGAGCAGTTCCGGAGATTGGACGCCGCGCAATCGGTCATTCTCGACGGAGGGTTCCCCCACGCGCAGGCATATATCGAACTCAACGCCACGCCGAACATGCCGGACATCCTCGCGCTCTGCCGCCCATTCCACTTCAAGAAGGTGTTTCTCTGCGATCCTCTTCCGTTCGAGGAGGATCACGTGCGCACCGAAGACGCCGCAAAGGCGGCGTTCCTCGACCGGCGGATTGAGGAAATCTATCGGGAGCTGGGATACGAGCCGTTGCGGATTCCCGCAATGATCGTCGAAGAGCGCGCGGCGTATGTCTTGGACAATCTTCCTTCGGCGGAAGCGCATCGTATTGCGCATACACCAGCCATCGCGGCAGTCTTGCCATAAATTTCCCATCTCTAGTCCATGTGTTCCGCTCTTCGCCATCCAGCTCTCACTGGCGCGACGAATCCGAACAGCGTCGCGCAAGCGTTCGAGCAGAATGACTCAGAGCTTTACAGAGGTTGTTACAGGTGAGGCCCCTCTGAGTCCGAGGGGGAACGATGTACACTAATAATGATGTGGAAGAGCCTTCCAAAGCCATTTTTGGCCTTGGCGCCGATGGATGACGTCACCGATGTCTGCTTTCGGCAGGTCGTCGCGGAAGAGGGGCGGCCCGATGTCTTCTTCACGGAATTCGTCAACGTCGACGCGCTCTGCTCCGCGGGACGCGAGGCGCAGAGCCGCCGTCTCCTGTACACGGAGGACCAGCGCCCCATCGTCGTCCAGATATGGGGAAAGGAGCCGGAGCACTTCCGAAAAGTTGCCGCAGAGTTGGTAGCGATGGGATTCGATGGGATCGACATCAATATGGGGTGTCCCGATCGCACCGTTTTGAAGAATGGTCTTTGCAGTGCGCTCATTGAGGATCATGCCCGCGCAACGGAGATCATTGCAGCGGTGAAGGAGGGGTCCTCCCTGCCCCTCAGCATCAAAACCCGCCTCGGCATCCGAAAAGTCGTCACCGAAGACTGGATCGGCTTTCTCCTCGAACAGGATCTTGATGCCATCACGATCCACGCGCGGACCGTGAAGGAGATGTCGAAGGCGCCGGCCCGGTGGGAGGAAATCCGCAGGGCGGTGGATATTCGCGATGCGATGAAGCGCGATACGGTCATCATCGGCAACGGCGATGTGGCGTCGCGCGCGCAGGCGCTCGACTATGCGGAGCGCTACGGCTGCGACGGCGTCATGATCGGCCGCGGCGTCTTCCGCAACCTCTGGATTTTTCATCCGGAGAAGTGCGATACGGAACTATCGTTCCAGGAGCGTCTCCGCGTGCTTCGTCGCCACGTCGAACTCTACCGCGATAAGTGGGGGGAGACTCGGTCATTCGCAATCCTCAAGAAGTTCATCAAGGTGTACGTTGCGGGGTTCCCGGGAGCGGCAGAAATGCGCAAAGAATGTATGGACACACAATCGTATGGGGAACTTCTCGAGAAAGTGACTCACTCTTCCATAGGGACGGGCATTCCCACAAACTGACGCGTCCGCAGTAAGTCTTTCATAGTGGCCGTAAGATCTTCGTCGAGGGCGTCGATACGCTCCATTAACCGATTTTCGAGTGTCACAATGGCGACAGCATTCTCTTGGATACTTTTGGTGTTGGCAACAATACTTTTGGTGTTGGCAACAATACTTTTGGTGTTGGCAGCAATACCTTTAGTATTTGCCAGAGTGCCTGCAGTGAGACGCTGTTCCATGTGTTGCATGTGGATGATGACGTCGCGGAGTGTCACGCCGGGTGCACGCTTCTTCATGGTATGCTTAGAGTAGTGGGTCGGTACCGAAGCGGTCAAACGGGCCAGACTGTAAATCTGGTGGCTTACGCCTTCGAAGGTTCGAATCCTTCCCGGCCCACCATCCTTCGCGGAGCGGAGGATGCCATCCGTTAACTAGTGCGGCGGTGGTTGGTCTTTACCCTGCGGGCTACGCTGTTGCATTTTTATGTGCCGGAAGAGGAAGACGAAGGTGATGAGGATGAGGATGACAAGGATGGCGAAAATGGTTTGGAAGACGAGGGAGAGGATACGAGAGAAGCTCGTGAGTGTCTGACCGGAATCCTGGACATGGTCGATGGCGCGCCGCGTTGCCACTTCGATGGTGCCAGAGTTGAGGAGAGGGAGAACCGGAGGAATGAGTTCTGGTACATTGCCAGTGGAAGTCGTTCCTATTCCTGTGTTGTGGAAAGGTTTCATTTCTTCTCCGTTGCTCCGATGGAGATCGAGTATTCCGGTAATAGGGAAATTCTGCGAAAAGGAGATGGAGACGCGGAGAGAATCCGGTTTGTACGATCCATTTCCCTGGAATGAGGTAGTGTTGTGGACGCCACTGAAGGTGAAATCCTGTGCTGTTCCTCCGATCGTGAGTGGGAGGGAAGAGGCCTGATCGTCGTAGGTTCCGGAGACTTCGAGAATCTCCCCATTTTTTACGGCATGTGCGTCGGCGGTTTTCTCTAAGATTCTGCTGTGAACAGAGAGGAGGGGATCTGTTTGGGAACTGTGAATGGTAAGATCTACAGTATTGTCCTCTTGTTTGCACTGAAATATGCGCTTCTCCTCGTTGCCCCATACTGCACAGCTCAGTGGAAATTGGATGCCTAGAGCTTCAACAGAGCCTTGCCACTGTTCGTGTTCTTCTGGTGGTTCCAAAATGTTCTGCGAGGAAGCATTTTCTGTCGCGTGCGTACGACTGGGTGCGTGGAAGAAGAGAAGGCTACTGAGGAGCAGCAATGTATAACGCATACAGCACTATCGTAGCACACCCAACCGCATTCCCCCTCTCCCTGTGGGAGATGGTTGGTTGAGGGGCATTCCAAATGGGTCATGTCGTAGGCACCATCGAATGTGTGGATTGGAGGTTATTCCTGCACCACTCGTGGATGGCCTCATCGCGACGCTTGCGGACGGCGTGGAGATCATCGATGAGCTTTCTCGTGTGTTTCCGTAGCGCGGCGATCTGCTTTTTTTCGAATGCGCGGGCCGCTTCGTTGCGGCTTGCGCGCTGTTCTTTCGTGAGGGACGGGCAGGCGCGGAAGTGCTCTTCCAACTGGGTGGCGATGCTGGCGCGGAGAGCAAGCTTCTGACGCTCCAGAGCGAGCTGGAGGGGGATGATTTCCTCGTTCTGCACGAAGCGCATATTGGTTTCCAAAAGATCCTCTTCGAGAGTTTGCGGGGGGTCGGGCATTGCCAGGAGGTCGCGGATGATCCGCGCCCCCGCTTCTTCGGGAGATTCTTCCCGTGGCGGGGACTTGAGACGTTCCATGACCAGTCAGGATAACGGAAGAGAGGTGTGAAGTAAAGTTAACAGTGCGGAGAGCGGAGGATGCGGCGCGTGAGGAAGAGAACGACGGCGAGCGCCGCGAGGAAGGATACGCCGAGGGGGATGCCCGTTTCCGGGTTCCGGAATGGCTTGGCGCCGGATGATGATTGCCCGAACGTTCCACTGGTTTGCTTCCATTCAGGATCGATTTTTGACACTGGAGGATGCCTGGGAGATGTGACAGATGTCTCCGCCACAAATGGATTGTGCGGGAGGGCAGGCGATGGAGGATAGGCAAGCTTTTCCTCGATACGCACAGTGCCGGACATTGTAGGATCCGTCAGGGAAACGTACTGGTATTTCCCCGGAGAACTCTCATCGGGAATGATTGTACGGAACTCTTCCTCCGGGAAGATCGCAGTGGAGTACAGGAGTCCGTCAGTGGTTAGGAGAGTATCGGAGGAGAGGATATGAGGTTTGGTGTCCACATTCTTCCAGGTGATCGTAGCGCTAGGGGAGATGGTGACAGATGCTGGCTCGAACCCCACAGTGGTGATGCGAATGACCATGGATGATTCCGTGAGTTGCCCTGTGATGGTATGAACATTCTGCACGAGAATGATACCGAGAATTATAGCAAGGGAGACACCGAGGATTGCTGCAGAGCGGCGGGAATAGGGAGCGTGACTGATGCGAATGCGAACCGCCTCTTTTTTGAGGGGAGGCGGTTGTGAGGCATCCGTGCTCTGCCAGTGCGGATGGATGATAATCACAGATGTTTGGAGGCAATGCATTGTCGACGGCAGGCGAGGGCAGTCCCCACACATGCAGAACCAAGGACGACAATGAGAAAGATGGACGATGTACCGGTGCGACCGGCGAGCGAGCGCTGGGGGTGTTTGCTCGTGCTTTCCAGTTCCACGATGCTCCCACGCAAGGGGGCGCTTGATGATCCGGGATTTCCGACGGTGATCGTCACTTCTTGATCGAATGCCGTTTCCGTCTGTGTGTCCGAGACGCCCCGTATGGCAAAGAAATACTGTCTGTCCAGGGGGAGGGAACGGAGAGTCATCGACGTCGTTGCACTATCCATGCTCCGGCGTTGCATGTACTCCCCAGGAACCGTTCCGTAGTACAGGTTGTATCCGATGAGTTTGGAAGAGGGGAGGGGATCCCATGCGAGAAAGATGGAGCTCCCTTCGGTCGTCGCGCGAAGGTTATGTATCCGGAGAATGGTGAAGACTTCTGATGGTTGATCGATTTGTGGGGCTTGGATGGGAAAGGGAGATGTAGTTGCCTCGGGTTCTAAATCCTGCGCTTGGAGGAGACGGACCTGCAGTTGTCCCAGAGATGAGGAGTTGAGGACGCTTTGCTCGAGGGGGCCGGAGCCACGAAAGATATTGGTGTGGTTTTCCGGCATGGGTCCCGCATCGTAGAAACTCAATGTTGTGCTCGAACTCGGCGTAGAGATGACACGCATTTGTATCCGTGCAACGACAATTATGTCTTCCGTTTGTCCTTCGGTATCGGCGCTCGCACTTATTTTCACGTACCCTTCTTTATGAGAGAAATCGGCTTCTCCGGGAGAGGGGAGTGGGAAAGCATCAGCGAGTGAGAGCGTTATTCCTTCGAGAATAGTAGGATCATAGGCAATCCAGGCACGGACTCGGTTGATCTCATGGCGCATGGGGTTCCAGATGATGAGATCCATGTCGAGTGTCTCTCCGGTATTGATCATCGGAGTTTCCTGTGTGATTGGATCGCGTGTTTGGAAGAGAGTGCATCGAGATTCCTCCTGTTCGCAATGTGGCCGGAGCAAAAGCATCGGCCCAGTCTCCTGTGCCGTCATGGGTGACGGGAGAAGGAAGAGGAGAAGGAGAACGGGTCCTGTGAGGACCCATCTAGAGGGCAGCCAGGGTTTGGAGGAGATGAATTGCATCATCGATGGTCAATTGCCCGTCAGTATTGGGATCCACTCTCAGGTGGTGCGCGGTTGTTTGTGTATTACCGCGGACGATCTCGAGGATTTCAATGACATCCTGGATATTGACTGTGGAATCGTCATTCATATCTCCTTCTCGTGCGGGGCCGTCAGCCTGGAGAGAGGCAATGGGTGCGATATCTCCTGCGGTATGAATGCCGAGCGCAAATGATGCAACAACGCAGAGACTGCCGAGAGTTGCAACCCGAATGCCGCGGAAGATCCGTTGTGATTTTGTATGCATTTCCAATTATTATAGCTATGATCGCACGATCCTGCAACGGGAAGAGAATTGCAAGTGTACTATATTTATGTTCTGAATATTGCTCAATTTCAAACACCCTCTTCCCAACGCCTGCCAGCCGTCCTGCCCATCGAAGCTCGTAGAGAGCAGTGGGGAGCCTTGGCGAAGGAGGAGGAGGGTGGAGGGCATGGTGGGGTGTATGATCCAAGTTATGAGTGTGCCAGCGGCCACGGCAAAGAACATCGTCTGTTTTACAGGGGAGAACTCATTTGCGCTCTGCGAGGAACAGCGGCGGTGGAGAGAACGATTTCGAGAGAAATATGACGACCACAATTTCCTCGTTCTCGAAGGGGCGGAGCTTACCGTTCGCGCGCTTCTCGATGAAGTCGGGGTTTCCCCATTCCTTGCCGAACGACGCCTGGTATTCATTCGAGGGATTCCGCGTTTCTCCAAGGAGGAGATGGAAACCGTTCTCGCGCACAGTCACCACGATGTCATTCTTGTTTTTATCGCTGGAGCGCCCGATCGACGTCTCGGTGGGGTCAAGGTGCTTATGAAGCTGGCGACCATCCGTCAATTTCCACTGCTCCGTGGGGTGAAGCTTATGGAATGGATGCGGACAATCTCCGCAGATGCAGGTCTAAAAATAGAAGAGGATGCCCTCCGTGCACTTGTCGAATGCATTGGAGAAGATCAGGAAGTTCTTTACCATGAATTGAAAAAGCTCAATCTATTTGTAGGAACCGGCACCATTAGTCGCCACCATGTTTGGACGCTCGCGGTGGCGAACTCTGACGAAGGAATGATTTGGCATCTTGGAGAACTGATTGGGGGGAGAGATCCTCACAATGCTCTCGTGTATATTCATGAACTTCTCGAGCGGGGGGAAGATCCTTTCCGTCTATGGAATACTCTCCTTTGGATGCTTCGCTCCTTCCTTCAGGTATCCATGTTGCGTGCAGAAGGGATTTGTGAGCGAGAAATTATCCGGCACGTCGTTCTACGTCCGCAGATGATGCAAGCGTGTCTCACTGTAGCGCGATCGACGAATATTCTCCGTCTGCGAGAAGTGCTGCGGCACGCACTCGACGCTGATCGTAACATCAAAACAGGAGAGTATCGCGCAAGCGAAACGGAACCAGGAGAACGCCTTGCGCTCATTGATCAACTTGTTCTCCGTATTGCGGAGGCGGCGGGTCCCTCACCATGACCCTCTCCCAATTGGAGAGGGAATTACGAAACCCGGAGGATTTCGTAGTGCGCGGTTCCGGCGGGAGTTGGAATCGCAACGGTATCCCCGCGGCATTTCAGGAGAATGGCTTTCCCGATGGGAGATTCGTTGCTGATTTTTTGGGAGAACGGATCGGCCTCGGTGACCCCGACGATCGTGTAAGTTTCCGGTTCATCATCGGAAGTGATATTACGGATGGTGACACTGGAACCGATGTTTACCTCATTACCATGCTTTATGTGTGAGCCTTCGGCAATGAGTTTTGCGCTCTTGATCTTCTGTTCGAGCTCAATAATGCGTCCTTCGACGAATGCCTGATAGTTTTTCGCTTCTTCGTACTCGGAATTCTCGGAGAGATCACCGTAGGATATTGCCTCTTTGAGGCGGAGAGCCACCTCCTTTCTACTGATTGTTCTGAGTTCCTGGAGTTCCTCTTTAAGCTTGCGTAAACCCTCTTTTGTGACAAAAGTTTGTTCGCCGTTGTTGGAATACATTGCGGCGCTGCCGCCGGAAGAAGAATTATTCATGAGCATAGAGTGTAGCGCTCGTCTCGTGTGACCTCAAGGCCAAGAAGAGCCGGCCATGGGAGGAGCGGGAGGGAGCAGGGTTTTTCGCGAATAATGGCCTCAATGAGACGTTTGACGAGCTGGACGTTCGTCAGGAGTGGGATGCCGCTGTCCGCGGCGAGACGGCGGAGCGCATAGCCGTCCGTGCGATCCTGGCTCAGTGGGTGGAGGGGGATATTGATGATGAGGTCGAAACGGCGGTTCTTGATGTAGTCCGTGATATTCGGTTGGCTGGGTTCGGAAATTTTGTAGACTAGTGCGGAAGGAATATCCCTATCATTGAGGAAGGCATGGGTGTTCTGTGTTGCGAAGAGTGCGTAACCGGCGGCAGCGAGGAGGCTGATACTCGGAAAGAGTTCTAATTTATCCTCCAGTGTACCAATGGTGAAGAGGATGTTTTTTTGTGGAAGACGAAAGGATGTGGATAGGAGAGCCGTCAAGAGGGCCTGCTCCGCATTGTGTCCGAAACATCCCACCTCTCCCGTACTTGCCATTTCAACGCCGAGCCGCGAATCTGCTCCATGCAATCTCCCGAAACTGAACTGCGGAGCTTTGACAGCGACGATATCAAGATCGATCGTCTGGTACCTGCGATTGCGCGGAGCGACGCCGATGAGCGCTTGCGTCGCGAGTTTGGCAAAATTCACTCCGGTGACTTTGCTCACGAAGGGGAATGTCCGGCTGGCGCGCAGATTGCATTCAATGACTTTGAGGTGGTTCTCTTTTGCGAGGAATTGGATATTGAAGGGGCCGGAAATGTGCAGGGCATTCGCTATTGTTGTACTGATCCCTTTCATCTGTCGGAGCGTCTCGACGGTGACCCGTTGGGGGGGGAGAACGATGGTGGCGTCGCCGGAGTGAACGCCGGCGTGTTCGATGTGTTCGCCAATGGCGTATGCGAGGAGTTGGCCGTCCTCGGCGATGCCATCGAACTCGATCTCTTTTGCCAAATTCTCAAACTTGGAGATAACGACGGGGGCGTCTCTGCTCACGCGGGCTGCGTGTTCAATGTAAGAGAGGAGATCGTTGCTGGAGTACACGACTGTCATGGCTGATCCCGAGAGGACGTAGCTTGGACGAACGATGACGGGGTACCCGACACGCTCTGCAAAGGCGCTTGCAGAGAGAAGATCTGAGCATTCTTGCCATGCAGGTTGATCAATGCCAAGGGCGTCGAGGAGAGCGCTGAACTTATGACGGTCTTCTGCCCGATCAATGTTGATTGGGTCAGTTCCGAGAATTGCTAATCCTGCGTGTGCGAGTTTCGGGGCAAGGGAATTCGGGATTTGTCCCCCCATGGATACGACGATCCCCATGGGAGAGAAGAGGGCGGCGATATCACGCACCCGTTCTTCGGTGAGCTCTTCGAAGAAGAGCGTGGAGCATTCATCGTAGTCGGTACTGACGGTTTCGGGGTTGCTGTTGATCATGGCCACGTAATACCCTTGGTGTTCCAATTCGTGCGCAGCTTGCACGCAGCACCAGTCGAATTCAACGGAGGAGCCGATGGAGTAGGGGCCGCTTCCGAGGACAATGACCCGTTGTTGGTTGGCTCGTTGGCTCGCTGCTCGATCCCCCCTCTCCCAGCGGGAGAGGGCCGGGGTGAGGGGCTCTCCTGGGTTTCCTGTGTCAAAATCGACATCATCCTCCGTCCCATGGTACGTCAGGTACAGATAATTCGTCTGTGCCGGGAACTCTCCCGCAAGGGTATCAATCTGCTTCATGGAAGGGCGAATGCCAGCTTCCTCACGCCATGCACGGACGTCATCGGGTGTGTGAGAGCAGAGGGCGGCAATGCTCGCATCGGAAAATCCTGCACGTTTCGCTCGGAGGAATTGTTCCCTCTCCAAGCGGGAGAGGGTAAGGGTGAGGGGCTTTCCCCCCTCCACTACAGCAGAGGGGGAGGGAAAAATAGCAGCGATCTCCTCCCCGACGCGGACACAGTACTGAATACGCTCCAAAAACCAGCGGTCGATCTTGGTCATGGTAGCCATCTGTTCCGCACCCCATCCCTGTGTAAATGCTTCAGCGATGGCGAAAAGCCGTTGTGGGGTGGGACAGGTGAGCGCGTTCGCGAGGTCGGAGAAATGGAAAGGATGAGGGAAGAGCCCATCCGCGCCGACGTTGAGCATGCGCACGGCTTTTTGGAGTGCCTCCTCAAAGGTGCGTCCAATGGCCATAACTTCTCCGACCGATTTCATCTCACTCGTGATGAGATGTGACACATGAGGGAATTTCTGGAGATCCCAGCGCGGCATCTTTACGGCGACGTAATCGAGTGCGGGTTCAAAATCCGCGCACGTTGTGCGCGTGATCGTATTCGGGAGCTCTTCGAGGGTGCGTCCGAGAGCGAGTTTCGCGGCGACGAATGCAAGCGGATACCCAGTTGCTTTCGACGCGAGTGCGGAGCTCCGCGAGAGCCGCGCATTCACTTCGATCACTTGGTAGGCGCGCGAGCGCGTGTCGAGAGCGTATTGGATATTGCACTCTCCGACGATGCCAAAGTGGCGGACGACACGGAGAGCGACGTTCCGCAGCAGATGGTACTCTTGGTTATCGAGAGTCTGGCTGGGGGCGACCACGATGGATTCTCCTGTATGGATGCCAAGAGGATCGACGTTTTCCATATTGCAGACGGTGATGCAATTGTCTGCGGCATCCCGGACAACTTCATACTCAATTTCCTTCCAACCGGTGAGGTCTTCCTCAATGAGGACGGTGGGGGATTCTGTGAAGGTGAGCGCGAGGAGATCATGCAGAGCAGTATGGGAAATTGCCCGCCCACTTCCTTTCCCGCCGAGCGCAAAAGATCTACGCGCAATGACTGGGTATCCGAGTGTCTCTGCTGCGCGAAGCGCGTCATTCATACTCTGACAACAGAAGGATCGCGGCGTTGGCACGCCGATGGATGCCAGCGCTTCCTTAAAGAGGGCACGATCCTCTGTCCGGCGAATAGCATCGATGCTCGTCCCAAGCACCGTGATCCCCTCCCGTGCGAGGACGCCGGACTCCGCAAGCGCAAGGCCGCAATTGAGCGCGGTCTGTCCGCCGAAACTGAGAGCAATCGCGTCCGGTTTTTCTTGGTGAATCACCCGCTCGACGAATGCGGGAGTGATGGGGACGAAGTAGACTGTATCGGCAAGACCCCAGCTCGTCTGGTTCGTCGCGATATTCGGGTTCACGAGAATCACGCGCTTTCCCTCTTCCTTGAACGCTTTGATCGCCTGGCTTCCCGAGTAATCGAATTCCCCCGCCTCGCCGATCTTGAGGGCGCCGGAGCCGAGGAGGAGGATCGTACGGATATCGGAAAAATTGTCCCCTTGGCCCGTGGGGCCACTGGGGGTGGCGGTGCAGTAGTCGCGCATGTCCGGCAGAGACTAGCGGTCTCTCTGGAGGAAGGCAATGCAGAGTTCCCTCTCCCCGCGGTCGGGGTTCAAGGTGAGGGGAGCAGTTCCCTCTCCCTCAGCACCCGATCCATAATGGCGATCCCCGCGTCGATCTCTTCCTTCGTAACATTGAGGGAGGGGATGACCCGGACGGCGCTCGGGCCGCACCCGAGGAGGAGGAGTCCGCTCTCGAAGCAGCGGTGGACGAACGCGTCGCGCAAAGTCGGCGCCTGCTCCCGCGTCGAGCGGTCGCCGACAAATTCGACGCCGACCATGAGACCCATGCCGCGGACATCGCCGATCGTTCGGTGTCTCTGGAGGAGGGAGAGGAGTTGCCTCCGGAGGTAGATCCCCATTGCCTGACAGTGTTCCAATACTCCTTTCTCTGTGAGTTCTTCGATAACCGCAAGGGCCGCACGGCACGCGACGGGGTTCCCGCCGAAGGTGGAGGCGTGCGCACCGGGCCCCCAGCTGTCCATGATCTCCGCCTTCGCGATCGTCGCGCCGAGCGGGAGTCCGTTCGCGATGCCCTTCGCGAGGGTGATGATGTCCGGCTCGATGCCGTAGTGCTCCATGCAGAACATCGCGCCTGTCCGGCCCATGCCCGTCTGCACCTCGTCGGCGATGAAGAGGATGCCGTGCTCCTCGCACAGGCGCTTGAGCTTCTGCATGTACCACAACGGCGGCACGAGGTAGCCGCCCTCGCCCTGGATCGGTTCCATGATGACGGAAGAGAAGAGCTTCGGGTCTTTCTCGCGGAAGAGTGTGGTTGCGAGTGTATCAAGATGGTCGATGTCTTTCTCCTGGTACGTATTGGGGTAGGGGATGTGCTCGACGCCGGAGATGACCTTGAACCACTGTCGCTGGCGGTGGCCGCTGGCGGTGTAGGCGAGAGAGCCGGCAGTCCGTCCATGGAACGCGCCGTAGAATGCCAACGAATGCGGGCGCTGCCCGCGGAAGGAGTGCTGTGCGAGCTTGATTGCGCACTCGACCGCCTCCGTGCCGGAGTTGCTGAGGAGCACCTTCTTTGGCGTGGCGCCGGGGGCGAGGGTGGCCAGCCGCTCGCAGAGCTCGCTATATTCGGGGTGCGTGAAGTCCGCGTTGGACATGTGGAGGAGCCGGTCCACTTGATCGTGGATGGCGGCGTTGATGCGGTCGTGACAGTGACCGAGGTTCGTCACGGCGATGCCCGTCGTGAAGTCGAGGTAGCGGTTGCCGTCGACGTCCCAGACGTGCGCGCCCTTCGCATGATGCACGACGAGCGGATACGCTTTCGGGAGAGAAGGGGAGACGTACTGCGCCTCGCGCGCGAGAATGCGCTGCGCCTCCGGTCCCGGAGGAGAGATGATGATGTGCGGTTCCGGCGTGTGCATAGGCGGCGCATTGAACGCGTCGGTCGGTGCGGTGTCAAGCAGTAATGATCACCGAAGAACAATTTTGCGGAGGAGGAAAGTCAATGTGGTTGTCGGAAACGCCGATAAAATGCAGAATCACTTCCGATGCGCGCAGCAATCGGCTGTCGCAGGTCATACTTTCCCCCTCTCTGTATGCGTTCACGTTCTTGTATTGATGCCAAGTTTCTCCTGAGCGCCGTGACGATCCTCGCGATGCTCGCTCCGGATCTCGCGTTCGCGGAACTGGCGAGGAACCTGTACTGGCGTGGAAAGTGCAGTAACGACTGGAACAACGCCTGTAACTGGGCGGTGGATGAAAATACCACGGATGCCAATGGTCCCGTGCCATCGGGTACAGGCGCTGATATCGTTATCTTCACAAAGAATAATTGGACGACACAGACTGGCGGCACTGTCTTGATAAGGACCCCCGTGAACGTTGCGTCGTTCATCATTGCCCCGAGCTTCACCGGGAAAATCCTCACCGGAACGTCGAGCATCCTCATCGGCAGTAAGAGCGGTGGATTGCGCATGGGGAGCGGACGTCTTCAGATTGGCACCGGCACGGTCTTCTCCTCCTCGGGGAGCATTACGATGTCGGGGGGAATCCTCAGTAACTCCCGGAAGGATAACAGGATGCGCCTCTCCGGCAGTCTCCTCCATCAGGGAGGGGCACTGAGTTATTCGGGAACGATCCTGTTTAACAATAATCATGCGGACCAGACGCTGCGCATTACCGATAACAGAACGGTCTCCGCGACGTACAAGTACGCGAAGGCGACGCTCTCCGGCGTCTCGCTCAATAATACGGCCGGTACGACGGTGGATGATCTCTCCTTCTCGGGAGCGACACTGTTCCTCCGAAGCATCACCGTCGATCGGGGAAACCTCGACCTGACGAAGTATGGCGTCAATCTCTCGCTCAGCGGGTCCATGGTCATTGCGAGCCATGCACAGGCGGGCTTCTCTGCGGGTGCTCAAACCCTGACGATCTCGGGGAGTATCGAAAGGGGGACATCGGGCTACTTCGCCCTCTCCGGTGGAACGCTCGTCCTCAACGGAAGCAACCGGAAGCAACATATTGCTGCGAACAACACAAAAGTCACCGACTTCACGGTCACGAAGACCAGTAGCGGCATCCTCGCCGACAATGTCACGGTCCTTGGCACTCTGACCGTCAACACCGGGTCCACCCTTGCCTTTGGCGCAAACACTCTCTACGCCACCGGCTCTTCAATCGTGAACTACGGAAAGATCTATGAGCAGACGGGGAAGATCTACCACACAGGATCCAATTTTGTCGTCGGCAACAGCAGTTACAGCCGTATTGACCTCTTCCGTGAGGGAGATTCTGTCTACTTCACCATGAATGATCTCGATGAGAACATTGACGGGACGGTCGCGGACACCCTGACCATCGCCGTGACGCTTGCGAGAGACGGTACCGTCGTCGATACGGAGACCGTGACTCTCACGGAAACCGCGAAGGAGTCGGGGATTTTCCGTGGCAGTGTAACGACGAAGAACCAGGCAGCATCGAGCGAGAACGGCTACCTCGACTACACGAAGGACGCGAACATCGCTGCGGTCTACACTGATGCGCAGGACGGTCTGAAGAATTCCCAGGGCGCAACGTACCAGGTTGCGGGAGGGTCATCCACGGCCAGTGGTGGAGGCAGTGGAAGTGGGGGGGGAGGTGGTCGTCGCTCGTCTCCATCTTCTCCCGTGCAGGGGCCAAAGAAAACACCGCCACCGGTGCGGAGAGTCATGAAAGAAACCGTTAAGAAGAAAACGGTGAAAGAGCAGCGCCTGGAACGAGCGAAGAAAAAGAAGAGGGTGAAGAAGGTGCTGAAGACCAAGGCGCAACTGAAGGCGGAAGCCAAGGCGAAGGCCAAAGCCCGTGCGGACGCGCGGAAGAAGGCAGCCAAAAAGAGGAAGTAATCCCGGAAGGTAAAAGGGGCCCCGCGCGGGGCCCCTTTTCTTGTGTCACCCTGAGCGTAGTCGAAGGGCGACACAATGACTTGCCGATGTGATGGTTCGTCTACGCTCACCATGACACATCAGCATTGTTCAGAGATTCCCTAAACATGCTGCCGCTGGTGTTGTCTCATGCGAGGATGGGAGTTGAGGAGGAGCACGCTGCCAATGATGAGAACTGCTCCGATGCCGTGGGCGATATGTAGGGGTTCACTGAGATACGCATGAGCGAAGAGAAGTGCCAAAATGGTACTCAGAGGGAGTGTGAGGTAGATGATCGTGAGCGGCAGCCTCTCCACCGCTTGGTAGAAGCCAAGGACACTTAAGAAACGCGAAAGGAAAGCGAAGCTGATGAGAACAGGAAGAAGCGAGATGGGCATGTGCCGGAGCTCCGTAATGAAGGAATGCTGGAGGAATGGAGAGACAATGAAGAAGAGGAGGATAGCGGCAGACGAGCGAAAGAAGAGGATGAACTCCGGTGGGATATTAAGGAGGCGTTTTTTGAAGATGATGCTCGCAATACTGAAGCAGAGGCCGCCGAGTACGATGAATGCATCGCCAGGGTTCAAGTGGAAACCGCCATTGATGTCCCGGAGAAGGACGACAGTGACCCCACTGAGCATGAGGATAGCCGATGCGAGGTATCTCCCCCGGAAGCGCTCGTTGAGGAGAGTGACGGCGAAGAGAATAGTGAAGAATGTTTCTGTTTTTCCGATGAGCTCGGCATTCACCGCTTCCGTGGTCCTGAGTCCCATATACAAGAGTCCGAGGCCTGCGATGACAAGAGTGCTAAAGAGAAGGAGGGAGAGGGTCGAGCGCCTCTTGAGGGAAAGAAACTGCCAAAGCATTGGGAGGAATCCATAGGAGAGGAGGACAAAGATGACGATGGAAATCTCTCCGACAAAGAGCATGGAAAGTGGAGAGAAGATGGCGGAGAGTTGCCGAGCGAAGACGGAGAATGTTGAGCCGCCAAGGATCGTGAGAGAGAGGAAGAAATATCCTTGCAAAGGTCGGGCAATGTGAGAGAGCATAGAGTTTGGTGTTTCTTGCTATTATAGCATGAAATTCGTTTGGTGCCGCTGGCAGGATTTGAACCTACACGCCCGGTTACAGGGCAGGGGATTTTAAGTCCCCCGTGTCTACCATTCCACCACAGCGGCCAAGGAGCACATAAAGTATACCTGGTGCTACCGCGCAGTCTTACCACAAATTCCTGAGCCATCCAGCTCTTGCTTGCCCGACAAATCCGAACCGTGTCGGTCTGCGCTCGAGCAGAATGGCTCAGGAATTTAAATAGGTAACATCCCCGATGGTGTCTTCGGGGCATTCGCTGGAGCGGCATGCTGACCGACCGTCATTGGTATGCCGGTCAGAGGATCGAGTTCCTGCGCCGTGAGGACGAGGCGGCGGAGTGTCGTCCCGACAGGGACGCAAGTCATGAGTGTGGCGATGCGTCGATCGAGAGGTTGGTCGAGGATACCAACGTCTGTCGGCTTTACTTCCCTCTTCTCCTGAATGACATAGCGGTGACGATCTCCGCCGTAGTAGATCCAGAACTCCTCGCCGATTTTCAGAGTGGGAAGGCGCGCAAAGACAGATTTGTACTTTCCTTGTGACCAGGGATAGTACGAACTATGTCCGGTGACAAAAAAATTTCCTGCTTGCCCGGGACGCGCTGTTCCTGGATAATGAACTGTTCCGTTCTCCAGGGAAGTCTGAATATCCTTTTCAAGACGTGTCCAGTCTTCTGCGAGCAGCGCATCATTCTGGGGGATGACAATGGGGACATTGAGCCCAAGGGACGGGATGAGGAGGCGGTTTTCCGGCGGGCCAATGGGGGGGAGAAACTGCGCGAGATCGGTGTCCACATTCCGGGTGGTCTTTTGGGAGAGAGTCTCTGCCGCCTGTAGAACAGGCAGGCGATCACCGAGAAGAGCGAGGGGATCTGCCATCGCTACGGCAATTTTCCCAAAGCTCTGATAGTTGAGTGTTAGGAAGAGGATGGCAAAAATACTTGCAAACGTCATTCCGAAACGAAGAGAATCGGCAAGGAAGAGCTTTCCGCGACTATAGTGTTGGGGAATACCCTTTCGTCCCGGTACCCATACTGGTTGGCAGAGGAAAGCAAGGAGAATAGACGTTCCTTTAACAGCGAAAGAATACATTCTCTGTGTTATTCCACGGATGTCATATAATGTCCAGCGATACTGCAGCGCGCTTTCGGAAAAGATCGATCCAAAAAAAGCGAGAAGCGCCGTCCACGGCAGAGAGATGGCAGACACTGAGGGGACTGCCTGATTCGTGTGGTGTTCTTCTCCGCTCAAGAGGATGACATTGCCGACGGAGTCGTACCGTATGCGGGGGTTCTGGTGAGACATAGCTATCTAGCTATTTTACCATAAAAGCACACATGTGGGAACCATCGCTGCGCTCATGTTGCCTGGCTCGTGTTGTCTATTACCCCTCCTCCGACAATCTCTTCCCCTTGATAGAGCACGATGTGCTGGCCTGGAGCATGAGGAGGTTGTGGGGCAGAGAACTGGAATATTCCTTCCATTCCTTGATAGTGGAATTCTCCTGATCTTTTTGGAGAAAGAGAGCGGGTACGACAGGTGAAAGAGATGGCACGGTCTTGTGGTGGTTGCCATGAGACCCAACGAATATCCGTGATATGTATGGCAGAAATCTTTTCTGTTCCCTGCTCGGCGACGACGAGCGTATTGTTTGAACAATTTTTTTGTACAATCTCAAGAGGGATTTTGAGACCCCCAATACCCAGACCTCTCCGTTGACCAACCGTATACATGGGTAAACCTTTATGCGTTCCAACGATCGTACCATCGCGTCGTGTAATGCTGCCTTCCTGAAGCTTGTCCTGAAGATGCCGTTTGAGGAATGCAGAAGGAGTCTTCTCTGGGAAAAAACAGAGATCCTGACTTTCACGATAGCTCGAACGCTCAAAGGGAATCGAGTAGTGCTCTGCTAGCGCATATACCTCATGTTTGTGCATTGTGCCGAGAGGGAAGAGCACACGGGAGAGTTGTTCCTGTGTGAGTCCGTAGAGGTAGTAGCTCTGATCTTTTGCTTTATCGATTGCTTCGAGGAGGTGATATTGGGTGTCACGCCCCCTTTTCACCCTTGCATAGTGTCCCGTCGCAATTTTCTCGCACCCGAGTTCATCTGCGATCTCGAGGAGCTTTCCAAATTTGATGGTTCGATTGCAGCGGACACATGGGTTTGGAGTCAGCCCTTTTTGATAATCGTTGAGAAATGGATCCACCACCTCTCTTTTGAATTCCTCTTCCAGATCTCTGATGTGGTATGGAATGCCGAGTGTGGACGCAACAGACTTTGCCCGCGCCGCCGTCTGCGCATTGCAACATTTCGATGGGAGGATTTGGGCCATCGCTGGTGCAAGGGGGTCACTCCAGAGCGTGAAGCGCACGCCGACGAGCTCATGCCCATGTTCTTTGAGGAGATGGGCAACGACACTCGAATCGATCCCGCCGGACATGGCGAGGAGAATCCGCATGGACGCATTGTAATGGAGATATTCCCTCTCCCACCGTGAGAGGGTAGGGTGAGGGGCATGAAATCCTCCCCCCGAGACGTTTTCCTCTATCTCCTCCTCATGATCACCCTTTACGTGAGTGTGGGGAGCTTCACGGCGCTCCTCTTCCAGTACATCAATGTCCTCTTCCCAGACTCTCTCGAGTATGGGCAGGGAGCACTGGATATCATCCGACGTTCGACGGCAGCGCTCATCATTCTGTTTCCTGTCTATCTCTTCATCGCGCTGCTCCTCAATCGTGATGTTGCGCGCGATTCCGGGAAGGCGGAACTCAGTGTACGAAAGTGGCTTCTCTCGCTCACGCTTTTCCTCGCAGCGCTTGCCATCATCGGCGATCTCGTGACGGTTCTCTACCATTTTCTGAGCGGCGAGCTCTCGGTGCGGTTCATCCTCAAAGCCATCAGTGTTCTTGGCATGGCAGGCGCAGTATTTGGATACTATCTCTGGGATATTCGGGAGTGGAAACGTGGTCATCTCCGCCAGGCCGGTTTCGTAGCATGGACGTCGGGAGCGATTGTTGGCGCCTGCATCATTGCAGGATTCTTCATTGCAGGCTCTCCGTGGCGTCAGCGCAGTGTCCGCTTCGATGAGCGACGCGTGAACGATCTTCAAATGATTCAGGGAGAAATTCTCCGCCACTGGCAAATGAAAGGGGCATTGTCCGAGAATCTCGATGCGCTGCGCGATACGATTTCCGGTTTCCTGCCGCCATCGGATCCAGAAACGGGAGCATCGTACGAGTACCACACGACGGGAAAACTTGCATTTGAACTATGTGCAGTCTTTGCTGTTCCAAGTCGCACGCAGGAAATGTCCCGCACTCGCCCAATTGCTCCCTATCCGCACGATCCCTATTCCCAAAACTGGGAACATTCCGAAGGACGAACGTGCTTTACTCGTACCATCGACCCCGAACTTTACCCAAAGGAGCCTAAACCTCCCCCTCTTCCTAACCCTCTCCCCGAGGGGGAGGGGATGTAGAATAGTCGCCATGATCGAAAAAGCACACGCACTGGCGGCAGAGTATGAAGAATTACAGAAAAACCTCCAGGATCCCAGCGTGCATGCGGATGTGAAAAAACTGAAGGAGTTTGGCAAACGTCTCAAGGAACTGGAGCCGGTCGTTCGATGCCTGCGAGAGTACGAGAAACAGGAGAAGATTCTCCTGGAGTCGAGAGGAGTGACCGATCAGGAACTTAAGGAAATGGCAGCGCAGGAAGCGTATGTGGCAGAGCTCCGCATGAAGGAACTGGAGACGGAAATGCAGAGGCTCCTCCATCCCAAAGACCCATTGGCTAATCGTCCTACGATCCTCGAGGTCAGGGCCGGAGCGGGAGGAGAGGAGGCCTCGCTCTTTGCGACAGAGCTTCTTCGGATGTACCTGCGCTACAGCGAAGGGCAGGGATGGACGACAGAACTCCTCAGTAAAACCGATGCGGATGTGGGTGGAATTAAGGAGGCGATTGTGCGGATCGTGGGGGAAGGCGCGTATGGCAAATTGAAGCTCGAAGGAGGCGTACACCGCGTGCAGCGTATTCCCGTGACTGAAACGAAAGGTCGCATTCATACATCTGCAGCTACAGTGGCCGTTCTCCCCGAAGCGGAGGAGGTCGACGTCCTGATAAGGACGGAGGATCTGCGCATCGATACATTCCGCTCCGGAGGAGCGGGAGGGCAACATGTGAATAAGACAGAGAGCGCGATTCGTATTACACATGTTCCAACGGGAGTGGTTGTAACATGCCAGTCCGAGCGAAGCCAAATCCAAAATAGGGCCAGGGCGCTCGATCTCCTTCGGACAAAACTTCTTGCGCAAAAGCAAGAAGAACAGGCCAAAACGCATGGGGCGCTCCGCTCACAACAAGTAAAATCCGGCGACCGGGGCGATAAGGTCCGCACCTACAACTTCCCGCAGGATCGTGTCACGGATCATCGTATCAACGAGAGCTTCCACAATCTTCCCTCTATTTTGGAAGGGAATATCAGTCCGCTCCTCGATGCCCTTGCAACGAGAAAGATGGATCTGGAATAGAAGGAACCACTGCAAAAGATGGGTTCTAGAGAGGCTTCACACGATCTCCCGCTTCTCCGGTTCCAGCGGTGCTGCCACAGGCACTTCTTCTGAGGGACTCACATCACGTGGTAAGCTCACCTCCTCACTCGTCCGTGTTTCCGGAAGAAAACGTAGGAGCGGGAGCGGGAGGAAGCTACTGAGAACTGCAATCCACATGACTGTATCAAGATGCGCATAATTCCCAGGGAGTTCGTCAGTAGCCCCACGGACGTCGAAGAACGTGCTGAGGGCCGCTCCTCCGAGGTCCGACACGGCGAGGCCGATATTCATCAGGCTGGCGAGGACGGCGAACATCGTCGCTTCGATGCCTTTGGGGCAAATACGCGCGACGAGGACGAGGAGCGGGAGGAAGCCGATTTCCGCAAGGGGCGCGGAAATGAGGGTATCGGCCATCGCGAAGAGCTTGGGACTCACGCCGAGCCACTCGTACCAACCGTAGATGAGACCGAAGGTGGGGAGACTGAGGACCACGCTTGCCATAATGATCCAGAAGAAGATCGTGCGGAGCGGCAGAGAGAGGAGGAACTTGCGGAACACGAACACGCCGGCAATGCCTGTGGCATGGCTGATGAGGGAGAGGCGGCCGAAGAATTCCGGGTTGAAGTGCAACTCATCGATGAGGAAGTAATTGAAGGCGCTGCCGCTGCTCGGCGTCGCGCGCCAGAGGAAGAGGAAAAATGCGGACCAAAGGAGCGCCGGTGTGAGAGAGGAGCGGAAACTCCGCCACGTCTTGCGGAAACTGAACATCCGTACTTCTTCGGGTAATTCGGTGATGATCAGCGCGAACATGCAGGTGAGGAGGGGAAGGAAACCCGTCACGAAGAAGACGTTGCGCGCGCCGATCCACGTGACGAGGATGCCGGAGGCGTAGGAGACGATGAGAGCACCGATGAGGAGCGACGCGCGGCAGATGCTTTGGAGGCGTCCAGCCTCTTTCTGCGTTCTGCTCCTCTCCGCGACGATGCCGTCCACAATGACGTCGGCGAGGGCGAAGCCGGCGGCGGAAATGAGGAGAGCGGCAGCGGCTCCGGCGAACCCTTCCACCCATGTGGCAAGGGAGAAATAGCCGACGGCTCCGAGAATGCCGGCGAGGAAGAGGTAGGGCTTCCGACGGAGATGCCACAGCGGCAGACGATCCGAGAGGAGACCGTAGAGTGGTTTAATGCTCCAGGGGATGATGCCGAGAGAGCCGAGGATCTGCACCTGCGGAATGGTGAGGTGGAGATCGTCCTTGAATGCAAAAGTGCTGGCCACGCCCGCGAGTGTCGTTGCACCCGCGATAAAATATACGAACGGTATGAGAATACTGGTCAAATCGCGTCGCATATGGCGTATATAGCCTACTCCTAAAAAACAATAAGAGTATCATACTATCTCCTTATGGAGACTACACGAGAGTGGGAGTTTGAGGGGCACAGAGAAGCAGCCGAGGCCGTGAACCCCGAGGTCTGCATCGTATGTCATCCCGGCGAGGTTGTTGGGTGGGAAAGGTTTTGCGGTGAAGAGGAATACCAGTGGAACGCCATTGCGCTTGATGGATACGTGGCGGACACATCGAATTTTGCGCGCAGTCCTTCGGGTATCATCAAAGTGAATTTCGATCATCATCAGAAGCGCCGCCTCGATCTCCATAGCACCTGTGGTCAAGTCCTCATCCACATTACACATGGGCTAATGGGGAACTTCCGGGGAAAGAGTGTCCATGTATACGTGAATGACGCAGACCCCGATACAATTCTCTCAGTGTGGCTTCTAAACAATCACCGTCGTGTTGAAGGAGTGTGCTACGAGCCGCGCATCAGCGAACTTGTCCACGCAGAAGACCTTCTCGACGCGACAGCAGGAGCATATCCGTTTGACGTGCAGAGTCCGCTCCTACGAAAAATGGCCTACATGTTCGATCCTTATGTGCAACGACGTTTGCGCAATAATCTTCATGCGCTCTCGTCGGAGGAAATGCATGGTCTCATCGAAGAATGCTGCCATCGCATTGATTGGTATCTCAAACATGATACAACTGCTCCAGAACTCGAACTCGACACACGTTATGAGCCTATTCCTGGAGGAGGAGGACCAGGATGGGCCATGATCAAGGAAATCGGTTACTGGGCACGCACGCGTCTTTTCAACGAAGGTATTCGCTCGTTTGTCTCCGTGCGAGATATCGGCGATGGAACCTTCGTCTATTCGCTCGGAAAAATGTCACCGTATGAACCATTTCCTCTTGAAGATTTCTACAGTGATTGCAACCAGGAGGATGGCATCCCCCCGGGGGATCCTGACCGCTGGAATGGCGGCGATACGATCGGAGGGCCTCCACGGAAGCGCCGCACGCGCATCACTCCAGTGCGCCTGACGCACATCATCAATGAGCGGCTGCAGAAGTTTGGAATTCCTTAAGAGTAGGGATTTCCGATGGATCGGAGCGGAGATGGTGGAGAAGAGCCGTGCGCTCTGCGAGGAGTTTCTGTGTGCCGATGTCTGCCCGAAACCGCACCGGCCCTTGTACCTTCTCACAGAGGGATTGCGTAGCGCTTTCTGCCTTCGCAAGCGTGTCTCCAATGCCGACAATGCCGAGCGTGCGTGAGGAGCCGAGGCGCAGAGTGCCATCAGTATTCTCCGTGACATCCCCGTAGTAGACGCGTGTTATTCCCTCTCCCCGCGCCTGCCCGCCGGAGCCTTGGCGAAGGTGGGGGAGAGGGCTAGGGTGAGGGGCTACCAATGGCAAGGTAATCACACAACCATTTTGTTTCTTATCCACCGGATACCCCTCCGGCACCACGTACTTGCACACGGTGGCTTTCGGAGCGAAGCGAACGATGTCTTCCGTGAGTTCCCCCGAGAGAATCGCCTGGCAAATAGCGACGAAATCGGAATCGAGGATGGAAAGGACATTCAGCGCCTCGGGATCACCAAATCGCGCGTTGAACTCAATGACCTTCACGCCGTTTTTGGTGACCATATACCCGCCATAGAGGATGCCTCTGTACCCCCCTCCCCTGCCGCAGCGGGGGAGGGGATGGGGGAGAGGGACATTGTGCAGGGCACACTCTCTGTACAACGCTTCCGCCACCAACCGGTTGATCTCCTTTGCCCGCTCGAGATCTGCCGGCGTGAGAAAGGGCAGGGAGTGATCCGGCATGGAATAGGAACCCATGCCGCCGGTATTCGGCCCGATGTTGCCCTCATAGGCGCGCTTGTGGTCTTGGACGAGTGGCATGTGGCAAACGCGCGTGCCGGAGACGAAGGACATGAGGCTGAGTTCGCACCCGATGAGTTTTTCCTCTATGACGACCTGTCCGCACTCTTCGATGCATTGGAGTGCGTAGGCGACGCCTTCATCGATGGATGCGAGGTGCTCTCCAGAAACCTTCACACCCTTGCCGCCCTTCAGTGCATCGTATTTCACGACGTAATTTCCATGGAGATCGTCCTCAATAAAGCGGTGGATTTCCATCCGTATACCCCCCTCTCCTACCGCAGTGGGAGAGGGGACGGGGGAGAGGGGAGAGGAAAACACACGGAACCGTGGCGACGCATCGATCCCATATTTCCGCAGAAGCTCCCGCGCGAACCCTTTACTCGACTCAATGCTCGCAAACGACTTCGTCGGGGCAACAGTCGGTACCCCTATCTCCTCCAGCGCATCGGCGAGGCCGGCGCCGATGGGATCGTCCGGCCCGATGATCGCGAAATCCGGTCGCCACCGCTTCGCATGGGCAAGGACAGTGGAAAAATCCATGATGTCCACCACTTCCTGCGCGGCGGCGATGCGGCGGATGCCGGGGTTCCGCGTCGTGCATAGGGAGAAAATATCCGGCTTCTGCGGACTGCGTGCCAGCGATTCCGCAATTGCATGCCCGCGGGCCGAAGATGTGACGAGGAGAATTTTCATAGGGTGAGGGGCTACACCAACATCTCCTGCCGCTCTTCCTCTTCCCCGTACTCCGGGAGAGATCGGTCGGTCGAGCGTTTCCCCCCAAGTTCCCGGAGGAGCTCCGGTGTCACTTCGGGAGTCGGATAGACGCCAGAGAAGTACCCGTCGCTGAAGCGTGTAATGGCGGGATTCCCGTACCGTACCGCCCGCCGAACGTCGTCCAGCGTTCCGTAGAAGAGCGCGTCGGCGCCGATGTGTTCCCGAATCTCTTCCGGTGTTTTCCCTGTGGCGATGAGCTCGTCGAACGTCGGCATGTCGATGCCGTAGACGTCGGGACTGATGATGGGCGGCGCGACGGAGGCGTAGTACACGTTCTTCGCCCCCGCTTCGCGGGCCATGGCGACGATTTTTCTGCTCGTGTTGCCACGCACGATGGAATCGTCGACGAGGAGGACAGAATTGCCGCGGAATTCCAAGTCGATCGGGTGGAGCTTGAAGCGGAGGCTCCGTTGCCGCATGTGCTGCCCCGGCATGATGAAGGTGCGGCCGATGTAGCGGTTTTTGATGAACCCCTCGCGGTAGCGGATGTGAAGAGCATCGGCGACGCCCGCCGCCATAGGGCGCCCCGTATCGGGAATGGGGATCACCGAATCGATATGCATGTCACCCTGAGCTCGTCGAAGGGCGCTTTTAATGTGCTCCGCGAGGTACTCCCCCATGCGCACGCGCGCTTTATACACGTTCACGCCATCGAGCGTCGAATCCGGCATGGAGAGGTAGATCCACTCGAAGATGCAGGGAGAGAGCGTACCTTCCACGCATTGGCGCGCATGCAGTGTTCCGTTGTGGTCGATGAATATCCCTTCCCCCGGCTGTACGTCGCGGAGGAAGGCGAAGCCGAGTGCTTGCATCGCCGTATTTTCCGAAGCGACCATATACTCGATGCCGCCAGCGGTTTTCCGTGTGCCGATTTGGAGGGGCCGGATGCCGTAGGGATCGCGGAATGCCACGATGCCCCCGCAGGGATGGCCTCCGATGAGGGCGACGACGGAGTACGCGCCGGTGCATCTGTGCATCACGCGTTGAACAGCCCCAAACACGTTGTCCGGCGTGAGGACGCGTGGGCATTCCTGCAGGAGGGCGACGGAGAAGACATTGAGGAGCACCTCGGAATCGGATTGCGTGGTGAGGTGGCGGTACTCTTTCTGGAGGAGTTCCTTCCGGAGCATCTCCGCATTCGTGAGGTTGCCGTTGTGCGCGAGGGCGATGCCGAAGGGGATGTTGACGAAGAACGGTTGTGCCTCGAATTCGCTGTCACAGCCAGCCGTTGGGTAACGGACGTGGCCGATGCCCATTGTTCCCCGGAGTCGCAAAAGGGACTTGAGATGGAACACTTCCCGCACGAGACCATTCCCTTTCTTGAGATGAAACTGCTCGTCGTACGTCATGATTCCGGCGGCATCCTGCCCGCGGTGCTGGAGGAGGAGGAGACCGTCGTAGAGGTCCTGGATGACGTCGTTCGTGCCGGCAACGGCAATCACCCCGCACATGGCGAGTGAGTAGTGGGTAGTTGCCGTTCCTTTGCCCGCACACAATTCCGGATGAGGCTCGCGACGGTCATCGGGCCGACGCCGCCCGGGACGGGGGTAATTGCGGAGGCAACCTCTTTCACCGCATCAAAATCGACGTCGCCAACCAACCCCCCCTCTCTTCTATTCATGCCAACATCAATCACCACCGCCCCAGGCTTCACCATATCTTTCGTGATAAATTTTGGTTTTCCTACAGCCACAATGAGAATATCTGCGAGGCACGAGTAACGAGAAACAAGCGACGTTTTACTGTGGCACATCGTCACCGTCGCGTCCCTATTGAGCAGCATCATCCCAAGCGGCTTCCCGACGATGTTGCTCCTGCCGACGATGACCGCGTGTTTTCCGGCGATGGGAATCTTGTAGTATTCGAAGAGGGTGATGATACCGGCGGGGGTTGCAGGAGGGAGGTGCTCAAACTCCGTGCCGAGGAACATTTTACCGAGGTTGTACGCGGTGAAGCCGTCGATGTCCTTCTGCGGGTGGAGGGCGCGGTGGATGAGGGGAAGTGTGTGCTGGAGGTGAGGGGGGAGGGGGAGCTGGACGATGATGCCATGCACGTCCATATTTGCATTCAATCTCTCGATTGCTTCCAGAAGCTCCTGGAATGATATGGAAAAGGGGAGTTGTTTGTGCTCGCATCGCATACCGACTTTTTGGCAGGCCGAGAGCTTTCTTTGGATGTAGACGGTACTCACCGCCTCTTCGCCCACCTGCAGAATGACCAACTGGGGACTGAGTTCCTGTATTTTTGGCCGGAGCGATGCGAGGAGAGCATCGGCGGGTTCTTTGCCGGAGAGGAGACGGGCTGGCATGGGGACATCCTATCCTGTAGAATACAGAGATGACATCCATGGATTCTCCAATTCGCTCGAGGACAGATGTGGCATTCCTACGAAGAACGCGGGGGGAAATAGAGGCACATCTGGAGAATCTTGAGAGATGGACCGAGCTCATGCGGAGCATGACACGCCCTATTCCGCGAGAAAATGGGAAGTTTGGTCAGGATCCTCTCGGAAAAGGACTGTTAGCAGGAATCCCAACGGAGGAAGTCGACGCCGCTCTCGCTGATACAGGGCCACAGGCGCGTCTTCGGACACTTCTTCAGGAGATCGATCAGAGAATCGCTATGCTGACATCGGAACGGTCCTCTCCTGAAGAACCTTCTGTACAGCCGCAAAAACCAGCGGCATAACGTCGTCTTTTGAGCCTGATGTATCGATAACCTGTCCATAGGGATCTTCTGTGAGGAGTTTTTGATAGACGCGGTGAACACGCTCCTGAAAAGAAGAAGATTCAAGGGCATCCCGTGTTTGTCTCTGGGAAAGGCGCTGGAGACAAACGGACAATGGAGGTAAAAGGTACAACGTCGCGTCTGGTTGTATAAAATTTTTGTTCAATTCGCGGAGCCAGAGAGAGTCGACTCCCGCCGCTTCTCCGTACGCAAGAGTCGAGGGAATATACCGATCACAAATGACCATCTTCCCTGTCTGGAGAGCCGGCTCAAGCGTTTCCGCACAATGCAGAGAACGGTCGGCGGTGAAGAGCAGTTGGAGAGAGGTGGGGGGAAGGGGAAGATGCCCGGTGATATGCCGTCGGATTTCTCTGCCGATGGGGCAGTCCGTTGGCTCCGCGGTATGTAAAACATCATATCCATTCTTTTGCAAGCTGGCAGTGAGCACGGAACTGTGAAACGTTGTTCCGCTGCCATCGGGTCCTTCAAGGACGATGAAGATACCGTGTTTTCCCATGCAACGCCACTCACCCTACCTGCCGGCCGTAGCCTTGGCAAAGGCTGGCCCCCTCCCGCGATGAGAGGAAAGTATGGTATAATTCCCTGTTACAGACACATCAATGTTCTCCCTCATTTTTCATCCTCTCCTTCTCCTCCGCGTCCTTGGGATGTTCATCCTGTGGTATGTCTGGGAGATGCCAGCGGGCATTGTTCGAATGTACGCGGCCTATGCGCTGGCGCTTGGGGAGATTTTTTCTTTCCGTTTTCTCTTACGAACCCTCTTTTCCATTTGGAAAGGCATTTCCGAAGAGTATTCCACCAAGAAGGGAATCCATATTGACCAAATCTTTGGGACATTCTGCCTGAATACATTTTCCAGAGTGATCGGTGGTATCTTCCGCATTTTAGCAATTCTTCTCGGGATCAGCGTCCAATTGCTGTGTCTGACACTCTTCATCATCGCCATCGTTGCCTGGATTGCGTATCCGATCGGCGTGTACTTCGGCATGCGTTTCCTCTTCCAGACCTTTCTCCCCTAATGGCCGTCGCCTCCTTTCATCTCACGGCAACAAAACAGTACATCGGACTCTCGCTCCGGCGCCTCATAGAGGGGCCCGTGGGCTGGGTGGTCTTTTTGGCGCTTCTCTGGAAGCCTGTGCGTCATTTTATGGAGCGTGGGGACATGGATCCATTGGGAGTCTCTGTCGTGCTCCTCGTATCGTTCCTCTGCATTATCCACAACTTCCTGAAGACGAAATTCGAGAATGACAGTGCCACGCCATTCAATCGCACCAATCTCGCCGGCATGCTCTCCGTATGCATGGTGCGCGCATTGCGGCATCGACGGAATCCTAGTGCTCACCAATTCCTCGTGGCATCTCTGCGCTCCGAACGCGCACGGTTCATTCTCCAAGAAATAGGGCTGAATGCCGCGGAAATTCTCCAGCAACACCAAAGCTCACAGGAGCCGTTTGATCTCATTCTCTGGATGCAGGAGGCCGTTATCGAGGCTAGCGCATTCGGTGAGGAACGTGTGGATGCCAATATCGTCTTCCTGCTCCTCTTCCGCAAGGAGCCACTCCTTCAGGCTCTCCTCGATCGGGCCGATATTGCCATGAAAGATCTCGAAAACACGGTGCACTGGGAAGTATTCCACAATCGTACGATCCACAAACCCCACTCTCTCAGTCCGCATAGTCTCGTCCGTGCAGTGGGGACCATCGGACGATCGTGGGTTATGGGATACACGCACGATCTCGATAGGATCACAACGGATATTTCGGAACATCTGCGGTCGAGGAGAACGCCCATTGTCGTTCTCAATACTCCGGAGATCGAAACCATACAGCGGGTGATCTACCGATCCACGCAGCACAATATCCTTGTATTAGGGAAGGTGGGGGCGGGGAAGCGCACGCTCGTCGAGAACTTTGCGCGGAAGCTCCGCCAGGATGAGCGGAGGAATAACATTCCCTTCACAAGGGTGCTCTGGCTCCGCACAGAACTCCTCCTATCGGGAACGACAAACCCCGACGCTTTCCTTCTCAATGCCCTTGCCCACGCACAGAGGGCGGGGCACTTCATTCTCGTTCTTCCCGATGTTGGGGCGTTATTTCGAGCGGCGAATGCGAATCTCAAAGCAGTGGTAGTGCAGTTTCTTCAGGCGAAGAACGTCAATGTCCTCGGCATTGTCGATGCACAGGACTATCACACCATCATCAAAGCGGAACCCACTGTTGACAGTCTCTTCGAGAAGATCGCCGTAGAAGAGGCAACAGAAGAGGAGACCATGAGTGTCCTCATGGAGCAGTATTTCTCCATCGAGCGCAAGGGGGTCGCTGTCACCTACAAAGCCTTCAAGACCATCGTGGAACTTTCGCAGCGTTACATCGGTAAGGGGGCGTTCCCCGGGAAGGCAGTGGAGGTATTGGAAGATGCGATCCTTGCGGCGGTCCGCCAAGGCGAGAAGTGCATAACGGAGCAGCACGTTCGTGAAGTGATCTCACTCAAGGCGCATATGAACGTGCAGAAGGTGACGGAGGGGGAGCGAGAGAAGCTCCTCGAGCTTGAGGATGCCTTAAAAGGAAAAATTGTCGGTCAGGAGGAGGCCATTCACGCTCTGGCCAATGCGCTGAAGCGAGGACGGCTTGACGTCGGTGTGCGAAAGCGCCCCATTGGAACATTCCTGTTCCTTGGACCGACAGGCGTGGGAAAGACAGAAACCGCGAAGGTACTGGCAGAAATATATTTTGGCTCCGTCGATCGCATCGTGCGTATTGATATGAATGAATTTGTGACAGAAGAATCAGTCTATGAGATCATCGGTTCCCCCGACCCGGGTAAACAGCATGCGGAAGGATTCCTCACGAAGAAAATCCAGGATCAGCCGTTCTCACTCGTTCTCCTCGATGAGATCGAGAAAGCGCATCCCAAAGTACTCAATCTCTTTCTGCAGATTCTTGATGAAGGACAGCTAATGGATGGCTTGGGCGTGAAGACGGATTTTCGTAATACGATTATCATTGCCACATCGAATGCCGGAGCGCTTTTCATCCGCGATTTCTTCAAGGCACAGGAGAATGCGCCGGAGCAACATCCTCAATTTCGACAGCAACTCATCGATGAAATTCTCAAGCAGAAGCTCTTCTCGCCGGAGTTCATGAACCGTTTCGATGATATCATTCTCTACTTCCCTCTGACGCGAGAGCAGGCCTTGCAGCTTGCCATCCTCATGCTCGATGGGTTTATCCGAGACTTCAGTGAGAAGAAGGGGATCAACATCGTTCTGGAAGAAGAGGGAGTAGCGGCACTTGCGGAGAAAGGCTACAGCATCGAATTCGGCGCTCGGGAAATGCGGCGAGTCATCATGGAGAAATTGGAAACTTACCTTGCCAATTACCTCCTGAAGAATACCGTCCATCGCGGGGAGACGATTACAGTACGGAAGGCGGATTTGGAGCTGTAAGCGTTTTCCCTCCCCAGGGAGGATGATTGGCAAAAACCAGGCATTGTGAGCGAACTTCAGGGACTCATTTGAAAAATCCTGCGTTCTCTCGAACGACAGGATTTACGGTAGTTTTCCCCCTCTCCTCAATCCTCTCCCTATGGGAGAGGAGGATTGCTAGAAATCCTCTCCGCCCATTCCCCCGCCTCCCGGCATGTGGGGCATAGCGGATTCCTTCTTCGGGATTTCCGTCACGGCAACTTCGAGCGTGAGGAACATCGCGGCGACCGAGGCGGCATTTTCGAGGGCCGAGCGCGTGACCTTTTTCGGATCGATGACCATGGCTTTAACCAGGTCTTCGTAGACACCAGTGAGCGCGTTGTAACCTTCATTCCCCTTGCAAGTATTCTGTACTTTTTCTACAACGACCTTCCCAACGACTCCAGCATTATTCGCAATGTGTTCTGTGGGGGCAGAAAGGGCAATCTTCACAACTTCAATCCCAATCCGCTCATCCTCGGTATCCCCATGAAGCGTTTCCAATGCCTCAAGCGCTCGGATGTAGGCAGTTCCACCACCGGGCACAATGCCTTCTTCTCCTGCGGCGCGCGTTGCGGAGAGGGCGTCTTCCACGCGATGCTGCTTCTCCTTTTGCTCCACTTCCGTTGCGGCACCCACTTTAATAATGGCAACACCACCACTGAGCTTCGCCAGGCGTTCCTGGAGCTTTTCGCGGTCAAACTCTGATTTCGTTGTCTCAAGATTTGCTTTAATCTGGTTCACGCGCGCCTCGATTTCCTCCTTCTGACCGCCTCCGTCCACAATGGTACACGTGTCCTTGGTCACGACGACTTTTCGCGCTGTGCCGAGATCATCAACCGTTGCATTCTCGAGCTTCAGGCCAACCTCCTCCGAAATGACACGGCCTCCAGTAAGAGCCGCAATATCCTTGAGGATGTCCTTCCGTCGATCTCCGAAGGCTGGTGCTTTAACGGCCACAGCGGAGAATGTTCCGCGGATCTTGTTCACAACAAGGGTCGCAAGAGCCTCTCCTTCCACGTTCTCTGCAATGATAACAATGTCCTTGCGCCCCTTTTGAACGAGACCCTCAAGGAGAGGAAGGATTTCCTGGATAGAACCGATTTTCTTATCGGTAATCAGAAGGTATGGCTTCTCAAATACCGCTTCCATACGGCCGGTATCTGTCACGAAGTACGGAGAAATGTATCCCTGATCGAACTGCATCCCTTCGACATATTCTTGCTCAATGCCAAGGGTCTCCCCTTTATCGACAGTCACGACACCCTCCTTCCCTACCTTTTCAATGACTTCGGCAATCGTTTTGCCAATGCCATCATCTTGGGCGGAAATCGAGGCAACAGCCGCGTACTCCTCTTTTTTGCTGACGATCATTTTCTGCTTCTCCAGATGATCAGTAACGGCCTTCACAGCCTTCATCATGCCATTTTTGATACCAATGGCATTTGAACCTGCACTAAGGTGTCGGATTCCTTCCTCCATCATGGCATGAGCAAGGACAGTGGCTGTCGTTGTTCCATCACCGGCGGCGTCATTCGTTCTCTCTGCAGCCTGTTTCACGAGCTGTGCACCCATGTTCTCGAATGTGTCTTCCAGCTCGATTTCTTTTGCAACAGACACACCGTCTTTTGTCACAACGGGACCACCGTATTTTTTCTCAATAATGACATTGCGGCCTTTGGGGCCGAGCGTCGCTCGGACAGCTTCCGTGAGCTTGGTTACTCCACGGAAGACCTTGGACCGGGCATCGGAACCGAAGAGAAGTTGCTTTGCTGGCATAATCGTAAGGGGTAGGGGATAGGGAAATTACTTCACAATGGCGAGAACGGAGTCGAGGTGCAGAACTTTGACCTCGACATCTTTACCGTTCTTATCTTTGAGTTTCACATCATCGCCGGCGTACTTCCCGAAGAGCACCTTGTCGCCGACTTTAAGGAATTGACCGGGGTCTGCACAATCTTTTCCAACACCACCTTTCCCAATAGACAGAACAAGGCCTTCCTGAGGCTTCTCTCCGCGGGCAGTATCGGGAATGACAATGCCTGAGGCTGTAACCTGCTCTGCCTCCAGTGGGAGGACAACAACACGATCCCCGATGGGATCGAGCGTAACAGTGAGTTGCGGAAGCTGAGACATAAAAGAAAATTTGGAAACAATTATCAAACGGCATTCTAGAGTGATAAATAGGGCTGTCAAGGGGGTGGCTCAGCATATCTCAATCTCCATGAGTTGCTGCTATTTTGCCAGGCTTCGCTTGCGAGCTCCGCCGCGGCATCCGGTTTATCGAGGTAACAATCGCGGCGTAGTCTCGGCTGCGTAGCGCAGCAGGACGAAGCCGGATGGTGCCGAAGAGAGGACTCGAACCTCCACGGGATTGCTCCCACTAGCTCCTGAAGCTAGCGCGTCTGCCATTTCGCCACTTCGGCCTATGATGGAGCATACAAGATCTGTGGTATGCTGCCGACTCTATGAGAATACTCATGATTAGTACTATGATTTTCCTCCCTATTCTAGGAGCCTGTACGAAGAAAGATTCAGCAGAGAAAACCATTAGAAAAGAAGTCTTTGTGACAGCCATGCCTGTCGGTGGAGAAGTGAATGATCCTGATCACGGTCGCGAAACATGGCTTGCCGTAGGCCCAGTTGAAGGAACAGAGGGGAGTCCAGCAAATGGAGTAGGAACAGCGCATTACTTCGAGGATGGAACATTTATCCTCGGAATGCAGGTGAATATTGCTCCACCGGAGGATGGTTTCTTCTACGAAGCATGGCTCGTGAAAGAAGGCGAAAACGATGTGAGTCTGGGGCATCTAACGAATCCATCCGGTGATGCGCGACACCAACTCCGCTTCATGGCGGAGGAGGATTACCGAGATCGTGCGACTATTGCAATTACCCGGGAACCCGATGACGGCAACCCGGAATCGGGGATCGTGGTCGCGCGAGCAGTATTAACAAAGCGGCAGAGGTGAAAAAATGCACCCTCTCCCTGTGGGAGAGGGCAGGGTAAGGAGCCGCTAGAGCAGGATGCCCAATGTGACGAAGACAATCAGGAATACATGTGTCACGATGAGCGACGTGGGGAGCCGCACTGTTGTGAGCCGAACGTGGCGTAATGTTGAATGCAAGGCCAAAAGTGCAGCAGTGTACAGATGACATATATGTTGTCGAGTGTTTATTGAATACCAAAAGTAGTCGCACGTTTCGGCTTGTCCCGCACCGTCGCGTAGCGTCTGGTGTGGGACTTTCCAGCCTGCCCATCCGAAGCTCGACCTGTCCTCCATAGCCTTTGCGGCGGAGGAAGAGCGAAGGAGGGTCGTTCTTTTGCGATGCGCTTGACAGAGAACTTAGGAAGGCGCACTTTGAAACCATGATATTCACAAGGGTCGGTTTCAATCCAAGGAAACAAAGGCGTATGAAAAAACCATTCCTTCCCATTGGAATCGTGGCTCTGGGAGTGGTGTTGGGACAAGGGGTGGCCGCTCAGGGTTTTGGCTTTGAAAGGAATATGCAACATAGACAAAGCGCTGACGCAGAAAGCGTGGAGAGTTGCATGCTCTCGTGCAGCGATATGCTGGCTGGCTGGCTTGAAATGAATCCGGACTCCAAAAACTATGCCAGTCAGCGGGAGAAGATAGAGGCAAAAGCCCAGCAATGCCTTGGCATGAATGAGCTTGCCGGATTCCCATTCAGTGAAGAGGAAGTTCTTGCAAGCTGTGGCTTGTCTACGCCGCATTGTGTAGAGGTTTCTGAAGAAGAGGTTCGCTCCGGATCGTGTACGGATGTCTCCTTAATAGAGGAGATGAATCTTCCCCAGTGTTGTACCGAGCAGGGGCCAGGCGGCATAGATTGTGGAGCAGACCAAGAATGGGTAGTGGGGATTGCTGCCTTTCCTGTGTGCTACATTCCGGGTTCGTAATCCGGGGGCTTGAGAACAAAAAGCCGATCCACGACACGGCAATTATCCCGACTACGACGGGCAATTGCAGGTGTTTCGATGGAAAGAGCTTGTCTCTCTTCACTCTCCGAGGATTTCCGAGCGTAGAGGACGTAGCGATTACCCATGAGAGAATCATAACAGAAAAGAAAAGGGGGCTGGCCTAGGAAATGCTAGTAGAGTCTGAGGATTTTCCGCAAGGAGGAGAGCATTTCTCTGGATGTGCGACAGTTAAA
>Ga0155341_112_pt1 | contig 44801 bp, 44 predicted proteins | sample RifCSPhighO2_02_FD_106309 | JGI IMG/M metagenome (GOLD analysis project Ga0155341, IMG submission 106309) | Candidatus Peribacteria bacterium RIFCSPHIGHO2_02_FULL_55_24 | reverse complement strand
TCGATAACGCGAACGCTCCCAATCCGATCGGTCCCGTGACGGTTAAGGTGTTCTCTTGCATCTCCTCTTCCTCTTCCTCTTCCTCATCCTCTTCCTCATCCTCATCCTCTTCCTCATCTTCTTCCTCATCTTCTTCCTCATCTTCTTCCTCATCTTATTCCTCATCCTCTTTCTTTTCCTTTTCCTCATCTTCTTCCTTTTCAGTCTCGAGCGTTAGGTCTTCCTCCTCTTCCGTCTCCTCCCTTTCTGGGGATGTCTGCGAAACGATCTGCGGCGATTGGATTTCGGTTGGCAGCGAAGAATGCGATGATGGGAACACCATGAGTGGCGATGGCTGCTCCGCGATCTGCGGATGGGAGCAGAGATCCTCCATTTCGAGCGCTGGGAGCAGCGCAGTCTCGAGCATATCGAGCGTTGGCAGTGTGAGTAGTGGAATAGGTACAATCTCATTTGCCTGCTGTAATCCAATGACAGGGGCGTGTAATTTGCGCAGCGGTTGCTCTTTTTTTGAGATTGAATATGACTCTATGGGAGAATGTACGGCATCCTGCAGTAGGTCTTCTTCCTCCTCTTCCCCGGTCACAAACACTTACTGCAACCTTGATAAGGCGTGCAAGGTTCGCATGGGTCCAGGGACGAATCAATGCGGGACGGATAGTGATTGTAGGAGGGAGCAGCATCTCGAGTGCTTCATGAATGCCTGTAAATCCTATGACGGTCCGGGACGCGACCTCTGCGCGAACGACGATGACTGCCTGACGGGGCGCGCGGTGTGCATGGGGGACCGTTGCGTACTGGAAGCGGGCAGTGGCAGCAATCAGTGTTCCACAGACAGCGACTGTACGAGGCAAATGCACTTTTCCTGCGTCGCGCGAGGATGCAAGGAGGTCTCCGGAGCCGGAGCGAATCTGTGTGCGGTGGACCGCGATTGTATCTTTACCCACGCGGTCTGCCGTCTCAACCGCTGCGAGGAGGCAGCGGGCATAGGCATTGTCGAGTGCGTATCGGATGCGAATTGCGTGCGGCAGAGCAGCAGATCATCGCAGAGATTTTCCTCATCCGCTTCGTCCTACAATCCAAATCAATCTCTCTCTTCACGTGCCCCCAATCTTCCGCAGTGTGCCGATGCCATCGATAATGATTTGGATACAGCCACCGATGGCTCCGATCCTGGTTGTCACAGCGATTGGGATGCTGGAAATCCAGCGAGCTATGATCCCAGTGACGATGATGAGCGCGATGGACGGGCGGCCTTGTGTGGGAATGGGATCATCGATGACGGAGAAGAGTGCGACCCGCCTTCGCTCATGCAGAACTTCGGACGAGCAGGCGATGGAAACAGGATGGATTTCTACAGCTGCACGAATGACTGCCTCCTTGAGATTGGGATCTGTGGCGATGGGATCGTGCAGACACTTCTGGGAGAGGAGTGTGATACCACTTCCTTTGATCCTGAGGCGCCTTTCTCGTGTAAGGAATGCAAGGTACTCTCTCGTTTCTGCGGAGATGGGAAGGTTGACGTCGGAGAGGAGTGCGACCAGGGGCCGAGGAATAGCGATGCTCCCAATGCAGCATGTAGAGTAAATTGCCACTTTCAACGCTGCTCGGATGGCATCAAAGATTCCTGGGAACTCTGCGATGATGGGAACCGCGTTGGCGGCGACGGCTGCGACCGATTCTGCAACACGGAAGACGCAGCAGCTCCAGTACTCTCATTACCAACCTTGCCCACATTATCCATTCCCTACGCTTTCCTGCCCCCATCATCTGCCCCATCTTCTTCTGCCAAACCAACGCTCGCGCAGCTCCACTCACTGAAAGCTCTTCCATCGAATCAACCAACCGGCCCCGAGATCATCGTCATCATGGCTGCCGGAGCAGCAGGAGGATTGGCGTGGATGCGACGAAAAAAACTTTTACGCTCGGAATGACAGTGCTTCGATGGTCTGGTTTATCGGTAGACGTTTTTGCTTTAGTGAGTCTCTATCGCGCATTGTCACCGTATCCTTCCCTCCCTGCGTGGCGTCCTCACCGAGTGTACCGAAATCGACCGTGATGCATTGCGGGGTGCCGATTTCATCCTGGCGCCGGTAACGTTTTCCGATGCTTCCAGTCACATCGAAGTCGACCGTGAGGTTCGTTTCTTGAACAATTTTTTTATACAGTTCTTTTGCCTTTGCAATGAGGTTTTCCTTCTTGCTTAATGGGAGTACAGCGACGTCAATCGGCGCGAGGATTTGGGGGAGACGGAGGACGGTGCGCGTGGCGTCCGCAACCATATCTTCCGTGTAGGCTTCGAGGAGCAGCGTGAGCACCGTTCGGTCGCAGCCAAAAGAGGGTTCGATAACGTGCGGAATAAATTTCTTTTTCGGATCATCGGGGTCGGTGAAAAGGAGCTCTTCACCGCTGAATTTCTGATGTTGTTGGAGATCGAAATCCGTCCGGTACGCGAGACCGAAGAGCTCCCCCCAACCCCACGGGAATTTGTACTCAATGTCAATCGTGCGTCGACTGTAGTGGCTGAGTTCGTCTTGCGAATGCTCGCGGACGCGCAGACGTTCCTTCGCAATCCCAAGGTCTATGTACCACTGCCAAATGAGATCTTGCCATAGCGTAAATGCTTTCTCCCATCCATTTTCTTCGCAAAAATACTCAATTTCCATCTGCTCGAATTCCCGCGTCCGGAACGTGAAGTTCCCCGGCGTGATTTCGTTGCGGAATGCTTTCCCGATCTGCGCGATCCCGAAGGGGAGCCGCGGCCGCATCGTATTGAGAACATTCTTGAAGTTTACGAAGATGCCCTGGGCGGTCTCTGGGCGGAGGTACACGAGCGATCCCTCTTCCTCAATCACGCCCTGATGGGTTTTGAACATCATATTGAACTTCTTCGCCTCCACCCACTGGAGTTTCCCGCAAGCGGGACAGGGGATCTTCTCTGCGATCAACATCGGTTGGAGTTGGTCGATTGTGAGCACAGCCGCAGCCTCTGCACCGATTTTTTCTTCGAGGAGGTGATCTCCGCGGAAGCGTTGGTGGCAGGACTTACACTCAACGAGCGGATCGGCGAAGCTCGTCACATGACCGCTGGCCTCCCAGACCTTCCGATTCATGAGAATCGATGCATCAAGTCCCCACATGTTCTCGCGCCTCCGAACGAACGTGTCCCACCAGTGGCGCTTGAGGCGGTTCTTGAGCTCCACCCCCAGTGGGCCGTAGTCCCACGTGTTCGCGAGACCGCCGTAGATGTCGCTTCCGGGGAAGATGAACCCCCGGCGTTTGCAGAGGGAAACGAGTTGGTCGAGGGAGGAGGCGGGCATGGCTCGATAAACGTACCATACCTTCTTGCGAGAACGAACCCACAAACGTTACTCTGGCTCCCATGCACGACAAACACAGGGCGACCGACGCGGTTGCTGGACGCGCTCTCTGTGTATGGGAGTGGAATGATTGGCTCACAGTGCTTGCGTGGGGAGCGAGTGTGCTGTTGGCATTCGGTTTTCACGTCCTGATCATGCCTGTGATCGGCAATGTTCGGTACCAATTTGAGGGAAAGGAATTGCACACTGCTCACACGCTGCCGCTCCTTGTGAAGTCAGAGGGATCAAACATCACGATGGATTTCCAGATGGACGTCCTCGCGATTTTCCCAAAAACCTACTTTCTCAAGCCAGACGATTGCTTGAAGGAAGTGAGTGTGAACGGGCAGATAGTCAAAAGCTCCGAACTTGGCGCATGTTTTCATAATCCTGCAAAGAAGGTTCCTCTGGGATCCTTGCTCCATTCCGGACGCAACGATATCCGCGTTGTCATCGAGGATCATGGAGGATTCGGCGGCCTGATTATGGCTCCGTCGCGGACGGATCCTCTCTATCTCAGCAGCATTCTTGCTCTCGTACTGTCTCTCGGATTTTTCCTTCGTTCTGTCTTCCGCTTCGTACCTCTCCTGCGGCCCTATACACGGCTGGGTCTCGTGTGCTACGGCGGGACAGTGCTGCGGATGCTCTATGTCTTCACAACTCCCTATATTCTCCGCGGCCATGATACGGATGCGCACATCGATTACATCCGCTATGTGGTTGATCACCTGAGCATTCCGCCCGCGATCACGGGGTGGGAATACTACCAGCCGCCGCTCTACTACTTTTTCATGGCGTTCTGGGTCAAGCTCAACGGTATTCTCGGATGGACGTTCGATGAGCTCATGTTCAGTGTCCAGCAGTGGTCGCTGTTGTTCTCCACCGCGTCATTCGGTATCGGGCTCTGGATTTTCGCGATGCTCTTCCGGCATCCGGAAGATGAGGGAAAGGTACTCATGGCGGGTGGCATTCTTGCCGTCTATCCCGGCCTCATCTATACCGCTGCCCGCATCAGCAACGATCCGTTGATGCAATTTCTTTCCTACCTCTTCCTCGCCATCCTCATCCGGTGGTGGCGCAGGGGTCGCCTGCAAGATTGGTACGTCCTGACGGTGATTATGGGTCTTGCTCTCCTCACGAAAAACAATGCCTATCTCTTCCTGCCCATTGCGTATGGCTGCATGTTTCTGAAGCGGAAAGTTCCATGGAAAGCGAAAATACGGTTATCGGCGTTGTCCTGCCTCATCCTCGTCGGCATGGTGGGGTGGTACATCGTGGTGCGCGCTCTCGAAACCAATCACTCGGCATCCATCATCGGCAATGTGGCGGGTACCCATTCAGGGCTCCTCTTGCATAACCAGCCGCTGAATTTCATTGCCTTCCATCCTATCCGGAATCTGCAAATTCCGTTCAATAGCCCCTGGGAAGACGCAGCCGGCCGGCAATTTTTCTGGGATTACTTTTTCCGCTCATCGCTCTTCGGAGAATTTAATTTTGGCCAGACCTTGCGGCCGCTTACCTCGCTCATCGTTCTCTTTGCGGAAGGCATGCTCCTCTGCTTATTCTGGGGGCTGCTGCAGGACATGTATAAACGACTGTACACAATGATACCACTTTCCCTGACAATTAGTCTGCTGTTAGGAGCACAACTTGGCCTGCGCGCAGTGATTTCATTCTCGCCTCTCCAAGACTTCCGCTACGCGACCGTGCTCACGGTGCCCATGAGTTACTACATTGTGCGGGGCATCGACGGCCTCCCATTCTCCCTACGAAAGTATGGCCTTGCCTGCCTCGGAGTCTTCGTCCTCCTGAGTGGCGTCTTTCTCACCGTGCTGTTCTTCCAAGGAGTGTAGAAGAAATCAGCCTCTCATGCGCGGTGATCATTCAGGATTTCCCGGGTGATGTACCGTGGGCGCTGCTTCGTCTCCTCGAAGATGCGTCCCACGTATTCGGCGATAATGCTCATGCAGAAAAGTTGTATGCTGCCGAGGAAGAGCGCGAGAATAAAAATGGTGGTGAGGCCGCGGGGCACATCCGGATAGTAGAAGAAGGTGATGAAGTAGAAGAGTATGCCGATGCAGGAGAGGAGCACAGAGCATCCGGCAAGGAGCGAGACCCATTCCAGTGGAACGTAGGAAAAGGAGAAAATAGCCTTTTTGGCCCATTGCAGGTTCCGGAAAAAGCTGTTCGTCGAGGGGCCCGCGTACCGTTCGGGCCGAACGTACTCGACGCCTGTCTGCCGGAATCCCACCCAGGCACGGAGGCCGCGAAGGAGGCGGTCCCGTTCCGGCAATGCGTTGATCCGCTCCACGACTCTGCGGTCCATGAGGGAGAATTCTCCGGCGTCCAGGGGCATGGACACGTACGAGAGGCGATGGAACAGACGGTAGAACTGGTGGTAGAGCCACATATTGCATTTCCCCATGCTGCGCTCACGCCGCCGTCGGATTCCGTAGACGACGTCGTATCCCTCCTGCCACTTTTTAACGAAGGCGGCGATGAGTTCGGGCGGATCCTGCAGGTCGCCATCGAGGAGAATGACCGCATCGCCCATGGCCTGCACCATGCCGGCGGTGAATGCGGCCTGTGCGCCAAAGTTCCTGGACTGGTTCATGACGGTGAGCCGGGGGTCGGCTGCGGCGATGGCCCGGAGAATGCCCTCGGAGCCGTCGGGACTTGCATCGTTCACATAGATGATTTCGTAGTGCGGCGTAAGGGACTGAAGGGTCTGTGTCAGGCGCCGGTAGAGAGCCTGGATGTTCCCCTCGTCCCGGTAGCACGCCACGACAGCCGACAGCGTCTTCTGCGTGAGGTGGATCATGACTTCAGTATCTTTGCACTGATGGCTGCGAAAAGTCCATCGGAGAGCCGGCGGCTGCAGCGCAGCATCGCCGTGGAGAGGAAGGGGTAGTAGAGCGTCTCCCCACCCGAGGTGATGAAGGAAGCGAGCGCCGTCGCCGCCTTCTTTGGCGCCGGCACCAGCCAGTGCGTCTTCCCTTCCCACATCTCTGTCGCGATGGGTCCGAGGATCGCGAGCGAGAAACGAATGCCCTCAGGGGCGTACCGCAGGCGGAGCGTGCGAAAAGCCATGACGATGCCTGCCTTGCTTGCGGCATACGATGCGGACCGCATGGATGGCCGGAGGGCCACTGTCGAGGCAATCGCGACGAACCGGCCAATGCCGCGTTTGTGGAACAGCGGCTGGAACGCCCCGACGCACGCGAGGGCCCCTCCAAGGTTGACGCGCAGATTCTCGTCGCCGGCATGATGATCGTACGTATCCAGGAGATCATTCTGCTGAACTGAGGCATTGAGGACGATGCAATCGGGCTGAAAGTTCGTATGATCCACGTCGTCAGCCCAGCGCGCGATGGCGGAGGCGTCGCGCACATCCACAACCGATGCCCTCCACAGCGTTGCCGGCAGTGTCTGGGACATTCCCCGGAGGATATCCTCGCTGCGCGATACCCCCCAGACCGTGTGCCCTCGTGCAATGAGCTGCTCCGAGAGTGCTTTCCCAATGCCCTTCGATGCCCCCGTAATGCAGATATTCATGGGTGGGATTTTATCCTACACTAGGTTCGTATGGCAGGAATACCTGCAGCACAGGCAGTGGAAGGGCTTCGCGCACTGAGTCGGCAGATGCGTGAGGACGTCTTCACCATCGCATATCGTGCGAAGAGCGGACACCTCGGATCCGCGTTTTCCGTCATCGATCTCCTCGTCTGTCTCTACTTCCACCACCTGCGCCTGAAGCCGGAGAAGCCGGATGATCCCGATAGAGACCGGTTCATTCTCAGCAAAGGCCATGGCTGCTCCGCGCTCTACGCCGTTCTTGCGGAGCGCGGATTCTTCCCGAAGGATGACCTGGCGACATGCACAAAGGACGGGAACCGCTTTCCCGGACACCCCAGTTCCACGCTTACCCCTGGCGTCGAGGCGTCCACGGGCTCGCTTGGACATGGGCTTGGCGTCGGGGTTGGCATGGCATTGGCCGCAAAGCTCGATGAGCGTCCATCGCGGACGGTGGTCATGGTGAGTGATGGGGAGTGCGACGAGGGGTCGACATGGGAAGCGATGCTGGCGGCCAGTCATTGGAAGCTCGGCGGACTCACCTGCATCATCGATTACAATAAGATCCAAAGTTTCGGCCGGGTGAGCGAGATCATGGAGCTTGAGCCGTTCGCAGACAAGTGGCGGGCGTTTGGGTGGCACGTGCAGGAGATTGACGGACACGATCACGAGCAGATTCTGGCTTCTCTCGCGGCGACGTCTTTGGCGGGGAGCCGGCCTCACGCGATCATTGCCCACACGGTGAAAGGCAAAGGAGTTTCCTTCATGGAAGACGCCGTCGGCTGGCACTACTGGACTCCTCAGGAGGAGCATTACAAGCAGGCGATGGCGGAACTCCGTTCTTGCTGAACCCATGCGAACCACATTCGTGAAGACACTGCTGGCCATCGCGAAGCGCGACCCGCGCATCATGCTCCTCACGGGCGATCTCGGTTTCACTGTTTTTGAAGAGTTCAGGGACACTCTTGGACGCCAGTATCTCAACGCGGGAGTCGCTGAGCAGAATATGGTCGGGGTCGCCGCGGGCCTTGCTCTCAGCGGCAGGAGGGTCTTTGTGTACTCCATCGTCCCTTTTGTGACGTTCCGTTGTTTCGAGCACATCCGCAATGACGTCTGTTACCACAACCTGCCGGTCTGTATCGTTGGGGTCGGCGGGGGATACAGCTATGGTCACATGGGTTCGACGCATCATGCGCTGGAAGACATTGCAGTCATGAGGAGCTTGCCGAACATGAAGGTGCTCTGCCCCGGCGATCCGCTCGAGACCGAAGCGCTTGTCCATGCAATCGTGGAACAGGATGGTCCTTGCTACCTGCGCCTTGGCAAGGCGGGGGAGCCGACGTTGCACATGGAACCTCTCTCGCTCACGATCGGGCGGGCGATCGAGATGCGATCAGGGCAAGATCTCACGCTCATCGCTTCCGGCACGATGCTGGAGAGAGCTCTGGAGATTGCGGATCGTCTGCAGGGAGGTTTCGTGCGTGCTTCCGTCCTCAGTATGCATACCGTGAAGCCGCTTGATGTGGAGGCGGTGCGGAAGGCGGCGGCGGCGACCCCTCTGCTCGTCACGTTGGAGGAGCACAGCCGGATCGGAGGGCTCGGAAGCGCCGTGGCCGAGGCGCTCTCCTTGGAGGGGTTGGCGGTCCGGCATCTCCTTTGTGCCGCACCCGATGGTTTTGCAACGTATGCAGGGTCACAGGAATACCTGCGTGCCTGTGCAGGGCTCACGGTTCCATCCATCTGCAAACGCATTGAGGAAGTGTGCAGGGTTCCCGCGTAATGCCATGCCAGACACTGTCTGCATTCTCTGCGGTACGAATGACTTTGCGCGAGAGTTGTACCCGCGGAATTTTGCGCCCGAGGATCTCAATCCGGAGGTCTTTTCCGCACGGCGTTCCCCCGATCGTCTGCACGAGAGCATGCTCCGATGTGGGCGATGTGGCCTCGTGTACCCAAAAACCCTTGTCGATCCTCTGCGTCTCGCAGCGCTGTACGCTGCGAGCAGGTATACCTATGCGGAACAGGAAGGCGCCATTCGGAGGACGTACCGGAGGTACCTTCAGCAAGCTCTCCGGCGTCTGCATGGGCAGCCCACATCCTGGTCGTACCTCGATATTGGGTGTGGCAACGGTTTTATGCTCCTCGAGGCCCGGTCGCTGGGCTGCTCCCCTGTGAAAGGTGTTGAGCCCAGTCTCCATGCCGTAGAGTCTGCGCCTGCATCCGTGCGACCGGGGATACGCCATGGTCTTTTCGCGACGTCGCTTTTTTCCCGTGAGCGGTTCGATGTCATCACCTGCTTCCAGACAATCGATCATCTCCAGGATCCGGTGCAATGTGTCCGGGATTGCTTTGCGCTCCTGCGCCCTGGGGGGGTGGCGCTCTTCATCAACCATAACATTGCATCCTGGACTGCGCGCTTGCTTGGTGAACGCTGCCCCATGATTGATATTGAACACACGTACCTGCATACACAGGGGACCATGCGGGCGCTGTTCCGGCGGGCGGGGTTTAATGATATCGACGTCTTCGGCGTCCGGAATGACTATCCCATCGAGTACTGGTTGCATCTGTGCCCATTGCCGCGGCGATGCAAGGCATACATCGGTGGTTTCCTTCGGCTGCTGCGTGGGGAGCAGTGGATTCTGCCATTTCGTGCGGGGAATATCGGACTCATCGCTTCCAAAGCTGTCACGGATTCTCCTCCATCTCCGCTCGGCATGACGGAGACTGTGTCCATTGTCCTTCCCTGCCTCAACGAGGAGGGAAACATTGCCCAAACCGTGGGCGCGGTGCGGGCATGGATGGGAGAGAGAGGGGTAGAGGGGGAGATTATTGTGGTTGATGATGGATCGAGGGATGGGACGGGGGAGATTCTCGAAAAAATGCAGGCGTGTCATGGTGAGCGTAGTCGAACAATGACAGAAGGCGTGTCGTTCCTCGACTACGCTCGGAATGACACAGTACATCTCCGTACCATCACCCATCCGCAGAACCTCGGCTACGGTGCAGCAGTCCGATCGGGATGTGATGCCGCAACGACCGATCTGATTGCCTTTATGGATAGTGATGGGCAATTCGATCCGAGAGATTTTGAGAGGTTATTGCCGTTTCTTAAGGATGGAGGGCAGATGGGATATTCCCTCCCCCCCGGGGGAAGGGTTACCCGCCCGAACGATCCCGTTCGGATCGGGCGGGGGGAGAGGGGGTACGACGTCGTTGTCGGCCGCAGGCGCAAGCGGGCAGATCCATTTCTTCGCAAATGCAACGCAAAGTTCTTCGGATTGCTCTCATGGGTTTTCCTCGGTATTTGGGTGCGTGATGTGAATTGCGCGATGAAAGTGTTCCGGCGGGATGTCTGGCAACGCTGCTGTCCGACAGTGGCAACAGGGGCGCTCTTCAATGCGGAGTTTTTTTATAATCTAAAGCGGGCCGGTATTCGTTGGCATCAAGTGGATGTTGCGCATTACCCGCGCCGTTCGGGAAAGCAGACCGGAGCGAACATGCGGGTGATTTTGCGGACATTGCGGGAGCTTTGGGAATTACGAATTAGGCACCAATGAACAATGTCGATGTGTCATGGTGAGCGTAGTCGAACCATCACATCGACAAGTCATTGTGTCGCCCTTTGTCCCTCGACTACGCTCAGGGTGACACACAATTACCGTACTCCCTGCACAAACATGCTTTCCCGTGGGCAGTGCACGCAGTGGAGTTCCCAGAGGGGGAAGAATGAGCGTCTCTTGAAGGCGTCGTCCGTGATGGGCTCGTAGTAGGCGAGTGGCTTGAAGAAGAGGAAACCGAGGAAGACTGTTACTCCAAGTCCGAGGAAGATTGTGATCTGCCTACTCTCCGTGAGGCGCCACTGGAGAATGTGCCGTAGCTCCAGGAGGGAGAGGCCGAGGAGGAAGAAGCTCACGATGAGCGGGAAGAAGTAGTGGTACGTGTACAGGACGCGGTCGAGGAGGAAGACCCCCCCCATGAAGCCGCAGTGGAGGATGAGGAAGGTGAAGAGCAGTGTTGGATTTTTTAGTTTCTCCTTCAATGGCAGCGTCCAGGATGCGAGGAGGAGGCTCATGGCGAGGAGGACGCCGAGAAGTCCGCCCCACCACACGACGGGGTTGGCCTGAAGGTAGAGGTACTTGTACGCGACGCCGTCCGGCGTTTCCCAGCGGTAATTGATGGAACGACCACCGAAAGGCCAGAGGAAAGCGGGACTTCCGTTTTCGTCGGCCTTACACAGATCGAGCCGCGGGACGCCGCGGGAGTAGTGTCCGACGAACCGCAACGAGTCTCTGAGCATGATCGGGAAGGAACGGGGAGACCGGACGGCATTCCTCTGGAGAATATCTTTGTACTCCGCCGATGCCTGATAGAAACCTTGATCTGGGAGGATGGGGTTGATGCGGGTTCCGAGTGCGAAGTGTGCCTGCCATACCGCGACATAGAGGAGGAGGAACGTGCTTCCGGAAGCCGCCACGAAGCGGAAGATGCGCGGAAAATCCTTGCGCCACTCAAAGAGGAGGACGAGGGGGAGGAGAATGAGGACGAGTCCGAGGACTTTCGTGAGCATGATCATCGCAAAGCCGAGACCAAAGAGGAAAGAGGCGAAGAAGAAGTGTCGCCTTTCGACAGGCTCAAGGTGACATAGTGGCTTTTCCTGCCGTGCCCGAAGCATCAGGAAGGCGAGAAGCGTGAGCGCGCTCCCGAAGAGATAGGGCGACTCGAGCATCGCACCGCGCAGGTGCACAATGAGCGCCGTATCGAAGATGTAGAGGAAGCTCGTGAGGAGTGCGATAATGGGACTCCTGAGGGCGATGGCAAGGGCGAGGAAGAGGATTGGGGCGGTGAGCCAGGCAAGGAGCACGGGGAAGAGCCGGTATCCGGCGAAATTGAAGCCGGGGGGCGGGGCCTTTGCATAATCCGTGCCGATGAACTGGTCATCGCGCTCGTTGAGGTTGAGGAGGGCTTCTCCGGCGGCGATCACGAGCTTTCCCAGCGGCGGATGCGGCTCCATGAAGAAGGTGCGGTTGAGGTATTTCTGGGCGGAGGCGATGTGGTAGTTTTCGTCCCAGAAGAATGCCTGCGGGGTCCAGAATTGCGGGACGTACGCGAGGAAGCTGAGGAGGGTGACGAGGGCGAGACAGAAGAGCGTCTCGCGGCGGGGGGAGGCGGGGGCCGCTGGCATGGGGGAGAGTGTAGCAGTATAATAATCCCTTATGCATGCTCCGGAAGAGTCTCCAAACATTGGGCAACCGAACCGTCGAAAAGCGCTCAAAATTGCCATTGGTGGCATTGGTGCAGTGGCTCTCGGTGGGCTTGCCTACCTCCTGGGTGGGCGGGAGAATGGCGGTATGGAACATCATGATCACGAGGAGTCTCCGGAGGATCGGCAGAGAATGCTCGACAAAATGCTTCAGCAAGCGGCTTCTTTCCGGGAGGATCCAAAGGGGTGGTTTGCGCGGCACCGGGAAGCTCTCCTCATCCAGGGGCCGGCGACCTATGCGGTCGAGTGTGTGGATGAAGGAGATGACCTCGATCGGTTCTTGCCGGGACAGGGGCATGTGCTTCCGAAAAATTTCGATGTGATTTCCGTCCCCGGTTCCGGTGTGAAGTACCCGGGATTTGCAGCGGACCTCCGGATGGTTTCCGCAACGAACCATCTCATGGGTATTACGAGTCATCGAAACTGTGGTGCATGTAATGGGGACGACGCCGTCGCCAGGAATCATGCCGGAGAACTTGCAGCAGAACTGGGTGTTGCCAATCTCGGCCACGTCGAAGAGCTCCAGCGTCCTTCATATCACGTCGCTTTGGGGGCGAATCTTCGGTATACGCGGAAGGTCAGGAATTTGCGATTTGCAGAGGGTGCTCCGCGTTACTTCGATGCCTCCCAGTGGTGCCTTTCCGACCGGGCAGCGCGCATGGAAAACGTTCGGCTGATGTTAGACATCGCCTATAAACATGGTTTCAACAATCTCTTCCTCGAAAAAAACATCCCTTTTGAACTCGTCATTTGGTACGACCCCGAGGATCCCGCCTTCACGAAGGAAGAGGTCGCATCGGAGGTACGAGAGGCTTTCCCTCCAGAGTTGCGCAAGACGAAAGGGCTTCTCAAGCTCACGTTTGTGGAAGTTACATAGGCCATTGTCGCCCTTCGTGACGATCCGCCCGTGTCATGGTGACGGGCGGAACCATCAGGGTGACAATGTCCACCTTTTCAGTCCCCCCCTAATGCCGCCTTGCTCGCGGAGAGTTCGGCGAGTTCCGCGGTGATGCCCGCCTGGCGGGTAATGTTATAGGTGAGCGTGAGATCATCGAGGAGATCCGAAGCGTTCTCCGTGGCGTTGCGCATGGCGACCATCCGCGCGGAATGTTCGGAGGCGACGGCTTCCAGGAGCGCTTGGTAGATCTGCACTTCCGTGAGTTGTGGGAGGATTTGGCGGAGGATGTCGTCTGCGGAGGGCTCGAAGAGGTATTCGGAGACTCTTAATTCTTGATTCTTACTTCCTGATTCTAGGGAGCCTTTCTTGTGGGGGAGGAGGTCATCGAGCATTTCCTTCAGGCTTGTTTTGGAGAAGGGGAGGAGAACTTTGCTAGTGGGTTCCTGGAGGAGGGCGGAAATGAAGTCGGGGTAGAGGAGGACGACGGAATCGCACTGGCCGCCGAGGAAGCTGTCTGTTGCGAGCCGCACGATCGGGAGGATATCGCGGAACTGCGGGTGAGCGCTGAACGCGGGGAAAGCGGCAATGATCGTTTGGCGGTTGCGGAGGAGGAATTGTTGCCCCTTTTTCCCTACTGCGACGAAGGAGAGTTCTGGGGGGGCAGAAATGGCCTGGAGTTTCGCGATGTACTGCATGACCATCCGGAACATCTGCGCAGAGAGGCTCCCGCAGAGGCCGCGATCGGGGGAGAAGAGGATGCCGAGAATGCGTTGCGGTGGCCTCTCTGTGAGAAATGGGTGGAGACCGGGGTTCGCTTCCGCCAGAGTTTCGAGGATCTGCCATGCCGTGAGCGCGTAGCGGCGCAGCTGGACGGCGCTCTGCGTCGCGCGGCGCATTTTGGAGGCGGCGACGAGCTCCATGGCTTTCGTCACCTGCCGCGTCGAACGGATGGCTTTCATCTTGCGCCGGAGATCGCGGAGTCCGCGGGCCATATCATTGTGTCATGGTGACATTGTCTTTCATATCTTTTCGGAGGTACCGGCTTTCCACTGTTCCTTAAAAGTGCCTAGGAGTCGTTTCAAAGTTTCCTCAGCCTCTTTCGGAATATCCGTGGAAAGAGTTTCCAGGAGGTCGTAGTGCTTCGCGCGCAGGAAGCCGAGGAAATCCTTTTCGAACGTCTTCACGTCGGGGACCGGAACATCGTCGAGAAAGCCGTTGACAGCGGCATAGAGGATCGCCACCTGCTCTCCGACGGGGGCCGGTTGGTACTGGTCCTGCTTGAGGATTTCCGTGAGTCGCGCGCCGCGGTCGAGCTGTTTCTTCGTCGCGTCGTCGAGATCGGAGCCGAATTGCGCGAAGATGGCGAGTTCCCGGTACTGCGCAAGGTCGAGACGCAGCTTCCCGGAAACCTTCTTCATCGACTTCCGCTGGGCGGCGGATCCGACGCGGGAAACGGAGAGGCCGACGTTCACCGCGGGGCGGATGCCCTTGTAGAAGAGGTCGCCTTCGAGGTAGATCTGTCCGTCGGTGATGGAGATGACATTCGTCGGGATGTAGGCGGAGACGTCCCCTGCCTGTGTCTCGATGATGGGGAGGGCAGTGAGAGTACCGCCACCGCGCTCGTCACTGAGGCATACCGCGCGTTCGAGGAGGCGGGAGTGGAGGTAGAACACATCGCCGGGGTAGGCCTCGCGTCCGGGGGGGCGGCGGAGGAGAAGGCTGATCTGTCGGTACGCCCACGCGTGTTTACTGAGATCGTCGTAGACACAGAGGACGTCCTTTCCCTGGTCGAGGAAGTACTCACCCATGGCACAGCCAGCGAAAGGCGCGAGGAAGGAGAGGGAAGCAGACTCTGCGGCTGCGGCACTGACCACAATGGTGTAATCCATCGCTCCGTGCTTATTTAGCTCTGCAACGATTTTTGCCACCTTCGCTTCCTTCTGACCGATGGCAACATAGATGCAGATCACGGGGCGATCCGTCGTCTGTGTCTGCTTCTGGTTGATGATCGTATCCAGCGCTACGGCGGTCTTTCCTGTTTGCCGATCGCCGATGATGAGCTCGCGTTGTCCGCGGCCAATGGGAATCATCGCGTCAATGGCTTTAATGCCGGTCTGGAGAGGGACACTCACGGACTTTCTCTCGATGACGCGCGGGGCGATTTTCTCGATGGGATACCGCGTTTTCGTGAGTGGTGGCGAGCCCGAATCCTTCACCTCTCCGAGCGGGGAGACGACGCGGCCTAGGAGCGCTTCTCCAACGGGGACAGAGAGGATCTGTCCAGTGGCTTTCACTGTTTGCCCTTCTCGGACATGCGAGTATTCCCCGAGGATGATGGCCCCAACTGTGTCCTCCTCGAGGTTGAGGGCAACGCCGAAAATTCCTTCGCCAAAATCGATCATCTCCCCGGCGCCGATCCTGGAAAGGCCGTCGAGCTTTGCAATACCATCGCCGACTTCCAATACCTTTCCCACATGTTCATGCTGTACTTCTGCCTGGAAGGTTTTGAGGCGTTCGTCAAGCGCAGAGAGGAGCGAGTCACTCAGTGTCATAGGGGAGAGGGGAGGAGAGGTGACGGTGGAGCACAGCGAGGGAACCACGGATTGAGGCATCGAAACGCTCATCGTTGTACGCAAGGAGCGCGCCGCCGAGGAGACCTTTATCCGCAGATTCCTGCAATTCAACAGGTTTCCCGAGGGCGAGGTGGACGAAGGAGGCGATGGATTCCGCATGCCTTCCTGCATTCCCGGATGGAGTGACGAGAGTGAGGGAGAGCGTCGTAATGTCCTTTACAAGGGAGCGACGGAGGAGACGGAGGAAGATGGCTCTCTTTTGGGGGAGGCCTTTTTGGTCGAGGAGGCGGAGAACTGCGTCTGCGAGAGCATGGAGATCTTTTTTTGGGATGGTCCGTCCTATCTCGATAGTGGCCTGTGCGAGAGCATCGAGGGTCCTCATACAAGGAGAGATGGGAGGGAGCGCTCGATAGAGATGAGAACACGCTCCTGATCGCGAGGAGAGAATTCTCGTTCGAGAATCTTCTCCGTCATCTGGAGGATGGCCGCCGCAAGGGATTTTTGCATGTCCTGAAGGGCATGTGCGCGTTCAGAGCGGAGTTGTTCGCGGCTCTTTGTCAGGAGGTTTTTTGCTTCAATGTCTGCAGCGAGAAGGATTTCTGCCTTGAGACGTTCCGCGTCGTTCTTCGCTTTCTCAAGGAATGTCCCGCATTCCTGGTCGATCTTCCGCATGGCCTCCTGCCGGGCTTTGGCGATTTCCTCTTTCTCATGGGCGATAGTGTCGGCATCTTCCATGGCTTTGCGGATGCGCTCGCGCCGCTCGTCAATGACGCGGAGGAGCGGCCGGTACACGAAGAGGGAGAGGACTGCGAGGAGGATCGTGAAGTTCACGATCTGCGCAAGGAGGAGCTTCCAGTCCACGCCGAGTTTTGTGAGAAGTTCCATAGGGAGCTATGAGCTATGAGCTATGAGCTATGAGCTATGAGCTATGAGCTATGAGCTATGAACGACTCAAAGCTCAGAGCTTCTCAAACGAACTTGATGATCAGTGCAACCACGAGCGAGTAGATGGCGATAGCCTCAGTAAAAGCGATGGCGAGGACTAATGGAGTCTGAATGCGTCCGGCGGCCTCGGGATTGCGGCCGATGGCTTCCATGGCCTTGCTCGCGATCCACCCGATGGAGAATGCGGGGACCATGCTTCCGATGGCCATAACGAGAGCGACGAAGATGTTTTTGTCCCAGGATCCTGCGAGCTGGGCGACGGCGCTGATGGCATCTGCCTGTTCCATAATAGAAGGGGGAAAGTGGGCGGATTCTAGTGGTGGGTCGCTGGGGAAGCAAGGGTTCTGTGGGTCTCATCATGCCCGTGGGTCATCGTTGCCATTTTGAGGAAGACGATCGTGAGGAGAGCGAAGACGAGGCCCTGGATGAAGCCGACGAAGAGTTCGAGGCCAAGGAAGGGGAGGGGGGCGATGTACGGGAGGAGGAAAGAAATGACGACCAGGAGCACTTCCCCTGCGAAGATGTTCCCGAAGAGCCGGAAGGTGAAGGAGATGACTTTCGCGCACTCCGCAATAAGTTCCAGAATGCCGACGAAGCTCATGACGGGATCCCTCCAGGGGGCGACGAAGTATTTGCCGGCGTAGGGGAGGACGCCGAGAGCGGCAATCCCGAAAACCTGGGTCATCGTGACGGCAATGAGAGCGATCGCGAGCGTCATATTCACGTCGGCGTTCATCGAGCGGAAGAGGGGGAGGGGGACGAGATGTCCTTCATGCATTCCTTGGACGGTGATGATGCCGACTCCCGGCAATATCCCCATCCAGTTTGCGATGACAAGGAAGAGGAAGATCGTCGCGACGAGGGGGAAAAATTTTCTGGTTTTTTCGCGGTCCTGGACGACTGAGTCGAAGAAGTCGAAAAGTCCTTCGACGATGAGCTCGATGAAGGCCTGGAACCGTCCGGGAATCATACGATAGTTGGTCAGACGAAGGCGCAGCGCCAGGGCGAAGAACACGAGCATCGCGAGCCAAGCCATGAGCATGGTGTTGCGGAGTTCAAAACCGCCGATGTGACCGATGGTTTCGGAGGCCAGTGTGGGGGCGGTGATTGCGACCATAGGGAGAAGCAGTATACTGGGGCTATGGAGAGTATGCATCCCGATCCAATCCTCGAGCGCGAGGCAGAATGCATTGTGCAGGCAACACGGGGAATGGGGAAGGTACGAGTGAAGGCCTTTCCTTCAGGGAACATCGTGATTCTTGTCCAATCACGCAGGGTAAAGAAAAGAGTGGAAGAGCTCCTGGGTACTCTGAATCTTCGGAGTAAGGTAGAGGTCCTATGTCAGCCCTATCCTTGTGCGGGTTCAGAGACCTGAAATGATTTCCCGTAGTTTCCGGTAGACCCCCACCGCTGAAATTCCCATCGCGAGAGCGAGGCTGGGGAGGATGAACCACGGGGAAGTGCCGAACGTCCGATCGAGGTAGGCCCCACCGAAGCCGAAGAGGACTGCAGGAAGGGCAATGATATAGCCAAGGCTCCACGCGAGGCGGACTGCGAGGAGGAGATCAGCCGCAATGGAACGCTGGACCATGGTGCTCAGTAATGGTACGTGGTTCTGCCAGGCTGCGCGCGCGCAGTCCCGATGCGGTTCGGATTCAATCGGGCAAGCGAGTGCTGCCTGGAGAACCACGAGAGGATCGGTGCCTCCGCACGACCTTCAACCGCGCGAGTTCCCGATCGAGCATCGCGGCAGCCTCAGCAAATTCTTCCGCGTCCGCTCGCTTTTCCTTCAGGAGCTGCTCCGCTTTCTCCTTCGCCTGTCGGACAGCCTCTTCCTCCAGCTCAGTGGCGCGATCAGCCGTGTCCGCGAGGACACGGACATGCGTTCCGTCTACTTCGATCACCCCGCGGGAGACAGCGAAGAGGTGTTCTTCCTCCTTCTGTCGGAGGAGAATGGAGCCCGGCGAGAGGATACTGAGGAGAGGGATATGGTGCGGGAGGATGGTGATTTCCCCTAGGGGAGTGGGGAGGGACACGGCATCGACGTCGCCCTCGAAGACGACGCGGTCTGGGGTGATAAGTTCGAGGGAGAGCACGAGAGAGGTAAGAATTAAGAATTAAGATCTAACTTCTTCGATACTCCCTTTCATGTAGAACGCTTGTTCAGGCGCCTTATCGAACTCTCCATCGAGGATGGCCTTGAAACCTCGTACCGTCTCTTCCCGTTTCACGAATTTTCCCGGAGTTCCCGTGAAGGTTTCGGCAACGAAGAACGGTTGGCTGAGAAATTTCTGGATCTTGCGTGCGCGCTGGACGGAACGTTTATCCTCTTCCGAGAGCTCCTCCATTCCGAGAATGGCAATGATGTCCTGGAGCTCCTTGTACCGCTGGAGCACCTTCTGTACAGCGCGGGCTGTTTGGTAGTGTTCCTCGCCCACAACAGTGGGGGAGAGGATGGTCGATGTAGAATCAAGAGGGTCCACGGCGGGGTAGATACCAAGTTCTACCAGTGACCGTGTGAGGACGATCGAGGAGTCGAGGTGGCCGAACGTCGTCGCGGGGGCAGGGTCGGTGAAGTCGTCTGCCGGGACGTACACCGCCTGTACCGATGTGATGGAGCCGCGTTTCGTTGAAGTGATGCGCTCTTGGACCTGTCCCATTTCGCTGGCAAGTGTTGGCTGGTAGCCAACAGCGGAAGGGATGCGGCCGAGGAGGACAGAGACTTCAGAACCAGCTTGAGTGAAGCGGAAAATGTTGTCGATGAAGAGGAGAACATCACGTCCCTCCTCATCGCGGAAGTACTCTGCCATCGATAATCCTGTGAGTACGACGCGGAGCCGGGGCCCTGGTGGTTCGTTCATTTGTCCGAAGACGAGAGCAGTCTTCGGAAGGACGCCCGATTCCTTCATCTCATAGTAGAGGTCGTTCCCTTCGCGGCTGCGTTCCCCAACCCCTGCAAAGACCGAGTACCCGCCGTGTTCCGCCGCGATATTGCGGATGAGTTCCTTCACAATAACAGTTTTCCCCACACCTGCTCCTCCAAAGAGTCCCACCTTCCCTCCCTTGAGAATCGGGCAGATGAGATCAATGACTTTGATCCCGGTTTCCAGCACCTCTGTCTGTGTCGACTGATCGACGAAAGATGGGGCGGGACGGTGGATTGGGGAGGTGGTCTTCACGTTCAGTGGGGGAAGACCGTCGATGGGTTCCCCGAGCACGTTGAGCATGCGGCCAAGCGTAGCCGGCCCCACAGGAACGCTGATGGGAGCGCCGGTATTGCGTACCTCAGCGCCTCGCCTAAGTCCGTCTGTCGATCCCATTGCAATAGTCCGAACTACTCCGCCACCTTGATGTTGTTGCACTTCGAGAGTGAGAGTGTCATCCCCGACCTTCACATGGAGTGCGGAGAAGAGGGAGGGGAGAGAATCCGCGTGGAACGTACAGTCGACGACTGCACCAATCACCCGGGAGACGGTTCCTGTGGCCATTTGGAACGGAGGAAAAGTAAGGAAATGCTACGGGACAGTACCAGTCCTGCCAAGGGTGTTGTGGGAAGATGGCGTGTGGAAATCAGTACAAAACTATGGTATAATATCCAGATGCTTCCTGAGGTGTTCCCACTCGACTTCTCTCTTACGAGAACTGCTGCAGTCCTCGTGGCGGTGGCTGCATTGGCCGCGTATGACATTTCCCGTCGTATGCATCGGCATCCGTCCCATGCTCTTTTTGCCTGTATCCTTGGGACGATCCTATCGCTCGGGATCCTCGGCATAACGCAATCTTTCCTTGGGGCGATGTCAGCGCCAAAGCCGCACATTCTCGGTCTTGCTGTCCTCCTGGTTGCTCTTCTATGGCGTTCGCTCTTTGGGCCGTGGGAGGTGCAGACGAAAGGCATTCTTCTCGGCGTCTTCCTCTTTTGGATTTCTCTCCACATCATCGCTGATATGGCGCCAGCCGAGCGGTCGGTACGATTCATTGCTACGATTGTGGCGCTAATTCCTGCAATGCTCTGGTGTGTGCTCTTTCTGAAGTATCACAAGGAGCGTATCGGGTTAGTGGCACTCATGTTCTTTTCGGGGATGCTCGCAACCGCCCCCATCCTTTTCTACGATGCGCTCGTCCGGCGGGGGTCGGAGCTGAACTTCTTCGTGTTTGCGTTGAAACCGGAGAGCTTCAATCGCTCTGCGGATCTTTTTGTCTCTGGGGGATTGCTCGGAAATCCGGGACTTAAGGGGACCATTCTCGCAACATTCCTTTCATTCGTCGTCGTTGCGGTGATTGAGGAAGTGAGCAAGTACTGGGTGCTCCGGAAAAGCAGTGAGGGGTTTCCCACAAGCATCGACGATGTCATCCAGTTCGCCATTGTCGTTGCCATCGGTTTTGCCTTTGCCGAGAACGTGCTCAACAGCAATTACTTCATGGGGTTTGTGCGCGAGTACCTCCTGCGTCCCAGCGGCGCTGATATCCTCGGTTTTCTCAGTAATGTCACAGGCCGATCGGTGCTTACGAGCATGGTGCACATCGTGTCCACCGGGGTGCTTGGGTATTTCCTGGGACTTGCGATGTTCGCCGGTCCCTATATTCGTGACGGGCAGCGCCACGGACAGCGTTTCCCTCTGTTCCGTTCCTGCAGTCGGGTACTGCACTTGCCGGAGGAGACGCTCTTTCGGCTTGGGACGCTCACGTGCGGACTGCTCGCGGCAGTCCTCCTCCACAGTGTCTTCAATTTTCTTGTGACACTCCCAGATCTCCTGCCTGGGAACCCACGTACAATTGGGGATATTTTCGGTTCCCCCGCAGGGTCTCCGTTCCATTGGATAGCGCTCCTCCTGTTCCCGTCACTCTTCTACGTCTGCGGTGGTTTTTGGGTTCTCACTGGGCTTTTCCTCCGCCGCGAAAACATACAGGAATTCGGTCATCCTGTACACACGGAGGTGTTCGTGCGGGGATAGAGAGAAACGTAGATTCCCTCTCCCTGCGGGAGCGGGTTAGGGTGAGGGGCTATGGGAGCTTGCTGAACGAGTGGAAGGCAGTAGAATGTGCGGGTTCCTTATGCAAACAATATTCTCCCGCATGATGGGAGTCTTCATCATTGGCATCACGCTCTTATCACCGGCGGGGGTAGGGGCGATAGCAGTAAAAGATGTGCTCCAGGTAGGGGAGAACGCTGTCGTCTCACGCGGAGAATTTTTGCGGAGCGCAGTCATTCTTTCCGGGTTCGATGTAGAGAAGGGAAAGCGCGTTAGGTTGCCCTTTAACCGCCCGGTCCCGCGGAATCTTCTCCCCTACATTCAGGTGGCTCTGAAGCACGGAGCGCTCGAGGCATTTGGAGAGGAGTTCAGAAATGCGCGGGGGATAACGCGTGGCGAAGCGCTGCAGGTTGTCGTGGCGCTCCGCAATCTGAAGCCACGGGTGACTGGCCCACATTTTGGTGATGTTGCAAAAGGGGGGAAGCTGGAAGCGGCAGTGCATATTGCAGTGGAAAGGGGCTGGCTTGATCCTCTGCGCCAAAATATCTTTGGTGTCCAGAGGGCGCTCACAGGAAAGGAAGCGACGCTGCTTCTTCAGCGTGTGCAAGGGGAAGCACCCATTTCGAAGAAGTTCCAGAGGTCAGAGGTACCGGTCGTCCATATCCGTCTCGAAACCGTTCCTGTTGCCGAGATGCCGAGAGAGGACGTGCTTAAGAGTGTCTGGCGCATCATCAACCAGCTCTACCTCTATAAAAAAGAAAAACTGAAGGGGGACGAAGCGGTCTACAGCGCGATTGATGCTCTCGTGAAGTCTCTCAAGGATCCCTACACGATATTCATGCGACCCACTCCCGCGCAGGAGTTCCAGACACAAATTCAGGGCGAGGTGTCGGGGATCGGGGCGCAAGTGGAGTTCATCAATGGTGTTCTTACCATTGTGGCCCCACTCCCTGGATCCCCTGCGAAGAAGGCTGGGTTATTGCCGGGCGATCAGATTCTCGAAGTCGGTGGAGAGACGCTAAATGGATTAGGGTTCCTCGATGCGGTGGGGAAAGTACGAGGACCAAAAGGTTCTATGGCGAAGTTAAAGATCAGTCGCAATGGGAGTGAACTAGAAGTTTCAGTTGAGAGGGATACCGTCCGCGTACCGGAGATCGAACTTTCCTATGTGAAAGATATTGCGGTCGTAAAGCTCGTGCAATTTGGCCAAACCACGGAGAAAGAGTTCCGTTCGCTCATCGAGAAGGTTCGGGATAGTCATCCGCAGGGAATCATTCTGGATATGCGTGATAATCCTGGTGGACTTCTGCATGCTGCGAGTGTGGTTCTGAGCTGTTTTCTCCCTGAGGGGAGCACAGTTGCTTCCATTGCGGCGCTGGATGGGACGTACAATGAGGTGACCGGTCATCCGCCGGTCATTGATCCGGAGACGCGCATGGTCGTTCTTGTGAATAAGGGTTCTGCCAGCGCGTCGGAGATCGTCGCTGGCGCATTACAGGACGCAAAGCGAGCGACAATTATTGGGGAGACGACATTTGGGAAGGGGACGGTGCAGCAGCTCATAGATTTCACCGATCAGTCGAGTCTCAAGCTCACAGTTGCCGAGTGGCTCACGCCGTCTGGTGGCAAGATTGAGGGGAAGGGAATCATCCCTGATATTCTTGTCGAGGGGCAGAGTGACCGGGATGACCAGATGCTACGCGCGCTCGATCTTCTCCGGCGATAGTGATGTCATGGTGAGCGGAGTCGAACCACGAGTACAAATATTGCGCGTATCTCTTCAAGGGTTTTTTGTTGTTGTTCCGCGGAGGAGTTTCCTCATGTACCTCGGAGAGATCGCACACCATTCGTATCCACTCGCTTGCCGTCAATAGCTATTCATTGAAGAGTAGAGCGCCCAATGCGTACGATCACCCCCAATGCCTCTGGATTCTCCTGAAGGATCACAGGATGAAATACAGGAGGGGGGCACAGTAGCCCCGGAGAAAGGTAATGCCAGTGGCGGATTGGATTATGAGCCACGAAGGTATGATGGGGAATTTGTTGAACGATTGATGAAGATTTATAAATCGGGTAGTGGAGTGCAGGAACAACAGAAAACTGGTGAGAGACGTCGGCAATTGTTTGTGCAGCTTTCCCTGACCGATGAACAGTTTATTGCATCATATGAGAGCGTTCGTGATTTTTTGAGGGAAGAGGTCGTAGCATTACTTGTCTCATTACAGAAGAAGGAAGATTCGGAAAAGCTGAAGACGCTGGAACCAAAGTTTCTCGATACCGTGCAGAAGAAAGTAGACGACACACATGTGCCGCTCGGCATTGCTGAACTGAAGCAGTACCATGTCCTTCTTGTCCGTGAGGTGGGTGTGCAAGGCAAAGATCCTGAGCGGATTATCAGAAGTATACATTCTGTTAAAGAAGAGGATGGACACCAGCGTCACATGATCGTTGTGCGTGATGTTGAGTTGGGTTTGCAATTACAGGCGCTCGAGATGGAAAAACCGAAGAGAGTAGAGGAAGCCCTCGAAGGTCGTGTATCGAAGCAGGCGACAGCTCTGAGTACCCTTTTACAAATACGGAAGGACGTCAGTGCTGCCCTGAGAGATATTATGCAGAAGAAGCACGAACAGTCATTTGATCCAGTCGTGACTATGGATGCTTTCTATGCGGAAATTGACATGGAATGCCGGAGCAAACAGGAGCAGCAATTGCCTGAAAAAATTCTCGGTCTCTTCGGGCGTAGCGGGAAGAAGAAACCGTTTTATCTTGAAAAGGAACTCTTCGAGCGACGCCATCAGTGCGGCGCACACATTGAAAGAGATCGCTTTGAATGGGCTCTCGGTATTCTGTGTAGCCAAAAGAAAATTGCATTTTTATCAAGTAAACATGGTGAAGAAGCGATGGTGTGTCGTGATCCTGCAGTGTTTACGTACACGCCTGAAGAATTGGAAAGCGTCCTTGATGCCAGTTTGTATGATCAATTGGGGCATTTTGTTTCTATGGGGGTGGCGACGAGTCCCAATCAGAAGATGAGTGTGGCGTACTTACGTGGCAACGACACTATTCTTGGTATTCCTTCTGAAATTGCTGAACAGATGATGCTTTCCTATGAGAAGGCAGGATGTGTGAAGAAGAAGGAAGGTGGAGGAGATAAACCTGCTGTCTATTCTCTTGATGAAAAAATCTGCCAAGGACGTGCTCCGAGTTCTGCAATGCTTACACGCATGCAACATGTGAAGGATGTTGTCGTGAGAGCGATGGAAGAAAAAAGTTCGCTTGCGAAAAAACTGGTTGACGAAGTGGATTCTCTCTCCGAAGAGACACCGGAAGCGTTCATGAGGAAGTTAAAGGAGTATTATAGAAAATACGACGCAAAGCGTGTGCTCAAACAATTTACAAGTGAGACGGAAGAAGGACGTGAGCCGCTCGTTATGCATTTTACGAATATGCAGCTAGGACATGCGTGTTATGATCCAGAGTTTATGGATGATTTCCTTGCGTACTTGCAAAAAAACGTCTTTTCAAAGAATGAGAAGAAGCACATTCCGACGATGATTGTCATTCACGCTGGGAAGCATGGAAATTACAAATATCAAAGGAAGAAACGGCAACGCCTTGCTGTAACATCGATAGATGTTCAGTATGAATCCGAGAATGAGTTCTTTCGGTTGTGTCTCAAGCTTAAGAAAGAGTATGGCATTACTGTGGTCTACAACATGAGTCACGAAGATGAGCTGTCCATCGAACATTACGCAATGGATACTGCTCTTCGCCTCCTTGAACTGGAACGACAGCGCGAACGCGCCGAACGTGATGCCATGCGTGGTCGCGCGACCAGTGCGACCGGTCCCAGTCTTGTTAGTCAGGCAGCTGGAGCAGGTATCATCAACTATAAGCAAGTTGATCAAGTGCGTCAGACATCACTCTATACCTATTTGCACGAATTTTGGTGGGATGTTGCCTATCCGTATTCCTGTAAGGTGGGGCGTGAACTGGGGTTTGATGAATTTCTTTCTCTCCAGAAGGCATACGATGATTTAGTGGGAGGCAATGAACCGAGTGACGAAATAAAGAGCGTGATCGATGTCACAAAAATTCCCCTACCGGGGAGGCGACTTGAGGATGAAGAGATTATCATTGTAGATGACTATCAGGCACTTTTGAAAAGGAAAGGAGGGGAGGATATCACAATAAGAGGGAGTCGTTCTGTGCGCGGGACAGAGAGCAGCGCTTCCAAAGATCCTCTCGATTCACTTCGTGATCGTGTGGGGCACATGCATGCGAAGCGCAATATTCGCAAGCGTTTGGGTAAAACATCGCGCATCGACGATGAACCGCCGGACGTTTGGGGAACGTTCGACCAAAATCTTTTGAGTGCAGAAATGGTTGGAGGCGATCATGGGAGCCTTATCTACTCCACGCCAACCTTGCGTCGGGGGCGAATGGACTTAAGTTCATTCGCAAAAATTCAGGACGATAATCTCTGGCGCGCGCTCTTCAATCGCAAAGATCCCGTGACGCCGGGAGTGATGGCACTGCGTTTTTCGAAAGACGGGCGGTTTAGTTACGATATCTATAATGAGACGCTCATGGCGCTCTCAGAGGTCTCGAAGCATCGAGCAGCTATTTTTCTTACGTCCGATTGGCAGGTTGGTTCAATAACTGCGCGAACGGAATACCTCATTAAAATGCTCACGATGTTTTGGCACGACATCGCAGCGAAGTATCCAGAAGTTTATGCACTAGCGAACGGTGATGAGAATCATGGATATAATTACATCATGGCCGGACAAGAAGGAGAGCCATTTGGGCTGCCGCAGATTCGTGATCAGAATCGATGGATAACACGTACGAATCGAAATATTCTTTCTTGTGTGCCGAAAGAGAATAAGAGAAATGTAAAAGCGTGGCATATCACGAATGGCAATCATGAAGATAACAAAGCCTTAATGCAGTACGGAACATCACACCAACACCCTCTCGAAGTTGTTCTTGATCTTATGTCCGAAGGGACTTATGAGACGTATTATCATGATTATGAATACAGTAGAGCAAGAAAAGGTGTTGTTTATAAGGGGAGCATGATGACGGAAAAGGTGGCAGGACATAATATTTTTGCGCGACACTATCTTCTCGAGCGTTTTGGGAAAGGCTCCGGTGGAAATCCGGCAAATCAGGGAAGGGATCTGCTTGCAAGTCAGGCGATGCAAATGGCGCTCGTAGATTTTCTTTTATTTTCTCATTTCCACAATCATCGCATGATATGCGTTGGTGATAAACCTGTTATTGGAAATCTTGCCGCTGCAGATCCTTCGTACTATGAGAGCATGCGGGCGTATCTTGATGCTATTGGTTGTACGGTGATCTATCTTGGAGGTAGTTTGCCACCGACAGTAGAGGTGGTTACGAAGAAGGCACTTGATAATTACAAGATGCCCAAAGAAGCTTTCTACGCTGATGAAAACAAGAATATGAGCGGATACGAGACAGATCCGGGTTGGGATCCCGATGAGCATGGCCTCATTAATGCTTTTCTGGAAAAAGGAAAATCGAGTGCGCTCCAAAAGAAAGTTGCTGCGGAGATGTGGGACATTAAAAGACGCATGAGTCAGGGGTATCCAGATGAAGAATAGTGGTGAGGAAACCCATTACGACGATCCCGGGGGTTCTAGGACGGGTTATAAAAGTTCCCCCAAAAAACTCTTCCCATTTCCAAACTTTTCTTCGATCCCAAAATTCTTCGCAATCGTTGCGGCAACGTCGGCATACGTCGTTCGGATGCCGAGGGCGATGGGACTACGCATGCCGGGGTGAAACGCTAGGAGAGGGACGCGCTCACGGGTGTGGTTGGTGTGTAGTGGGCACGAGATCCTTGAGCCGGCTTCGTAGGTAGCGAAGAACGACGGTTTGCGCGCGATCGGAGTACAGGGCGAGTTCCTCCCTGGTGGCGGTGACGCGGCCTCCCATGCGGTCGAGCACGGCGCAGACGTCGGCGGCGGCGATTCCCGCCCGGCCGCAGAATCCTGCGAGCGCGGTCGCTTCCATCTCCGTATTCTTCATGCCGAGGCGCTTCAATTCTTCCGCCCATTCCCGCTGCTCCGCTTTCCCGTACCCCGCGTCCAGGGCGCCGAAGAGGTTGGGTTCCTCCTCGTAGAAGCAATTGGCGGCCAGCGTATCGCCGACAACCACCTCGATGTCGCCCCGCGCGGCGTAGATGCGTTCGCGGAGCGCGGCGTCGAATTCCGTTGGGAATTGGTGCGTTTGTCCCATCCGGTAAATTTCATCGACGGGCTTCAGTGTGCGAGGATGAATGGCGCGGGTGGAGAGGACGACCTGTCCGATCCTGGCGCCGATGCCGCCGGACGTGCCGATTCGGATGTACTCGACGCGATCGAGGATGTCCCGCGTGCTGTTGCCGGCGTAGAAGAGGAGCTTCGTAAGCTCGTGGAGCAGGATCCGGATAGAGCCGATGCCCATGCCGTGCGAGACGGAGAGGACGGGGCCGACTTTGTGCAGAGTGAAGCGCTCGGTTTTTCCGATGGGATGAAGCTTTGTAGGCTCGACGCCAAGTTCCGGGATCTCCGTCGCAATTCTTTCTGCGAAATGCGTCATGCGATCGGCGCTTCCTCCCATGCAGGCGATGCGCACGTCGCCGAAGAGTCCGGCGAGATCCATGTCCTTATCGAAGCCGAGGTGGTACAGAGGATCGCTCTGGAGATGCGCGAGCCGTGGATTGATGCCGTTGGGCAGGGCGTGGGAAAACAGAGGAAGTCTCACACTACATCGCCGAATAGAACTGCTTCTTCTTGTTCTCCGCGCGGAGGCGTTCCCGATGGAGGGCGCGAAGGCGCTGCGCGCGCCGGTTCGGGTGGCGCTGGAGGACCGCACGGGTGCGGAGGAGCTTGATGAGACCGGATTTCTGCACCTGCTTCTTGAAGCGATGCTGCAGCGCGTCGTTCGTTTCCGTTGTTTTCTTGATAGCGTAGATGGCCATGGGCGTAGGTTATAGGTTTTGAGAGGCGACGCCAGCGAGATTCTCGAGGTGCGTGATGCGGTGCTCATGGGAGTCCACTTTCTGCGTCAGTCGTTTCTCGATATTTGTGAGTACTGCCAGAATCTGGTCATCGGCTTCGTAGAGTCTTTCCCATTTATGATCGAGTCTATCCATCCTTCCCGTGAACTCATCCATCCTTCCCGTGAACTCATCCATCCTTCCCGTGAACTCATCCATCCTTCCCGTGAACTCATCCATCATTCTTTCAAAATATTCCTTGAGTGTTCTGATGTCTGCCTTGGTAGCCGGCTGCTGCGCATCGTCCATATCGAAGGCAGTGTAGTGCTGATTGTAAGGGATGCAAGGTGCGAGATTTGCTTTGATTAGGGGATGCGGTTCTACTAGACTGTCCGGGATGCCTGCAGCAAAGGGTGCATACACGGCGGAACACATTCAGGTCCTCGAGGGCCTGGAGCCTGTGCGGAAGCGTCCGGGAATGTACATCGGTTCGACGGACATGCGCGGTCTCCATCATCTCGTCTACGAAATTGTCGACAATGCCATCGACGAGGCGATGGCGGGGTATTGCACGCAGATTACGGTTACTCTCCAGGACGGCGGATCGGTGAATGTGGAAGATAACGGCCGGGGCATTCCCGTGGACATCCACCCCCAGGCGAAGCGCCCGGCGCTGGAAGTCGTACTCACGACGCTCCATGCGGGAGGGAAATTCGGCGGGGACCAGAGCGGCTACAAAGTGTCCGGCGGATTGCACGGGGTCGGTGCATCGGTGGTGAATGCCCTCAGTAGTTGGATGAAGGCGGAAGTACGGCGTGAGGGGAAGGTATACGTGCAAGAGTACCGTCAGGGGAAGCCTGCGCACGATGTTCGTTCGACGGGGAAAACCGAGAAGCACGGCACGACGATCGAGTTCACTCCCGATCCGAAGATTTTCGCGACCATCGAGTGGAGTCTCGACATTATCCTCACGCGTCTCCGCCAGCAGGCATACCTCACGAAGGGCGTCGCGATCGGCGTCATAGATGCCCGCAAGGAGCGTCCGGAGGCGGATAAAAAGTATCCCCGCCTGTACCGTTTCGCATTCGAAGGGGGGATCCGTGCGTATGTGGTGCATCTCAATGAAGAGCAAGAGGCTCTCTCGGAGGCGATTTCTTTTCTCAAGGAGACGCCGGAAGGGGTGGTGGAAGTCGCGCTGCAATACAGCCAATCCTTCCAGGAGTGCGTCTGGAGTTTTGCGAACAACATTCACACGGCGGAAGGCGGCCACCATCTCACGGGATTCAAGACCGCGCTCACGCGGACGATCAATGCGTATGCGCGGCAGTTTCAGCTTCTCAAGGAGAAGGATGAAAATCTGACGGCGGATGACGTGCGGGAAGGTCTCACGGCCGTCGTGTCCGTGCGCATGCGTGATCCGCAGTTTGAAGGTCAGACGAAGAGCAAACTGGGGAACGCCGAGATGAAATCTGCCGTGGAGACGGTGGTGAATTTAGAGCTTGGTCGGTACTTGGAGGAGCATCCGGGGGACGCAAAGCAGATCGTCGCGAAATGTCTCCTCGCGTCGCGCGCCCGTCTCGCCGCCCGCGCCGCCCGCGATAGTGTGATCCGGAAGGGCGCCTTGGAGGGCATGACGCTCCCGGGGAAGCTCGCGGATTGCTCAAGTCGCGATCCCTCCGAGTGCGAAATCTTCATCGTCGAGGGAGAGAGCGCCGGAGGCACGGCGAAGCAGGGCCGCAATCGTAAATTCCAGGCGATCCTCCCGCTGAAGGGGAAGATTCTCAACGTCGAGCAGGCGCGTCTCGATAAGATGCTCGCGAATACAGAAATCAAGGCGCTCATCATTGCGCTCGGGGTCGGAATTGGCGATGTGAAGGATTTCAGTAAGCTCCGGTATCACCGAGTCGTGATCATGACGGACGCCGACGTCGATGGCGCGCACATTCGCACGCTCATCCTCACGCTCTTCTTCCGATACTTTCCGGAACTGATCGATAAGGGGCATCTCTTCATTGCTCAGCCGCCACTCTATCGTCTCCAACGGGGGAAGGATGTACGCCATGTGTTCAGTGATGTGGAGAAGGGAGGTGTATTGAGGGAGTGGGGGATAGGGCGAGGGGCGTTGGAGGCAATAGAGGAGGGGGAAGGGGAGGAGATTGAAGGAAAAGAGGGAAAGGAGACACCACGGAAGGTGGGGGTGCGGGTGCAGCGCTACAAGGGTTTGGGAGAGATGAATGCGGTGCAACTATGGGAGACGACGATGGATCCGGAAAACCGCATTATGCTCCAGGTCACGATGGAAGACGCCGAGAAAGCGAATGCCGTCTTCCAAACTCTCATGGGCGCCGAGGTGGCTCCCCGCCGCAAGTTCATCCAAACCCACGCAAAGACGGTGAAGAATCTGGATGTTTAGTCTTCATCAAATTCCGGTCCCATCTGATCTTTGATGACATACGTATCGAGCTTTGATTTGCCGATGAGACGTAGGACTTCGGGGATGGCGGTTTCATATTGGATCTCTTTCTGTTTTCCCGCTTTCATATCGCGGAGAATGATCGTTCCTTTCTTCGCTTCCAATTTTCCGAGGACCAATGTATAGCGCGCCTCGAACTTGTCCGCGAGGCCCATCTGACTTTTGAGGCTTGCCTCACCGAGGGCGCCTAATGTATGAACCCCATTTTCCTGGAGCTCCGCAATGAGAAGGAGACACTGCTTCTTCGCATCGGGACCAAGTTGCGCGACGAAGACGTCGATGTGATCTTTATTGGGTACGCGGACGCCGGCCTCTTTCATATGCCAGATCATCCGTTCTACGCCTCCGGCAAAACCGACGCCGGGCGTTGGTTGACCTCCGAAGAGTTCCAAAAGTCCGTCGTATCTTCCCCCTCCGCCAACGGCATTTTGCGCTCCCAGAGAGCTGTCCCAGAACTCGAAAACCGTCTGTGTGTAGTAGTCGAGACCGCGAACGAGCAGGGTGTTCTCCGTATAGGGAATATTGAGGATCGTGAGGCACTCAAGGAGAGTTGCGTGATACTGCTTGCTTTCATCACTCAAAAATTGCGAGAGCGTGGGAGCGCTTTTGAGAATGAGTCGTGTGTCCTCCTCCTTCGAATCGAGGAGACGGAGGGGATTTGACTCAAGTCGAATACGATCAATCTCCGGAAAGCGGCTTTCCTTTCCGATGAAGAAATCACGGAGAGCGGCGACATAGGCTTTTCGGCTTTCCGCAGCGCCAATGTTATTGATTTGGAGCGTGAGGCGGGAGAGGATCCGGATATCGCTGAACACTTTCGTAAGGATATGGATAAGTTGCGCATCAAGGCTGGGATCTTTGAGGCCAATAATTTCAAAATCGAACTGATGGAATTGCCGATAGCGGCCTTTCTGTGGACGGTCATAGCGGAAACACTGGCCTATGGCATAGAGTTCCACTGGTTGTGGGAGCTGTTGCATTCCGTGCTCGATGTAGGCTCGGCAGATACCAGCGGTGAACTCGGGTCGCAGGGCATACTCACGTTCTTTTCCTTCCTCATCGCGTTTACCGCTCACGGTAAAGAGCTCCTTCTCGACGATATCCGTATGTGCGCCGATCCCGCGCTCAAAGATGCCACGCTCTTCAAACATCGGAGTATCGATCCGCTTAAACCCCGCTTGTCGTGCCCGGTGCCGCACGGCCTTCTTGATGTACGTCATGTACTGGTGATCCTCGGGGAGGACATCGTGGGTACCTTTGGGGGTACGAAAAAGTGGCTGGGACATTCCTTCTCACTATAGCGGGATATGTTCAGCATTCACATCCCATCGGTATGACGTTACTATGGGTATCGTGGCGGGAGTAGCTCAGTTGGTTAGAGCGTCTGGCTGTGGTCCAGAAGGTCGTGGGTTCAATTCCCATCTCTCGCCCCATGAATCAGAACGCCGAAGGCTTCACGCCTGCGGTCGTTCAGCAGAATTATGCCGAGCACCATTCGGCGTACGGTTCATGGCACAGCCATGCACCACGACTGGTTCCGCAAGACCAACATGCTGTTCCAGGCGGACAATACGATCTTCGTGCTGTTCGAGACGGTCTTTGAAAATGCCCTTGAAGTCATGCACGAGGTTCTCCGCCACGACGTTGAAGTGCTGTACCAGTCTTGTCTCCATTGCCTGTAAGTCTTTCTTCGTTGCCACTGCTTGATCATCCTTTGGCATGTGGGAGGATAGTACTAAAGACTCCACATGAGTGCAATGCCCGCAAGCATTGCAAGAAGTTGAACCAGGGAGCTCTTGGCCTTTGGTTCCTTGTGCAGTTCGGGGATGAGGTCGGAACCGGCAATGTAGAGGAAGTTCCCTGCTGCGAGGGGTAAGAGCATGGTCTCGATTCCTTGCACGCGCCCGTGCAGGAGGAGAATGGCGGCGGCGCCGAGGAATGCCGTCAGCGCAGAGAGAAAGTTCCAAGCCAGCGCTCGGGCGCGGCTGTACCCGCTGTGGAGGAGCACGGCGAAATCGCCGATCTCCTGCGGAATTTCATGCAGGATGACGGCGACGGTCGTCGCGAGGCCGAGTTCGGGAGAGATGAGGTACGCCGCCGCAATCGCCATTCCGTCCGTCATGTTGTGGATGCCGTCCCCCATGAGCATGAGGGTGCCGACGGGACTTCGATGGCGGCAGTCGAGATTGTGACAGTGATGCCAATAGATGAATTTTTCGACAACGAACGACAGGAGAATGCCGAGCAAGACGAGACGAAAAGAGGCGCCAATTTCCGGAAGGATGTGGAGGAAAACGTTCGCGAAGAGCGCGCCCGCGGCGAAACTGACGAGCGAGAGCAGAATCTTTCGAAGGAAAGATTGATGCAGAGAGAGGAGGAAGACTCCCGTGAGCGATGCGAGACTGACGGCGAGAACACTGAAGAATATGTTGACAGGTGCGGTGAACATGAGAGAGGAAATGATGGCAAAAATATAGCATAACAATCAAATTGTGGATATTTCGCGCCGGGTGCATCACATAGTGGCGCCGCTCCTCGGTGGCATGGCGCTTTCCTTAGTCGGAACTGGAGGCGGTGGTGGGGTGGGAGCAGCGATGGGCGTTTTTGAAACTGGCTGCTGGATCATGGGCGATGCTGGTATTGGTTTCGGTGGTGCAGGAGGGGTCGGTGTTGGCAATGGGGCAGTGGGTTTGGGAGATGGTTTGAGTGGTGGAGGAGGTTGGGGGGCAGACGGTTCTGGAGTCTTTGGTGCCTGTTGTAGAGGAGGTGGGATGGGGGCGGGAGAGGGGACAAAGGTGGGTACAGTGAGTACTGTTGGTACTAAAGCGGGAGCATCAGCTGGATTTGGCGTTGGTGATTTGACTGCTGCTGGAGGGGAAGCCGGAGGAGTAACAGGGAGGGCAGGTGGGCTTTTCTTCATCCAGTTCGGTGTACTGGAAGTAGATTTGGGAGGTGTAGTGGGTGTTGGAGGAGAAGGGAATTGGGTGGAGGACGGAGTAGCATTAGTAGTAGTAGTAGTAGTAGGAGGAGGAGATGATGGTTGTGGTTTTGCCGGAGGAGGTGAAGCAGCAATTTTCCTTTTCCACAGACGCTTCTTCACTGTATTGGATGCCCACGCAGCAATAAAGCCGATAGCGGCGAGCCCTGCTGCAACGCCGAGGATTATCAGGGCGGTACGCAAGAAGGATGTATGTGGAGGAGGAATGGGATCAGTGGGAAGCGCAGGGGATGGAAGGCTTATATTTGGGTCTTGGATCAGGGGAGCCTTAAGAGGAATTGCTACCGTGCGCGCAGCAAGCTCCTGTCCTGTCTCCAGGTTCCGGATAGAAAGGTGAACATTGTACGTGCCATACGCTTCGTACTCATGGAGGGGCTGTTCCTCAACACTCTCGGCTCCGTCGCCGAAATCCCAACGGAACATGAGAGGAATAGCTGGGGTGCCAGAATCCTCGAATTTGGGGGAGAAGAGGATGGACTTCGGTCCTTGTTCTTCTATAGAGATTTGCACGCGACTAACGAAGAGGCCGCGTTGTTTTGCATATTCTGCAGTGAGGACAGAAAGCGTTTGGGTAAGTGGCGTGAAATCTGGTGTGTCGGCATGTACCGTGACGTCCCGTTGTTCCAGAGGAGAAGTGAACCAGAGATAGAGTGGCGTTTTAGAAGTCTGAAAGAATGTTCCGTCATTATCGACGTCGTTGGTGAGAATATCGTCATTGTTGGCGTCATTCTGTGAGTCAAGATCAATAGACAGATGGGGCAGGTCATCGCGCAGAGGAGTGAGGAGGAGGAGCGCTTGGTTCGGAGGGAGGATGATGAGGCCATCATCCCGTTTCTCCGGTGTAGTGCGTACCAGGGAATTGTCAGGCGGAGTCTCTTCTGTCGGCGGAGGAGCCTCCGTTTGGAGCTGGGTTTGTCTTGGTTGTACATCGATGATGAAGACGCGCCGAAGCGCCGTTTGTCCAGTAGGATCGCCAACTTCTGCATTCAAGGTAAAGCGTCCCGGATTGATGAGGCGGGTGCTGTAGAACGCATTGCGTCCGACTTCGAGGAAGTTGCGGTCATGGGTCAATATCCAGCTGTAGGTTGCGGAGGGGAACGAATGGATGGGAAGGATTTCAAGGATATTTCCAGTTTGGATCTGGATGGTTTCATTCGGTTTGGTCCCAACTCCGTCATTGAAGAGCTGCGCTGCAGCGATTGCCGAACCGAGGCTTGCGAAAGTGAGGGTGAGTATGAATAGCCGGCGACAATGAGGATGAAGGAGCATCGTTTATCCGAGTTGCTGGATTAATCCGATAATGGCCTTTGCAAAGAGGATGAGGAGGAGACCGACTATAGAGTACAGCACTCCTTTCTTCGCTTTTCCGGCCATCTGTTCGTTACCGATGCTGATGATGAGGAGAACGCCGCAGGCGATGATGGAAACAGCCGCAAGAAGGCCGAGGATGTTCATGACGGCGCTGATGGCATTGAGGATGAAAGGCTGCAATTCACTTTGTGAGACTCCCTGAATATTTTGGGCTGCATCTATTCCTTCCTGCAGTCCTCCACCTTGAAATACTTGTGCGTGGATGCGATTGGGAAGTGTAAGGAGGGTCGGGTAAATGAGAAATGCGGTGAACATAGATGCAATGTGCGTATAACGAAACATTGTAGCAGAAAAACGCAGAAATCTCCAATTTGCATCAGAAGGACGGAAGGGGATAGTGTGCGGATATGTGGCTTCGCCGTGCGGGAGTGTCGGCGCTCCTTGTAACGGATCGGACGAATGTCCGATACTTGACTGGAATTGATATAAGTTCTGGTTTGATATTATTGAAGAATACTGGTGGAACACTTTTTGTGGATGATCGCTACATTGAATGCGTGAACGACGCATGGAGTGGGATGACGGTGCGGCATGTTCGTGAATTGTCCGATGTCCTGCGCCGCGTCCGGCGGTGCGGGTTCGAGGCGGAGCATGTCACGGTCGCCCGGCGCGAAGCCTGGAAAAAGAAATTCCCGCAGACGCTCTTTGTCCCCTGTAATGACGTCATCGAATGCAGGCGGCGTCAGAAGCGACCGGAAGAGCTACGCGCTCTTCGGCGTGCCGAGCGTATGACAGAGGAGATGCTGCGTCGTGTGTCTCCTGCTCTTCGGCGAGGTATGACCGAGCGGGAGCTCGCGTGGAAACTTCATGTATGGGCGCACGATTGCGGCGCTGATGCGCTCGCTTTCGATCCTATCGTGGCATTTGGCTCCAATACGAGCCGGCCACATCATAGTCCGACGAGTCGACGTCTTCGAAAAGGCGATCTTGTGCAGATTGATGTCGGAGCCAGGTTCCGTGGGTACTGCGCGGATCGCAGCATGGTGTATTTCACTGGCGAACCGACGGCGTTGCAGAGGAAAGCAAGTGCGGCAGTTCGGGATGCGCTCGTAAGCGCGAAAGCCGCAGTGCGGGTGGGTGTAGAGAATCGCGCACTCGATCGCCTTGCCCGGCGCATCCTGAAGAGCCATGGGTTTACCGAGGAATTCTGTCATGCGCTTGGTCATGGCGTTGGTCTCGAGGTGCACGAAGGGGTCACTCTTTCAGGAAAAGTCACACGGACAAAGCTTTTGCACAATGAAGTCATCGCCATTGAACCCGGACTCTACTTCCCGGGGCAGTTCGGCATGCGGTTCGAGGAGATGGTGTATGTGGAATGAGGAATGTTGTGCTATAATGACCAGATGCCTTTCCGTCGGATTGTCTTGGTTCTCGCAGGCATTCTCTTCATCCTTCCGTATTCGGCATACGGTGACACTGCTGCAGCGCCGTACGAGCAGGAATTCGTCGCCACGGCATACTACTCTCCTGTTCCGGGACAGTGTTGCTACGTCACGGGCGGTCTTGCGGCGGATCGGGTTGTGAATGGTGTCGGTGTGCGCGCGGCGGACGGGACGGACGTCTATCCGGGAATGGCGGCGGCGCCGGCGGCGTTCCCGTTCGGAACACGCATCGCCGTGCCCGGCCTGGGGGTCATGGAGGTGCACGACCGCGGCGGAGCGATCGTGGAGCTTCCCGGCGGCGTCCACCGGATTGATGTCTGGGCGGGGCACGGGGAGGAGGGCCTTGCGCGGGCACTCGCATTCGGCGTGCAGCGCTTCCGGGGAACGGTGTATCCCGCGGGAGCGCCGCAGCCGCCGGTTGCGCTGGACATTGTGCGGCTGCCGGCGCCGTTTGCGCGGCTGAAGACGTACGCGCGCGCGGAGGGGCTCCTCGGCGCGCGTCCGCACGCGGGTGGGCAGGGATATTCCGTCGCGCTCCTCCAGCAGTACCTGCGTGGACTCGGCTATCTCACGCATCCCGTAACGGGCCTCTTCGGTCCGGCGACGGAGGCGGCGCTGCGGACGTTCCTCTCCGCCATGCGCCTCGATGTCCCGTCAGGCGAACTCACGGAGCGCGCCACGGCGTTCCTTCTTGCGGCGACGAGGAGAAAAGACGGCGCGAGGAACGTCATTCATACGGTCCACAGCGGCAGCTCGCCGCGCGCCGTGCGCGCGGCGCAGAAGGCGCTGCGCCTCCTCGGCTTCTACCGCGGGAGGACGCACGGAACATACGACGACGCGCTGTTCCGGGCGATCCTCGCGTTCCAGCAGGGCGAGCATCTCGTTGGCGCGGCGGACGATCCCGGCGCCGGACGCATCGGACCTCTCACGAAAGCGGCGCTCGAGCGCGAGCGCTTCCGGATCCTCGTCGCGCAGGACGCCGAACATCTCCTCCTCCGTCACCGCATCCGGGAACGCATGCGGGAGAGCGGGGAGAATATCGACCGATTCCTCGCGGAGGGCGACACGGGGTCGGATGTGCGTATCCTCCAGCAATTTCTCACGGAGCGCGGCTTCTTCCCGCGGGAGAAGATCAATGGCGCCTTCGGTCCTCTCACGAAGTCCGCGGTGCTTGTATTCCAGATGGCCGAGGGGCTGGTGCGAAACGCTTTGGACCCCGCCGCAGGCTACGTGGGGCCGGGGACGCTCGCGCGGCTGCAGGACGGGAAAATCCGGGAACTTTACGCGAAGGTGCGGGCGGAAGGGTGGGGCGTTCTCTGAAAAATGCCAATGTGTCGTGGTGAGCGTAGATGACACGAGCTCAGAGTGACACTAGGATGGAGGTGAACATGCGTTTGAATGCTATCGTCCTACTTCTTGCATGTATCCCCCAACTCGTGTGGGCGGAGGGGGAGGGGGTGACGCGTCGTGAAGGATTTTTGATGATCTGGGCCGGGATCAGCCGCGCAGTCACCGATGTCGCAGAGGAGCCCTTCGCCGATGTTCCGGAAGGAAGCGCGGGGTTTGGGGAAATCACGTTTGCAAAAGCACGGGGTGTGCTCGATGGGGACTTATTTCACCCGGAAGAGCCGCTACCCCTGAATGATGCGCTCCTCTGGCTCTTTCGGACGCGGAATGTCGCGGATCCGGAGGTGTTGCGGTCGGATGACCTTCCTCTCCTCGTCCGCCGCTATCCTCTTGTGCCGCCGGAGGAGAATCTGTCGCGCGCCGTTGCCCGGGAAGAGATACTGCGCCTCGCGCAGCAGCTCGATGCGTTCCTTGCCGCGGAAGAGCATCGCGTGAGCCTCTACGCGGAGGACTTCCACGGCGACCACACGGCGTTCGGGGAAATTTTCGACATGTACGCCTTCACCGCTGCGCACCGGACGCTACCGCAGAACACGCTCCTGCGCGTGACGAACGTGGATAATGGAAAGAGCGTGATCGTCCGGATCAACGATCGCGGGCCGTACATCCCCGGCCGCGATCTCGATCTCAGTCTCGCGGCGTTCACGGCGATCGCGCCGCGGTCACAGGGAGTCATCCGTGCTCTGTTCGAGCGGCTGGGCGATAGTGTGGTTATTGGTCCGTGTGGACTTCCCGAGAGATATCAGAAGCGCATTACGCGGGACATCCGGTTCCACCGCGGCGTGCCGCACGCGTTGCCGCTGGGGGAATCTCTGGTGCTCTCCGCGAACCGCCCATTCGTCGTCCGGCGCGTGCGCTATCCCGATGGTACGGTTTGGCGCATCGAGGACTGGGTGCTCGAGAAGGAACGCTTCACCTTCCGGCCTTCCATCGTCGGAACCTATATTTTCCGCATAGGGACACCGTACGGTCGCAGTCGGGATATGCGGATGGAGGTGGTACGGTGCTCGGGAACATCCCCTCTCCCATTGGGAGAGGGTTAGGGTGAGGGGTATAGTGGTGATGTATGGATTTCGGCAAGCTCCGCGACATGTACCGCCTCCAGCGGGAGGCGAAGAAGGTGAAGAAGGAACTCCAACGTGTGCAGGTGGAAGCGGAGGGAAGGTATGTGAAAGTCATCACGAATGCAGAGCAGGAAGTGGTGAGAATCGAGGCGCTCCGTCCGTCGCCATCGGATGCTGATCTCTGTGCGGATATCAAGGATTGTGTCAATAGATGCATGAAGAAAGCGCAGGTCTATGCGGCGGAGAAGATGAAGGGAGTGATGGGGGAGATGGGACTACCTGGCTAACTTCAACACATTTTTTAAAAAGAACAATTGCAGATGTCCGCATGGAACGCGAGCATGCGGGCAGCCCGAAAGGAGGTGGCACATGGTGTGCCATGATCTGCTGAAGAAAGCGGCAACGATTGCCGGGTGCGTCAGCTACCTCGCTGGCGTGGTGAGCCTGGCTCATCACCTTCTGACGCACTGGAATGCGGGGTGGGCGGTCGTCGCCGTCCCCGCGAGCGTCGCTGTCGCGGCCGTCGCCGGGTGGGCGTTCCACCAGGCCGGCAAGTAGGCGAACTCGTCGTGCTCTTGGCGGCACATCCTTGGATGTGCCGCCCTTTTGCTATGCTCTCCTCGTGCGCCGTCTTTTCGTTCTCCTTCTTCTCAGCATTATTGCCGGCGGGTTCCTCTGGTATCGCCATGCACTGGGTCCGGTGGATTCCATGAGCACGGCTGAGCGGCCAGTGAAAATTTCGGATGGAATGTCGGTAGGAGGTATTGCGGATATCCTCGAGGAGAAAGGCATCGTTCGCTCATCGACGGCTTTCCATCTTTTCGTGCGTCTCCGCGGTGTGAGTAAGAACCTGCAAGCGGGGAATTTTGTTCTGAGTCCGGGCATGAGTGCCGCAGAGGTTGTTTGGATTCTCCGAACAGGAAAGGCGCGGGAAATTGCCGTAACGATTCCCGAAGGTTTCACAATCAAAGACATCGATGCGCTTCTTGCGGGGAAAGACCTCATGGAACCCGGGGCGATGCTCGACTGTGCGCGGCGCTGCGATTTTTCCTCCTTCGAGTTCCTTCCTCCCCCAAAAGGGTTGGCACCCCGTGGTGGGCGTCTCGAGGGCTATCTTTTTCCCGATACGTACTATGCGGAGCCTGCGAACTTCGTCCCGAAGTTCTTCCTGGAGCGGATGCTCGGAGAGTTCCGGAAGAAGGTGGCAGAGGGGTTAAAGGATGATTTCAGAAAATCCGAACGTTCATTGCACGAGGTTGTCACGATGGCGTCTCTCATCGAGGAGGAGGCGAAAACCGATGAGGAGCGGCCGGTGATCGCTGGCATCCTGTGGAAGCGCTTCGATGCTTCTACGGGACTCGGCGTCGACGCCGCCGTCCGGTACATCCTCGAAAAGCCCGCGGGTACTCTCACGGCGGAGGACCTCGCGACGCATTCCTCCTACAATCTCCGCAGGTTCCGCGGCCTTCCGCCCGGCCCCATCGCGAACCCCGGCGTCGCAAGCATCCGCGCCGCACTCCGTCCGCAGCCATCGGACTACTGGTACTACCTCCACGGAAAAGACGGAAAGGTGCACTATGCCGTCACAAATGACGAACATAATGCGAATAAAGCACGGTATCTTCGGTAAAATTCCCTCAACCCTCACCCTGCCCTCTCCCTTCAAATGGAGAGGGCGTCCAAGGGAACCACAGCAAAACCGCCACCTATAGTTTCCCACGGGGGACGGTTTGTGTTTGCTGTTACCGCACTGATGCGAGTATCAACGGGTAACATCATCATTATAACACAAATCCGCATCGGAATACAGGGGTTTTTCTGGACTCTTTTCCATGATATAATAAAGAAAAACACCACTATGCTCACAACGCTCCCCACAGGAGATTCCCACTACCATCGTCTGAAGATCGGCGTGATGGGTTCGGCGACCGGTCCGCAGATCGAAGATCCGAAGGCGCGGGAATCGGCAAGGACTCTCGGGCGGGAGATTGCGAAGCGCGGGCATGTGCTCATCAATGGGGCGTGTCCCGGTCTCCCGTATGAGGCGCTCTTGGGGGCGAAGGAGGAGAAGGGGTTCACCGTGGGTATTTCCCCGGCCTTCTCCGAATACGAGCACGTGCACGAGTACGCATCCCCCCATGATAATGACTTCATCGTCTACACGGGAATGGGTTTCATGCAACGGGACATCATCAACATTCGTTCGTCCGATGGAATCGTCATCATCGGCGGCGGCATCGGGACGCTCAATGAATTCACGGTGGCCTACGATGAGGGGCGTCCCATCGGGATTCTTACGAATACGGGTGGAATCAGTAACTCCGTGCCGCACGTCATTGAGGACCTCTGCAAGCGCAAGGTGCCGCCGAACATGGTGTTCGATGACGATCCGGCGAAACTCCTCGATAAACTGGAGACCTCGATCCGCACCTTCCCGCTCCCCATCCACGAGGATGGCCGCGTGCGGGACAAGAGGAATGGGGAGAGGGATTAATCACCCCTCCTTCGTCACCCAGCGAATGGGGGTCCCCTCGAATGCGAAGGTCGAGCGCAGGCGTTTCTCCAGGTAGCGAAGATCGGAGAGAGAAATGCTTTTGAGAGTGTGCGTGAAGAGGATGAAGGTCGGTGGGATGTCCTTTCCTTGAGTGAGGTGCTTCACGGAAGAGAGCTTTGCGGCTACGTCGCCGTGCGCGATGCTCTCATACCAACGGTGGAGTTCTCGCGTGGGAATGCGGCAACGCAAATTGCGGGCGACGACGTCGATCCATGAGAAGAGTTTGCTCAGCCCCGTGCCATTTTTTGCCGAGACGGCGAGGAAGGGGCAGAAGGCGCAGAAGGGAAGCTCCGCAGCAATGCGTTGGAGAGAGGGATCGCGTTCGCCAAAGGGGACCGCGTCGATCTTATTAATGAGGATGATGAGTCCTTTTCCCTCATCGAGTGCGAGCCGCGCGATCCGTTTATCCTGGCGGGTCACGCCTTCTATGGCATCAAGCACGAGGACGGCTACGTCGCCGTCAGCAATAGCCTGAATACTCCGAAGATTTGCGTACCACTCGATGCCACGATCGTCATTCGCTCGACGGCGAATGCCTGCGGTATCGACGAGGGTGTAGGTTTTCCCTTCGCGCTGTACCAGGGTATCCGATGCATCGCGGGTGGTGCCCGGAACTTCAGAGATGAGACGTGGGGAAGTTTTTCGATCTGCGGGAGACATCAGGGCATTCACCAGGGAACTCTTCCCGACATTCGGCTTCCCGATGATGGCGATGCGAGGCACGGCGGACGTGTCTCCTTGGGGAGTTTTTTCAAAATGGAGCTTGCGGAGGTTATCAATAATCGCATGCCGAAGCTTGTCGATCCCGAGGTTGTGGAGGGCCGAGAGAGGGAAAATTTCTTCCGCGATGCCGAATGCGTAGCACGATGGGAGGAGGGAATCTGCGAGATCCTGCCGGTCACACTTCGTGAGGACGAGGAGGACAGGGACGTGGCGCCGCCGCTTCTTTCGGAGAATGTCGACGGTCGCATAGTCACTTCCTGTGAGTTCTTCCTTGGCATCCACGGTGAAGAGGATGAGATCGGCATGGGCAAGGGCAAGGAGCGACTGTGCGGCGACGTCATCCTCGAGGTCGTGATCGGAGGAGCCGCCGCCAATGCCGCCGGTATCGAGGAGGAGGTAATCGAGAGCGGGTGTTTCCACTGTGCGCGCGACCAAGTCGCGGGTTGTCCCGGGGATTTCGCTCACGATCGCCAGGCGTTTCCCGACGAGTCGGTTAAACAGTGTCGATTTGCCCGTATTGGGACGCCCAACGATTGCGACAGTCGGAATGCGAGACATACCATTATTCTGCCCTATTCCTAGCCTAGTTCCCAGTCCCTATATCAGTCCCACCCTTCATCGCTTTCTCTGAAAAATGAGATGTGTTATATCGGACACCAAACCAATATGTCATTGATGGCATCGGCTTGGTAGGCCCCTTGGGTGACCCCTTGGGAGGTCCGGGTTCTTGTGCGAATGGTGTTCCATGCATGTCCATTTCCAACAAGATCCATCCTTTTCATATTGTAATACTGTGAATTGCCCGGAATAGCTTCATACACTAGCTTAAAGCAATGTGCGGCGTGATTACAACTTGAGTCAGGATACTTCTTCGTTCCGTCGGGATTCATTGTCCATAGCTCATTATGGACCATGCGGACAACACATTCCAGCGTATCATCAATCGACATGGTACGACCATTATGACCTGGCCGGGAGCACTGATCTGTAATAACTTTTTTACCATTTTCTGAAATAGGACATGCGTTATCAAGCAAACCACAAGCTGATATTATATCAAATACTGGCACGTTCACACTGAACTTGTGCCAGCACATCAACCATCGCGCAAGACCTGGTTTTCCTTCACGATAGATTCTGCATCTATAATCTAACAAGGGCGGATCGTCTTTACACTTTTGTGCCTGATTTGCCGCCTGATTCCTATCCAAAATATCCGCCGTAAGAATATTTCCATTCAACCTTGTGCTATTGTCCGTGGCACCACAGCCGCATAATGTTACAGCTAATGGACCATTGTCCCCGCCACCTAAGCAGATTTTGTTGTCTTTGACCAACTCGCCGTCCTTGCACAACGGATTTAACTCTACATGGGTGTGTGAGACGGAGTTAAAGACGGTTTCGGCGACTTCCTTGATCCCGGCCCACATCTTTCCAACGAGCGTTGATGGAGGTTCGATAACAGGAGACACACTGCCATCGGAGAGGTTCTTGCAACACTGCGCAGTATCGTCTTGTAGACAGTTGCCACCGCCGCACTTCGCACTCTTACAGGCTTCAGAGAATGGCTTACCAGGCGGTGTGTTTTCTTTGGTAAAAAAGGTGGTGCCTCCTTCACATTTGGGTATCAGTGATGGCGCAGTGGAACCAGAAGACTTGTACGGATCGCACTTGATGAAAACAGGTTTTTCATCTTTTTTACCAGCAAACGCACATTTCCATGCGTAGAGAGGAGTGGGAGTGGAATCCTCATCCTCATCCTCATCAGTTGGAGTGGGAGTGGGAGTAGGAGTAGCAGTGGGAGTAGGAGTGGGAGTGGAATCCTCATCCTCATCCTCATCCTCATCCTCATCATCATCCTCATCATCATCCTCCTCATCATCATCCTCATCATCATCCTCCTCATCCTCATCCTCATCAGTAGGAGTAGGAGTAGGAGTAGGAGTAGGAGTGGGAGTGGGAGTAGGAGTGGGAGTAGGAGTGGGAGTGGGAGTAGGAGTAGGAGTAGGAGTAGGAGTGGGAGTAGGAGTGGGAGTAGGAGTAGGAGTAGGAGTAGGAGTGGGAGTAGGAGTAGGAGTGGGAGTAGGAGTAGGAGTAGGAGTAGGAGTGGGAGTAGGAGTGGGAGTAGGAGTAGGAGTAGGAGTAGGAGTGGGAGTAGGAGTGGGAGTGGGAGTGGGAGTGGGAGTGGGAGTAGGAGTGGGAGTAGGAGTGGGAGTAGGAGTGGGAGTAGGAGTGGGAG
>Ga0155341_115_pt1 | contig 91263 bp, 89 predicted proteins | sample RifCSPhighO2_02_FD_106309 | JGI IMG/M metagenome (GOLD analysis project Ga0155341, IMG submission 106309) | Candidatus Peribacteria bacterium RIFCSPHIGHO2_02_FULL_55_24 | reverse complement strand
GCCGGCACAAAGGGCAGCTAACCCGCGAGGGCAAGCCAATCCCAAAAAACCGGTCTCAGTTCGGATTGTAGTCTGCAACTCGACTGCATGAAGTTGGAATCGCTAGTAACCGTGAATCAGCCACGTCACGGTGAATATGTTCCTGGGTCTTGTACTCACCGCCCGTCAACTCATGGAAGGCAGGAATGCCCGAAGCGCCTTTACCCGCAAGGGGAGGCATCACGGCAGATCTGCTGACTGGGAGTAAGTCGTAACAAGGTATCCGTAGGAGAACCTGCGGATGGAACGTTTCTGTACCAGGAAACACTGGAAAAATACATGCTCTGGTTAGTGCTTATGGAGCCATCATGCATTTTGATTGACCGAGGAGCACCCCAGCACCCTTGTGCACCGAAAGGTGTGCAGAGGTGCTGGGCTCGGACTCACCTTCTCTACTACACAATGCTGTGAAACGCCGTTGCGTTTCACCCTGAGCCTCTCGAAGAGCAAAAAGGCCTAACGGGGCATCTCGGTAGCTTCGACGAATGCACGAAGACGTTGACGGAAGAATGGGTCTTCGAGGGGTGGCTGGAGAACAGTTTCCCTCTCTTTCCGCAGGGCAGCGAGAAGATCGTCGCCGACCTCCGGATCGTGTCCTCCGTATTCTTGCAGGAGTTCCAATTCTTCAGCCGATGGTGGATTGTTCACAGGAACCATGGATCATGGTGTAGAGTTCGTCCCGGAGAGAAGCAACAGGAAGACGGTCGATGAGAGCCGCAAGGAACCCTTCGACGCAGAGACGCCGGGCTTCTTCCAGGGAAATGCCGCGCGATCCCATGTAAAAAAGATCATCTGCGGACACCTTCGTCACCGTCGCGCTGTGACGCGCCTTCACGTCGTTCGTCTTGATCTCTAGCGCCGGAACAGCGTCGACCTTTGCCGAAGCGTCCAGCATCAATATGTGCTGTGTGAGATGGGTACTCGTTCCGTCCCCGTCCTCTCCGATAACGATCGCTCCGTGACACCCGACGCGCGCGCGGCCGCAGGCGACGCCCTTCATGGCGACTTCTCCTTTTCCATGGGGGGCATGAAAGAGATTTTTGACATGGAGATTGTAGTGCTGCTCTGCGCGCGCAAGGAAGAGCCAATTGATGGTGCTCTCCCCCCCCTCGCCCGTCACTTCCGATATCAGTTCATGTTGGACATTCATTCCTCCGAAGACGGCATTCCACCAATGAATGCCCCCCCCCGCTTCCACCGCCCCATGCTGTACGAAGTGCACAGATGCGGAAAACTCCGGAGGGATGATGCTCACGACCGTCAACGTGGCGTGCGGCGCCACGGAAACGGAGAGCGTTCTCGTGTGTTTCCCGGCGGGCCCGGCTGCCACGTCCACAATGCATAGATGCGAGCCTTCCTCCGCTCGGAGCGTATTGCTGTCCACGAGGCGTAGCCTGGACACGCGTTGTCCGGGGGTTCTGATCATTGTCATATGTAATATAATGACGTATAATAATAAAGATGCTTCGCAAGAAGAAAGAAAAGCGGGAAAGCACAGAGTATATGCCGCTCTTCGAAGAGCCAACGGATCGGGATCTCTTCCGGCGCCTCGTTGTCCTCGGCATTCTCAATGAGGAAAAAGAGCGTAAGAATTGGTTCTCCGACGTTCCGCGGGGAGAGGATGGACTCAGAATCATGAACTTCAAAAAGTTTCTCGCATCGAATCGCGCATGGTACCTCTGGCTTCTTTCGCTCCATGATGACGGACATTCTCCGGAAGAAATCCGGCGAAAAAGCGCGGAGAAGGCAAGGGAGAATATTCGGAGCCTGCGCGAATACCTGCGACGCAAAGCGTCACTCTCGTAGGGCGCTCTTCCCCTCGCGTTCCCGGAGAACCTGCAACTGAATCCAGCGCCAATAGTCCTGCTGGTTTTTGGGGACCACCGCGGGGTACGGAGGAGATTTCTGCTCTCCATCCGCATCGCGGAGGAGATCCTGCGGGCCCGAAACGGCCGGCTGTTCCTGCATGTCTGCCATAGGCAAGAGGGAAAAAACGACAGTGGTATAGCAATATTTCCCATGCAGATCAAGGGGCAAGATGGGAGGTATTCTTGACCTGTCATCCAACGGAGCCTTCCATTTCAAGCTCGATCAAACGATTCATTTCCACGGCGTATTCCAATGGAAGATTCCGGATGATTGGTTCGATGAAACCATTCACGATCATTGCGAGGGCTTCTTCCTTTGGGATACCACGGGACGTGAGATAGAAGACATCTTCCTCAGAGAGTTTCCCAACGCTCGCTTCGTGGGCAATCGTGACGTCGTCATTGCGAATCTGGATATCGGGAATGGTATCGGTCCTGCTTTCGCCATCGAGGAGGAGTGCGTCGCACTGCACGTTCGCCGTACAGCCATGGGCATGTGAAGCGACTTTCAACATCCCACGGTAGACCGCCGTCCCGCCATTTTTGCTGATCGACTTACTGACAACCTTACTGCTTGTATTCGGCGCAAGATGGAGAACTTTCACTCCAGTATCCTGCCACTGTCCTTTGTTCGCAAATGAAATTGCGAGATGATCGCACCGCGCACCATCCCCCGCGAGCACCGAGCAGGGGTAGAGCATCGTGCAACCGCTCCCCATATTCCCACCCACCCACTCGATCGTCCCATCCTTCGAAACAATTGCCCGCTTCGTATTGAGGTTATAGGTATCACGACTCCAGTTCTCGACACTCGAATAGCGCGCCTTCGCTCCAGGCTTCACGAAGATTTCGACGCAGCCTGCATGCAGCGCCTGGGAACCGTACTGAGGAGCACTACAGCCCTCGATGTAATGCACGTCGGCACCCTCATCCGCGACAATCAGCGTGTGCTCGAACTGGCCCATGTTCTTGGCATTCATGCGGAAGTAGGCTTGCAGAGGATCGCGCACTTTCACGTCCTTCGGCACATATAGAAATGTCCCACCGCTCCAGACGGCGCCATGGAGCGCTGTGAACTTGTGGTCGGAAGAGGGGACACATTTCATGAAGTACTCCCGGACAAGTGCCGGATGCTTCCGCACCGCATCGTCCATGTCGAGAAAAATGACCCCGAGTGACTCCCATTCTTCTTTGAGCTTATGGTAGATGACTTCCGACTCGTACTGCGCGCCGACTCCTGCGAGGACCTTTCGCTCGGCTTCGGGAATTCCCAATCGATCGTAGACCTTGCGAATATCCTCGGGAACCTTTGCCCAATCATCGGGGGTGTCACCCTGAGCGTAGTCGAAGGGCCGGGCATAGTAGATGATGTCATCGAGATCGAGAGAAGAAAGATCTGCCCCCCATTTCGGAATTTCCTTCTCTTGGAAAATTTCCAGGCTCTCAAGTCGATGCTCGAGCATCCACTTTGGTTCCTTCTTATCAGCCGAAATTCTCCGCACAACTTCTTCATCGACTCCCCTCTTCGCCCCCTTCGCATACGGCGCTGGATTGGGAGTATCTAAGATTTGCCGATTGATATGAGCAAAGATGGGAGTCACTTTAACTCATACGTCAGCGTCACCTGTACATTGATCTCCTGCTCCCCTGCAGGAAGCGGCAGATCAGGAGCACCTCCACTCATCACTACTTTCTCCACTCGCATCATCATTGGCTGAACCCAGCCACCACCACCTTCACTGAAACCCTTGAGCCTACCTAAACGTTTCCCGAGATTGCGAGCAAGGAGTTCCGCCTTCCTCTTCGCTTCAGCTACGGCTTCCTCCCGCGCATCTGCGCGTTGTTTTTCAGGATCATCAATCGTGAATTGGACATTCCCCGCCTGGTTCGCCCCCGCATCCGTCGCCACCGTGAGGACGTCATCGACCTTTGCGAGATCGCGCACCTTCACGCGGAAACTCTGGCTCGCCTCAAACCCGCGGAAGATCTGCCCCTGCTCCGTCCAATCATAGACGGGATTCAGGGAGAAGTGCTCTGTACGAATATCTTTCTCTGCCACTCCAAGAACTTTCACTGCCTGGAAAACAGCATCCATATCTTTGCGCAATTTCTCCATGGCAACCTTTGCAGTCGGTACCCGCCCCGTCTGCACACCAAAGGAAGCCTCTGCAATATCGGGTGGGGAAAACACACGACCCTCACCGCTCACATTAATCGTCAAGTGTTCCCGATCCCGCGTTTCGACGAACTTCCCCCCGATGTATCCCAACCCAAGAAGTGTAGCAATCACAACAGGAAGCCACAGCGGCGGACGGAGAAATATGCGGTAGTCTTCCATGCTCGCCATTCTACATCCTATGTCACCCGTGTCCATTTCTCATACCCTTCCTTCTCCAGCTGCTGCGCGAGGTCCGGCCCACCGCTTTCGACAATCTTCCCGCCAATCATCACATGCACATGGTCAGGGCGGAGGTACTGGAGCATGCGCGCGTAGTGCGTGACGAGGAGAACAGAAAAACTCGCGTCTCGCAGCTGTTGTACCCCTTCCGCCACAACGCGCAGCGCGTCGATGTCGAGGCCGGAATCGGTTTCATCGAGGAGTGCAAGCGCCGGACGCAGCACGCGGAGCTGGAGGATTTCGCATTTTTTTCTCTCCCCGCCGCTGAGCCCCACGTGTACCGGGCGATCGAGGAGGGCGGAGGGGAAATGCAGGCGCTCCGCTTCTTCCGCGAGAAGGCTCTGAAAGCTCAGGAGGGATCGCGGGCGCATGTTCCGCGCCGTCGTGTGTTGCTTGTATGCCGCATAGAGGAAACTTCGGAGAGGGACGCCTGCAAGCTCCCGCGGGTATTGAAACGCGAGGAACAGTCCGCCGCGCGCCCGTGCATCGGGGGACATCGCGAGAAGATCTTGTCCTCGGAAGAGAACGCTCCCACCCGTAACCGCAGAGCGCGGGTGTCCCATGAGGGTATGGACCAGCGTGGACTTCCCGGAACCGTTCGGCCCCATTACCACATGAAGTTCCCCGGCGCCGATGACGAGATCGATTCCATGGACAATTTCCTTTCCTTCAATGGCTACATGCAGATTCTTGATAAGGAGAAGCGGTTCCACCATACTCTCCGTACCATGTCACACGTCATGTTCCACTACAATGGACAGAAGAAAGTTGTTGAGGGAAAAGAGGGGGAAACGTTGCTGAACATTGCCATCAATAATGCCATCCCCATGGAACATGCCTGCGGGGGAAACGGCTTTTGCACAACGTGCATGTGCAAAGTGAAGAACGGCATGGAACATTGCTCCAAACGCAATGACCGGGAAGAGAATATGGGAATCACTAAAGATCCATACCGCCTTGGTTGCCAGACACGCGTAAATGGAACAGGAGATGTTGTTGTGGAAGTAACGGACTGATCCCATTTACGCTTGCGCAAGTGAGAGGAGCTTCTCCTTCACTTCCTCATTGTAGGGTTCTACACGATGAATGCGGCGATACGCCTCTTCTGCCTTCTCCGCATCACCTGTCCGAAGGTAACACTCCGCAAGAAGGTGAAGGAGCTCGGTATCTCGTGAACAGGCAAGAGTCGCTTTTTCAATGTAAGGAATAGCCTCCGTAAAACACTGCGCGGCAACACATGCCCTCCCAAGCGCTGCAAAACGCTCAGGATTCTTTGTGTCCCTCTTCAGCGCCTCTTGGTACGACAGACAAGATTCCCGGTACTTCCCCTGGCGATATTCAGCAAGACCAAGAGCGGCATAGTGTGCAGGATCGTCACTATGGTGAAGAAGTTCCCTATACATCGCCTCAGCCTTTTGATCCCGGTTTGTCAAAAGGTACAGCTTCGCAAGTTGTTCTTGCACAGCCGACGTCTGTGGCTGAATCGTGAGCGCTTGAATGAGTGTGCGCTCTGCTTCCTCTTCCCTCCCATACGCCTGTAATCGTTCCGCAGTGCGCATGAGTGTACGCACCTGCTGGAATGCTGCTGTAGACACTCGCAACAGGTGCAGAGGTTTATGCATCCGAGTTTCCTCTAAAAGATGAGAGCTGCGTGCCTGCAAAGACTGAAACGGCTTCCGTATACCACGAACGAACCGTCGGACGATGTGCTGCCTCAGAAGCGCATGCAATAAGAACACTGCGCATATCCCGACAAAAGAGCCGATGAGCACAAAAACGTAGACCACAGAGCTAAAAAGTGTTTCAAGGAAACCTACCACCTCCAAAAAAACTCCGCAAGTGCCTTTCGATATCTTTTTGGCCCAAATTCCCCAAGAACGAGGAAAAGAGCGCCAAAAGTGATACAGACATCTGCGACATTGAAGAGAGGAAATGGCCAGAGAACAATGAAGTCCGTCACGACCCCATCACGGAAACGATCAATAATATTTGCCAAACCCCCTCCAAGAATGAGACTGGTGCCGATATGACAAAGAAAATGTCGTGACCACTGTTGGAAAAACCAAAGGATGGCAATAAAGGCGCCACCAATGAGAATGTACTGAAGAGGAGGGGGGAACACCACGCCGAATGCAATGCCGGGATTCGTGACATAGTCCAAACCGAACCACGAACCAAAAATCGGCAGAGGTGCGTGGAGGAAAAGATCTGCAAGAGCCTTTGTAGTCACACTGAACAGGAAGCCGACAAGTGCAGTCACAAACGACAATCGCACGCGTCAAGCCTAGAGAGGGCTGTGAACAAACACCACAGGCTATACTCCATTTTGTGCTGCGCCGGATGGATTTCCTCCTCGTCGGTATCGCTATTGGGTTAACATTCTTTGGACTTGCGATGATCGCGAGCGTCAGCGTCTTCGAGAGTCACCAAATCACCCAAAAGCTTGCCGATATTGGACTCCGCGAGGGGCCGAGTAATTCTTTCTATCTTCTCCGAAGCTTCTCGCATTTTATTGTCGGACTCATTGTTCTTGGAATCACTGCGGTTCTTCCCTACAACATATGGAAACGCACAGCAAAAATATTTTTCCTCCTGACAATTCTTCTTATTCTTGCTCTATTTCTTCCGGGAATAGGGAATGAATATGGTACAGCCAGTAGTTGGATTGTTTTCGGTGGATTCTCTTTTCAGCCATCGGAATTTCTGAAACTCAGTCTCATTTTCTATCTCTCTGTATGGCTCCAGAAACGGGAGCAGCTCATTGGAACATTCCATGAGGGCTTCCTACCCTTCGCCTCCATCCTCCTCCTATCTACCATTCCCATTGCCCTGCAACCGGACCTCGGCTCCTTCCTTATCCTTGGCGCCATCGCAGGTGTCCTTTTCTTCATTGCCGGGGGAAATGTCCTCCACATTTTTCTTGGGAGTGGACTTGCCAGCATCGTCGGTCTTCCCTTCATTCTCAATAAGGAATACATCCGCGATCGCTTCACGGTGTTCCTGTTCCCAAACTCTCCAATAATAGGGGAAACGATCGGATTCCAGATTCAGCAGGCCCTGATTGCTATCGGGAGTGGGGGAATGTTTGGACTCGGATACGGAAAATCCATTCAGAAATTCGGGTACCTCCCAGAGGTACAGGCTGACATGATCTTCTCTGCGATGGCAGAAGAATTGGGATTTTTCCGGCTTCTCATTATTTTCTTCCTCTACTCTCTCCTTGTCTGGCGTGGACTCCGTATCGCACGCTTCGCGCCGGACCGCTTCGGTTTCCTTGTCGCAACAGGCATCACCTCATTGATCGCCTCCCAAACCCTCCTCAATTTCGCAATAAACCTCTCCCTCTTCCCACTCACGGGACTCACTCTCCCATTCATCAGTTACGGAGGATCTTCTCTGGTAACCTCTCTCGCAGCTGTTGGAATTCTCCTCAATATTTCCACGTATTCCACTGAGAAAACCACCTCCCATAGATGACATGCCAAGAATCCTCGCCTGCGGAAGTGGTTCCATCGGCCATCTCTCCCCTCTCGTCGCGATCTGCCGTGCTCTTCTCGCCATGTCGCCCCAAACCGTTATCACCATTTCCTGCGGAATGCGTCCGGAAGAGAGCGAATACCTTCGCACGGAAAATTTGTCATGGAGCACACTCCCACAACCACGGCGTTCATGGTTGTTCCCACAAACATTTCTCAGGAGTTACCGTGCGGCATGTCATCTCCTCGCCTCTTTCCAACCTGACGCAATCCTCAGCCGCGGAGGCGCTATCAGTGTCCCCCTCTGCCTCGCTGCCGCGAGGAAGCATCTCCCCATCATCATCCATGAATCAGACAGTATGATGGGACTGGCTACGCGTTGCACCGCACTGTGGGCACGAAACATTACAACGGGATTCACTCCGGAAAGCTACCCCCGTGTTTTCCACTCCCGCATCACCGCTACCGGAAATCCTGTGCGTCCGGTAATGACCAAGGGATCACGAGAGGAAGGCTTTCGCATCACGCGATTTTCGGGAAAACGTCCAATCCTCATCATCCTCGGAGGAAGCCAAGGCGCACAGGCAATAAATAAAGTCGTAACCACTCTTCTTTTAGAACTCACGAAACTCTGCGACATCATCCACATCACCGGCCCAGGAAAGCTCGCAGCTCGCAGCTCGCAGCTCGCAGCTCATAACGGATACTGGTCAGCCGAATATGTACACGACGAGCTTCCTCATCTGTATGCGATTGCAACGATTGCCCTGAGTCGCGCTGGTGCAGGGGTTCTCAGTGAACTCGCGGCAAACGGCATCCCATCGATCATTGTTCCTCTCCGTGGGCTGGCGCAGGATCACCAATGGCACAATGCCCATTTCTTTGCTCGGCTCAATGCCTGCATCCTCCTGGAACAAGAAGAGCTCGCCAAGCAACTCGTTGCGGAAATCCGGAGAATACTCGACGACCCTGCCATTCGCACAAAGCTCAGAGAAAATTTCCTCTCTCTCCATCATCCAGATGCCGCTCGACATATAGCAGAAATTGTTTTAAAAAATATTGCATAATCCTCGAGGACTCACTACCCTGCTTACAATCTATGTATAAGTTAATCTTGCCTCTTCTTGCTTTGGTATTGCTCCTCGGCTGCACAAAATCTCCCCCTTCCAAACCGTCCCCGTCCTCTGCCATGGAAGAGAATACTATCCTCCTCACAGGAAAGCACACACTCATTCTCCACACGTCAGAGGGGAATATGACCCTGGAACTCGATGCGGCCGTCGCCCCGAAGACCGTCACAAATTTTGTGACACTCGCAAATAAGGGATACTACGACAACCTGACCTTCCACCGTATCATTCCTGACTTCATGATCCAGGGAGGCGACCCGAAAGGCGATGGAACGGGAGGAGAAAGCATCTTCGGAGAGACGTTCGAGGATGAAATCAACGAGATGAAGCTCGTCCGCGGAACGCTTGCCATGGCAAACCGTGGGCCGAACACGAACGGGAGCCAGTTCTTCATCGTCCATGCTGCCGCCACCACCTGGCTCGATGGCCGCCACACGGCCTTCGGGAAGGTGACGGAGGGTCTCGATGTCCTCGACGCAATCGCCGCCCTCGGCGACGAGAGTGGAAAACCCAGCAAACAGGTAACCTTCACGGTGGAGGTGACTGAGGTGAGGTCGTAGCTTCTGCATGCGTACTCGCTTCGCACCCTCTCCAACGGGTTTGCTCCACGTCGGAGGATTGCGTACGGCCCTCTACGCTTGGCTCCTCGCAAAGAAATCGAAGGGGCAATTTCTCCTGCGCATTGAGGATACCGATCAGGAGCGTTCCATCCCCGGAACTATCGAGAGTATTCTTCGGTGTTTACAGTGGGCGGATATCGTTCCAGATGAAGGCGTCACGCTCGAGAGAGGCATGATCGCACAGAAAGGACCGCATGGGCCGTACATTCAGTCGGAACGGAAAGAACTCTATCAAGAGCACGCGCATCACCTCCTCGCTCAAGGCCACGCCTATCGCTGTTTCTGCAGTAAAGAACGACTGGAGAGTATGCGGAAAGCACAGGAGGAACGCCATCAGTCACCCATGTACGACCGCCACTGCATCGCCATTCCCAAGGAAGAAGCCGAGCGACGCACGAAAGACAATGAGCCAAACGTCCTGCGCATGAAGATCCCGGATGGTCCGGCGATCACCATGGACGACGCCATTCGAGGAACCTTGCGCTTTGAACGCCACACCATCGACGATCAGGTGCTCCTGAAGAGTGACGGGTTCCCAACGTATCATCTCGCGCACGTCGTCGATGATCACCTGATGCAGATTGACCTCGTCCTCCGCGGCGAGGAATGGTTGAGCAGCCTTCCTAAACACATCCTCCTCTTTCAATTCTTTGGATGGACTCCGCCAGAATATGCACATGTCTCCCTCCTTCTTAATAAAGATCGTACGAAACTCAGTAAGCGGCAACATGCTGTGTCTGTCGAAGAGTACATTGCAAAAGGGTATCTCCCACAGGCACTCCTCAACTTCCTCGCCTTGCTCGGCTGGAGCTCGGGAACGACACAGGAAATATTCTCTCTCCAAGAACTCATCGAAGAATTCTCCCTCGATCGTGTACAGAAAGCAGGGGCAATTTTTGATACGGAGAAACTCGATTGGCTCCAGGGACAGTGGGTCCGTAAACTTGCTCCTGAAGAATTCTTCGCCTACATTCGTCCCGCCATCGAGCAGCATCTTCCTGAGGCATTGGTTGATCCCAACCTCCCCAAAAAACTCCCTCTCATTCAGGAGCGCATTACCTTCGCTCATGAGGCACCGGACATGCTCGCATACTTCTACAGAGTCCCAACAGTGACTGCTGAGCTCCTCGTGAATGAGAAGCAAGGCGTTACACAAGAAAATCTCCCACAGCTCCTCCAGATCGCCACGAGCGTGCTTCAGGATACCGCTCCCGAGTCATGGACGGAGGAGCATCTCCTAAAAACCTTTCGTGATACTGCAAAATCTCACAGCCTCAAGCTCGGCCAACTACTCTGGCCCCTCCGCGTCGCCCTCACTGGCCGTGCCTACAGCCCGGGAGCCGTGGAGGTCACTATGGTATTAGGGAAAGAGACATCCATCAAACGCATCTGCTCCGCACTTTCTCCTGGGTAATACCAGCAGTATACTCGCCTCATGTCCCCCATCCTCGCGCCACAGAAGCCCGTCGAAATCTCCCTCAAAGTCGATCAGCAGAGAGCCATCGTCGAGGGGAAAACCTCCGTACCATTCCAGACCTTCATAACCCTCGTCCTCCAACGGAAGGTTCTCCCTCTGATGAAGCAATGGGGGAAGGAACCGGTGATCGTGAACAGCGAACTCCTCACGGGCCTTGCCAGCGCCCCACAGGACTCGGTTGAAAACCGGACGAAGCTCCTCCTCGTGACCCTTGGCCTCGGCACAGTCCTCGGCGTCTTCGCCCTCAGTTCCGCTCAACTGACGCTCACCTTCCTCAATACGGGCCTCCGGCAGCGGGAATTCCTCATCATTTCCGGTGGTCTCCTCGGCCTTGCCATCCTCACGGTCATGTTGGGACGTCTCCAACGCACGCAACGGAATGATAGGATCGAGGAAACAATCGAGAAAATTGCGTCGATGTTGCCGAAATAACGTGAGAATTTGGAATTAAGAATTGAGAATTAAGCATTGGTCATTGATACTTGCGGCGTGGAAATACACGAACACGTTCCTCTCGGCCCCAAGACCACCATGCGTATTGGCGGAACCGCGCGGTACTTCGCGGATCTCCGCACGCAGAGAGATGTAAAGGACGTCGTCGTATTTGCTGAAGAGAAGCAACTTCCCCTCGTCATGCTCGGAGGCGGTTCCAATACGATTTTTGCGGATGGGACGGTGGAGGCGGTTGTTGCACGTGTAACTGCGGACGGTGTAGATATTGAATATCTTCGACCAACTCTCCCTAGCCCTCCCCCCGAGGGGGAGGGAATCATTGTCCACGTCCAGACAGGTAAAATTCTTGCGTCTCTCCTAAACGAACTCGCAGAGCAGAACCTCGATCTCTCCCCCCTCACGGGCATCCCCGGCATCATCGGCGGAGCCATGTTCGGCAATGCCGGCCAGGGATTCGAGGGAACATGGATCGGATCATTCGTGAAGGACGTCACGTTCTACCATGAGAAACAGTGGAAGACATTTTCACAGAAGGAGTGTGAATTCTCCTACCGTGACAGCATCTTCAAACACTGGCCAAACCTTTCGGCCCCTCACCTTGAGCCCCGACCACAGGGAGAGGGGACACGACCTCCCATCATCTGGGCTACCACTCTCTCTGTCCCATTTCGCCCCAAAGAGAAAATCCTGGCTGACATCGATGCCATCCTCCGCCGTCGAATCGAAACCCAGCCACACATGAAGACAGCTGGTTCTTGCTTCAAGAACCTTCCGGATGGCACTCCTGCCTGGAAACTCATTGATGCTGCAAGATTCCGCGGTCATCGAGTCGGCGACATCCAGGTGGCAGAGAAGCACGCGAACTTCCTCTTGAATACCGGGAAGGCAACATTCGCCGATGCCACAGCTCTCGTCCGACAAATTCAATCACGCATCAGCAAGCCACTCAATATCGAAATGCGGTTTATTGGATCAGATGGCTCTGTAATTTTTTAGACGATTACCCACCTTACTTTCGCGGTGCCAGGCAGCACAAGCGCAGAACGATACGGTTCGGATTCATCAGGCAAGCAGTGCTGCCTGGCGAAGCGACATGGTTCGACAGAGCTCACCATGACACTTGGTTTCCCCACGCGCTGCTAGAACGGCAAATCCTCCACACGAATTTCCGAAGCATGCGCCACGCTGGGAACCTCCGTAGAAGGAGAGTCCTCTGGAGAGGATTGTGTCGCCCCCTCCTCCTGTACCACCGATTCCTGACCAATAGGAGCCTCTGTAACAGAGATATCCATCCCATCAGAACGAACGCCAAGAAGAGAAACTGTCTCTGCAACAATCTCGGTCGTGTAGCGCTTCACTCCCGCCTGGGTCTCCCAACTGCGTGTCTGGACACGACCGGAGGCGAAGACGCGGTTACCCTTCCGTATGACCTGTGCTGCCTCCTTCGCCAACTCCCCCCACACGACGATCGTGTGGAACTCAGTCCGTTCCTTCATATCTCCTGTGGCCTTATCTTTCCATCGCTCATTCGTAGCAATGCCCAATGAGAGAACGTTATGCCCACTCGTCGTCGTACGCATCTCCGGATCCCGCGTAAGATTCCCAATAACATCCGCGCGATTGAGAAGCTGGAGTGTGCGGCCACTAACCCCCGTCGGACGCTCGTGCTGCTTGTCTTTCGGATCCAGGAAAATCATATCTTGGGCAACAACCTTCGTCTTACTCCGCTTTTCCCCAGTCTTCTCATCTTCCCATGTATCTGTCTGGAGACGCCCTGCTATGAAGAGCTGCGACCCTGCACGCACGAATTGCGATGCAACATCGGCCATTCCACCCCACAACGTCACAACATGATAACTTCGCCCAAGAAGCTCCTGCCCTCCTTCGGTACGGTAGGTATACGGAACGACAATATTTAGATCGGTCACGCTTGTTCCTTGGGGAGTCTTGCGGATAGTGACCGCTTGGGTCTGATGACCAATGAGCTGAATACGGTTGAGGGAGAACATAGGATAGGATCATACTATATCCATGATGAAAGCGGAAGATTTCGTCCACCTCCATTGTTACTCTACCTATTCCCTCCTCCAGGCTCTCCCAAACCCTGAGGAAATTGTTCTCCGTACGAAGGAACTGGAGGAAAGGAGCGTTGCCCTTACGGACATTTGCTATACCTACGGACTCATTGAATTTTATCAATACGCACTACAACACTGTATAAAACCAATCCTCGGCATGGAAATCCTCGTTCAGCAGGAAAAAACTTCTTCTCCGCTTGTTCTCCTTGCAGAAACACTGGAAGGGTACGGCAACCTCCTCCAAATCGCGACAGTATCAGCTCTAAAAAGCGGCCACCCTCCCGTGGTGACGCAAGACGCCCTCAAACACTACGGTCGTGGACTCATTGCATTGACCGGCGGCACGGAAGGAGCAATCCCAAAAGCGGCTCTCGCAGAAAACGCCGCAGAGGTTCGGACACGAACAGAGCAATACCGTTCATTCTTCGGGAAAGAAAATCTCTATTTCGAGCTCCTCGATCTCCCGAGTGTCTCAGGACAGATCGAAATCAACCAGCAACTCATTCGCTTTGGGAAAGAGTTGGACGTTCCTCTCGTTGTCGGATCTGCCAGCCGGTACTGCCGCCCGGAAGATGCAGAAGCACACGATGTTCTCTTATGTATTCAGCAGAATGCCCACATCGAAGATACGAATCGTTTGTCTCTTCGAAATTCAGACTTCTCCATGCGTCCATTTGCGGAACTTGCCAATGCATTCTCTCATGTTCCACAAGCACTCGAGAATACGCGGGTAATCGCAGATCGATGCAATGTCAGCATCGAGTTTGGCTCATACCACATCCCACGCTTCCCTGTCCCGAACGGAAAAACGGAGAATGAATACCTAAGAGAACTCTCGGAAAATGGACTTCGACGCCGCTCCCCGCAACCATCCACCCTCTACGAGGAACGACTGAAGCACGAGCTTTCAATCATCGAACAAATGGGGTTCTCCGGATACTTTCTCATCGTCGCTGACTTCATAAACGATGCAAAGCAGCGTGGCATTACCGTTGGTCCAGGACGTGGCTCTGTGGCAGGTTCTCTCGTCTCATATTGCCTCAACATAACGACGATCGACCCAATTCAGCATGGACTTATCTTTGAGCGTTTCCTCAACCCCGAACGCGTTACCATGCCGGATATCGATACGGACTTTGCGGATAATCGCCGCGACGAGGTTCTCGCCTACGTCCGGGAGAAGTACGGCAGAGACCATGTTATCCAAATTTGCACCTTCGGAACGCTTGCCGCGCGCGCAGCGGTCAAAGATGTCGGTCGCGCCTACGGTATGCCATTCCTGGAAATGAATCAGCTCGCAAAGCTCATCCCGGAACGTCCAGGAACAAAATTGCAGAATGCACTGGAAACCGTGGAACTGAGGAGCGCCTACGAGAGCAATGACACATACCGACGCATTATTGATACTGCATTGAAACTCGAAGGCAAAGCCCGCCATGTCTCCATCCATGCCTGCGGCGTCATAATCACAGAAAAACCAGCACGGCACTACACCGCTCTGCAGCGCGCCCCGAAAGATGAACAGACAATCATTACACAGTACGCCGCAAAGCCACTGGAATCTTTGGGCATGTTAAAAATAGACTTTCTTGGACTGACAAACCTCACCGTCATTCAAACAGCCATCGCAATCATTGAAAGAACATGTGGGGAAAATATCGATATCGCCTCGATTCCCATCGACGACCCTCATACATTCGCCCTTCTCCAGAAAGGGGAAACTACCGGAGTCTTCCAGTTTGAATCTGCGGGTATGCGACGATACCTCCGACAACTGCAACCAACAACCTTCAATGACATCACCGCAATGGCGGCATTGTACCGCCCTGGGCCGATGGAGTGGATCCCGTCGTTCATTAAACGAAAACATGGCATGGAAGAGGTGACATATCTCCACCCGGATCTCGAGCCCATATTTAGCGAAACATACGGCATCGGTGTGTACCAGGAACAAATCCTCCAACTCGCAAGGGTATTTGCGGGATTCTCCCTCGGGGAAGCAGACCTTCTCCGGAGGGCAATTGGGAAAAAGATTAAAAAAGAACTCGATGCCCAAAGGGAAAAGTTCGTCAAAGGCGCAGAAAAGCGCGGATATAGCCAGATTCTGGCAGAACGTATGTTCGACGATGTCATCACCCCATTCGCCGGCTATGGTTTTGTGAAAGCGCATGCCGCCGGCTATGCCCGCATCGCCTACGAAACGGCATACCTGAAAGCACATTATCCGGCGGAATTCATGGCCGCGCTCCTCAGTGGTGACGCCCAGAGAACGGATCGCATCATGATCGAAATTGATGAATGTCGACACATGGGTCTAAAAATCCTCCCACCAGACATTAATGAATCCCTCAAGCATTTCACCGTGATCCAGCCAAGACACGAGAACGGCTCGAAGCCGGAATCCCAATATGGCATCCGCTTCGGGCTGAGTGCAATCAAGGGCATTGGAGAAAGTTCCGTTGAGCAAATCATTACAGAACGAAATCGCGGTGGAAAATTTCTCTCCGTAGAAGACTTCGCCCGACGCCTTCCACCGAAACTCCTCAATAAAAAAACTGTTGAGGCGCTCGCGAAATCCGGTGCGCTCGACTCATTCGGTGATCGGCAATGTTTCGTCGAACATCACGATCATATCGTCGAGTACCGAAAACTCTGGGTGGATGACAATCCAAAGCAATCCAACCTCTTCGATCCTTCGGGCGAGGAATCATCTCTCCCCACACTGACCTTCCCACAAACAACCCACGCAACCGTAGAACAGAAACTACAATGGGAAAAAGAGTCGCTTGGCCTCTATGTACAGAGCCATCCACTCGCAGGACTTGGCGCATACATCAAAAAAAGGGCACAACTCATCGGAGAGCTGAGCGCCGGAGCGATGGGGAAACGGGTCACCATCGTGGGTATTCTCGAGAGCATAAAAAAAATCCGCACGAAGAAAAATGAAGCGATGGGTGTGATCGTTCTCGAAGACACTACCGGCAAAATCGAAGTGACGCTCTTCCCGCGCACGTATGCGGAAATTTCCCATTTTCTCGGAGAGAACTCTGTCCTCCTTGTCGTGGGTGGAACGCTGGATTTCCGGAACAATCAGATGAATGTCCGCGCAGAGGCCGTGAAGCGCCTCAATCTCCCGACATTCATCAGGCATGCAAAAGAGAGCGGCCTCTTCGATGAGAAGGAGGCTAAACGCGGCATTGCCCCCAATCGTCGGACAGAAAGCGACATGGAACACATAGAACACATTGATGATGAAGGGAACGTTGTCATAGGAGAAACAGCTGCCCCGAAAGAACAAGTCAAAATGGATACGGGTCTCGGACCACTCGGACTATGGATTCTCCAAGGAATGCCTTTCGAAAATCCAATTTCTCTCCATACGATTGCGCTCCCAATTCGCGCTCCGAAGCAACTCCTCCTAGACCTCAAGAACACTATTGCTCTCTTCCCGGGAAAGGAACGTGTGCAACTCAAGATCGGAGAACAACTCATTCCACTCCCTCTCACAATCAACATGTCTCCGATCCTAGAGAGGCACATTACCGACATCCTAAAGAAATACGCCCAAAAAAATGCAAGTCCTGCCTCTCACCACTAAATCCATCGGCCTCGCCATCTCTTACCTTGAAAGAGGCGGCATCGTCGCCCACCCCACAGAAACATGCTACGGCCTCGCCTGCGACCTCACGAACCCATCCGCTGTTGCACGCCTCTTCGACACGAAGAAGCGTCCGCTCGATCAACCAGTAAGCGCCCTTTTCGCATCCGTCATGCACGCAAAAGAATATGTGATGTGGAATACCCAAGCAGAAGAACTCGCGCAGAAATTTCTCCCAGGCCCCCTTACACTAATTCTTCCGCTTCGGCATGACGCCCCGCACGCCATTTTCCTCATACCGCCGAGCGAGCAGCGAGCAGCGAGCAGCGAGCAGCGACATATTGGCATTCGCATCTCTTCGCATCTTGTCACACAAAAACTCGTTACGCTCTTCGGCAAACCCATCAGCACGACTTCCGCCAATGTCCACGGACAGCCGGCGGCCTATTCCGCCGCGGAGATTCTCTCACAATTCCCAGGCGATCTGCCCGACGTCCTCATCATCGACGGCGGTTTACTTCCTATTCGCCCCCCATCCACCATCATTGATTTGACGGGACCGTTTCCCCAAGAACTACGAAGGGGCAATCTGAACCCCTGAGCCATCCAGCTCAAGCGCTGCGCGATGCGGTTCGGATTCAATCGCGCGAGCGAGAGTTGGATGGCGAAGGATGAAAGCTTGGTCAACGCCACAAAACACCATCATAGAGGTGGCGGACGAGTGAAGGACATTGCCCGCTCCCGCAGAACACGATCGTGGTTTTCGGCAATCTTTCGTAAGCGCGCATACGTCCTCCATTGGAGCTCCGTCATGTACGCCTCCGCGCTTTTGAGGGGGGAGAGACACTGCCGGAGCGTCTCAATGGACGCACTGTGACGCTCCGCAAGGGCAAGAATTGCTCCTATTTCTTCAGTCATCGGCGTACGGCATCTCTTGTTGCTTCGGCAGTTTTTTCTGGAACGGCTCAATATCTTCCTTCCACCACCGTTGGTTTGCCGCCCTCTGCTCAGGATCCATTGTAGAAATTCCATAGGAATCAAGTTCGAGCTGTATAGAGCGAGAATCGCTGGCGAAACCGACTCCATCTCCCCCCCTATATCCCAAGGTATTCATTCCAATGGCTTCACTTATCAGTCTTCCCCCTTCTCGCCGTGGAACAATGGAAGGACCGCCTGAATTTCCCGGATTCATTGGCGCACTATGGCGGCGAAATACATTCAATGACTCGATGTCGGCAAAAGCCTGCAGGTTGCTGATGACACCAATACCCGCCACATGATCGCGCTCCCGAAAAGGATTCCCAATGGTAAATACGGGTTCCCCCACCTTGAGGGGATGGCGATACATATCACGGAAAGCGATGGGTGTAATGGGGAGTATCCCCTCCCGCATTTCCTTTTTTCGTTCTGGTGGAACGTGTAAGACTGCAAGGTCACGATTGTAGGAATGTGCGCGCATCCCATTTGCACGGGTGACTGGTTGTGCATCAAATACAACGGGTTCCTTGAAATCGTTCCCTGCATAGATGGTCACTCTGTATACCGCATCCCTAGGATCGTTCCATTCCCCGCGCTGGAAGGCATTCTCGTCTGTTACATGGTGATTCGTGATGATATACAACTCATTGCTGTTATCCCGAATAATCCAACCTGATCCTGTTCCCTGCGGACCATCCACCATCACCGCCCCTCTGACTACCTGTTCCGCTGCCTGGGGAATATCATCGAGGGTCACCTGCGTATCAAGTCTGCGCTGTATGCCCTCGCGTAACAATTGTTCTTTTGTGAGCTTCTGTTCCATGGCTCCATTCCTCTGTTCCAGTTCGTTCTGTCGATGTATGGTGTATCCCATACCACCCACTGCCCCTGTCCCCAGAATCGTTGCAAGGGCCCACCTCGCTGCGGAACCGACTCGTGATGAGTGGTGGTTGTTGAGATTCGCAGGCGCGGAATGATCCGGTTCATCGCGGGGGAAAAGAGGGAGCATGGAATTGTGGGGAAGGTATACGCGGGAAAATATAGTTCACTTAACATTTTGTAAAGATCAATTGACAATTCGTCTGGACAACATCGTGGGATTCTCGTGAATCGACTCTCCCTTTACACTCCGATACAGTTCCATCAATGCTTCGTACACACACGTGCGGCGAGTTATGCGAAAAACATCTCCGTATTCCCGTTACTCTCTGTGGATGGGTCCACCGCCGTCGTAACCATGGAGGATTGATCTTTGTTGATCTGCGTGACCGCTACGGTTTCACACAGCTCGTATTCGATCCAGAGAACGCGGCAATATTTGCTCTCGCCGAAAAAGTACGCCCTGAGTGGGTCCTCATGGTACAAGGCACTGTCCGCAAGCGCCTGGAAGGAGCGGAGCGGGAAGACAATCCCACCGGAAAAATAGAGGTGCTCGCTGCCACGCTCGACATTCTGAATGAGGCAAAAACTCCCCCCTTCGAGATCGATCAGGAAAAGGATGTTCACGAAGACCTCCGACTAGAATATCGGTACCTGGACCTCCGTAAAGAGCGGATGCGTCGGAATATTGAACTGCGTTCGAAAGTTCTCCAGATCATTCGAAAACACTTCATCGAAGCGGGTTGCCTTGAAATCGATACCCCCTGCCTCATCAAGGGAACCCCGGAGGGAGCGCGCGAATACCTCGTACCATCGCGACTCTCTCCAGGAAATTTCTTCGTCCTCCCACAAAGCCCCCAACAACTGAAGCAGCTCTGTATGGTGGCCGGCCTCGATCGCTATTTCCAAATTGCCCGCTGCTTCCGCGATGAGGACCAGCGTGGAGATCGCCAACCGGAATTTCTCCAATTAGACTTCGAAATGAGCTTCTGCACACAGGAAGACGTTCAGAACATCATCGAGGGGTCGCTCATAAAGATTCTCCAGGAGTGCAGTAAAAAGCCACTGAAAGGAGGGGGGGTTCCCAAGTACACATGGCAAGAAGTTATGGACCGATATGGATCTGATAAGCCGGACCTCCGCTACGACCTCCCTCTCGTGGACATTTCCCCTCTTGCCTCTGGCTGCGGCTTTTCCATCTTTGAAGATGCCCTGCGCGGCGGCGGCACGGTCCGTGCCCTCCGTGTCCCTGGGGGTGCAGACCTTTCCCGGGGTGAAATCGATCGGTGGACAGAGCTGGTGAAGGAACTGAAGGCAAAGGGTCTCGCGTACATTCTCTTGAAAAAGGACAATACACAGTCGCCCATCCTAAAATTCTTTAAAGAGGGATTCCTCGAAAAACTCCAGGAGAAAACAGGGGCAAGGGGGGGAGATGCTCTTTTCTTCGGAGCAGGAAGCTTTAAAATTGCCTGTACGAGCCTTGCAAAGGTCCGCAGCGAGGCGGCAAAGCGATTGAGCCTCATTGATACCAAAACCCACTCACTCTTCTGGGTAACGGACTTTCCCCTGTTCGAACAGGAAGAGGATGGTTCCCTCACCTTCTCGCATCACCCATTCACCATGCCGCACCCGGAGGAATGGAAACACCGAAAGAAAAATCCTCTCGCTGTCCGCGCTCTGTGCTACGACCTCGTCCTCGATGGATACGAACTGGGATCAGGATCGATTCGGATATCTCACCGCGCACTACAGTCAGAAGTCTTCGATATGTTAGGCATATCAAGAGGAGATGCGGAGCGACGCTTCGGACACATGCTACGCGCCTTCGAATATGGAGCCCCCCCCCACGGAGGGTTCGCCTACGGTATCGATCGCGTCATCATGATTCTCGCTGGAGAGCCGAATATCCGCGAGGTCATCGCTTTCCCAAAAGATCAGAGGGCAAAAGACCTCATGTTGGGAGCGCCCTCAGCGATACCAAAGACCCAGCTGAAGGAGCTAGGAATTCGCCTGGAGGTGTGAAAAAATGGGAGTAATGGCTTCCAAAGAGAATGACCGGAAGGAAATGCAACGGAAGGAACAGGAACTCCAGCGGATTGCTGCCATGCAAGAGCGACTGAACACAGAGGAGAGAGAGCGGCAGGAAAAACATGCCGCCGAGAAAGAGACGTTGTCGCAGCAACAGCAAAAACTAACTGCGCTTAGTAGAGAGAAAAATACGAAAAGGCAGCAGGAGCAAAGAGAGTGGTGGGAAAGACATCAGGAAAAAAAAGGCGAAGAGCGCGAACGTATAAAAAAAACAGAGGAGAGAAAGCAGGAGGAGCAACAAAAACAACAGAAAAGAGAGCAAAAGGAGAAAGAGCAAAAGGAGTACATGCAAAAAATTCATGAAGTTGCGCAGGAGCGTCACACAGCCGAAGGAAAGAGGATGGCGGCACACGTCACAGAAGGAGATGAGCGGAAAATACAAGAACACATGAAGGCACACGTGGCCCTCGTGGAGCAAACACATCAAATGGAAACCAGTAGGGCAAAGGAAGAAGCATTACGTCGCCGTACAGAGATTCAGAAAGATAACGCTCACCGTCTCCATCTCATGGAGACGAATGCACGTACATATATCCAAAAGGAGGAGAAAAAGTGTGCGGACATCGAGATGGAATGCCGGAAGCTTCCACTCAGTCTGGCCCGACAGACCATCGGCCGTGCCCGGGCAGAGCTGGAACATGTCCGTCAGAAAGAAAAGGAGATAATGGATCGGGAAAGGAAAATCATTGAAGAGGAGATGCGACGATCGATTACCACTGCGAAGAAGAAGTTGGACATGCGACTCAAGCAACTGGAAGAGATAAAAAAACGTGCAATAGTTGCGTCTGCAGACCAGGAACGTGGAAAAATTGCGGAACTCGAACAACGGAAAACCGAAGCAAATCGACAGGCGGACTTACGATCCAAGATATGAGGAAACACCGCTACACTAGAAAAAGGCCGGGGTGGCGGAATTGGCAGACGCGCCAGCCTTAGGAGCTGGTGGGAGCAATCCCATAGAGGTTCGAGCCCTCTCCTCGGCACCATTCGACTCGCTTCACTCTCTCATGGTCTACGGCCTATGGCCCCCGACCACTTCTACTGCCATCCTTCTTTTTCTTCCCCTTCTTCTGGAGAAGGAGAATATCCTGGATAAGACTATGAATCCACTGCTCTTCTTTTCCTTTTTGAAGATCACTCACAGCCATACGGAGCGTCGCGCTGCTGATGCGCCACTGGGGATTTTTATGGACTAGCTGCATCACTTCCTTTGCCGTTACGCGGGAACTTAGGAAAAGAACGACCTCGCTCTTCCCCTCAACTTCCTCCATCTTCACGCGAAGAACTCCGACGCGACGGCAGGCAAGCTTCAGATGGAGAAGAGCAAAAAGACTGCGCACGGGCTGAGGGGAGGCACCATATTCCTCACGAATATCTCCCTCAAATTCTCGAAGGATGGCATCTTCCTCGCTCCCTGCAAGTTTCTGGTACATGGAAATCCGTTCCTCCTCTTCTGGAATGTAAAAAGGAGGAATGAGTGCCTCAATGGGAAGGAGAATTTCTACATTCACTTCGTGTTCTTCTGCATCCGAATCGGAACGAAGCTCTTCAACTGCGCTCTTCAACATCCGGAGGTAATGACTCACCCCTACGGTTTGGATGGAGCCTGATTGGCTCGCACCGAGAATTTCTCCAGCCCCACGAATTTCCAAATCGCGCATTGCTACCTGGAACCCGCTCCCGAGCTCGCATGCCTCAACAATGGCGCGGAGGCGCTTCTTTGCCTCATCGTGAAGTTTCTGTGAGTGATAAAGAAAATACGCATATGCTTGGACAGAGCTCCTCCCAACTCGTCCACGGAGTTGGTACAATTGGGAAAGACCAAGACGCTCAGCTTCATTCACAATAAGAGTGTTCGCCCGAGGGAGATCAATACCGTTCTCAATGATAGTTGAGCTCACAAGAACATCGACTTCCCCATCTTTAAACCGAAGAATACGCTTCTCCAGATCATCGGGAGAAAGTTGTCCATGTCCCACAATAAACCGCGCCTCGGGAATACACGAACGCATTTTCTCTGTAAAAGCATTAATGGTTTCCACACGGTTATAGAGAATGAAGCATTGCCCCTTGCGATCGAGTTCCTGGAGCACCGCATGCCGTACGAGAGCATCAGAATACTTGCGTACCTCAGTAATAATAGGAAGGCGCCCCGGTGGGGGTGTGGTGATAATGGAAATATCCCGGAGTTTATGAAGACCAAGATTGAGCGTGCGTGGAATGGGTGTTGCAGTCAGTGTGAGAACATCAACAGAGGAACGGAGTTCTTTAAAGCGCTCTTTCTGCTTGACGCCGAATTTCTGCTCCTCATCAATAATAACAAGACCGAGATTGAAAAACTGAACATCGGGCTGAAGAAGTCGATGGGTACCAATAATAATGTGGATTTCTCCATTTCGGAGTTTTACAAGAATATCGCGTTGTTCTTTTGGGGTACGGAAACGGCTTAACATCTCGACACGAACCGGAAAGTTGCGCATGCGTTCACAAAATGTGTGATAATGTTGATCAGAAAGAATGGTGCTTGGCGCCATGATGGCAGCTTGTTTTCCGCCATGAACCGCCTTGAGGGCTGCACGCATGGCAACCTCTGTTTTTCCAAAACCGACGTCTCCGCACACCAGGCGGTCCATAGGATGATCGTCTTCCATATCTTTTTTTACTTCAAGAATAGCCTTTGCCTGCCCAGGAGTCTCTTCGAAAGGAAATGTTTCTTCAAATGCTCGCATCTCGATCGTGTCCTCTGGGTAGGCAAACCCTTTTGCTCGCGCGCGGCGCGCATAAAGATCAAGGAGCTCGCGGGCAACTTTTTGGGTCTCCTGCTGAATCTTCTCTGTAACTCGCTTCCACTCAGTTGCCCCAAGTCGTGTGAGCACGGGCTCCTTCCCTTCCTCATAGACATATTTACTGAGCTTGTCTGCCTGATCAACAGGAACAAAAAGTTTATCTCCTTCCGCATAAGTGAGCTCGAGATACTCCCGCACTGTGCCATCAACAATCTTCTGTGTAACTCCGCCAAAGCACCCGATCCCATGCTCCATATGTACAACATAATCACCACGGGAAAGGGAGGTAATGAAATCAAGGGCAATTTTTTGAATACTCCTTTGCTTTGTGGTCTTCCGTAATGTGAAGATTTCACGATCGGTCAAAAGGGCGCATCGAAGGTCTGGATTTTGTATGGAATGAGGAAGGAGATCGCCCTCCTCTGCACCAAAAAGTGTTATCCCACTAGTGGGAGCATTCACATGAAGGGCAGACGAAATATTTTCATCACGGAAAACACAGCGAAGTTCATCGATGCGCTTTGTGATAATAAGAAGCCTCCAGCCCAGGTGAATCTTGTCGCGAATGTCGTTGAGAAAATCTCCAAGAGTATAAAACTTCAACACGGATAGGTAGCGGAGATGTACATGGTTATCCTCGGTCTCTGGAAATGCCGTAAACCGGAGTACTTTTTGTTTTCCTTGGAAAATAACATCGTCTTGATCATCGAAAATACAAAGAGTTGAAGACGGTATTTGCTCCCGAATGGAAAGAACGCTCTGAAAGGTAAGAGGAAAAAGCTGCACCTCATTGTGGCGACTCACTTTCTGTGGATTTCTTTGGTCATACTCAAAAATTTCTTCCACGGTATTTATGTGGAAAAGAAGACGAAACGGGCACAGAGACTGTACAGGGAAAATATCGAGTGTGTCGCCGCGCCTGCGATACTCTCCAGGTTGAAGAAACTGATCTTCTCCACACCGATATCCAATCTCGATGAGCTTCTCGATGAAAGGAGTGAACTCAATATTCTTTTGGAGAGAAACACGTATGGATTTCTCTCGAAGTTCAAAAATGGATGGCAGTGGAGTATCGAAGACATCACGACTCACGACGGCGCCAATGCACCCATCTCCAACACGAAGGAGGTCTCGTACTGCATCGATTGGCGCCATGTTGTGTGCCGACGGCATCTTGAGGTGTACACTTTCCACACCAAAAAACTTCAGCTGGTGATGAGAAGACGCAGCTGCCACCACGTCGCTGGTAAGATAGAGAATCTTCTGAGGATAAAAGGAGAGAAGCTGTGCAACAAGGGCGGCCTTTGCTGTTGTATTCGATAACCCGGACACAGTGATGACTCCCTTTTTTTGAAGGAACTGAGCAATATCCCGGTGGGTCTCTATACCAAGAAGAATGGAGGAGTTCATACCAAATGCACACATGGCTTCATTCCTCTGACATGCGCAACGGCATGATGAGGTGAAGAAATCCAGGTTGTTTTGGAATACGAAAAACAGCAGGATGGACACTATCGACAAGGGTCATATCTACTTTGTCTCCGTCTATGTGATTCAAAAAATCAAGAAGGTAGGAGGAGCTGAGGGCAATTTTATTTTCTTTTCCTTCCGCCTCAGTGGAAATAATGGACTCTTCCCTTCCAACTTGTGTCTGTGGCGAAGTTATACGCACACCATGCTCGGAGGTGTGGAGGGTGAGATTATTATTCATTTCTTTTGCAAAATAATGCATGCGCTTCACGGTGACACTCAGCTCCCGCACTGGGAAGCATATAGAAGTTGTGTGCTCATGTGGAATAATTTGTTCATAGTTAGGAAACCTCCCCTCAATAAGTCGAGAAAAAAGATGAGTATGGCCGATGTGGAACTCTATCTGTTGAGTGCCGAGACGAACAAAAACATCTGGAGATGGGTCATCTTCCCGATTTTTCTTGCCACCAAGAACTCCACGCAACTCCTCAAGAACTTTTACAGGAACAATGCAGGAAACCCCATCTATGCACTTACTGATAGGAATATGACATTCCGAAAGTCTGTAACTGTCTGTCGCAACAAGAATGACGGCGTCTTTCTCTATTCGACAATAAACACCGGAGAGAACTGGACGAAGGGAGCTCTTTGCGACGGCAAATGTTGTAAGATGTAGCCCACACAGAAGGGCTACCGCATTTATAGAAAAAGAGGCATGTTTCTCTATAGGAACAATGGACGGATAGTCACTTGCAGACTCCCCCATAATCATTGTTTTCGTGTGAGGAGAAGTGCAACGGAGCTGTGTCCCCTCCATCGTCTCAAGAAGAACATCGGCATCAGAGCTGTATTGCGCAAAATTAAGAATGGCTTTTGCCGGAACAGTTAATGCCCCCTCATTCTCGACGCCTGCATCAAAGCTTGTAATGACACTTAGCTCAAGATCTGTCGCACTGATGATGCATTTTTTTCCTTCGGCTTGAAAAAGAATATTGTTAAGAATAGGAAGAGCCTGTTGCCCACTAATGGCCCTGCTCGCGAGCTGGACAGCCTCAAGGAGTTCGATGGTTTTGCACAGGAACTTCATGATAATCTTTTATACAATTTCTTTTCTCTATTCTTCGTTATCATAGAACACTCTTGTCCAAAAAAGGGAACTGTTATCTATTCTGTGGATAATAAGCACAAAGTCAACACAAAGAGATGATTTTATCTAGAAGAAACAATCATGATCCAAAAGACCGGAGGATGAGATGTGGAAAACTCGTGGATTCTGTTAGGACAACAAAACTAATAGAAAATAGACCATATGTGGAAAAAACAGTGGAAGATGTGGAAGGATTTTTTTCCTCTTCTGTTGTGTGAAGGAGAGAAATCCACAGGAAATGTGGATAACTTTTTTATGCGGGAACAGGACTTTTCCTCTAAATATTCACTTGGAAAAGCAGACGACCATGGGGGTGTGGAGGAGGTGCGATGTTATTTCGGATGATCATTTCCCCATTCTTCATAGAAACAAAACTTCCATCAGGGGCGTCCTTGGTGACTACTGTTGCCGCACTCACAAAACTTCCTCTCCCGATTTTTATGCCGGGGTTCATAGAGACATGGATGCCGATGCGGCAATCGTCACCAATAATGGTCCCGAGCTTTTTTAATCCAGTTTGAACGCGGTCTTGTCCAACCATAGAGAAAATCAGTCCTTCATCCAAACGAAAATTTCCAACGACGCTGCCGGCGCCAAAACAGACATTATCGCCAATAATACTATCGCCAATATACGTGGAATGCGTCCAGACGTGATTACCGAGGATGCTTGCCTTCACCTCAGTGCCAAAACCAATAACACAAGAGCTCCCAATACTCGATCCCCATAGGAGAGTGTTATTCCCAATAATGGTATTTTTACCAATGAAACAGGGGCCGCGCACGGTAGCATGAGGAAATATCCGCACGCCCTTTTCTATAGTGACGTTCCCTTCTACCACTGCGGATGTGTGAATGGTGACAGATGGGTGGATTTGTGGCGTTAGTGGAATATCCAAGAGAGAGGAGAGTATTTGGAGTGGATGCCAGGGGTATTTGAGTGGTAACCAGGGGCCGCGATAAAGGATGGTGGCGTAGTGATAATGTGGAAAAAGGGAATAGAGGGCTTGTTCATACCCATCGTCCCCCACGGGTGGCATTAATGATAATGTGCGGAGAAGGAGGGAGGCGTCACGGTGGAGATGAGCAACGATATTCACGAGGTTGCTTGGTTCACTCCCCTCCCCTGGCTTTTCTGTGATTGCAGTGATGCGATCTTGGTCGAGAGTAAGATAGCCACCGGGAAAGTATTCTGTCACCTCCCGCGCAAGGAGGATGCCTTGGAGGTGTGGAGATCGTAAAAACTTTTCCAGGAGTTCTCTGTAAATATTCGCTTCAATAAAATCATTTCCTACAACGAGGACTGGCTCATTTTTACAGAATGGCAGGGCAGCGAGAAGTGCTCCACGCATTCCATCCTTTTCCCCCTGTGTGACTGTTATAATGGTGGGAGAGAGTCCCTGGACCCATTCCTGATTATGTGTACCGACAACACAGAGAATATCGTCGCATCCGCCGCGCCGTAGCCGGTCAATCTGGTGTTCAAGGATGGTTTTCCCACAAATAAGAAGACGGAATTTCTCTTGGAGGGGCCAAAAGCGTCGTGAAGAGCCGGCGGCGAGGAGGAGAGTTTTGATAGTGAGATTGTATGCTTTTCTACGGCCTAGTGAAGCCATAAAACTCTTCTACAATCGTGCCATTCTCTGCTGTAGTGGTGACAGTGATGCCGAAGTGGAGGAGGCGAGAGATGATCGAGGGATGAGGGTGTTTATACATATTATTCCTCCCCACGGAAATGACAGCGGCTTGTGGGGAACCGGCAAGGAGAAAACCCGTCGATGTCGATGTTTTACTGCCGTGATGTGCCACCTTGAGGATCGTAGTGTGTATGTCGGCACCAGAGGCAAGTATCGCCATTTCTGCCTTTTCCTCAATATCTCCTGTGAGAAGAATGCTCTGGTCTCCAAAGATCGCGCGGACAACCACGGAGGTGTTATTGAGATTATTGGACCATTCATTTTTCGGTGATTCTGGTGGCCACAGTATATCAATGGTGACCCCGTCACCCAGATTGATATCAGTGTCAGGATGTGGGTAGAGAATGGGAATGCCTCTCTGAATGAGAATACCGAGGATTTCTTGGTAGAGTGGGAGATAGGAGTTGGTACGAGGGAGAAGTGCTGCACGCACATCGTAGTGTTGAAGAATGTCAGGAATGGCGGTGAGATGGTCGATGTTTGGATGTGTGATAATAAGAAGAGCAATAGTTCGATCGAAAAACGGGAGAGCTTTTGCAAGTTGTGGAGCGATGGAGAGACCGGGGCCACCATCCACGAGGACATGTTTTCCTGATGGACTTGTGAGGAGAATACTATCACCCTGTCCAACATCAAACACATGGACGCGAAGGGATGAAGAAGGGAGAAGGTTTGGTTGGGCAAATAGGGAGATATTCATTCCCCAAATGAGGAGCGTCGCTAGGGCTTTTCCTATGGGCATCTGATGAGGCTACTCTTGTATTTTTCCGGATGAAATGCCGGGAGCCGCTCGAAGGGGCAAGGGAGATCGACCTCGCGGATTCCAGGGGGGAGACATTGGTCATAGCCAAGGAGAATAATGTCCGGTTGAAGAGAGCGAACGGAGGCGAGAAAGTCCTCGGGGTTTCCAAGGAGAGGGTGGAGGTTAGGAAAAGCTTTCCGCAGGTTGTCTAAGCGAACATCTTCTGTTTCCTGTGGCAATACTCCTTTCACGCGTCGTACGGTTGTATCACGAGCAATAATAACAAAGAGCTCTCCGCGCCGGAAGGCCTTCCGCAGAAAGAACATGTGTCCCGGGTGCAGATGATCAAAGGTGCCACAAACAAGAACACGCATCACTTTTTCCGGAGATCAATAACATAAAGGCGTTTCTCGTCGAGAAGATAGAGGAGGGTTTCATCAGGATCGACAAAGAGATCACGAAGCTCCCCAACCTGTTCCCCTTCAACAACGTACTGACGGAAGTAATTCACGTCGTTTGTTGTGGGATTATCTGAAACCACGATCACTCTCGCTTGAAGTGGGTCAAGGAAGTACAGATTTCCATTCGGAACCTTAAAAATTTTCGTCGCTGTTTTAAGCGCTCCGTCGGGGAGTTGCCGGATAGTAAAGGGTTGTGACTCTCCCCGGAGAAGTTTCACAACGTTTCCTCCTTTTCGTAAGACGTAAATATGCGTATCAATCGCCATATCAATGGAATCAGAGAGATCTCCATTGACATTGTATTCTACTGCCGGACCGTAGCGGTTACTGAGACGCTCATATTTAAAGATTTGTTTTTTTTCTGGGACAAGAAGGTAAAGGTAACGAAGGAAAGACTCAACGTCTTTGCCCTTCATCCACCCAGAAGGGTCCTCCGTTTTCATTGTTGTCACCTGTCCGCCCTGAAACTCAAGAACGCCGTTCCCTGTGGTAAGGAAAGCAAGCGTTTGGAAGCGAGAAAATGAGGAGCCACCAATAAGGAGATCCTGATCGGCAAGGACAACGGGATCCTCAACTGAATTGAGGACAACTCGGTAGAGGTTCTGTCGGTCATGGACAATAAACTCCCCATCTCCTATCCCAATGAGCCCCTGTGCGAGGACAGAGGGAACTTTTGCGCTAATATTGACCAGCGTCCGTGGGGAGAGGCGCGTAATATTATTCATTTCCTCTTGTTTCATGCGGATTTGATCAAGGAGATTAAGAGACTCCATTCGGAAGAGGCCAGAACCGTTGTCCAAAATTTGTCGGGCGCGTTCCTCGGCCCGCTGGAGGATGATGTCGGCTCCTTCGGTATCTCCGGCAAGATGGCGATTTTCTGCCGAGGAAATTTCGGAGGTGATCTGGGAAACGCGACTCTCGAGTTCCTCGCGGGTGTGCGTCCGTCGCCCGAGAATGAGAATCTGCACGCCGATCCAAAGAAGAAGAATAGTGCCAATGGTTCCTGCGAGAAGGAGAAGATGGGCACGTTTCTTACTCCTAGGATTGACAAAAAGAGAAAGGAACGATTTCCAGGAAGTATGAAGAACGCGAGGTGTTTCTGGAATATGGAAACGTCCTTTCCATGATGCAAGTCGTCCAAGGAGAGTCGTGAGGATTTTATGGAAAGGAAAACGAGTCTGTGGTCGTGCGGAGCGATGCCCGAAGGCAGAGGGTGAACGTGGAGGGTGGGATTGGGGAGTGGTGAGGGTGGCGATGGCGGCAGGCTCATGCTCAGCTTCGAGAACATTGAGAATTTCTTCTAGGAGACGAGAGCTATGTTGACCAGACTTCGCAAGCTGTGCGGGAGTCATCGTACGGAGGAGGCGCTGTGTGGAAAACACCACAATGTCGCGGGCTTCAAGTTTCCCGGAGGCAACATGAACAAAGGCAGAGATGGGCTTTCCTCCGGTGTATTCCGTTATTTGCGATGCGGATCCATGGCGAAGGAGATATGCCTCCCCCCTTCCTACGTGTGATACATGGAGAACATCTTCCAGATCAAGGAGAGCAATGATCATATGGATATCCTCAATCTTTTGGACAAACGAAACGCCCTTCAAAAACCCATTTAATTCTTTCAGTGTGCTGTCGAAGCGACGGTCGGCATCCGAGTCCGTCTCAAGGAGCGCATGTTGAATAATGGACGCGAATTCCTTTTGAACGGCATCACCCTCCTCTTTTTTTCCTTGGATTTGCAGAAGAACAGTCACAGGCTCGCCCTGTTGAGTTTTCCATGAGAATGCCGCGAGCGTCATAGAGCGCGGCGAGGCGGTTTGGCCTGTCCGCAGCATCACATCCATATAGATTCTCAGGCTACTCGTTCCCCCTTATGGGAGCAAGTTTCGTCTTTTTCCTCTCCCTTTTAATGGAGAGGACAGGTGATGGTTAAACGTAATACCTATAAGAGAGAGACGAGGAACTACAGAATTGAAAAGTAATAATTTGTTTTATTTAAGCCAAAAAATTACAATTCATACAAAATGCTATTGCGCATGGATCTGTATAGGGGTACCCTGAAGGGAGTTAGATTTTTTTCTTGTTTTACAAAAAGAACAATGGTCTCTATACAAGAGTGGGTCGTACGCAATATTCATACAAGCCCACACGCAACCCCGCACGAAAAATTCCCAAGGCACAACCGGCGCTACCAGCGGCGGAGGTTCCATTCACCGAAGAACGCACCACCACCACCACCACCGCAAAAGGGCATACCACCCCTTCTTTCTCCTGTGCCTTCCATCTCTCATGTTGGAGGTGACAAGCGAGGAGTCCGTGTCTTTCCTCTCGGAGGATTTGAGCAGGTGGGGCGGAATTGTTTTATAGTGGAGGTCGATGGTGCCCTTTATATCATCGATCTGGGACTGCAGTTTCCCGATGAAGATATGTTGGGCATTGATTACCTCATTCCGGATATTTCCCCCATTCGTGGGAGGGAGCGGAGCATCCAAGGCATTATTTTTACCCATGGACACCTTGATCACATTGGCGCAGTACAACATCTCCTTCCTGCGCTGCAGTTTCCTCCGTGTTACGGTACAAAACTCACGATGGCATTTGTGCGGAAACGCCTGGATGAGGAGGGGCTCACATCAAAAGCACGCCTCAATGTCGTTCCCTATCGCCAGCGTGTGCGTCTCGGAAAAGTGGAAATCGAGTTTCTCCGGGTGACGCATAGCATTCCTGATTCTGCTGCGGTGGCCATCCACACCACGTATGGGACTATTCTTCATACGGGGGACTTTAAGTTCGATCTTACCCCCATGAACGAACCGCCGGCAGATTTCCAAGGATTCTCGGCATTGGGAGATAAAGGTGTTCTTGCCATCATTGCAGATTCCACAAATGCTCTAAGGTCAGGGAACAGTAAGAGTGAGAAAGAAATATCCGAGAACCTACGGGACCTCATTCGTGAGGCGAATGGGCGGGTAATTATCTCAACATTCAGCTCACTCCTCAATCGTATCCAGCAGGTCATAGAACATGCGAGGGAATTCAATCGGAAGGTGTTCATTTCGGGGAGGAGCATGGAGCAAAACATTGAGATTGCCGAAAATTTGGGATACCTCCGTGTCCCACGTGGTCTTATACGCAAGGCAGGTCCTGGTATTGAGAAAATCCCCGATCGGGAGGTTCTTATCATCACCACCGGGAGTCAGGGGGAGGAAATGGCTGGTCTCGCGCGTATTGGTCTTGGGACACACCGACACATTGTGGTGAAGAAAGGGGACACTATTATTCTGAGTAGCAATCCCATTATTGGAAACGAGCGGGCAGTTGCGAAGGTCATTAATAATCTCCATCTAAAGGGGGCAGCCGTAAAAACAAGCATGGAGCTAGCACTCCATGTTACTGGACATGGACACCAGAATGACATTCTCCTCATGCACCGGCTCGTTCGCCCGCGCCATGTGATCCCGGAGCACGGAGAGCCATACATGCTTGCAGCTCACGCCGCCCTTGTGCGTGGCATCGGGTATCCTGAGAATCATGTCCATATTCTGACAAATGGGGAAATATTAGAATTTGATCAGGAAGGAGGAGCACGGAAGAGTAAAACAAAACTACCTGTTCGCGATGTCATCATCGATGGTCGTAGCTCAGCGACAAGTGATGGGCAGCGAGTACTCAATGATCGGAAGATTATGAGCACCGGAGGAGTCATTATTGTTCTTTTTCGGGCATATCACGATTCCATGCGTCTCCTAGCAGATCCTGATGTCATTACACGAGGGCTCATCTATGGTTCTGAGCAGGAGGCTATTACCCGTGATGTCGTTGCGCTTGCTCGCAAGGCATACGAGGAGGAAATCGGTCGTGGGGAGAAGGATCGTAAGGCATTAAAGCGCGCAATTGTTGGTTTCCTCTACCGATATTTCGATCGGAAAATTGATCGGGAACCTATGATTCTTCCACTGATTATCGAGGTGTAGCATACCGACGTGTCAATCCGAGAGATTACCGCTGCCACTCTTTGGCAATGCGCAAGCCAATGCGCAATGGCGGTCCTCAGTATTCTCATGGTGAAATTTGTGGCTGTAGGACTCAGTCGTGATCTTGTTGGAGCGTATAATTCTGCGTACGGTTATCTCCAGTTTTTCGGCATTCTTGCAGATTTTGGACTCTATGCCGTGGTGGTTCGTGAAATGAGTCGTGTAGAGGATGCGAGACACATTCTTGGCACATTCTTTCATATCCGCCTTCTCACGGTGTTTATTGCCATTGGAGGAGCAGTCCTTCTTGCGTGGTTCTTGCCACAGTGGGAGGGCACACCACTTCCTATTGGAGTGACGCTTGCCGCCCTCGTGCCGGCATTCACTCTTCTCGCGGGTGTGTTTCGGGTGGTATTTCAAGTGCACTACCGAATGCATAGTGTTTTCATTGCAGAGGTGGGGCAACGGGTCATCACCGTCGTCCTTTTGGGCGCGCTCATTCTTCTTGGGGTGCGGGAAAGCGCCAATATGATCCATTACGAACTCTTCCTTATGTTTGGAGGTGTTGGTGCCGGCTTCCTATTCCTCTTCTCCCTTCTCTCTGTACAGAGGCTTCTCCCATATCGTGACGGTGTCTCCTCTCTTTCAATGTGGCCATTTTTCCGTGCCGCATTCCCGTATAGCATCGCCTATCTTTGCATTGCCATATACAGACAACTTGATGTAACTCTCATTGCGCTCTTGCGACCGGATTTTCAGGTGCAAAATGCCTATTATGGCTTTGCTTTACGCATCGCGGATATGGCCTATCTCGTGCCAACATTTCTCCTGAATGCAGCTCTCCCGCGTCTCAGGGGCGGCAGTGCAGATCGTCAGCTCCTTCCGCGTTTATTCTTTGCTCTCCTTGTGTTTGGTACAACGGCGGCCCTCGTTGCGGGATTATGGGCGACACCGATCATGCGTCTTCTGACGTCAGAGGCTTATCTTGGCACGGGGACCACTCCCGGTGCGGATAGTGCGCTCATGCTCCTTGCGCTCCCAATGTTCCTCAATAGTCTCATTCTCTTCTGCTTTTATGTTCTCCTTTCGTCGAACACCTGGCGCCCACTCCTGAGTATCCTCCTCATAGGGGCACTCCTTTCCCTTACAGGAAATCTCCTCCTCATTCCCAAGTATGGGTTTATAGGGGCGGGAGCAGTAAGCATTGGGACGCATATAATTCTTTGTATTCTTCTTTTGCCCAGTGTCCATTGGCTTGGTAGCAATCTTCCGTGGACACTGATCTTACGTTGGATACTGTTCACAGTGATCCTCGCATTATTCCTGATTCTTGGGCGCCCTTTTCTTGTCACACCATTTCATTCCATTATTGGGGCACTCGGATGCGGTGGGGTTGTCTGGATCCTCATTGAAGTTCTTGGCATGAGGAAGGCACTTCTTGGGAATTGTACAGTGGGAGCAAGTGCAGTATAATGATAGGAATGCCTGAAAACCAACACACACCACTGTGGAAGCAACTTCTCGGCGCAGCGACAGGGGCAACGGTTGCTCTCCTTCTCTATGGAGGCTTTGCCGTTGTGTCTCCAAATTTCTCTGTGCTCACTGCATATCTCTCGAACACATTCGAAGGGAAGATTGAACACCTGCCGACGTACCAACGTTCTCCAAGGACTGTCCGTGATGAGACTATTGCCTTTAGGGAAGCGCTCGGGGACCGAGCGCGCGCAGCAACAGCCAGACTGCAGAAAGGGGAGAATTACTTTCAGGGAGGAGAATCGTCATCGTCGGCATTATCTCTCTCTTCGGTCGCTCCCATTCCATCGGTAACAAAGGAGAAAGATCACGGCAAACCTCGTCCGAAAGAGAGAGAGAAAGAAAAGCATGCCGATGAAAAACGAAAAGAGGAAAAACTTCCAGATACGGGGGTTCCTCTCTTGGCCATTGGGGGTGTGGCGCTCTGCCTCGCGATGTCCATTCGGTATCGGAAGGAACTCCTTGGGGCTGCAGTCCCTGTTCACACAAAGAAATGGCCCCTACTGAAGTAGAGACCAGTGATTCCTGGCAGTTGCCTTTTTCACCCAGTTGGGTGTTCCGCCTCCCAAGTGGGAAGCGAAAGCTTTCCAACTGGGAGAAGACTGACAACTGACTAGGACATTCTACATGGTATAGAAAGGTTGTCAATGCCCTATTTTTAGCCTTTTTCCAGTGTAAAAGGCATAATCCATCATATGGGACCCAAGGGAAAAACCGTGGCAGAAAATCGCCGGGCACGGCATGATTATGACATTCTGAAGACCACAGAGGCCGGAATTATATTAACAGGGTCTGAAGTGAAGTCCTGTCGGATGGGACGAGTGAACATTGCCGGAGCATACGTATCTTTTTTCCATGGTGTCCCTCGACTGAAAGGGGTGAATATCTCTCTCTACCCCTATGCCCGAGTACCCGAGTACGACCCGCATCGCGAGCGTGAATTGCTTCTCAAGAAGCGCGAGGCGGAGCGTCTGTGGTCCTTTGCCGAGCAGAAGGGATGCACGGTCATCCCCCTCGCGTTGACGGCTGGGAAGTATGTAAAAGTTCTCCTCGGGGTGGCGATGGGGAGGAAGCGGTACGATAAGAGGCAGAAGATCAAGGGTCGTGAGATAGATCGACGCTTGCGACACAGGATAGAGTAGGACTCTTAGTACAACCGAAACGTTGTGAGGTACTCCTTGAGGCATCGAAAGAAACGCATACGTTGTTCATCTTCATCCGGTGTTTTTGCATCTTTGACGTGCCATTTTCTCGTACGATCGTATGTAGCCAGTGCAGCGAGGAGAACAGCCCCGAAGACGACAAGGTCGATATGGTGAAAGCGCGCGATTGCCGGTAGCTCAGGATCAAAAGCGAGTATCGTCGTAGTTGTTGCCAGATAATGTCCTCCTGTTTCACGGAATACGCGGATGCTCCATGGGTTCATCCGACACTGGTGGCCACTCCTGTCGCGATAGTTTGCGATAACGGCATCGAGAGCGTCTCGAATGGAGTTGTACCCTTCCGGAGCGTTCGGAGGCTGTCCTATGCCACGGGTAAAATTATCGTCTTTTGCGAGTATTCCGTTATCCAAGCAGTATGCGTGATATTTTCCATGGTGGTTTTTCTCAACCCACAGGCATACGGCATGGCCTCCTTTCATCATATCCAGATAGACAACTTGTGAGAGGATTCCCATCTCAGCGAGGAGTCTTTGCGAAAGAATGGCGTAATCTTCGCAGTCGCCCGTCATCTTGCCGTCGATGGTTTTCGTCGCGGTCATGACTGTTTCATGTGGGGGCTGTGCATTGCCCTCTATATCATCCTCATACCGCATGTTGCTCTGAAGAAACCGTGCTAATTCCTTTTGGTCTTTCAGTCGCCCTGCGAGCCACACGATGTACTCTTCTGGCGTGAGAGTTTGGTGCGCTTGTTTCAAGGTGGAAAAGGATGAAGAGACAACCTCTTGTTGCATGGCCTCGATCGGGGAAACCCGTGCACTATGTGGTGTATCTCCTCCATAGAACAAGAATGGCATTCCTAGGATTGCAGTCCGGACAAGGCGTTGTATCCTTCCGGGTTCCTCCTTTGCCTTTGTGGGTTCTCCAATGTCTTCATGGGCAGCGAGGCTTTCCATAAACAATCATCAAATCACGAATGTTTCATAAGTCAACTGGTATACTGGCGGCCAGTGTCCCTTCTCCCACCCTCCATCGAACGTGCCATTGAGGAGTTCACGAAGCTCCCCGGCATCGGGCCGAAGTCCGCCGAACGTCTGACGTTCCATCTGCTTCGGAGCCGGCGCGCATCGCCGGAAGCGCTCGGTCGTGCGCTCACCGAACTCAAGTCACAGGTGCAGTATTGTCCCGACTGTCAGATGGTTGTGAGTAATGAGCAGTGTCCGCTCTGCAGTGACGCAGGACGGGATCAAAAAACGATCCTTGTCGTCGAGGAGCCGCTCGAGGTCATCGCGTTCGAGCGGACGCCGTACCGTGGTCTCTACCATATTCTGCATGGAGTCCTCTCACCGATCGATGGGATGGGGCCGGAGCAGCTCCGCATCAAGGAGCTCGTAGAACGGGTACGAGGAGGTAAGATCGAAGAGCTCATTCTTGCAATGGATCCGGATACAGAAGGGGAGGCAACCGCAGTATTTCTCCAACAAAAACTGAAGGAATTTGTCCCAAAAATCACCCGCATCGGGCACGGTCTTCCAATGGGGGCGGACATCGAATTTGCGGATCAGGTGACATTGCGGGAAGCACTCATCGGCAGACGCGCACTCTAAAACCGGACTCCAGATGGAGTCCGGTTTGATCCTTCAATCAACCTGTCGACCCCTCGAAGGACCTACGGATGTAGTGGACAACTCCAACCGAGAGAAACCAGGCTCCCATTGCCGCATAGAGTGCGGTCATGTGGTGGGGGGAGGCAAAGAGGCGATCGTGCAACTCCGCCGTCCCAAATGTGTTGATCCAGAGAAGTGACCACCAGGCTACTATCCCTAGTGGAAACATCACTACTTCCGTCACAAGCGCAATGATCCACAAAAACCCATTCACATAGTTCATGGAACACCTCTCTTCTAGAGATTGAAGGAACATTCCTCTATGCACCGCGCACAGAGCAGACAATAATGCTCTATAATGATGTATAGTCAACCCGTATTTCCTCTTTCCCTATCACACTATTTGCCGTGCGGGCAGCGAGGAAGAAGTAGTCGCTGAGGCGGTTCACGAAGCGGAGGAGTTCGGGGTTTATCTCCTCCTTTTCCTCGAGCTCTACAATATGGCGCTCCGTGCATCGGCAGGCGGTGCGTGCAAGGTGGAGGAGGGCGCCGACCGTGGAACCTCCAGGGAGAATGAAGGCAGTGAGAGGAGGAAGAGCTGCTTCCATGTCCTTAATCCATTCCTCCAGTTGCTCTGTCTCTTTGGGGCCCACTCGTGTGGTGCCACGGGACAGAGGTATCGGGGTCGCGATATCGGCCCCAACACGAAAGAGGAGGTGTTGGAGATGGGTGAGCTGCTCGCGAAGTCTTTGGGGGATATTTTTCTCTACAAGGACGGGGCCGAGAGTTGCATTGAGTTCATCGATGGAGCCACAGGCGTGGATGCGGGGAGAGGCTTTGGAAACACGAGAACCTCCAAGGAGTCCTGTCGTTCCATTATCCCCTGTTTTCGTGACGATGGACATCATTCTGATTGTAGTGCATGAGTCACCTTCTCGTGTTCTTTCTTTGCCTCTTCTTCGGTGAGCGTTTTTGTCGGGTCCTGATACACGCAGCGGAGCGTCACGTTATACTCTCCCTTCATGAGAGGTTTTCCATCGAAGAGGTCTGCAACAGAGATATCTGTGAGGAGGGGGGAAACCTTACGTGCCTTTTCGAGTAGATGTCGAAGAGGAACTGCAGAGTGCGCATGTGGGAGGGTAATGTCGTAACTGACACTGGGGAAAGCAGGAAGAGCACGGAAGGGACGCGGGGCGACTGGGAGGGCAAAGAGCACATCAAGATTCACAGAGGCTGCAGCCGTAGAGGCAGGAAGATCGAAAGCCGCACACACATCAGGATGAACGGTAAAGATCTCTCCTATAGTTTGATCGTGATAGAAAAGTTCTGCGTATTGCGCGGGGTGGGCGAGAGGCGATGATGAAGATCGCGAGGAAAAAGCAGGAGAGTATCCGGCATTCTGAAGGATTGCGGTGATGTGGCTTTTCAGGAGGAGTGGTGGAGAAGAACGAAGCAAGGGAGCATTTTTTTGTATGAAAAGAAGAGTTAGAGTCTGAGACTCCTCATTTGGTTGGGAAAAAACATGAGTGATGGTGAAGGTGTAAAGGGAAGTTCCCGCCGGACGGAAAGCCTTCTCTGCGTGCTCAAGGAGCCGTGGGAGGGCGGAGGGTTGGAGGAGGGAGAGCTCCTCTCCCAGGGTATTCTCTACCGCAATACACTTTGTTTTTGAGAGGCCTGAGCGGCGAAGGAGCGGAGGGCCAACGAGTGAGAGAGGGAGAACCTCGAGGAATCCCTCTTCTTTTGCCTGTGTACGTATCTGATGCAAACGGTGGTCGCGGTGAGGGTGGTGACATGGTGCAGAGGGCATAACAGCATGGAGGCGGTCGTACCCATACACACGTGCAAGTTCTTCGATGAGATCATGTTCTTTCCGGAGATCCAAGAGGCGGTAGAGAGGGGGGGTGACAATGAGTTTTGAGCTTTGAGCTTTGAGCTTTGAGCTCTTCACATCACAGCCAAGATTTTCGAGAATAGAAATTGCCTTGCTCTTTGGAATATCCATGCCGATGGTGCGGGAGGCGCGATCGAGGGACAAGAGAAGATGTGACGGCTCCCCGTCGGTCCCAAACGATACCTTTTTGGATGTGATACGCGCACCGGGGACGAGGGCGAGGAAAAGATCAACTGCCCGTAGGAACCCCTTGCAAACCAATACAGAGGGGATGCCTTTTTCATACACAGTCGCCGCTTCTGTGCGGTGGCCAGTCGCAAGAATCGTTCGCCGGATAGCTATTGGGTTAGCGGTTGCAGCGTGGAGAAGAATATCGTGCGTTGTGCGTTTTGTTGAACTTCGCAGCCCTCCCATAATACCAAGGAGGTCGAAAATCCCCTGAGTGTCGCTCATGACGATTGCGGAATCAGGGAGCTCACGATCAATGCCGTCGAGAGTGACGATGTGCTCACCGCGCTTTGATGGGCGGATAGTAATATCTCCGCTTAGATTTGCACAATCGAAGCTATGGAGTGGAACACCGATTTCTGCGGCAATGTAGTTCGTGATATCGACTGGAAGACTCACAGAACGACAACCGATACTATGAAGGCGTTGACGCATCCATAAAGGGGTTTCTCCGGGACTATCGATATGGATGGTGCAGGCGTAGTAACGAGGAATAAGGAATTTGTCTTGTACGGTGATGCGGAATGGAAGAGGAGACGAGGGAAAACGTACTAATTTCCCATTTTTATTTTTTAATTTTTTCCATTTTGCAAGGCCGATGGAAACGCATTCGCGCGCGAATCCCTTATGGGAGAAGAGGTCGGGGCGGTGGGTGATTGCGTGGTTATCGATGTGAAAGATGACATCGGTGAGGCCGAGTTCTTCTACGCGCTCTACTTCCGCGACGGACTCCGTCAGACGTTCTGCGATGTGATGCGCATCACTGCTTTGGAAGCGGACGAAATCCTGGAGCCAATGGAGGGAAATTTTCACACGGAAGAGCGTACGCGATTCCAAGTTCTTTTGCCACTGAGTGTCGCCCGGTATACAATGGTGTTCCTTTTCCCATCTCTCGTATGTTTTTCCAGAAGCATTCTTCCTGTCCCTGCAGTGCATGTATGGTTGTCGGGTGGGTGGTCACCCTCCTTCTCTTCCTTGCAGCAATTGCGGGGTTCGTCGGCGTCTACAAGGCGCATTTTCTGGGAGGGGGCATGGTCTTTGGTACGACTAGCGGGTCGCTCTCCATCCTAGCATTTGCGGTGACGACGACGCTCTGGGCGAAGTTCATGTGTCACTGTTGCGGGTGCACGATCAAAGGGGAGAAGAAGTGAGGTGGGATGGCCGAGTGGCTGAAGGCGCACGCTTGGAGAGCGTGTAACCCCCACAAGGGGTTCCAGGGTTCGAATCCCTGTCCCACCGCCATTCGATTCGGCTAGACTTATCTCCATGTCATTTCCTCCGGATTTCCCGTCCGATCTTATCGAGCGCGCGGCGCTCCTCTCCGTGCGTCCGGAGGATATTGAAGAAACCTTCACACGGGGGAGCGGGAAGGGGGGGCAGCGGCGGAATAAGAGGAGCACGTGCGTGATGCTCCGACATATGCCGACTGGTATCTCCGTGCGGTGTGACGACGAGCGCGATCAATATCAGAATCGTCTCCGTGCATACGTGCACCTCCTCGAAAAAGTTCAGGCGCTCGTGAAAGAACGGAAGGCGGCGGAAGCACAGGAGAAATTCCTAACACGCAAGCGTCACGCACGGCGTCCGCGCGGTGTGCAGGAGCGGGTATTGAGGGAGAAGAAACAGCGGGGGGAAACGAAGAAGGAGCGAGGAAATCCCCTCTCCCACAGGGGAGAGGGTTAGGGGGAGGGGGTCCAAGGCGCCTCAGGCGCTTTTCCCCTCCTGTAGCCTCTTTGCGAGAGTTCGAAGGTAGTTCGTTGATACTTTCATGGTGCGATACGTTCCTGTTTGCGGATCAAAGACGCGCTTCTTCTGGACGTTCGCGTGCCATTGCCGTCGGGTATGACGGAGCGAGTGGCTCCGGGTATTCCCGAAGCTCGTTCCCTTGCCGGTTTTACTACAACGGCGCGACATGTGAGCCATAGGCTAGCGGAAAGTTGTGAGTGGTCAATGTCAGAATCCCCGCTATGCTTTTCTTATGATTCCCTTCCTCCGTCCCACGTACATCATCGCCGTCCTCATTGCGATTGCAGTCCACGAGTGTGCCCATGCGTACGCGGCGTACAGGTTGGGGGATGATACGGCGAAGGATGCGGGGCGTCTCACACTCAATCCCCTTTCCCATCTCGATCCCATGGGAGCGCTTCTCTTCCTCGTCGTCGGCTTCGGCTGGGCAAAGCCGGTGCCGGTGAATCCCGCGCGTCTCGGTCATCCGAAGCGGGATAACGCGCTCGTGGCGCTTGCGGGACCGGCCAGCAATCTCCTCCTTGCGGGCATCGCTTTCGCCGGTCTTCTTCTCCTCGGTATTTCGTGGGGCGGATCGTTCGATCTCCTTTCCCTCCGTGGTGCCTCTGTTGTGCAGACATTCCTCCTTCAGCTGTGCGGGGGTCTGCTCTTCGTGAATCTTGCTCTCATGGCATTCAACCTCTTTCCCATCGCGCCGCTCGATGGATCGAAGATTGTGGAGGGATTCGTCCCGTACCGTCACGAACTCGCCTATGAGCGGTTCATGCGGCACGGGCCGTACATTCTCCTGGGGCTCCTCCTCTTCGAATCGTTTTTACCATTCCCGATTCTCTCGGTGTGGGTCTTTGGTATCAGCGATGCGGTGCTGGGAGTTTTTGAGGGGGTTGCGGGGTTGCTCTGAGTCTCTAAGCTACGTCACATGCCGCCGTAGCTCAGTTGGTAGAGCAACACAATGGTAATGTGTAGGTCACCGGTTCAATTCCGGTCGGCGGCTCCATTCGTGTTCATGCCACCGTTTCTGACCAACTCCTCAGTGGGATTTTCTGAAACTGGCATAGAGCATTTTTGCAGGCGTGGAGCCCAAGGAGGGCACACTTGAGGCGACGGGGGCCGATGGGGACACCGAGAAGAGCAAGCAGGCTGTCTTTTGTCAGATGATCAATGTCTTCAAGAGTTTTTCCTTCCAGCTCTTCACTCAGCATCGACATGGCAGCTTGGGAAATCGCACAGCCAGTGCCGTCCCAGCATATCTCGGAGATATGGTCATTCTGGAGAGAGATGCCGACAGTGATTTCGTCGCCGCAGGCGGGGTTACTTTCGGTGTGTTGTATGGGCCCTCTCCCCTGACCCCTCTCCCGCTGCGGCAGGAGAGGGGATTTGCCGCGTGGGTTCCGGTAGTGGTCGAGAATGTTTTCGGCGTAGAGATCCATGGGACTAGTGGGTAGTTTGTAGTTTGTAGTTTGCCACTCGGCCGTGAGCTCGGGCCGAATCGGCAGTCTTGCCAGTGAGAATTTCTCTGGCTCGCTCGATGGCGGCGGGGAGGCGGTTGATTTCTTCGGGGGTGTTGTAGAGGGCGATGGAGAGGCGGGTGGAGGCGGCGAAGCCGAGACGGCGATGGAGCGGCTCGGCGCAATGGTGGCCGGCACGGAGGCAGATGCCTTCTCTTCCGAGGATTTCCGTGAGGTCGTGTGGGTGGAGGTTATCGAGAGTGAAGGAGAGGCAGCCTGTGCGAGGGGGTAGGTTGTAGGGGGTAGGTTGTAGGGGAAACCTTCCGAGAATGGTGAGGTTGGGTATTGATGAGAGGACAACCCCTGCGTGGACAAGGAGCTGTTGTTCGTGGTGAATGATGTCTTCCCAGGAAAATTGCGATAGCCAGTCGATGGCCGCTGCGAGACCGACAGCCTCGGCGATTGGGGGAGTGCCCGCTTCAAAGCGGGCGGGGGGATCGAGAGGAATGAAAGACTCCTCTGTTACATTCTGGACCATACCGCCGCCACCGAGCATCGGCGGCATATGTTCGAGAAATTCGCGCTTCCCATAGAGCACACCAATGCCGGTTGGTCCGTAGAGCTTATGTCCGGAGAATGCGAGAAAGTCGCAGTCGAGTTTCTGGACATCAATGGGGTGGTGGGCGACGAGTTGTGCCGCATCGACGAGGACGCGCGCGCCTGCGGCATGGGATCGTCCGATAATTTCTTGCAGTGGAGGCTGCATCCCGAGGACATTGCTCTGGCCTGTGATTGCCACGAGTTTGGCATTCCCCTCATGGAGGAACCGTTCGAGTCGATCGAAGCGAAGATTGCCATCATCATCGATATCCACCCATTGAAGTTCTATTCCTCTTTCCTCTTTGAGCTGTATCCAGGGGATGATGTTGCTGTGATGTTCCAGGATCGTGAGGATCACGCGGTCACCCGGGTGGAGGTTAGTACGTCCCCAACTCTTTGCAGCGAGGTTGATGGCTTCCGTGCAACTCTTCGTGAAGATGATTTCCTCGGAGTGGCATGCGTGGAGGAATTTCTGCACCACCCCCCGTGCGCCTTCGTATGCATCGGTCGCTTCCTCCGCGAGGGGATGCATGCCGCGGTGCGCGTTGGCATTCTGCGTCCGGTAGTACGCGTTCATGGCATCGAGGACGCCGTCCGGCTTTTGGGTGGTCGCGGCGTTATCGAGATAGGCGAGAGGATGGCCGTCTATGAGACGTCGGAGGATGGGGAATGCCTGCCTGATTTTTGCAATGGGAAGCGACATACGGCTTGTTGATCCAGTATAGAGTCCTGTCCGCATTGTGGCCACAGTGCCAGCAGCGACGATTCCAGAATCGTCGCTGCGTTGAAATCGAACAAGGTCTGTGTGTCGAGTCAGGGAAGGCGTATGCTATGCGGGTGTTTGTGCAGAGAGACCAGTATTTGCCGATCGCTTTTTTTCTCGCGCTTCTCCTTTGGGGGGGGTACACGCTCCTTGTGTACCTTGGTGTGCCGGTCCATGGGGCAGTCATTCTCCTGCCGGATGCGCAAACGCTCGTGAAGGATATTTGTGGTGAGAGTAACAACACGTCGATCCTCCTGTGTCGGGGGTGGTATTCCTTCGTCCCATTCCTTCGCCATGTTGTTGTGAGATCTTCCCCGTTTCTCTTCTTCAGTATCGGGAGTGTGGTTCTGGCTGTGGTGTTCTTTGGGATTTCGTGGTTAAAGAGAGGGGAATGGATGGCGGAAATTCGCCTCTCTCCATGGAAAATTGTCGCACTCTTCGGTCTGGCGCTCTGGCTCCTCCTCACAGGGTTTAGCTATGGAACCGAGGGCGATCACCCCGTTCGCCGCATGGTGGAGCCGGTTCCGGAGGTATACACGAACGCGAAGGATAATGCGCTCGTGGTCCTTCAAGAAAATTTTCAGAAATTGAGGAGCGATGGGTGTCTTCGCTTCATCGGTCAAACGAATCGTGGAATGAATCTCTACATGTACCGACAGTGGTGTGTGCAGCGCTCGTTCATTGTGCGCGTGCTCCCGCCGCTCCTCTTCGCGCTCCTCCTTTTTTGGGAATGGCTCATTGTCGGACGGGCGGTCTTTCGTCTCTTCCGTGTGCCTTCCAAATCCCTTCTCCTAGAGTGTACATACAGCGCGGCGCTCGGAGCATGCTTGTGGGTGGTGGCGCTATGGGCATTGGCCGTCGGTCATGTTCTCATTTCTCCCGTGGGATGGATCCTCGTTCTTGGAATACCAATGCTCCTCTTCCGCCATGCGGTCTACTGGCTTCGCCGTTTCCTCTTCGCATCGTGGACCGTCCCTCTCTCCTGGAGAGATCCCACATGGTTGCTGCTATGGTTGCTCCTGAGTTACTTTGCGCTGAATTTTCTCAACGTCGTCCGCCCCTTTCCCATTGGATGGGATGATCTCGGGAGTTACCTCAACCGGCCGCGGCTCCTCATAAGCTACGGACACTTCATTCGCTCCATGTATTCCTTTCAGTGGGAGTACCTCACATCGCTCGGGTTCCTCCTTTTTGGCTACGACAGTACCTTTGGAACGATCGCCTCCCTCATGGTGAACTGGATGGCGGGGATTCTCGCGGTGCTTGCTATCTTCACGTTTCTCCGTGTGTTTCTTGGAGGGGGTGGTCTCCTGGCTGCCCTGCTCTATTACACATTGCCGCTGGTCGGACATTTCTCCTTTGCAGATATGAAGGTGGACAATGCCGTCTTCGCCATGGGAGCATATAGCGTTCTTGCGTTATTTCTCGGCCTGTTCCCGCCGTCAGACGCCTTGGAAGAACGTCATCGAGTTCGCTGGACAATCGTCAGCGGAGTGTTCGCTGGTTTTGCATTTGGGATGAAATCGACTGCTGTCATGGGAATTTTTGCGCTGTTTCCCGTGTTCCTCGGTGCGACGGTGCGCTGGTGGGCGTCCTTCCCAGCGCTCCTCTTCGTGTGGGGGCTCTACGCCTGGCGCAATGTCTTTGATTTTTCTTCCATCTTCCTGCGCGCGGGATGGGGGGTGCCCCCTCTGAGTAATAGAGCGCTTGCATTTCTTCTCTGGGGGTGCTGTGTCGTCCTTCTCCTCCCCAGCATCCGCACACGATGGCGTTCGTGGTGCACACTCCTCGGTCGCGTTGGGGTCTTCGGCGTTGCCGCGGCCGTCGTCGTTGCTCCCTGGATGTGGCAGGAAACGGTTCTATCCTCAGCGCGAGCACTCATGGGCGCGGAACCACCGCGTGTCCTTGTTCCCATTCTCGATATAAAGGGGCAGCGGTCTGCCAGTCCGGGGGAGACCGTGTATTCCCTTCCGCCGGAGCTTGTCGTCAATACTGCCGATCCCGCATGCAGCCAGCCGACGGGAAGCAAGGAGGAACTCGACCGTTACTGGGGATTTCAGAATGGCTGGCGGCATTACCTCACACTGCCGTGGCGTGCTGTCCTCAACCTCGATTCTGCTGGGTACTACGTCACCACGATGCCAGGCCTTCTCCTTTTTCCACTCCTACTCCTCCTCCCCTTTTTCTGGCGTAAGGAGGGACGATGGGTGCGTTGGTTGTGGCTGTGGACGGCGTTCTTCATTGTGGAGTGGATGTTCCTTGCCAATGGGATTCTCTGGTACGGCGTCGGGATGTTCCTTGGTCTCTGTGTGTTACTTGCGGTGCTTTGCTATAAGGCAAATGATGCCGTGACACGGAAGGTTGTTGGTGCTTTTATTACGTGTTCCCTTCTCATCTCTCTTGCGAACCGCTTCTGGCAGTTTGATCAGATGCGCAATCTTCTCGAGTATCCCATGGGGAAAGCATCTGCTGAAGTGATGCGGGAGCGCACCATTCCCTACTACGACAACATCCGTGATATCGTTCTGCAGCTCAATGCGGACAACCCAAATCGTCCATACCTCTACCGCGTGGGGACATTCATTCCATATTTTATTCCCCGGAATCTCGAGATCATAGCCTTGTCGGACCATCAGCTTGATTTTTTCAGTTGTCTTCATCAGGAGCGAGATAATAAGCTTACCTTGCGACGTCTCCAGCAACTCGGGTTCAATAGCATCATCTTCGATACGAACACCGCAACCATTGAGCGCGACTCTCAGGGGTCGCTTCATACGAAGGTCCAGGCGCTTGTTGATTTTCTCAATGATCGTTCTCTTGGGCTCCAGGTTGTTGTGAATGATCTTGAGGAGGGTGTGGCATTCGTTATTCTTCCATGAAGATTGTCGCTGTCATTCCTGCCTATAACGAGGCATCCCGAGTGGGTGCCGTTGTGCATGCCGCACGACAGTATGTAGATCGTGTTGTCGTTGTGGATGATGGGTCGATCGATGCGACTGGTGTGGCCGCAGCGGCAGCTGGAGCTCTTGTTGTCCGACACCCGGAGAACGCGGGCGCTGGCGCCGCGACCATGACGGGTATTGAAGCAGCGCGTGCACTCGGAGCAGACATCATCGTCACCATTGACGCCGACGAACAGCACGATCCTCGGGATATCCCCGCTCTCCTCCAGCCGGTGCGAGAGGGGCGCGCAGATGTTGTGTTTGCGAATCGGTTCTGGTCGACTTCATTGGGCAGGAGCCGCAATCGCATTCCTGCCATCCGTCGCCTCTTCAATACTATTGGGAATGTCGTCACATTTCTCGCAGCAGGACTTTGGGTCAGAGACAGCCAGTGCGGCTTCAAGGTTTTCGGTCCGAAGGCGCTCAGTGGGGTGCACCTCCAAACGCGGGGATTCGAATTCTGTACTGAGGTCATCCGTGAGGCCCGGCGTCACCACTGGCGCATTGCCGAGGTTCCAGTGAAAGTGGTGTACTCGGCATATACTCTGGCGAAGGGGCAATCTTTTGCGATTGGGGTGAAGACTGCTCTCCAGATTCTGCTACGATCATTCCTCCGCTAAATGGACATCACGTCGTACCAAATCGTCGCGCCCCTTGTTTCTGTAGTTTCCTTGGTCTACGCGTGGAATCTCTGGTACCGCCAGAAGAAAACTCTATGGGAGGCGGCACTGTGGACGCTCTTCTGGGCAAGCATTGCTCTCATTGCTTTCTACCCGGATATTCTCACATACCTCACGGCTGCTACAGGCATTAAAGATCAAGTGAATGCCATTCTTGTCACATGTATAGGGATCCTATTTTTTATGGTTTTCTACATGATCATGCGATTGGAAGAGATGGAACAACGACAGGTCCGATTGATACGGGCAATGGCGTTGCGGGAAGCAGGGTTATCGCACGAGGATGGAGAAAGGGGGAAGGAGAGGGTTGGGTAAGGTGGGTATTGTGGGTATTGTTGGTATTGTGAAAACAATCCTTCTCGTGAGTCCTTATTGGAAAGAGAAGCACCGCTGGATGGTAAGCAGCGTGAAACTTGCTGAGCTTTGGCAGCGGCTGGGGTATCGGGTTGTTGTGGTGTGTATGGGGGGGGGCGTTGGCGAACGTTGCGCGTTTGCTCGTTGCGCGTTTCTCGAGCGGCCGTCTCCGTCTCTCGCTCTCTATCGCAAGAAGGATGTCTTTCTCCCCGATCCATGGAACTACGGCATTGCCATTGGTTTTGCAGGGTTTGTGCACAAGGTCATACAGGAAGAGAAGCCAGATATCATTGTGTGCAACAAAATTCTCTTCTGGAGTTCGCTTGCAGTGATTCCTCTGTGCCTTCGGGGGTACCGCGTCATTCTCCTCACCGATGCCCTCGTGGGGATGACGTGGTGGGGGCGGACGCCTGCTTTCCGTCTCGCCTCGCGCATCTACGCGTGGACACTTGGATGGCTCATTATGCTCTGTGCAAAGAGAATCATATTCTTCCACCCGCAGCCGGAGAAACTTTTGCGGAGGCTTTGGGTATGGAAGAAATCGCAAGTCATTCCCACAGGAATCGACCCTACTCCCTACTCTCTACTCCCTACCCCCTTCCACACGGACACTGTTGTCACCTACATCGGGCGTCTCGAATCCGTGAAGGGCGCCGACGATTTCGTAGAGGCAGTGGTCCCATTGAAGAGAGATTTCCCAAACCTCACGGTGCAAGTCGTGGGATGGTACAAGGAGGGGCATTCGCTGGTGGCGAAATACAAGGATCGGGTGGTCTTCACGGGACTGCGCGATGATATTCCGGCGATTCTCGCTACGACGGACATTTTTGTCATGCCGAGCTACAGCGAGGGCTTGAGCAATGCGATCATGGAGGCGATGGCGAGTTCGTGTGCGTGCGTCGTATCCGATGTCGGTGGAAATCGTTTCCTCATCCAGAACGGCATCTCCGGCTTCCTCTTTCCGCCGGGCGACCGCGAGGTGCTCAAGGCCCACGTCCGGCGACTCATCGAAGATCCCATAAAGCGACGCGCGCTCGGGCAGGCGGCGCGGAAGAGGATCGAGGAGGTATTTTCATGGGAGAAGGTGGGAGAGGAGTATCGGAGGCTATTTGAAGAATTTCTTTCCTGTAGCGGAGGTTCACGAACCTCCGCTATGGTATAAGGCATGCAGAAGCCGAACGTTATCATTCTCTCGGCTTTTCTCTTTCCATTCCGAAGTGGAGCGGAGGTGTGTGTGGAAAAGGTGGCTGCGCGATTTGCTGATCGGTTTGATATTACGATTGTGACAGCGAAGATGCGGAGGGATCTGCCAAGAGTGGGCGAAATCCCCTCCCTCTTGGTGGGAGGGTTAGGGAGAGGGGGTCAAACTATTACCGTTATCCGGGTTGGTCTGGGCTACTCTTTCGACAAGTGGTTCTATCCGTTCCTGGCACCTTTCGTTGTGCGGAGGCTGCGGCCGGACATTGTCCATGCGGTGCTGGAGACGTTCGCAGGGGCAGCGCTGCTGCTCTGCCGATGGGTGTATCCACAAGCACGGCGTATTCTCACTCTACAAACGACAAACCGATCATTCTTGAAGTGTCCGATCATCCGCTCGGCGCATCGTGTGATGGCCATCAGTTCTGTTCTTGTAGAGGCTGCAAAGCGGTGTGGTCGGGATGCCAAGCTCATTCCAAATGGCATCGATTACTGGGCAATACGGGAGGCGTGCGCACGGTATCCGAAGGCTCCGGGGCGGATTCTCTTTGTCGGACGGCTGGAGAAAATGAAGGGGGTCGATACACTTCTCACTGCCTTCAGTGAGGTTGTAGGAAAATTCCCACAGGCATATCTCAGGATTGTCGGTGACGGTTCCATGCACTCACAGCTCACAGCTCACAGCTCACAGCTTGTTAGCCACGATCATATCCATTTTCTCGGATACCTCTCTGACAGTTCTCTATGGCGTGAATATGCGGAGGCGGAAATTTTCTGCGCGCTTTCGCTGAGTGAGGCGATGGGGAACGTCTTCCTCGAGGCGCAGGCGGCGGGGTGTGCGGTCATCGGGACGCGCGTGGGCGGAGTTCCAGAGATTGTCCTCCATGGGAAAACGGGGATTCTCATTCCCTCTGATGATCCGGAAGCGGCGACGACAACGCTCGCGCTCCTTCTCAAAGATCAGGAGTTGCGGGGGAAACTTTCCTCCGCGGCAGTGGAACATGCCCGGCAGTACGATTGGTCGGGGATTGCGGAGAAGTATGCGGGGATTTACGAGGCGCTTGTGCTGCCCAGCTGCGCTCTCGGACGAGAGAGGCGGCAGTGAAGAGACTTTCGAAGGTTCCTGCATCAATCCACTCTTCCTCAAGAATGGAGGCCGTGAGTTCCCTGTGGTCGAGGTACCAGCGGGAGATGTCGGTGATCTCGAGTTCGCCGCGGGCGGATGGTTTCAGATTGCGGATGATGTCAAAGCAGCGAGCGTCGTAGAGGTAGCAGCCGGTGATGGCGAGGTTGCTCTTGGGGTGTTTTGGTTTCTCCTCGATGGATTCGACACGGACATGAGCGGTGTCCCCCTGAGCCCGTCGAAGGGTCGCGATGCCGAATCTTTCCGGGTCCGGGACTTCTTTCAGAAATACATGGCCGCCTTTTGTGAATGACCGGATGGCGGGGGCGAGGTCATCGAAATACACGTTGTCGCCGAGGAGGGCGCAGATGCTTTCATCTTGGGTGAAGTCTTCGGCAATGCCGAGGGCTTGGGCAATGCCGCCGGGCTTCTCCTGAACACGGTAGGAAAATTCGCATCCAAAGCGCTCGCCGGATCCAAGGAATGACGTCATCTGGTCGATGTGCTCGGTGCTGGTGACCACGGCAATATGGTGGATGTCGGCATCGAGAAGTTTTTGGAGAGGGTAGAGAATGAGCGGCTTGTCATAGATTGGGAGCAGGCTCTTATTCGTAATATCGGTCAGAGGTTTGAGTCTGGACCCCGTTCCGCCGCAAATGAGAACGCCGCGCATACGTAGATTGTAGGGTATAGGTTCTCGGTTGCAGGTGGAAGGCTTTTCCACCGGTTTTTTGCTATGCTGGAGCCATGAATGTACTTGTCACGGGTGGTGCGGGGTTTATAGGGTCGCACTTTGTGCTTCGGCATAAAGAGAGGTTCCCCGATGATTTTCTGGTCGTCCTCGACAAACTGACCTATGCAGGGAAGAAGGAGTATTTGCAGCCGGTGCTCGACAGGATCCGCTTTATCCATGGAGACATCACGAACACGCTCCTCGTTGCGGATCTCGCGAAGCAGTATGCGATTGATGCAATGGTGAACTTCGCGGCAGAAACGCATGTTGATCGAAGCATTCAGAATGCCGTTCCCTTCATCCATACAAATATCCTCGGCGTCCAGTCGCTCATCGAAGTTTGCAAAAAGTCTCCGCACATTCTCCTCCTCAATATTTCTACAGATGAAGTGTACGGAGATCTGAAAGACGGCGATCCTCCTTGCACGGTTGATACGGTTCTCCGGCCGAGCTCGCCCTACGCCGCGACAAAAGCAGCAGGGGATCTTCTGCTTCTTTCTGCTATCCGCACGTTCGGCATCCATGCGCGCATCACGCGGTGCACGAATAACTACGGTCCGCACCAGGCAGATGAGAAGTTTTTACCGACGGTGATTCGCCATGCGATGAAAGACGAGAGGATTCCCGTCTATAGGGAAGGGAAAAATAAACGCGATTGGCTCTATGTGTCCGATCATACCGATGCCATCGAACTCGTGCTCACAAAGGGGAAAGATGGTCAGATATATCTCATTGCAGCAGATGCCGAGCTACAGAATATCGATGCAGCAAAACAACTTCTCAGTGTACTCGGAAAACCACATTCCCTCATTGAATTCGTGGAGGATCGTCCCGGTCACGACTGGCGCTATGCGCTCGATGCGTCAAGCATCCTTGCACTTGATTGGAAGCCGAAAATATCGTTTGAGGATGGATTGAGGAGAACTGTGGAGTGGTATCGACGTGCAGGAAGAAGATCCCCTCTCCCAGCGGGAGAGGGTTAGGGTGAGGGGCTCTTGCTTCTTGTCTATGAAAATCGTCCTTGCGACTGGCATCTATCCACCCGATATCGGTGGACCAGCGACGTATGTGCATAATCTTGCACAGGAATTCGTAGGACGGGGGATAGAGATGGTCGTGGTGACGTATGCAGGTGTCAGTGACGATAAATGGAACGTGGTACACGTGTGGTCGTGGGGTGGGCCACCCCTCCGCTGGTGGCGGTATGCGCGGGCTCTTAAAAAACATGCGGCAGATGCGGATGCTGTTCTTGCATTCTCGCTTGTGAGCGTGGGGATGCCGCTGTGGTTGGCGGGATTGAGGAAACCTAAAAAGATTCTTCGGCTTGGGGGAGATTTTCTGTGGGAGAGGTATACGGATTGCGGGGGAACGTTGGGTTTGAGAGAATGGTATGAATCGCGTTTCTGGAAAATCGTTAGCTCGTTAGCTCGTTGGCTCGTTCAACGCTTGCTACGCACTTTCGATTACCTGGTTTTCTCGACAAAACTGCAGGAGGAGATTTATGAGAAACACTACCGAGGATTACCAGAACATTTGGTGATTGAAAATGCGCTTCCTGCCCCCACCCCCGACCCCTCCACCGCTGCGGCAGCCCGCCCGGACGCGGTCGGACGGGGAGAGGGGAGAACGAGACATGCGCCCTTCCGTCTCCTCTTCCTCGGCCGCTTCGTCGCATTCAAAAATATCTCTACACTTCTGCGTGCGATGACAGAACTCTCTGGTGTCACCCTCACACTTGTGGGGGAAGGACCCCTCCAGCATCTTCTTGAGGGGAACGTGCTGGGGTTACAACTTGCGGACCAGGTCACCTTCCGCTCGAAGGTAACTTCGACCGAGCGAGATATTCTGTTCCGCGAGCACGATCTTCTCGTGATCCCATCTGTTACAGAAATGAGTCCAAATACCGCACTCGAAGCGCGTGCAGCAGGGCTGCCAGTGCTCCTGACCGAAGAAACAGGATTGAGTGAGCAGTTGCAGCAAGGAATGGTTGTGCGAAAACTCCGGACGCAGGAGCAAATTCGGGATGCTGTCCAGGAAGTGATGGTGACATATGAACACGTGGTCGCAGAGGCGGCGAAGTTGCCGACGGAACGGCTGTGGGGAAAGGTTTGTGAGGAATATGTCATGTTATTTTCTGCTTTAATCAATCCTCTCCCTAACCCTCTCCCTTCAAAGGGAGAGGGGAGATCTCTCCAATGAATCTTCTGATGATTTCCGGCGACAGGTCGCTTGCTTCCGGGAAGCTGGGGGCGTTCTATGTGACACTCGAGGAACTGCGAAAACATTGGGAGAGGATTGATGTGATTTGTCCTAGGGCGAGTGGTAGATGTGTCATGGTGAGCGGAGACGAACCATCACATCAACCAATAGTGTCGTCCTTCGTCTCCGCTCAGGGTGACACTATTTTCCATAATGTCTTCCTCCACCACTCCCCCAGTGGTCTCTGGTACCAGCCGCTCTGGATTCTGCGGAAGGGAAAAGAATTGTGTAGACAACGTCAATACAATGTCATGACAGTCCATGACTACCCGCCGTTCTACAATGGCCTTGGCGCGTGGCTGCTCCACCGCGCGGAGGACATGCCATGGATTGCGGAAATCCACCATGTCGTCGGCTATCCAGTTGCCGCGGATTTTCGAGAGTGGGTCGGGAGGAGGATGTATCCACTCTATCTTCGTACGATTGGGCGAAAAGCTTCAGCGTTTCGGGTCGTGAACGCCGGGACGCGAGATCTGCTTGCCCGGTGGGGGGTGCAGCAGGAGCGTATCCATGTTGTGCCGTCCTTCTATCTTGATCACGAACTCCTGAATCCGGATCCTTCCATTCAGAAGAAGTACGACGTCGTTTTTTGCGGACGGCTTGTGGTGAATAAAGGGATCGAGAATCTCATGGAGGCCATTGCGACGGTATATCCATCGACTACGCTCGGGATGACACAGTCGCTACGGCTCCTGGTCATCGGCGACGGCCCTCTCCTTCAATACCTAAAAGCTGAAAGCTATAACCTGAAAACTCACGTCACGTTTGCTGGCTGGCTCCCCGTTCCACGCGACGTTTACCGGGCCATACAATCAGTGAAGATCTTTGTCATGTGCTCCAAAAGCGAGGGGGGGCCACGCGTTCTCCTCGAGGCCATGGCACTCGGACTCCCGGTTATCGCGACGAATGTCGGCGTCGTTCCCGATGTCATCCGTGACCGTGAAAATGGCCTGATTACGACGGGGACGCCAGAGGACATTGCGGAGAAAATTCGCGTACTTCTTGCTGACGATGTCCTCCGGACGCGCCTCGGCAACAACGCACGTGCCGTTATCCAGAAATTTGAACGTAAAAAACTCATCATGGAATACGCAGAGTTTCTCCAATCTTTCAGTTATCGTATCCCCTCTCCCTAACCCTCCCCCGCCGGGGGAGGGAAAATCTATGAAACTTCTTATTATCACTCAGATCGTCGATTGCGATCACCCGATCCTCGGGTTCTTCCATCGATGGATCGAGGAATTTTCGAAGCGCTGCGAAAAGGTGACGGTGATCGGGCAGTATGTTGGCAGGTATGAACTCCCATCGAACGTTCATGTCTTGTCGCTCAGGAAAGAGAAGAGATGGCCGCGTTTTCTCCAAGTAATTCGTTTCTGGCTTCTCATCGTTCATCACAGACATGCGTACGATGCTGTACTTGTTCACATGACGCCGATATGGGTTGTTCTCGGATGGAAGCTTTGGTTTGTTCTCCGAAAACCAATCTACCTCTGGTACGAGGCTCGGGGGGGACGGTGGCCACTCCGCATTGCATCACTCTGTGTGCGAAAAGTGTTCAGTGCGTCAACACGCGGCATGCCTGTGTGGACATGGAAAAGCGTCATCGTTGGTCATGGCATCGATATTGATCGGTTCGTTCCCGGAGAGGTGCCACGTGATGCAATGTTCCTCGTCACCGTCGGTCGTATCACTGCTGCAAAACGCTTTTCAATCATTCTGAATGCGCTCGCTGCGCTCGAGGAGCCATACCACCTCGTCATTGTCGGTGTGCCTGTCACCGTAGAAGACCGTAGCATAAATACGGGACTTCATGATCTCATCCGCCGTCTTCATCTCCAGAATCGCGTTGTGATCCGTACGGTGGCAAATGCCGCGCTTCCATCCATTCTCCAACGTGCGACGCTCTTCCTCCATGCGAGCGAGACGGCGCTCGATAAGGCAGTTCTCGAAGCAATGGCGTGTGGCTGTGCCGTGGTTTCTTGTTCAGACGTTGTCCAGTCCGTTCTTCCGGAAACCTTGCGCACATCTCCTGAACAGATGGCAGGAGTAGTTCAGTGGTTCTGTTCCCTTCCAAAACATGAGCAGGATAATCTGCGGCAGACACTTCGTCATACGGTGACGGAGCACCACAGTCTTTCCCGACTCATCGGGCGTCTCTGTAAGGAAATGTCTCCGTTGTGAGCATAATGCTTGCCTTGTAGGCTGCCATTTGTGCAACCGCAGTATCGTTTGAGCATTGTCATTCCGTTCTTCAATGAGGAGCGGACACTCGGTATTCTCATGGACCGTGTCCATCACGCCTGTCCATTCGCAGAGCTTGTTCTCGTGGACGACGGGTCGACGGACGCCTCTCTCGCTGTTGCGCGCGCGCGAGCGAGAAAGGGCAGCGATCTCGTCCTCACGAAACCAAATGAGGGGAAGGGATCTGCCGTACGTCTTGGATTTGCTAATGCGACGGGGAAATATGTCATCGTTCAGGACGCCGATCTTGAGTATGACCCAAAAGAGATTCTCACACTTCTCGAGAAGGCCGAGACGGACGCGCTTCCGGCAGTGTACGGCTCTCGGCGTCTCCGGGGGCGGCCACCGGTCGCACACGTCAAGTATTACATCGGTGGGGTTCTCCTCACCTCCTACGTGAATCTCCTATACGGGACCCGTCTCACAGACCAGAACACCTGCTACAAACTCGTTCGGACAGACCTCGCGCAATCTTTCCCGTTTCGTCACAACGATTTTCGTTTCGATTGTGAGATGACGGTCTTCCTCCGACGTCACGGTCACCATATTCTCGAGCTCCCTATTTCGTACGCCCCGCGCACCGCCGCCGAGGGCAAGAAGATCGGATACAGCGACTGGATGCGGTCAATCTTGCTCCTCACCGTCATGCGATGTTGGCCGAGACATGATGTTTTGCTCCTCCTTGGCATATCCGTCGCGCTCTTCCTCCTGTGGCTGCCGAACTTGCGGTATCCCATCGTCAGCGATTCTATGGAGTACGCTCATCTCTCTCAGAACTTCTGGACGACGTGGTCCTACCAGTTTCAAGGGGTACCGCACCGGTACCACTTGCCGCTTTTTCCCATCGCGTCGTACTGGTCCATTCTCCTTTTCGGCTTCAATTACGGACTCAAGGTGGCCTCTCTCCTGTACGGGATTGCCCTGTACGGTCTTGTGTTCGCTTTCGCGCGGTTGCTTTGCCCATCCGACCGCGTGACGCCGGTCCTCACGCTGTCGCTCCTTCTTCTCTCTTTTCCAACAATCTGGCTTCTTTCTCTTGGCAATGCGGACACCTTCTTTGCCGTCCTCTTCTTCGCTGCGCTCATCAGCTACCTCAGGGCGCAGGCGCATCCACGCCTCTATCTCCTCTCCGGACTCTTCATAGGGCTTGCGAGTCTCAGTCGGTATCCCGGTCTCACGCTCATTCCCATTATCGGTCTCCATGCACTGCTCGTGAGGCGCAAGGATCTCCGCAGTGCGTATTTCTGGCTCCAATTTTTGATTGCCATCGGACTCTTCTCGCTCTGGCCGATGCGGAATGCCCTCCTCTTCGGTTCTCTGCGTGACGGTCATCTTATGAATGAGTTCAGCCGCGAGGGCGACATGCTTGGATACGTCTGGCACAACATCCTCTACTACCTGAACCCCGTGCACAGCATCATGTTGCTCGCAATTCCAGCCGTGTGGGGACTGGTGCGCCATGGACGGCGCCATCTTCTGGTAAGCATTGCGATACCTGGATCAATGCTCCTTGCTTTGATCTACCACGCGGTCACGGTGCGATTCATGGTCGTCACCATCCCGTTGCTCCTCTTCTTCGCTGCCCTCGGAATGCAAGATGCATGGCAGAAGTGGCCACGGTGGCTCCTATTTCCCTTCCTTATGGTCGCACTCTCCGTGCAGGCGAGTTTTGTTTGTTTCTACAGTCTGCCCCAGTGTCACGCAGCGATCGATCGTTTCGACATTCCGCTGCTCCCGAAAGACTTTGGATGGACGCAGGAGGGGTTTGAGAGTTTTCAGGAAGCGGTTGATTGGATAGGGGGTGCAGCTCCCGTCGATGCCGAGCTTTCGGAAAGATTTATCGGGGATATCCCCGTATTGGAGAATTTTCATCGGTTGCGGTCGGATATCGCAGTGCGGACCCGTCTCTCCTGTGAGCGTCCCGCCTATGTTATTCTGGCTCCCGATCGAGATTCGATGCTGCGAGTTCCCGAGTACATTACCCGAAATCATCCGCAGTTCTCTGTGTACGCGCTTACGGCGGCGGAGTGCACGAAGTATTCCGCAAGCGAACACTGAGTTTTTGTCCAATCCGCCGGGCGTTTGCCATGATGGTCAACGTGTGCGGTTCGGCCGGCAACATGGGAAAGAGGGAGGCGTCGGCGACGTAGGTACGGTGGAACTGGCGCACGCGTCCGTTGTCGTCCGCGCTCAGAAATGCCGCGCCGTCCGTCGTGATGGGGACGGTGCCGGAGTAGTGGTATGCCGATCCTTCGGGCATGTATTTGGTGCGGAACGGCATGAGGCCGATGACGCGCAGAACGCGCTTCATATTCCGGAGTGCTTTTCGGCATCGCGCGTTGCTCTTCGTGCTCTCGGGAATATGCACCGAGAGCGCGCCGTCTTTCCCAAGGGCGAGCGTGCCATTCGCTGACGCGGATTCGAAGCGGATGCCGGCGACGAGGAGTGACGGGGTGAGCAGGCGCAGAATCTGCAGGCTTTCCGGGATGGGGAAAGGCAGCAGCGGGAGGAGGCGACAGAGAAGGAAGGAGCGGTAGCTGTAGAGCTGGGCGCAGATTCCGCTGTGATCCGTTCCCCGGGGAATGGTCGCAAGCACCTGGCAGAGGCTCGAGCGCCGGTCGTCCCCTGCGTGTCCCAATGTCCGCGGATGGAGGCAGGCGGTGAACACGTGCGGCATGCTCACTAGCGGGATGGGTGTTTCATGGAGGCGGAGACTTGTGAGCAGGATCCGCCCCGTCCCCACGGCGCCGGCGGCGATGATCGCCGTTCTCCCCTGCTCGTGGATCGCGGTCGTCGCGCGCCCGTCGGAGAAGAGATGACCATGCGCGTGGGCTGCGCCGTCTCTCTCCTCGATGCGCTCGACCCGCACGGATGGGCGATAGGTAAAGCACGCATGCTGTCGCAGCATTTCGAGTGTGAAGTATGCGCGATACAGGGATTGGTCCGCGTCGGAATAATATTCGAGGTCGTTGTACGTGCAGGCGCACCGTGCTCCCAGCGTTTCCGTCAACGCCGCCGTATGCGGCTGCCGGATCGTGGCATGGAGGAGCGCGAGGCGCTTCGCGCGATGCGCGGCTGCGGCGAGGAGCGCGCGTGCGTGGTGATTGGGGCGCGGCGGCGGCTGGACGGAAGGAAACGTCTGCGGTCCGGAGACGCCGACGACGCGCGTCACTTCCTCGTAGGCGCGGCGCATTTCCTGCGGCGGCAGGCCGAGCATGCGGAGCGTGGCGTCGTCGAAGTATGTGCAGGCGCCGCCCCATGCGCTTGCGAGGCCCCCCTCCGCGAGGGTCTGGAGGATGTCTTCGCGCTCTACGCTGAGCGGGAGGAGCTCTTTTGTGTGTCGAGAGACGAAGCCCCTGTTGCCGCCGACCATGCCGCTGAGTTCCATATTGGAGCACAGCAGCGAGAGGTCTTCGCCGACGAACCATCGGATTTGCTCGTAGGACCGCTTGCGGAACTCCGCGAAGCCGCCGCCCGGCGGTTTCCGGAGAATGGGAGGGGCGGGGACGCCGCCGTCCAGCATGAGGACGCGGAGTCCGGCTTCCACCAAGGGGAGTGCGACATGGACGCCCGCGGCACCGCTGCCGATAACGATGGCGTCATACATGTGAGACATGACGGCGGACGAAACCGGGGAACGGCAGAAAAAAAGCGCCGAGAAGCATTTTTCCGCCCATGCGCGCGCAGGCGAGGAGGGCGAGGAGGATGATGGAGATGCGGGAGTGATCTTGAGGGAGGAGCCATGCCGCTGAAACAGGATGACATTCCACGATGGTCGCAACGATCAGTAATTTTTTCTGCAGCGGGCCGTCGCGGAAGCGTTTGGTGATGGCGTCCAGTCCTCCCAAAAGGAACGGCCAGCGCCGCACGATGCCGAGACTGTGCGTCGCGATGGTGGTGTGGCCGCGGAGTGCCTGCGCATACCATGCGGCTTCCACCGGACCCGGTTTCCATCGCTGGCATTCCATGGACAGGATGTAGCGGGAAAGGATTGCGAGTTCATCGGCGACGGGATCGCTGTCCGCAGGCATTTTAAGAAGCGCCGTTTCTTCGGTGAGGATGCGTGAAATAGGGCGCGGAGTGAATGCGGCAGCGCGATAAAGCGGCGAGGAGTCCAGCGTGACGCTCTCGGCGCCGCCGAGGACGTTGCTTGCGGTGAACGGCGGACGCGGGAGGAAGGAGAGAAGGCGCGCCGCAAGAAGACCGATGGGGAGCGGTATCGGAAGAAAAGCGGGAGATCTGCCTCTGTGAGAAGCGAGCAGTCGTATCAGCTGTATGAGCGTGATTGCCTCCGGGCCGCCGGCATCGTAGCTCCTTCCAAACATTTCCCGCGCGTGCGCGGCGCGGACAATGAGCTCCGCGAGATCGTTTCTGTGGATGGGGTAGTACACGGCGTTCCCGCCACCGAAGACCGGAACGACCGGCAGCCCGCTGATGCGCCAGAGTGTTTCGAAGGCGCCGCTCCCTTTTCCACCGCACACGAGACTTGGATAGAGCGTGGTAACGGGGACAGACGCCGAAGAAAGGATGGCGTCGGCTTCGGCTTTCGTTCTGGCATAGACGCCGCGCCGAACCAGCTTGGCGGATTGTGTGCTGATGTTGATGATGAATGCCATCCCGCTTTTCTCCGCCGCAAAGCGCAGGTGTCTTGCTCCATCGACGTTCGTCTGCGCGCTGCACGCTTCATCCGCCTTCGCCGCGGCCAGATGGCAGACGCCGTCCATTCCCTCGCATGCCCGCTCCAACGATGCCGAATCCCGCACGTCGCCGACGACCCGTTCGAGGTTTGGATGCTCCACAAAGGGCCACATGCTATCCGGCCGAAGGAGCCCGCGGACGCGGAAGCCTGCATGGAGGAAGCGGGGGACAACCGCCTGGCCGATGAACCCGGTTGCGCCGGTAAGGAGGATGGTTCCTCTCATAGAGATGCATGGAGTCGGTCGGCAACGGTATCGAACCACGTGACGGATTGGTCAGGGCGTAGCTGTGTCCGATGATTTTCACGGATACGCTCGAGTTCCGCTCGTTTTGGAAGAGAAGGGAGGGCGTAGGCCTTCCCTGTAAGGCGCGTGTAGAGTTCTTGGATCGTACAGATGGCAAGGAGTGAAGAGAGGGTTCCAAAGAGAACATTCCCACTCCATCGCTCTAGGGGTGCAGATCGATAGTAATCCAGCGTTTCTTCGGGAGTGCGGAAGTACGAGAGAAGGATCACCGCCCCGCTCATGCCGCTGAATCCGGTGAGGGAGGCGTCACGCTCTTCTTTCGGTACGACGGAACATCGGTATCCCCTTTGTAGGAGGATCTCATTCGCCTTGTCGAACGTATCGTAGCGCCGCAGATGTTTCCCGATGTGCGATGGGTGCGTATTCCCGTCTGCAGGCTGAAGGGAAAGATGTTCTTTCTCGACGAAGATCTCGCGATTGATGGCCGTACAGTAACTGCTGCTCACCTCATGAGTTTTTCCATCGATGACGAAGTGCCACCAGTCGCGTGGGCGAAAGCTCACAGAGGCGGTATTCGGGACGGCGAACTCTCGTTCCAGAATGGTGAGCATCGTCGGACTCATGGGGAACATATCATCGTCGCAGAGCCAACCAATGCGGCGATTCTTTGCGATGTGGTAGAGGAATTCATCTGATTTTGTCGCTGCATAGAAGTTGAGGAATTTTTGGACGCGCGCTCCGGGAAAATTCTCGGGGTTGAGCCTGCCCGAACAATCAAAGATGACGGCGTCGACCGAATCTCCGAGATTCTTCCGCACGAAGTGGTACCAGACGGTCGCCATGGGGGGGAGGATGTTCATGGTAAATAGTGCAGGTTTGTACGAAGGAGGAAGAATATATTCCCTCTCCCTGTGAGTGAGGGGCAATCGAGACAGTCCATAGTACAAAATCGTTGGAACCAATGTTCTCCGTGCGCTCAGGAGAGAAAACCGCCGGAAGGCGTACGGGAGGATCCGATCGTACGACCTGCGCATGGGTTCAGTAGAATGCATGCTCTGGCAGTATACTGCAGCCATGTTGACTGGGCTTCGTTGGTATGGCGTTCTTGGCTTTTGCTGCCTCACACTCGCTTTGCTCATGCAGGCGCCGCAGTGGCGGAACATGGGAGATGCACGGTTCCGGGGCGTTCTCGTCCAACTGAATGCGGATGAGTACTACTATCTCCCGCGCGTGATGGAGGCTCTTCGTGGGCGCATGAGTCAGGCATCGGAGGGTCTTGTGGGGGATCCCAGGATTCGATCACTTCAGGGTGCGGTTATCGAACAGACGTATGGGATTCTCTTTGGATGGACGGGGTGGCGGGCGGCGACGGTGCTCCAGATTCTGGATTCCGTTGAACCTCCGCTCCTCTTCCTTGCTCTCATTGCGTTCCTTACCATCGCCGGTTTTTCGCGTGTCCAAGCGCTGACGGGGTCCGTGCTGTTCGTTCTTCTTGAGCTCTATAGCCTCAACCGCCCTGTGCATCAACGAGCGAGTTTTCTCCTCGTTGTCCTTGCATGCACATGCCTCATCACCGGGATGCGCGGACAGCGCCGGGCATCGGTGCTCGGCGGAATGCTCTTGGGCCTCCTCGTCGGCGTGTACTTCTGGAGCTACACCTTTGCGTGGGCTTTCTGGCTCATGCTTCTTCTCTGGGAGTCCTGCGTCTGGTTGCAGAATCGATCCAGGAAGCCCACCGCCATTTCCGCACTCCTCCTCGCCGGTGGTATCGGGATGGCCATCGCTCTTCCATTTCTCCTCCACACGTACGTTCTATCCCAGGATCCCTTTTTCCCCGAAGTGCAGTTCCGTAATGAAGTATTCAAATCCCGACTTCCGGAGTCGTGGCTGAGAAGTGGCTTCTTTCTCGTGATGGCCGTATCCGCCATTTTCGGTGGATTTTCCCGAGCGCGCAATTCCCCTCTCCATCGCAATGCTGCCGCAGTCGTTCTCGCAGCATTCCTCGTCCTCAATCAGCAAATTCTTCATGGGACGGTCCTCCAATTCAGTTCTCATTACCTCTTCCCTCTCGTCTTCGCAGGGATAGTGGCTATTCTCCTTTCCTTTGCTGTGCGATCACGGTGGATGATTCCGGGAGCTCTCGCGAGTGCGATATTCCTCGCCGGTATTGCCTACGATGGGAGAGCGGCGCTCTCTCAGTGGCGTGTTCTCCCTGGTCGATTCGAGGATCAGCATCTCGTGACCATTCTTCCTGTTCTCGATGCAATATCTCGATCGCGTATTCTCTCCGATACTCATACGTCACTCTTCATTGCAGGGCAATCTCACCATGATGTCTTGTACTCTCTGTACCTCAAGCACACGCTCATGAGTAATCGGGAATTTACCGAACGATACTGTTTAATGGTGCTCCCTCTCCCAGTCAGTCGTCGCGAACACGGGGATCTCTCCCATCTCCAGAAGATGTTTCCTGTGTCGGACATGCTCCCATCGGAACGCAGCCAGAAACTCCAAGGTATCCAGGAAGTCTGTGCGGAAGTCGATGGGGATCCCGGATCGTTCCTCATGCGGTACGGCGCGACGCACATTCTTTGGAACGAGCAACGTGAGCCGGAGTGGGATCTCAAGCGCCTGCGCGTCCCGCTGGAAAAAGTGGGTCAGGGGGAAGGATGGTCACTGTGGAAAGTGGCAAACACCCTCTCCCTGTGGGAGAGGGCAGGGTGAGGGGAGTTGTTGAGGATCACGGTTTTCGGGCGCGGATGAGGTAGTTGTACTTTGGATCATGTAATCCCGTAGTGTTTGGGATCTGTTTGACGTCAACGAAGCCAATACCTTGGAGAACCTCGATCATTTTTGATGCCGGGTACATCCAGCGGTGGAGGTCGTAATCTTCCGTTATGTCTCCTTTGAATTTTCCAAAGAAATGCTGATTGATGAGGTTAAGATCGTCCCCAGCAAGAAGACCGCGAGCGATGGCCTCGATATCGGGAGTGGAGATCTGGAGGAGGCCCCCCGGCTGGAGGATCCGGTAAAATTCGCGGAGGATGTGGAGGTTGTCCTGCTCGCGAAAGTGTTCGAGGGTTGCGGCGGAGAAGATTTCCGCGATGACGCCATCGGGAATGGGAAATCGTGTACGAATGTCGAACATGAGGTCGACCTGTGGGAGGGGCACGATATCAACATTGAGAAATTCCCCCGGTTTCCAGGGATTTCTCCCACCACAGATGTCGAGTTTTGCGCCGCGGAATCCTTTTGCGCGCCATTCTTCCGCGCGGCGGTTGCAGTGCGCCTTCGTGACGCGATCCTTCGCCCAGCCGTAGAGTGGACGCAGTGGGCGGATGTAGCGGTAGTAACGGTCGAGAGTGTTTTTCATAGGGCATGTCGTTACTACTAATTTCCATCCGTACCAGAAACGGAGGAACTCGTGACGAAGGGGAAGTCGCACACAGTTTTGATGCGGGAGGCACAAGATCCATAGGAGTTTGAGGGAGGCAGCGAAGCGAGAACACAGGGTGTTCAGGAGACGGTGGTAAAACCAATGACCCAAGCTCTTCCCGCGCGATTTTTCCATTTCAATCTGCACATATCGTAGGTTTTTCATTGTGTAGTCCTCCAGTGTCCCAAGAGGGGCGAGGCTAGCTCCTCTGAGATGGAGGAGAGGAACACCTTGGACGATCTCCGGTCGTTCATGGACTGGTTTTATCCAACGGATGACTGTAGTGAGGTGAAAAAAGTAGAACCGCTCATTCGGGTAGGTAGTGGCGTGCGTGACGATCCGCCCATCTGGAAGCACATATTTCCGGGGAATAAAGCATGCGCAAGGCAGTTCTCGGGAAACCGTATGTTGGAGATCGATCATGAGTTCCGTGGAAGCATATTCATCACTGTCGAGTGCGAGAATCCATGGCTGAGTTGCATGTTTCAATCCAAGATTTCGCACCACGGAAAAATCTTCAATCGGACAGTGCTGCATTGGCTGCAAAATCACTCTGGCTCCATACTCCTTTGCAATGTGCAGCGTGTCGTCGGAACTGCCGCCGTCGATGACGAGGATTTCCGCGCAGGTGCGCACGCTCTCGATGGCGCGGCGGAGTGTTTTTCCTGAGTTCCAGGTGAGGATGTGCACGCTGATGGGGAGCTTTTCAGACATAGACGAGAAATTTATACAGGAAGAAGTTCCCGAGGGAGCTCAAAAACCAGCTCACAAATTTTGCGGTGCTCTCATTCATTCCTAGTGTCTCGACGAGGACGATGAGGAAGAGGAACTGTACAACCACATTGATGCCATTGAGGACGCAGTAGCGACAAAAGTGGTGAAAGACCATCCCATTCTTTTGGAAAACCACATACTTATGGAGGAGGAAGGCGCCGAGGAATCCGATGGCATTACTCACGATATTAGCTGTTACGTACCACGTTCCCATCCGGAGGAGAAAGAAATAGGAACCAAAGTCGAGGAGGGCGGTGATGCTGCCACTGAGGAGGTAAAGGCCGATTTGCGAGAGATGGGGTTTGATGAGATGAAACATCGAGAGAGGGATTACGCCGGGGGCAGGGGGCAAGAGGACGGCGGAGAAACAACGAAGTACCGTCCCTCAATCTTCTGTGCTCGTTCCCCAAATTCTCTGAGGTCTTTTCCGTTGAGTTTACGGAGGATGGGAAGACAGCGCTGGGCTGGAGAGAGGATACCGAGTGGCGCGGGAAGGCGTTGGGTGATGAGGGGGTTTGTGAGGAAGAACCACTGAGTATTTTCTGGCAGACGCGCGAAGATCTCGGCTTGTTGGATAATGAGAGGCTTCTCGGAGAAATCCTGCACGATGGTTGTTGCAACGTTCATTGCCTCTGCGTTGTAACTCGCTCCTCGATGGTCGAGTTGCCAGATCCCCTGGAGGGCAACGATGGTGATGAGGGCGATTTCTGTAAATGGTCTTTTGAGAATGACTTGCATTCCCATGGTCACAAAAGGGAGGAGGAGGAGATGGGCAGGGAGGAGGTGACGGTACCAGAGAAAACTGCTCCCGAAGTAGAGGACGAAGAGAGCAGCCAGCGTGGGAAGAAAAATTTGGAGAGAGAATGAGAGGCGTGGACGAAGTCTCCAGAAGCCAATGGAACCAAGGAGAAAGAAAAGACCAAAAACGAGGAAGGGGAGACGGAAGAGGGTTGTGGGGTGGGACAGAAGGAACGAGAATGGTACTGCGGTATGATTCTCATTTCCTCCCCAGAGGAAGAGAAAATCTCTGAGGAGACCGGGTTGTGATAGAAGCTCAAGGAGTCGCCATGGAAGGTAGATAGTCACCGCAAACATTCCAACGATGGTGAGGTGGAAGGAGCTTTTCCAGTCTCGGCGGAGTGCGGAGGCTACCCATGCGACGCCGATGGCCGGAAAGACGAGACCGTAGGTAATTTTCGTGAGAACAGCAAGACCGAAACATATCCCGGCAAGAGAACCCCAGAGAGAACCTCTCGGTTTCCATTGCAGGGTGAGGAGGCCAAGGAGGAGGAAGAAGAATCCCGGCACCTCTCCGAGGACGGGTTTACCGGTATTGACGAAGGCGGAGAGGCTGATGAGGAGAGCGCTCGTCCATCGTGCTGCGTTCCTTCCGGCGATATGATTTGTGAAGATGTACATACAGAACGCCGTTGCGCAAAGAAAATCGAGCATCGGGAGGCGCGCAATAGCGACGGAGAATCCGAAGAGCTTGATGGCGAGCGCAACGGGGAGGAGCAGTGTTGGGCCCACTCCGAGGATGTAGGGGTAGGACCACGGGCGATCGAGGATGGGAAGGGTGTAGCCTTTTCCATCCGCAATGGAACGGGCGACAATCATGAAGAGGCTGTCGTCAGCCCACGCTGCAGGGAATGTTCCCAGTTCTCGTGTGAAAAAAAACAGCGCCACCCCTATGAGGGCCATTTCTGGGAGCCATGGAATGATGCGCAGGCGCACTCATCCATACTACACGCTCCTGTGATGCTCGATGCGGAGGATCGTCCGGGCAAGATCCTGGGGGTCGCCGGGCTTGCAGAGGAACACGTCCTTCCCGTCGGTGAATCTTTCTCGCATGGCGATGGTATCGGCCGTGATCACCGGTATGCCGCACGCGACGGCATCGAGCACCTTATGGGGGATGACGCGTTGCGCCTTGCTCGACGTGCCGAAAATGCCAAGGCAGAGGTCGGCCGAGCGGATGAGACCGGGGAGTTCACTAAGGGGAACAGAAGGAAGGAAAGTGGTGTTCTGTAGGCGGAGTTCTCGTGCCAGCGCCTGCATGGCGGGATGTTCCTGTCCGGAACCAACGATGCGGAAGTGAATATGCGGAAAACGATCCTGAAGGATGGCAGCGGCGCGGAGGATGTGTTCGATGCCATGGAGCGGTATGTAAGAGCCGTAGAAGAGCACCTCAAACGAATTTCGGATTTCGGATTTCGCCTGCCTGCCGGCAAGGCAGGGATTTCGGATTTCGGAAAAGAAGAGGTCGGGGCGGGCCTGGAGATAGATCACACGGACTCTTTCTGGTTTTAAGAAAAACGTCTTCACGAAGTATTTTTTGTGTTCTTCGGTGTCGAGGATGACCTCATCGGCGAGGTGACAACTCACGAAATCGACGATGTACCAGAGCCACGCGCGCGGATGCCAGCGGGGGGCACGTCTCCGGTCGCAGACGTTGGTGTCGTAGAGGGAAATGAAGGCGTCGAAGAGGAGTTTTCTTCTGGGAAATCTTGTCAAGAGCCAGGCAATAGGCACGAGGGCATGTCCGGGAAATGTGACGAGAATAGTGAGTAGTGTGTAGTGAGTAGTTTGTAATGCCCTCCATTTTTTCCAGAGATCGCAGTACTTACCGAGGAGCCCCTGGGTCTCCGTGTGGCATTCGATGATGTCATACCCATCTTCTCGGAGAGCTTTGCAGACACTCCAATGACGGGGAGATTCCCGATCGTGGTAGCCGAAGGCGACGATTGGTGGAGCCAAAGAATGCTTCACATTATTCTATTTTTTTCTTGTCAAATAGCAATGCTAGACTACCGTTTGTGCACATCACGTACGTCACCCACACGCGCTTTCCGACGGAGAAAGCCCACGGGTTCCAGGTTGCGAGCGTGTGCCAGGCGCTTGCGCGGCTCGGTCACACGGTCACTCTCCTCACGCCGACAGTGGGGAATGCCATCAAAGAGGACCCACTCGCGTACTACGGTATGCCGTCCTCGGTATTCTCCGTCGTCAGACTCCAAAACTTCGATGCACTGAGTTCACGCTGGGTGCCCGGGAAACTTGCATTTCTCATTGCCATGCACTCCTTCCGGCACGCTCTCTCTGCATTTCTCCATCTCCATCACACCGATCTTTTCTATGCGCGAACTCCGCAAGTACTCCCGCCGCTTCTTGCAACGGGCATTCCTGTCGTTCTCGAGCTCCATACACTACCGCGTATGGCACGGCGCACATTTCTCATGCGGTGTCGTCGTTGCAAAGCTGTTATTTGTCTTACACGAACAATGCGCGACGTGCTCGTAACCTGGGGACTTGATGCAAAACATATTCTTGTAGAGGGAGACGCCGTTGACCTTCTGCGTTTTAGGGCGCTGCCGCACAGGGAAGAGGCAAAGGCGCTGTGGCTCATTCCACATGACCGAACCGTCATTGGCTATATCGGTTCACTGGTGACAGTGGATGCCTTGGAGAAGGGAGCTCGCGAACTTCTCGATGCAGTGGCGCTTTTGCGAGCACAAGGAAGAATGGTCTTCGGGTGGATCGTTGGAGGACCGAATGTGTGGCGGGAGAAGTATATCCAAGAAGCGCGAACGCGTGGACTCACAGAGGATGATGTCCGATTGGAGGGTATCATTCCATTTGCTGCTGCTTCGAGTGCGCTGCGTTCCTGCGATGTTCTCGTATATCCCGCTCCTACATCCAGACATCCCTATTTCATCCGGGACACATCACCGCTGAAACTATTCGAATACATGGCGGCGGGTCGTCCGATTGTCTGTGCAGATCTCCCACCCCTCCGTGATGTGGTGGATGAGTCCGTCGTTCGTTTCTGTATTCCTGGTGATCCGCAGAGTCTTGCAGACGCTCTTACGTGGGTCCTCGATCATCCGGAGGAGGCGGAGCGCATGGCTGAGCGTGCGAAGGAGCGGGTACATCCGTATTCCTGGGAAGCGCGGATGCAGCGTATTCTTTCTCTATTATGACGTCACCCCGTCGTATCGAGAAAGATGGCAAGCTCTACGCTCTCATTTTGCCTCGAGGTCTTTCTGTAGAGGGTGCGCGTTTCTTCACGTCGCAGGAATCCCCATTCCAGGTTGGGGTGATGGAGCGCCCAAGCGGTTACGTCGTACAACCGCACCGACATCCGCAGGTGTCACTGCAAATCTCATCCGTGAGCGAATTTCTATGTATCGAGCGCGGTCGTGTGAAGGCTGTCATCTACGATGATGTGTGGGGTGTGGTGGGGGAGGAACTCCTCACTGCCGGCGATGCCATCCTCCTTCTTGCTGGTGGACATTCCTTCGAAGTCCTTGAGTCCTGCCGTATGGTGGAGGTAAAGCAGGGGCCATTCCTTGGAGATAAATCAAAAGTGTATCGATTTTTCTAAGAAGCTCACTCCTCCCGTATGCACGTTCCTGTCAACGAACCCATCATTACCGAAGACGCGAAACGCTACATCGCGGAGGCGATGGAGAGCGGGTGGGTGTCGTCCGGCGGGCCGTTCATCGAACGTTTCGAGCAGGAGTTTGCCAAGTATCTTGGTGTGAAACATGCCGTCACCACGACGAGTGGGACGACGGCGCTCCACCTCGCTCTCGTGACGCTGGGGATCGGTCCGGGCGATGAGGTGATCCTCCCTGACTTTACAATGATGGCGTGCGTCTTCGCGGTGCTCTACACGGGTGCGAAGCCCGTATTCGTCGACGTCGATCCGGATATTTTTACAATGGATCCGGAGAAGATCGAGGAGAAAATTACACAGAAAACGAAGGTGATCATGCCGGTCCATATCTATGGGCATCCGGTGGATATGGATCCCGTTATTGCAATTGCCGAACGGCACGATCTTTGGGTGATGGAGGATGCCGCGGAAGCGCATGGTGCTCGCTATAAAGGGCGGCTCTGTGGGTCCATCGGTGATATCAACGCTTTCAGTTTCTATGGGAATAAAATCATTACGACGGGCGAGGGGGGGATGGTGGTCACCAATGACGATGCGCTTGCGACACACGCGCGGACGCTCCGGAACCTCGCGCACTCACCGGAGAAACGCTTTTGGCACAAGGAACTCGGGTTCAACTACCGCATGACGAACCTCCAGGCGGCGCTTGGCTGCGGACAACTCGCCCATATCGAGGAGTTCATCGCAAAGAAAGAGTGGATGGCCGCGCAGTATGCTTCGCAGTTGCACGGCGTGCGCGGCCTCCGTCTCCCAGTCACGAAGGAGTGGGCGACGAACGTCCACTGGATGTATGCCGTGCTCGTGGAAGATGCTTTCCCGCTTTCCCGCGATGCATTCCGTGAAGCGCTCCTTGCGCATGGCATCGACACCCGGGATTTCTTCACATCCTGCTCCTCGCAGCCAGCTACACGGAAATACTGCGGCGAAGGTGGCCGCTATCCGGTGACGGAGCGCATTGCCGATCACGGTTTATACTTGCCGTCGGGGCTGGCACTCAGCCAAGAACAACTTGATACTGTGTGCCATGCCATCCGCGCAATCGCCCATGTCGGGTAATCCCCCCCTCGTGTCGATCGTCCTTCCGACCTACAACGAGGCGGGGAATATCGTTGATATCATCAATGCTCTCCATCAGTGCATCACGCATCCGCATGAAATCATCGTTGTCGATGATAATTCTCCCGATGAAACATGGCGTATCGTGGAGGAAATAGTGCTGAGTAATCCCTTTGTACGCATCGAGCGACGGATGCAGAATCCAGGACTCACCCGGAGCATCCAGCATGGCATTGACAGAGCGCGTGGGGGAATCATCTGTTGGATGGATTGCGATTTTTCCCATCCGCCGGAAACAATGGCGCAACTTATTTCCCATGTGATGGAAGGGCACGATCTTGCGGTTGCCTCCCGCTACATAGCGGGTGGGCAGTATAAAAGCGGACTTCAGTGGTTCGGTGCAGATGAATCTGCTCTCGCCGTCCTTCTTTCTCGTTTCATTAACGTTGGTATCCGTTGGAGCTTAGACCCACGGTTCCACGATTACACGAGTGGATTCATCGCTGTCCGACGCCACATTCTGGATCGGAATCGTCTGACTGGTGACTATGGAGAATACTTCATGGACATCATGTACCGTGCCATTCTCCAGGGGCATCGGTATAAAGAGATTCCCTTCGTTTCCCCGCCGCGCCGCTCGGGGGTGAGTAAAACCGGCACTACGTTCCGTCAGCTCTTCTGGCGGGGGACAAAATATCTGCGGACACTGTTCAAACTCTGGGGTTTGCGGTGGAGGAGAGTGGAAAGAGTAGCTGTACAGAGATAGCGCATCGTAACTGCTCATTGACTCTCACGAACGAGAAGGATGGAGGGAGCTCATCAAAACACCCTCTCCCTTTCAAGGGAGAGGGTAGGGTGAGGGTTTGGACGATAGGTGCGGCGAAACATTTCATGGCAGGAGCTCATAATGCTCGAGAGCTGCGGCGATAACCTGGGCAGCCTCTGCATTCGTCGCCGGGCTGGGGTGCACGTTGTCCCAGGAGAGGGTTTGCGGATGATTGCCGAAGACCTCGTACAGATCGAGTACACGGAACCCCTCTTTCTGGGCAATCTCTTTCAGCTTGGGGCGCGCGACGAAGTGGAGGTGACGTTCGGGCCAGATGATGAAGAGGCGAGGGAAATTGCGAGGGAGGAGTTGACGGAGGGTATGTAATTCCACTGCGTAACGCTGGAGACTCTCATCGCGGATGTTCTCTGCGAATGGATCCGTGCGGTAGGTGTGTTCCTGTTCCTTGAGATCTTCCTGTGCTTGATGTGCGTTCAGGTATTTCTTGATGGCGACGTAGAATGCGCTGTGCCGGTCGAGCCAGCATTTTCCCGGGAAGAGGCCAAAAAGACCTGTGGTAATGGGAGAGCACGTCTGTGCCTGCGGTTGCCATCCCTGCGGTCGAAGGATGCCGTCACGATCGAGCTCGGCGATATCCATGTTCGTCTCCTCTACATCGTTGAAATGGAAGAGCAGAATGAGGGCGGACGGATGGAGCTTCTGGATTTTCTCCCGATAGGTCGTGCGCTGTTGAACGAGGTTGTAGCCGGGGACGCCAGCATTCAGAATGGTGTGGTGCGGGAGGAGCCGCTGGAGGTGAGCTGGAATGGTCTCGTTATCGTCCACGCCGTACCCGAACGTGATGGAATCGCCGAGGACGGCAATGAGAGGCATTTCAGTGTCTACTTCTTGGGATCGGAAGCCTAGACTATTGGTGGTGACCGTGGAACGGTACGCACGAAGGGAGATGTTCGGTTTGAGTTCGTAGCTGATCTCAGAGGCAGAGCTTTTCTGGTAGATTTTTGGAGGGTTGGGTTTGACGCTGACGATACCCGTTACGCGGAGCGCAACCTCGATGCCACCGAAGAAGAGCAGAGTGCTTCCGAGGAGGAGAGAGAGGCGAATGAGGATGTTTCTAGCTCTGGAATCCATCGTAGAAACTATAGCATTTCTTGAAAATCTCTTCGCCATCCGGCTCTTGCGGGCTTCTGCGGAATGGGGTGGCGCGAGACGCAGACCGACGCGGTTCGGATTCGTCGGGCAAGCGAGAGCCACCCCATTCCGCACTACTGTATTACTGTTTCTTTCCAACCATGACAAACAATCCCCCCTCACGTCCGATCGTGAACATCCAGGACAGTTGCCGGGAGATATGTTCGAGGGATGAACCTCTCGGATGTTCTTCCAAGAGACGCAATCCAGAATCTTCCCCGGGGAGATTCTTACTGATTGCTGGTACGGCGCTGAGGAATTTCACGCCGGATTCATCGAACCATCGGAGGACTTCGTCGACGGAGTGCCAGGATTCATGGGGATTCCGGTACTGATCGGCGAACCAGATTTCCTTCTTCGCTTGATCGACGTCACGACGACGCATGTGGGCGTCGAGAAAGCGACAGGATTCTCTCGTCATCGTGAAGAAAGTCTTGCGGAGTCCGAGAGGTATCCGTGCATACGTATTGTAGAGGCCGATGAGGATGTTCCCCCCTGGCTTGAGAAGCCTGAGAAGATTCTGGAATCCTCCCTTGGGATCTGGCGTGTGGTGGAGGACGCCGGAGCAGATGAGCACGTCGATAGAATTCTCTGCGATCGGCATGGCGAAGATGTTCCCCTGAGCGAAAGAGACATTCTGGAGGCCGAAACGCTCTTTGAATCCCTGTCCCAGTTTCAGAGATGGCAGGCTCATGTCGACGCCAATCACCGTGCGCGTTTGGACGAGACCGAGGAAGTTTGTCATCTGCCCCGTGCCGCAGCCAACTTCGAGGACAGCGACCGTTGGGGAAATCGCCCGATCGACCCAGAGGCCGAAGGCGCTTTTCTGTGCCTTATCCATGAGAACAGCCGGACTATCAACATCGTCGTAGCCGGGAAACGTGTGAGTTTCGTAGAATGCCTGAATCGTCTGCCGTGCCCGTTCCTCTTCTGTGGTTATCGTCGGCGTGAGGAGGAGTGGAAGGCCGTGCTCGATGTTGTAGCGGTGGTTGTGCGCGCATCGGAGTGCCGTTCCGTCTTCCCGGAGTGCTTGTTGATCGATGGGGCAGCGAACGATATCCACTGTGCTAGCATACCTTCCATGCAATGGCGGCATCGAACGGGCGTTGGTGTACTGGTACTCGCGCTCGTGGTGGCGGCCAGCGCGGCATCCTTCCTTGCACGTCGGCTCTTGCATTCGTTCCCTGCGAGTGTGCTTGTGGACGCCGATCGGTCTTTGCAGTACACCGATGCGCCGTTTTCCATGGAGGAGGCTGCCGGTATCGGCTTTCTCACGTCGCTCGGCGCGGTGGAAGGGTACGGCGACGGAACTTTCCGCCCGGGAGATACGCTAAACCGCGCGGAGTTTCTGAAGATCGTTCTTAAAAGTTCCCCGCGTTCGAGCGAACTCCCTTCCCGCCCGATGCGCTGTTTCCCGGATGTTCGGCGGGACGACTGGTTCAGTCCGTTCGTCTGCTTTGGGAAGGAGCAGGGGATTGTTTCCGGATATTCTGACGGAGCGTTCCGTCCCGAAAATCCTGTCAATTACGCGGAAGCACTCAAAATGCTCGCGAGTATCTACGAGTATCCTCGTACGGTCGCGGCGAACGATGAATGGTTTTCTCCCTCTGTACGAGCCGCGAAAGAACATTTGGTGTTTCTCTTTTCCGATCTTCCTCTCGCAACGCCTCTCACCCGTGGCCAGATGGCGCGCTTAGCCTCCGCATTCCGTGCGGAGGGGGAGGGGGCGCTGAAGGAATATCTTGAGCGGGAGGGAGGAGAGGATGACGAAGAGAGTGCGATGAGTACAGTGGGTCAGGTGGGTATAGTGGGTGAAACGTTACAGCAGGAAGGTACGGTTGCAGAGGGTGAGAAGGAGGCCCAGCCCTCACCCATGGTGAGAGGGAGCGATGGAGACGTGCGCAGTCGGCAACTTCTCCTCGGAGGAATCTCTCTGCCCATCGCGCGGGGGACATTCTTGAATCCGCAGGATGAGGCCGTGGTCCGCCGTGTGCATCTCCGGCTCGACCGCAAGGTAAAATCGTTGAAGGGGGTTCACGTTCTCGATGCCGCGGGGAACGAGCTCGGATCGCTTCGCGTGGATACCAATGATACCGAGGAGCGCCGGAACTGGATTCTCGATTTTGACATTTCCAATGCTTCGCGCCTCTCTTCCGGGGCGGAACAGTCGTTCTTCTTCGCGGCAGAGCTTGCAATGCGGGGAATGGGCGGAATTCCCGGGGAACTCCTCCGGGTCCAGCGCATTTCTCTCATGCTCCAGAATCCTGCGGCGGGCGTGTCGTGGGAGATTATGCCTGCGGAGCAGACATTCCCCGTTCATCAGACCGTCAAGGCGCGGATCACCGGCGTCCGCAATGCGGGAGAGGCGCAGGACACACTGAACGATGGTAAGCAAATGGGTGTGGCAACTTTTGCTTTTGAGGGAGACCTCCTCCCAGAGACATCCTTACATCTCGAAGAACTTCTGTTCTCTGTTTGGAGACACAATGTCGATGCGTCCGGGTGGAGGCTTGAGAGACAAGGAAAGGCGTCCATAGAGTGCTTCCGCACCTACCGGGACGACATGACAGTGACGTGTCCTATTATTACAGAGGAATTTGGCATTCTCCATGACTTCCCGACGACGTTCATTCTCCGTGCCGACGTGAAGCGCACAGGCGACAATGCCTCACTCCAGGTGACTCTTGATGCTCCAGGGAGCATCGGGGAGAGCGGCGCTCTCCGCTGGTCCGATGGTGCCGGTCATTACAATTGGGTGGATTTGCCGGAGCCGCTCGCGGAGGGGACAAAGTGGGAAGTAAAGTAGTGTGCCATATTTGCTGTCGCTGCCCGCGCCTTTTCCTGCCAATCTTTACCACTCGATGCATAGATGACACTGCGAGTTGCGTGAACAATGGCTCCGGTGCCATTCGTAAGGAATCCATGGTGCACATCATCGACTGTTCCCCCCTGTGCACCAATGCCCGGAATGAGGAAAGGGATATTGGGCATAAGAGAGCGGAGATATTTCAGTTCCTCCGGATACGTGGCACCAACGACTGCACCGATGCAGGAGAGGCGCGACTGCGGACCGAGGTGTTGTAAGCCCAATTGTTGGACCAATTGACCAATGTGTTCAAAGAGCGATTCAGCTCCCACAGGAAGATCCTGAAGATCCATGGAGCCATGATTACTCGTCTTCACGAGGACAAAAATTCCTTTGTCGTTCCGCACACAGCGCTCGATGAACGGCTGGATGCTGTCAGCTCCCAAATATGGGTTAACGGTGAGGGCATCAATGGGGCTCCCTTTTCCCAAGTAAGCTTCTGCGTAGAGTGCAGCAGTCGATCCGATGTCATTCCGCTTGCCGTCGGCAATGACGACAATGCCCCGTTCTTTCGCATACGCAGCAATTTTCCAGAAGAGTTGCATTCCCTCTCCCCGAAGAAGTTCGTAGCAGGCGAGTTGCAGCTTCACGCATGCGGCGATATCGTGAACGGCATTGATGATGCCGCGACAGAAAGCGCTGGCACCGGCGATAGTCTTCGGGATTCCTTCGGGAAGGCGTTCCATCACAGGGTCGATGCCAACGGAGAGAGGGGAAGTGTCCCGAATGCGCTGGGTGAGGGCATCGGCGAAGTGCATCGGATCTACTCTACCCCAGTCATCTGCCGATACTGCAACGCCTCCGCGATGTGGCTTACTCCAATTGCATCTGCGCCTGCAAGGTCGGCGATCGTCCGTGCAACCTTGATGGTGCGGTGGTAACCGCGGGCGGAGAGGTTCATGCGTTCTGCGGCCTGGCGCAGGAGATGTTCGGATGGGGCGTCAAGTGGGCAAAATTTCTCGAGGTCGCGGACACCCATTTCCTTGTTCGTGCGGATTCCGCGCTCGCGGAAGCGGGAGCATTGCCGCTCACGGGCGGCGACAATCCGAGCAAGGATTGTTGCGGATGGTTCACCTGTTCCTCGTTTCTGGAGTTCATCGACCGGTACGGGGAGAACATCGATGCGGAGATCAATGCGATCGAGGAGTGGAGTACTAATGCGCCGTCGAATCCGCTCGGGACTTCCCGTTGTGTACTGTGGAGGATTCATCGCCGCGACGAGGAGGAAATCGGCGGGGAAGGTGAACGATCCCTGTGCGCGGGTGATCGTGATGCACCGGTCTTCAAGTGGCTGGCGTAAGACTTCGAGGACGTGCGGAGGAAATTCTGCGAGCTCGTCGAGGAAGAGGACGCCGCGATGGGCAAGGCTGATTTCCCCCGGTCCCGGCATTTGTCCGCCGCCAACGATCGAGACACCGCTCGCTGTATGGTGCACAATACGGAAGGGGCGTTCGGTGAGGAGTGGGGTGTCGGACGGAAGGCGATTGGCAATGGAGTACACCTGCGTCACCTCGATGGATTCCTCCTGCGTGAGGGGAGGGAGGATGCTGCGGAGCGCCCGCGCAAGGAGCGTTTTCCCTGCACCGGGGGCACCACTCATGAGCACATTGTGTCCGCCTGCCGCCGCGATCTCGAGTGCCCGCTTGGCGTGCTGCTGTCCGCGGATATCGGCAAAATCCATATCCGCTTGTCTCGCGGGGCTGCTGGCGGGTGGTGGAATTTCGGGAGCCGGTTTTTCTCCGCCGAGGATGGCGAGGAGTTCTGTGATGTTTTCGGCGGCGACAACGTCGATGCCGGGGATGAGGGCGGCTTCCGGGCCATTCACTGCGGGAACAACGATGCGCCGGATCCCCTGCTTCCTGCAGGCAATCGTTGCGGGAAGAACGCCGGAGACATGACGGAGACTCCCATCGAGCGCGAGTTCGCCGATGAACAGCGTTCCCGCAAATTGTTTCTGCTCCAGCGCGATCACGTCGTGCGCGAGGAGGACGCCGAGGGCAATCGGAAGATCGTAGCGCGGGCCGATTTTCTTCACGTCTGCGGGCGCAAGGTTCACGGTGGTGGTCTGTCCCGTCGGGAGGCGGAAGCCGGAGGAGCGGAGCGCCAATCGGACGCGCTGACGGCTCTCGTGGACGGCGGTGTCGCCGAGGCCCACGATGCAGATGCCGGAATCCCCCGGGGTGGAGCCGACTTCGACCGTGATGATTTCCCCATCGAGACCGATGTTCGCAAAGGAAAGAAGTTTTGTGAGCATAACGATGAGGTGGATGGAATGGATAGGACTATGTGAGTGTACTTTCGTACACCCCTCTGTCGAGGAGATTGGATGGACGGGAAAGAAATATGTTGTGAAGGTGCTCGAGCAAATTCCCTCTCCACGCGGGAGAGGGTTAGGGTGAGGGGTCGGCTACACTTCTCTTATGCCATGCAAGAATCCCCATCCTCATTTTGTCGTCGGCGAACAGGGAGAAAATTGTTCCGCGCACTTTCTCTGCAAACTTGGCTATCGCATCCTTGATCGCAACGTCCGCGTCGGGCGGCATGATGAAATCGACATTATCGCTGTGGACCCAAAGGATCGTGTGCTCGTCTTTGTGGAGGTGAAGAGTCGCGCACGCCTGGACGATGATTACGTTCCATCACTTAATCTGACGAAGGAGAAGCGGCGAAATATGTTCCGCGCGGCGCGTCGCTGGATGACGACACATGCCTACGATGGAGGATACCGTTTAGATCTCATTGGCATCGCGGGGAGCGCCGTTATCGAACACATCCTCGATGTCCGCGTCCGCGATGAACGGTGCCGGCCCAAAAAATCATGGCAAGTCGTGCCGTGGTGAATTCTGTCTGCCTTGGTATGCTGTATGCGAAGTATGCGTTTACATAAAAAATTCGGCATCCTTTTTTTGTCGGTTTTTCTTGTAGATATTGGCGGGCTTAGCCTTGTTTATCATTTTCAGTCTTTGGAAAAGACAGATACAGCCGTCGTAGATGCTTCAGGGAGAAATCGCATGCTCTCCCAACGCATTGGATTCTACGCAGAACAGATCGTGAGAAAAAGGTCAGAAGAGGCCAAAGCGGAGCTGCAAATGGCAATTGATCTTCATGACATTTCCTTTTATGCCCTGAAGAACGGAGGCATTGCTTCTGGTATCGCGAATGATGTATTGCTCCCCCCGACCCCGAAGGATCTCTTGCCTGTCGTATTGGCGTCCGAGGAACTGTGGCAGCAGTATAAAGAGCGCGCCGGGGTTATTGTGCGGGAACCGACAGTTATCAATGGCGAAACGAACCCGCAAGTTGTTGCAGCAATAGATTTTATTGAGAAGAACGGGTCGGAAATGTTGAGGAAAAATAATGAAATGGTGGCGGCGTATGTCCATCGCAGTCAAAGAAAACACCGAAACATTCTTGTTATTTTTTCTGCGGTCATCCTCATTTTTGTAATAACGGCCGGATTCATTTCGTATGCTACAAGACGTTCTATTTTACAGCCGCTGCAGCGCCTTGGAATTGGCATTAGGGAAATTGAAACTGGTAATCTGGACTATTGTATTGATATAAAAACCGAAAACGAGGTCGGCGATCTCGCCCGCTCTTTCAATGAAATGGCCGCAAAATTGCGTACATCCTACAGCAGTCTGCGGGAAAAAGTCCGCGAGGCCGAACGCGAAGCGGAGAACGTGAAAAAGTTCTACGAAGCCGCGGAGGCGGCGGCGGAGCAGATCATCATCACCGATGCCGATGGGGGGATTCTCTACGCCAACAAAGCCGCCCAGCAGATTACCGGCTTCCCCGTGCGGGACATGATTGGAAAGAGGCCGTCTCTCTGGGGAAAGCAGATGAGCAGCGCTTTTTATGCCACGATGTGGAAAATCATCAAAGACGAGAAGAAGACCTTCCACGGTGAAATAAAAAACAGGAGGAAGGACGGCCGGGAATATGTTGCGGATCTCTACATTTCCCCGATCTTCGACGCCAACAACAATGTCAAATTTTTCGTCGGCATCGAGCGGGACATTACGAAGGAAAAGGAACTGGAAAAACTGCGCGTGGATTTTTTGGCGCTTGCGTCCCATCAGTTGTGCACGCCGCTTTCCGGCATCAAGTGGCTGATCGATACACTCAATCGCACAATACTCGGTCCGGTGACGCCCAGGCAGAAGGAGTACCTCCACCAGATTTATCGGATCAATGAGCGGATGATCAAGCTCGTGTTCGACATGCTGAATGCCTTGCGGCTCGATTCCGGCGTCACTGCGGCCAAAAGGGAGAAGCTCTCTGTCGCCGCTCTCTACGGAGAAGCTCTGGTAATGATGGAACCGGCTGCGAAGGACAGGGGAGTCGTGCTGCGCAACGCCGTGGGCAAGCGCGCGGGCATGATGATGGAGACCGACGCGGCGATACTCAGGAATATCCTCGAATGCTTTGTCTCCAATGCCATTCAGTATTCCAACAGTGGACAGGAAGTGATTCTGGACGCACAGGAAGATGCCGCCGGCATCACGCTCTCCGTGCAGGATTCCGGCATCGGTATTCCCGCGGCGGAGCGGGAAAAAATCTTCGAGCGTTTTTACCGCGCTTCCAATGCCAAAAAAATGAGGCCGGATGGCTCTGGTCTCGGTTTGTACATCGCCGCCATGCTTGCAAAGAGGATCGGCGCCGCGATCACGTTCGCATCGGAAGAGGGACGGTGGTCGTCCTTCCGCGTGTGCGTTCCCTTGTGGGCGGGGTGAGTGTATACTGTGGGCATGGTGCGCGTGCTTGTGGTTGAAGATGAAGATTTTTTGCGGCAGGCCCTCCAAGACAATCTCGAGTCCGATGGGTGCACGGTCGACGTCGCTTCCCACGGCGAAGAGGCGCTGGAGCGACTACGTGCGGAGCGTCCGGCGCTCATCCTTCTGGATCTCCTGATGCCGAAAAAAGACGGTTTTTTCGTGCTGGAAGAAATACGGAAGAATCCCGAGTGGAGTTCCATTCCGGTCATCGTCCTTTCCAATCTCGGCGGGGATACGGAAATCAAGCGGGCCATGGAGATGGGCGCGGATGATTATTTTGTGAAGTCCCAGCATCCGATTGAAGAAGTGATGGAGAAAGCGAAGGAGTATTTCGCGGGGCGCAAGGGCACCACGCGCCGTCCGGCGGCGGAGTGATATGTGGCGGAGCCGTCCGGTAGCGGCGATAGCTCTCCTATCCTGCTCCTTGTACGTTCCAGTCGCTTTTGCGGAGACGCAGAGTTTTACTCCAGCGGGCGATTCCTACGTGCAGAGCGGTTCGCCGAACGCGAACAACGGCTCCAAAATCGTGATGGATGCAAGCGACACGAGGGACGGTCTCGTCCGGTTCGATATCGGCGCCATTCCCTCCGGCGCCACGATCACGTCGGCCACATTGACGTTGGTGGCTACAAGCGTCGGCAGCGCCAGCACCGTGAAGAATTACGGCGCGCACCGCATTCTGGCGGATTGGGCCGATGGTACGGTTACCTGGAATACTCCCGGCAGCACGGCGGGGACGCATTTCGCGAGTTCTCCGGCGTCCACGACCGCCGTTTCCGTCGTCGGGTCCTACACGTGGGACGTCGCAGGCGACGTGACCAGTTTCGTCGACGGCAGCGTGACAAACTACGGCTGGCGCATCATATGGTCTTCCAATACGAGCGGCACCAATAAACAGGTTGATTTCGGAACAAAAGAGAACGGCACGGCCGCCAATTGGCCGTCGTTGACCGTGACGTACACGTTTCCCTCTTCCTCATCCGCTCCTGCCTCCTCTTCTGATGCATCGTCCTCTGCTCCCGCCTCTTCCGCTCCGCCATCCTCGGACATTTCTTCTTCTGTCGGTTCTTCCGTGGCGTCTTCCTTTGAGGCCTTGCCGTCCACTTCCGCGCCTTCTCCGACAACGGGAGGAGGAGGTGGAGGAAAACCGCCGCGGCGCGTCATCTTCTCCGGCCTGGCCTATCCGGACAGCACCGTCGAGATCCTGCGCAAAACCGCCGACGACGATTACTACAAACCCGCGGAACGCACGACGCTGGCCGAGGACGGTTCCTTCTCTGTGGAGTATACGGGACTGACGGACGCCGCCGCATTCCTCTTCGCACTGCGCGTGAAGGACCGGGAGGGGAACGATACCGGTATTCTGGCGTTCAATGTGCCGAAGTATGTGGAGGTATGGACGGTGAAGGACATCCTCGTTCCGCCGACCATCAGCTTCGAGCAGTTCACTATGACGAAAAATGCGGTGACGAAGATCGCGGGTTTCGCCACCCCCAACCACACGGTAGAATTGGAGCTGGACGGAACGACGTACGGCGCAGCAAAGGCGGATGCCTCAGGGTTCTGGACCATTGCCATGGATACCACCTATCTTGCCTACGGGGAACATAGTGCGCGCGTGCGGCAGGTGGCCGCGGATGGCAGCGCGAGCAATTTTTCTTTCACGCGCGTTTTTGAACTTTCAAAGCTTCCGTCGCCAAAAGCAGATCTCAATATCGATGCTACCGTCGACATCCGCGATTGGAGCATTTTTCTCTTTCGCTGGGGGCACAAGGATGAAGGCGTGCGTCTGCAGAACGACATGAACGGAGACGGTGCCATCAGTATTTTTGATTTCAGTATTTTCCTCCAGGCCATGAAAATGTAGTCCCCATGTCCACTCCGCGCTTCGTCATTGGCGTTGTTGCTCTCTGTCTCTTCTTCGCAGGGGCAGATGCCGCGCTGGCGGCGGGCATCTACGTGATGCCGAAGCAGGGGAATTATGCCCGCGGAGAGACCGTCGTTGCGGATGTGAGGATCAATGCCGAAGGGGAAAGCATCAATGCGGCCCAGGCCAGAATTTCCTGGCCTCCGAGTGTTTTAGAATTGGTCGAGGTCAGCAAAGACGGCTCGGTCTTTCAATTTTGGGTGGAGGAACCCGTCGCGGCGGCCGGAGCGAACGCCGTCAGCTTCATCGGCGGCGCATCCAAGGGTATTTCGGGGGGCGCGCTGCAGATTCTAAAATTGAAATTTAAGGCAATTGGCGTTGGAACAGCCAATCTTTCGCTTTCGAACGCGGCGGTGACGGCGAGTGACGGCAAGGGGACGAACATTCTTTCGAAAGTATCGGGCGCAAGCTATACGGTTGGTGCGCAGGGGGTTCCGCCGGAGGTCAAACCAGAAGTAAAACCAGAAGTACAACCGGAGCCGTCCGCCGTGCCGGCGGTTCCGCCGCCCGCGAAACCGGAGCCGGTTGCCGCACCGCAGCCGGTAAAAGTTGAGCGAAAAGCCGTTCCCGCACTCTCTTTGCCACCTAAGCCAGAGCTTCGCGTGCCTCTCTATCCGGACGAGGCGCTCTGGAACAATCATGTTGAGGAAACCGTCGTGTTCTGGAACATGCCCGACTCCGTGATTGCGGCGGCATCCGCCCTGGATCACAGTCCGCATACCGTTCCGCAGACGGCGGAGAAGGAATTGGCCACGGGAAAGGCATTCGGCGCACTGGAAAACGGCATGTGGTATGTCCATGTGCGGCTCAAGAACAATGTCGGTTGGAGTCCCGTTGCGCACTATCGCATCGCCATCGATACAAAACCGCCATCTCCCTTTGAGGTGAGCGTTTCAGGAGGGGAGACGACGGACAATCCCGCGCCCGTTTTCCATTGGAAAGCATCCGATGCCCTTTCGGGTCTGAAGGAATACCAATTGCGCATCGATGATGGCGAAGTAATTGTCATTCCCGCTATTGGATTTACGGGGACCTATGCGTTGCCGCTGCAGGCGCCGGGGGCGCACAGGGTGGTGGTCCGGGCGATCGACGAGGCGGCCAACAGCGTCGAAGACGACGTCGATCTCACCACTCTTCCCATTCCTTCTCCCACGATAGCCTTTGTGACGCGCGAGCTTTTTGCGGAAGAGGAACGGGGGATAACAATTAAAGGAGCGGCATTTCCAGCTAGCGATGTCCTGCTCCGGGTGCAGCGGCTCTTGCGGTCAGGGAAAGCGGAGCTTATTCACCAGGGGTCTGCGCATGTTGACGAGAAAGGGAATTGGGAATCCACATTCACCGAGCCACTGCGCAACGGGCGCTACACGGTGACCGCGCAGAGTCGGGATGGGCGCGGCGCTCTCAGCCTCGTCGTGGATTCTCCCGCAATACGGGTCAAGAGCGCGCCCGTACTGCAGATCGGTTCCATGCAGCTCGGCAAAGGAGGAGCGGCATTCCTTCTCCTGTTCCTCCTTCTCGGAAGCTTCGGCGGCGGCGCATGGTTCTATAAGAAGCGCCAGGGGAAGCTCGCTTTGAGGGTGGGATTGGCCGAAGCGGAAGTGACAAAGATTTTTAAGCTTATTCTGCATGACGCGGAACGCCTATCGAAAGCTTCGCAGGACGTCATAAGCGTCGAGGGTGTGTACGCATTGAAGCAACTGCAGGAAAACATGAAAAAGATGGAGGCGTACTTGCAAAAAAGCCTGGAAAAAATCACGCGGTAGCCGTTGCGGGTCCTATGACTGTGAGATTTCCCGTCGCAATGACCCGCTTGAGCGGCCATTGACCCTCTCCCCCGTCCCCTCTCCCGCTGCGGCAGGAGAGGGGAGACAGCATCTCCTCCCACGCGCGTTTCTTTTCTTCCCCTTGGAGAAGGAGAACCTGTTTATCCGCAGCGCAGATGGCATTCAGTGACAGCGTGATCCGGTCCCGCGCATCGGGGGGGCCGATGCCCTCCGGCGCCCGCGTATGGAGGACGAGGCATGTATCTCCGAGTGCGAGATCGGAGAGTGGCGGAAAAAGGGAAGCGATGTGACCGTCCGTCCCCATTCCGAGGATGATGAGATCAGGAAGCCGATATTTCCAGAGCGCCTTCAGGCGGCGCGCGTAATCGGCGACGCAGGCGTCGATTTGGAGGTTGGTATTGGGAAATGTGAGGTTCTTTTCGGGGAGAGGAAGATGTTGGAGGAGCGTTTCCCGTACCATGCGTTGGTTACTCTCTGGGTGATCGGGTGGAACGTAGCGCTCATCAACGAGAAAGATGTGAATCCCCTCTCCCCGCCATTCGACCCCCCGTTCAGGGTCCGAGAACCCTTCAGGGTCTCGAGCGACGAGCTCATGGCCGAGGGGCGGGAGAGGGTTGGGGTGAAGGGCCATGCGAAGCGCTTTTCCTATTTCTTCATACATCAGTCTTGGCGTTGAGCCACCGGAGAGGCCAACGATGCATGTCCCATGATCACGCTGCGCCGTCTGCATTTGCTCTATGAGGAATCTGGCTGTCATCTCCCTCACCCTATCCCTCTCCCCCTTCGGGGGGGAGAGGGGATTTGTTCGAGGTAAGCTTGTCGTAGGCGGGAGAGTGGAGGTGGCGGATGTCTGCATGCAGACGGTACGCCATCTCCGCCATCTCGCCGCGCGTGAGGATTTGGTCGAAGCTTTTGATGGAGGGCGGGATCGCCCGTCGTAGTTCCAGGAAGAGCACGAATGGTTCGTACCAAGCGGAACTATCCGATGGGGCGATGGCGGAAGGAGAGAAACCATGCGCGAGGATCTTCGCCGCCTCGGTGAAGTTGATGTCGATGCCTGGACGGAAGGTTCCATCGGGATACCCGCCGATCATGCCTCCCACTTTTGCCTGACAGACGTATTTTGCAAACCACTGATGGCGTGCGACATCAGAAAAAATGAGCGTGCGGGTGTACATCCGAGAGGTTGGAATCGTCGCGAGGCAACCCTCGATATCGAGGGGGGTAAAGAGCACTCCGATAACAATTTTCGTGAATTCCGCCCGATTGATTGCGTGTTCAGGCTTGAATGTTCCATCGTGGTATCCGCTCACGATCCCCTTGTTGACGAGGTATTCGACGGCATCATAGTTTGTGTGCGAGAAGGGGACATCGGGGAAAGTTCCTATGATGGAGAAAGCAGCCTGTGCGCTGCCTGGTGGGCGATTCGCAAGACCGAACGTGGAACCGATGGCGATGACCATAAAAACCAGAGTCCACGGATGCCGGGAGAACATCATGGGAACCATTGTACCGAATCCTGCGCGATCCATGCAGCGGCGGCCGGCGGACCGGCGTTCCCCGCAGGATAGATGGGCAACGCAGTGGACGGTTGTTCGAGGTATGCCTGGAGTGGATCCACGAGGCGCCACGCGGCGCGAATTTCCTCGAAGCCGAGGAACCACTGCTGTTTGCCGTGGATTGCCTCGAGGAGGAGAAGGCCGTGTTCCGGAAGGCAATCGCCGACGCAGACGAGGGGGTCTTCCAGGACGAGTGGGCGGAAGGCCGGCTCCGTGCCGCCGAGCTTCGTCTGGAGATACAGGCGCATGCCAGCCTCGCCCTGGAGGATGATATCGAGGCGGTTCGGCGCGCCGCCGTTGACGTGTTGCGTCTCCTGGAATTGGACGGTGATGCGCGTCACCTTCCGCCCGCAACGCTTGCCGGTGCGGAGGTAGAAAGGGATGCCTTCCCAGCGGGAAGCGCGCGACATGAGTTTGAGGGCGATGAAGGTATTCGTGCGCGAGAGCGGCGCAACACCATCCTCCGTCGCATAGCCGTCGTACTGTCCTTGGAGGATCACGTCGGAGAGATTTGTTGCCGGAGGAATGTAGAATTGCTCGAGGGCGCTCTGGCGACTGTCCTGAAATGCGTCCTCTTCCTCCCGCATGCGCATGGTGAGGAGGGAAACAATTTCCAAGAGGTGCGATTGGAACATGTCCCGAAACGTTCCCACATGATCGAAATACCCCGTGCGCCCCTCGGTGCCTCCGTCTTCCAGGGCGGTGATTTCCACGTGGTGGATGAGGGTGTTCTTGAGGAGGCGTTCGAGGATGGGGTTCGCGAAGCGGAGGTAATAGATGTTCCGTACCGCCTCTTTGCCAAGATAGTGGTCGATGAGAAAAATTTCGTTCTTCTCAAAGCATGCAGTGAGAGCCCTTTCGATGCTCTCGAAGCTCTCGATGTCCTGTCCTACGGGCTTCTCGACGATGCACCGGAAGTCACCGCCACGGGAATGGCTATGAACTTTCCCGGCGCAGAGACCATGCAGCACCGGCGCGAAGACCGCGGGGGGGACGGAGAGATAGGCGAGACGGACAACGTCCTTCCACCCGTGCTCGAGTGTGGCGAGCTTCTTCGCGATGGCGGCGAAGTCCGCTTCCGTTGCGTACTCCCCCCGATGGTAATGGACGTGCGCGAGGAAGTTTTCCAACATCGTCTCGTTCACCTCGCACATGTCCTTGCGCACCGCCTCCGCGACGAGCGCGCGGAAGGAGCCATCGTCCATTGCCGACCGCGCAAAGCCGATAACGGCGTACTCTTTCGGCATACGCTTCTTCAGGGCGAGTGTGTAGAGGGCGGGATAGATTTTCTGCTGTGCAAGGTGGCCGGAGGCTCCGAAGAGAATGAGGCTGAATGGTGATTGCGTGCGGAGCACCGGTGGTATCCTAGCATTTCCTCCCCATGCTCCTATGTCGTATCTGTTCACCTCCGAGTCCGTCACCGAGGGGCACCCCGACAAGCTCTGCGATCAGATCAGCGATGCGATCCTCGATGAGGCGCTGCGGCAGGACCCGCTCTCGCATGTCGCGTGCGAATGTCTTGCGACCACCGGCCTCGTTGTTGTCGCCGGGGAAATGCGGACGAAGGGGTATGTGGATATGAAGGCCGTTGCCCGGAAGACCGTCCGGGAAATCGGCTATGACGACGCGACCTATGGGTTTGATGAGAAGGCGTGCGCCGTCATCGTCTGCGTTGGAGAGCAGAGCGGCGACATCGCCATCGGCGTCGACGCCGACGCAGCGGCGCAGAAGGAGCAGGGGGCGGGCGATCAGGGGCTCATGTTCGGCTTCGCATGCGATGAAACCCCCGAGCTGATGCCGCTGCCCATTGCGCTTGCCCACCGTCTCACGAAGCGTCTCGCGGAAGTCCGCAAGAAGAAAATCCTCCCGTACCTCCGGCCCGATGGGAAGAGCCAGGTGACGGTGCAGTACGCGGATGACGGCACACCCGAGCGCGTCGACTGCGTCGTGCTTTCCACGCAGCACGCGGAGAACGCGGCGCACGCGCAGATATGCGCCGATGTGCAGGCGCACGTGATCGCGCCTGTTTGTGGAGCGTACATCGATGCACAGACGCGCTATCACATCAATCCCACCGGCCGCTTCGTCATCGGCGGCCCGCCGGGCGACTGCGGGCTCACGGGGCGCAAGATCATTGTGGATACCTACGGCGGCTACAGTCGGCACGGCGGCGGCGCCTTCTCCGGCAAAGATCCGAGCAAGGTTGACCGCTCTGCAGCGTACGCGGCGCGGTGGGTTGCAAAGCATGTCGTGAAAGCAGGTCTTGCACGGAAGTGTGAGGTGCAGATCGCCTACGCCATCGGCATCGCGGAGCCGGTGTCCATCCATGTGAGCACCTTCGGAACCGGCACTGTCGATGACAGAACGCTGGAACGTGCCATTCGGGACGTCTTCGACCTTCGGCCCGCCGCGATCATTCGCGACCTCGATCTCCTCAGGCCGCAATACCTGAATCTTGCAGTCTACGGCCACATGGGGCGGGAAGATCTTTTGGTGAAATGGGAGGAAACGCCGCGCCTCGATGCTCTGCGACAGGCTTGCAAGCAGAAAGTATCGGTCGCAGACGGTATTCCTGTTGGAGCGAGAATTTGATCCAGCGCATGCCTGTCCTTCTTTTTGATGTGGGAGTATCAAGAAAGGTTGACTCTTACAAAAGAACGCGTAGTATCAAGGTTTATGGAAACTCCATTGAATCAGGAAGCGCCATCGAAGCGGGACCCTGTGCAGGCACTGGTGGAACTTGCGGATTGCCAACCACGGGATCCGAAGAAGCTTGAACCGTTTCTCCGCGTCCGCGCGATCCTCGCGCAAATCCGGCCCGAGCTTGATGCTGTCTTCCAGGGACTATTTGAGAATGGTCGCCATGAACGCGATGCCCGCACCTTCCTCGGGCGCGTCCGCGAGGCACTCTCCAGCAGTCCGCTCACGAAGGAAGAGTTCCACCTCCTCATGGAGGTCTCCGATATTCCCGGCTTCTCTCTCATTCGGACTCTCCTCAAAGACAAGGTATTTCCCGAGAAAAAGCTTCCAGTGACCGAGCGCGTCATTCGCGAGATTCCGGAGAAATCGCCAACGTCTTCGGGTGGCAGGGCCCCCATGTGCTGTCCGAACATCGGTGGGTTGGAGGGATAGGGAGAGGAAAGTGTGTGCTATAGTGATCCGCTCCTTCCTTATGGGAGGGTAGGTGTTCCTTTTCCATCATCGCCCAAAGAAAGAGAGGTTTGTCATGAAGTGGCGGGAAAAAATTGTCTGGACCCTCCTTGTCGCGGCCGTCGTCGCTGTCCCGCTGGGAATTTGGTTTCTCTGTTTCCATCCACAACGTGATGGAACCGGTGCCGGCACAGTCGCGGACAATGTGTCCGGGCGGCGAAGTACGCTGTTTAACACGGTCCAGCTCCCAATCGCCACTGCGGAGGAGTACCGGTGGAAGTTCGACGGGTCGCAGGGGATCGTGGTGACCGCCTACCTTGACAGGGATGACTTCGCGGAGCGGATGCTGCCGGTGAAGGCCGAGGTGCTCGCGCGTTTCACGGACGGCGCGCGTGGGATGTGGTTTGTCTTCGAGGCGGAGGAAATCGAGGGATCGCTCAGTCCGAAGCAGATCGCCGTCGCGTCGCGCTCAAGCGACGAACCGCTGCTCTACACGGTCCATGACCTCCAGCAGTACGGGAAGTACTGCTTCCGCTTCACCTTCCACTTCGGCGACGATGCCGAGGCCGCGAAGGTCCTGCGGCTCATCCGCGAGCGGTGGGCGCTGCGCATCTTCGTGATGGCGCAGCGGGAGTGGTTCAAGCGATAGCCGAAAGAGGGACAGTGGGGATGCTCCGGCATCCCCTTTTCGCTTGTTGCGTGGCCCTGTTTTTCGTATACTCCTGTGCCCGCTCCTTTACACCACCTCTTCCCCCACCCACTTCCATTCTCTTGTTGAGAGGGGAAATGCCGTGGGGGAAATCACCTGAAGAAAGGAAAAAATTATGAACGCAAAGTTGTTGTGGTCAATAGTCGCTCTGGTATTTTCCGCCCAATTTGTCCAGACCTGCCCGCCGAAAAAAGTGGTGGCGGTACCACCACCGTTCGTGAACATTGAGGCCTTTGGAACCCTGAAGGCTGGTGTGGTGGCAATCGGTGGTGAGACCACCGGCTACATAATCGTCGTCCAGCCATTCAAAAAGGGAGCCAAAGAACAGGTGTGGGAGCTGTCCCTTCCCAAGGACATGCTCCAGAAGGCAAAGGAGCTCGACGGGCAACTCGCCTACGTCTCCGGGATACCGGAGTTACGGCAATACGGAGAACGCGGTCTCGTTCCAACAATCGTGGTGTCGGAACTACGATCCAGCGAGGAGTATCTCAAACCACCAAAATCAGAGAAATAAGGCAATTTCCCCCCACGGCACTAGGACCCCGCAACAAGCGGGGTCCCCTTTTGGTGAAAACAGGCTCTGCATTGACGCCATTCGCGCGCCTAGATACAGTCTGTCACCCGCTCCTTCACATCACCTCTTCCCCCATCCACTTCCCTTCCTCGTTGGAAGGGAAATGCCGTGGGGGATTATACGAAGAAAGGAACTTATTATGATTCGCACGATTGTTGGTTGCGCGGTTCTCGCATTATTTGCCCTGTCACTCGGTGCGGACACCCCGCAGAAAAAGGCGGACATTAAACCGATAGATGTCCGCATTACGCGCACGACGGACGGCGATGTCACGATCGACGTCCAGAGTGCAAAGTACTACGCCTGGGATTTCGACAGCTTCCCTGCAGAGAATCTCGCCGACAAAGGACAATGGAACGTCGTAGTAACGTTCATTGAGCTCGATCACAGTACGCACCTTGGAGGACGCATTGGTTACGCCCGCAGCATTACTGTAAAAAATGTTCTGTTCCACGTGATCGAACGGCAGGCAAAGAGCATGCGACGCGCCCCCCAAACCGAATATACCCTTGTAGAAGGGCATGATGCAGAACCAGAAAAAAAACCCCTCCGGCTGGAAGGAATCTTCACCTGGAGCAGGGCGGGTGGCGAAAGCCACTTCTTCCACGAAAAGGGGACATGCCGCGTATGGAAATCGGTTCCACCCAAAAAAGAAGAAGAGAAGAAGAGTAAGTAAGTTTTTCCCCCCATGGCACTGGGACCCCGCAACAAGCGGGGTCCTCTTTTGGTGAAAACAGGCTCTTGCTTGAGTGATATTTCAAGTGTACAATTGAAGTATCCTTCCAATGTACCTATGGCTAAAGACATCTCGATGAAAGAATTGCGGGCACATCTCGCCAACGTCGCGGATCGTGTGGAGCATGGGGAGTCCTTCCGCGTCATTCGCCGCTCGAAACCTTCATTCATCATTATGAATGTCAATGCCGAAGCTCCTGAGGAGGGTTGGGAAACTGTGGTGGATTTTACTGACGGTGGAAAGAAAATAGGCATGTCGGCGAAGGAAGTCATGAAAATTATTAAGAAGATACGGCGATAACCATGGGAAAAACTGAAAAGCAGCTTCGCAGCATTCCTGCCAAGGATCGTGAGCGGGTTTTTGCGGTGATTGAACAACTCATGGCGCGCGATTTCTCTGCTCTTGATCGGAAACAGTTGAAAGGATACGAGTGTATTTTCCGCATCCGCGTCGGGAACTATCGCGTGATATATTATGATGACGGAGCGGACATCATTTTGAAGGCGGTTTTGAGGAGAAATGAGAGTACGTACAGCCTGTTTTAATGCCGTATGCTCGCGCATGTCCACCCCGATCGCCGCATTGAAGCGCAGGGGGACGCGGCTGTGGCTGGGGCGAGAGGGTGAGGGGCCATTTTTGGCATCCACGCCTTGCGTCCCCATTCCTTTTATGGA